>JAAUXZ010029420.1_pt1 | contig 14116 bp, 12 predicted proteins | sample 7278131 | NCBI WGS metagenome assembly JAAUXZ01 (sample SAMN14350119, study PRJNA611818) | marine sediment metagenome | isolation source: surface marine sediment (3m) | place: French Polynesia: Moorea | collected 2018-08
GAGAGTTTGCAACCGGCCAACTACCGATTGCTGCCCCGTCGGTGGGTCGTTTGACCGCTCTCCAGAGTCAACCCTAGTCCCCGCGGTCCATTTACCTGAGCGATTCCGGACGGGATTGCGCCTTCGGCGTCGGTTGTTCACCGATCTCTCCCACGGGTGTTGGTTGAGCGATCGACTATACATCCAGATGGGGGGAATTTTCAATCAGCGCGCCAAGGTGGGGCGCTCACCCGCCAATCCCATTGCCCGCATGATGATCAAGTGTTTTAGCGGTCCGCTATGATCGGCCAACGACAATCCCAAACTCCTGGCCAGTTTCAAAGGTAAAATATCGTTGCTGAAAAAACGCTTGAACAGATCCATAGCGGCCAGCATACCCAGATTGGCCCCTTTTCTGGCCCGTTCATATCGCCTGAGGGTGGCCTCGGAAGCAATGTTTCTGCCGGCATCGCGGGCCTCGATCAACACCTCGACCAAAGATGCTGCATCCAGAAATCCCAGGTTGACGCCCTGGCCGGCCAAGGGGTGAATCGCATGGGCCGCGTCCCCCACCAAAGCCACGCCTTGTCGAATGTACGTCTCGGCGTGTCCCAGACGCAGCGGGAACAACCCCCTGGGCCCCACGCCTGTCACTTCCCCCAAAACCCCGTCACTGGCCTCGCTCAGGGCAGCACAAAAGTCCGCATCCTGCATCGCCATCATGCCTTCCGCCAGATCGGGCCGGGTCGACCAGACGATGGAACAACGGCCATCATCGATCGGTAGAAACGCCAAGGGGCCGGACGGCATGAAGCGCTGCCAGGCGGTGAACTGATGATGCCGTTGTACTGTGATGGTCCCGACGATCGCATGCTGGTCATATTCCCAACCCCGGGTGGCGATGGCCGCCAGCTGGCGGACCCGGGAATCACGGCCATCCGCACCGATGATCAAACTCGCATGCAATCGACTGCCATCCTCCAGGATCAACAAGGGGGCGGGACCGGTCTGCAGATCCACGATCCGAGCCGGACAAAGCCTGGTCACGTTGGGGAACCGGCCCAAGTGTTCCCAGAGGGCGAGTTGGGTGACCCGGTTCTCCACGATGTGGCCGAGATTCGGCTGGCCGATTTCCGCTGCGTTGAAATGGATATGGCCGTCTCCCCAGGCATCCCAGACATGCATATCCGTGTAGGGGCTGACCCGCAATGCCTGCATGCGTTGCCAGACACCCAGGTTTTCCAGCACCCGTTGTGAAGCTCGACTCAAGGCGGAGACCCGCAGATCCACCTCTTCCGCCGGCCATTCGGTGAGCGGTGCACGGGCCTCGATCACGCAGACTTCGAATCCTGCATCGGCAGCCGCGCAGCCCAATGCGTTACCCACCATACCACCACCCACGATGGCCAGATCGAAAGATGTATGATCTGTCGTATCAGACAATGGAAACTCCCCTCGCCAGTCTCGGCAAGCGACCGTTCAGTCCCATGAACTGCCTGGCCACCAGGTGTTTGAGCCCAGGGGACATATCCAGCCCGAGCAACCCCAGGTTGCGAGCCATGCGCAGGGGCGTCAAAGGATTGGCAAACAGCCTGGCCAGGGTGTCGGTGATCATCACTACCCGGTACTGGTCTTGCTTCCGCCATTCGGCATATCGCTGCAGATTGGCGAGCTCACCCGGGTCGCCTTGCGCACTCGCCACATCGATCAGCACATCCGCCAACACCGCAACATCCCTGATCCCCAGATTGAAACCTTGACCGGTGACCGGGTGAACGGTATGAGAGGCATTCCCGATGAGTACCACATGGGGGCGAACCTGTTCCTTTGCCTGGCGCATGCGCAAAGGGTAGGCTATCCGTTTACCGACCTTGAGCAGCCGCCCCATCCGATAACCAAAACGGTCTTGTACACGAGCGAGAAACGCTGCAGCGTCCAATGCCATGAGCTCGGGGGCCTGATCATCCGAGGTTGTCCACACCAGGGAGCTACGACCGCCGGTCATCGGCAACAAAGCCAGTGGCCCGGTATCGGTAAAGCGTTCATAGGCCACGCCGTTGTGCGCCTGTTCGGCTGTCACATTCGCAATGATGGCGGTCTGGCCATAGGTTTTCTCTTTCACCGGCATGCACAGGAGGCTTCGCACCTGCGAATCACCCCCATCCGCCGCCACGAGGAGTTTGGCGGAGACGGCTCTTCTTCCACCGTCCGTGTGCAGATTGACCTCCACAGCCGATTCATTCAACTTGAGACTGTCCAATGTGGCGGGACAGAGCAGGTCGATATCCGCCAGTTCATCCAATCCATTGAGCAACGCGTCACCCAGGGCGCGCGCCGTGACTACATAGCCGAGCGCCCCAACCCCCTCTTCCTGATGATTCAGCCGGGTAAATCCGAAATGACCTCGATCCGAAATATGCACATCGAGAATCGGTTCCGCATCTGCAGCCAGGCCGTCCCAAAGCCCCATGGACTGGAGGATCAGATGAGTGCCCCAGGAGAGGGCCAAGACCCGATCGTCATAACTGGGCTGTTCATCGGAGTGGTATGCATAGGCCTCAACGACACCGATCCGGAGCCCATGGCCGCTGATAGCCCTGGCGAGACTTGCCCCCACCATACCGCCACCCACGATTAGAATGTCGTAGTCCTTAACCATCTCAACCTACCATCATCGATTCGATTTCATCCACCGATTTTGCTACATGCTTGGTCAGAACCTCACAGCCATCTTTGGTGACCAAGACATCGTCTTCGATACGAATACCAATATTCCACCACTTCTTGGCCACTCCCCGGGTACCCTCCGGAATATACAATCCGGGTTCCACGGTTAAAACCATACCGGGCTCTAGTAGACGCCAGGCCCCATCCACCTTGTAATCCCCCACATCGTGGACATCCATACCGAGCCAATGCCCGGTACGGTGCGGGAAATATTTTTTGTACTTCTCCTCCCGCACCAACTTGGGTACAGACCCTTTCAGGATACCGAGCTTCACCAGCCCACGGGTGATAACTCTGACTGCAGCATCGTGCGGGTCGTTCCAATGATTTCCCGGCCTGACCCTTTTGATCGCAGCCTCCTGAGCCGCCAAGACCAGTTCGTAGAGTTGTCTTTGCGGTTCACTGAAGACCCCACTGATCGGATAGGTTCTGGTGATATCCGAGGCGTAGCATTCGATCTCGCAACCTGCATCGATCAACAGCATATCCCCGTCCTGCAATCTGTCCCGATTGTCAATATAGTGCAGCACGCAGGCATTGCCGCCGCCCCCGACAATCGGCGGATAGGCCTGAAACCTGGCCCCTTGCTGGATACATGCATTGACGAAAGTCCCTTCCAATTGGTATTCCCAGACACCTTCGGTACAGACCTGCATGACCTTTTTATGCGCCAATGCCGAAACACGCGCCGCCTGGCGCATGACTTTCAACTCAGAACGACTCTTGAAGAGGCGCATCTCATGCAGATAATGATCCAGGGCAACGATCTCCACCGGGCCCGGTACACCTGAGCGTGATTCACAACGAATATGGTTGAGCCAGCTCGAAAGCCGTTTGTCGAGATCCGGATTGCAGCCCATGATGTAGAAGACCCGCTCGCACTGCTCCATCATGCGTGGCAGGATGTCATCCAGATCGCCGATAGGAAAGGCATCATCGGCCTCGTAGGTCGCCACGGCCCCCTCCTGGCCCGCTCGAGCACCATCCCACTGCTCCATCTTGGGATCTCGCTCCCGATTGAACAGAATGTATTCCGCCTGCTTACGCCCCGGAATCAACACCAGCACCGCCTCGGGTTCCGGGAAACCGGTCAAATAGTAGAAATCACTGTCCGGTCGGTAAGCGTGGTGGACGTCCCGGTTCCTGATCAGCAACGGTGCCGTAGGCAGAATGGCAATGCTCCCCGGCCCCATCATGCGCATCAACTCGCGCCGACGGCGCTTGAACTCACTCTTGATCATGTCTGGGGTTCCCCCGATTTGCGACCAATTCTTCTCGAATCAGCAAAACGGCCACCCGGAGGAATTCCTCCAGCTCGACAAAGTCTGCCTCCGCTGCCTCATCTGCCTCGATATACTCATGATCCAGTCTGGTGATCTCTGCGATGTCTCCAATCGCCTCCTTCGCATCACCGACAAACCCAGCCTCCGAGATACCTGCCATGCCAAGTCCGTAAAGAAATCCCTGACACCACTCCGCAAGGCCGCCGGCCCTCTCGGACAAGGTAGCGCGCTCATCTGGCAGATATGGCATAAAATCCAAATCACCATCATTCATCTGACGATGAGTCACTTGATAGAGTTGCCCGAGTGCTTGACGAGTCTCACTAACCAACAAGTCATCCGCTGAGCGATTTTCAAACAAATCTTCGAACCACCTGACATGGGCCTCCGAGTGGCCGGCACAGAGAAGCCCACACAAGACGCCATGCATCTCACTGGCCCCGACATCCAGGTCGATAGAGGCAAGCAGTTGGTTAAAGCGTTGATGGGGTGGCGATTTGGGAGTTAGAGTCATCAAGTATTCATAATTGCCCTATTAGCGTAGCTAAATCATATCATGCGTTGATAAGGATTGACCCATAGAACACTGCCCTCTATATTGATTCCCATGAGTAAAATAGAGACATCAAACAATACGGATCTTGATCTCCGCAAACTCGAGGTGCGAGTCGAAGAATTGATTCGCGCCTGCGCCTATCTCAAAGAAGAGAACAAGTCTCTGAGGACACGCCAGGACACTCTTGTTGCGGAACGCGCGGCACTCATTGAAAAAACAGAACTCGCCCGCAGCCGTGTCGAAGCAATGATCTCGCGATTGAAGGCCATGGAATCCATCCAGTGAGTGACACACAACTTCCGATTACAGTGACGATTCTTGACAAGGAGTACCGCATAGCCTGTGGTCCCGATGAACGTGATGCTTTGCTCGAATCCGCACATCTGGTCGATGAAAAAATGCGCGAAGTCCGCAAAACCGGACGCGTTATTGGAACTGAACGCATTGCCGTTATGGTGGCGCTCAATATCGCACATGAAATGCTGGACTTGAAATATAATAAGAGTAACGACGCTCAATCAATTTCACGCCGCATCCAAAGTCTCCAGGAGAAGATTGAACTGGCACTCAACACCAGCAATCAACTGGAACTTTAGCTCAATTAGGTTTAGCCTTATAGGCAGACATCCCCTGCGGTGTTCGTCAGTGGCCCGGGTATTTTCTTGAGCCTAATTTCTGCCCTGGGAACATAATGCAGATGCTGGTGTGCATGTCCGCAGCTTAGCGGAAAGCCTGAGGCATCACTGTTGCTCCCACTTGAACCTTCCGGTTCAGGAACAAAGGCTTACAACGGCACAGGTGGGGGATGTCTCTTCCCAATCAGCAGGAACCTATGAACACCCAAACGCTGAGAAGAGCGATTCGCAACGACCGTCGTCAGCTTAGTCGCCAAACCCTCAAGATTCATAGCAACCTCATGGCCAGACAGGCCAATGCATGCCATACCCTGCAACACAGTAGACGAATCGCCTTCTACTTCGCCAATGATGGCGAGATGGACCCTAAGCCTTTGGTTGAACGTGCTTTGCGTACAGGAAAACACTGCTACTTTCCAGTTTTGAGATGCCGGCCTGCAACATCACTCTGGTTCGCCGCATACAAAAAAGGCCAATCACTAGAACCAAATCGATTCGGGATCCCTGAACCTTCGGGTCACCACAAGCAGGTCACAATGCCTTGGGGACTCGACCTGATCATACTTCCTCTGGTTGCCTTTGATCGCTCCGGCAACCGGATGGGTATGGGGGGTGGTTATTATGACCGCACGCTTTCCTTCAAAACCCAACGTAGTCACTGGAAGGGCCCAAAGCTCATTGGCATTGCGCATGATTTCCAATACGTAGATTCACTGACAGCCAATCCTTGGGACGTCCCTCTTGACGGGGTCATCACCGAAAAGAAACTCTACCAATTCACCAGGACCTAAACATCCCACATCGCATACAGTCCCATTCATCTCATCACAAGTTGATGACTCACCTTTCACAGGAAACCGTATTCAAGCCGTTTCGTCATCTCTGCATAACCCAAAATATGCAATCAACCATGCGAAACAATCCACTGTACTTCAATCACGAAACCTGACTAATAAAAAATCAAATTAGATACATCAACACCACCACTTACTCGAATAACAGTTGAGTCTTGCAGTCAACAATGTATCTGTTAAGTGATACACATCCGACTAAACAGCTCTATCTGAAACTCGAGAAGTGAAATAGCAACATCGCTCAATTAAATATAACAGCTATAAAGTGTGAACGACTCTAGCGGTAAAATCACGCAAACAGTCTCCACGGTCAGGTCAATTTTTATTCTTCAGGCCAGAGTCTCATTTCGATCAACAACCACCTTGTATTAGGTTCTACTTCATCAATGTTTTGTACTCACCATTGGCATACTGCATATAATCGAGCAACAAATTGAATTAAATAAGAAAAAAACAGTTATATCCCTGGATTTTTATAAAAGCTGAATTATACTCTTGACATCTATTGAACAGATCTGCTGGGAGGATCAAGATTATGGTGAAGAAGAAAGCCACAAAAAAGAAAGCTGCTGTTAAACGCAAGGCATCGACAACAAAAAAAGTGACTACCAAAAAGAAAGTTTCAGCCAAGAAAAAAGTGGCAAAGAAAAAAGCGGCGACTAAAAAGAAGGTATCCACAAAGAAAAAAGTCGCAAAGAAGAAAACTACGGCTAAGAAGAAAGTCGCAAAGAAAAAAGTAACTACTAAAAAGAAGGCAGCCACGAAGAAAAAGGCATCGGCAAAAAAGAAAACAGTTGCTAAAAAGAAGGCAGCTACAAAGAAAAAGTCCGCAATAAAAAAGAAAGCAAGCACAAAAAAGAAAGCCGCCACCAAGAAAAGAGCGGCCACTAAAAAACGTCCACTCAGACCAAGAAAGGTCACTCCGAGGAAAAAATCAGCAGCCCGCTGAATACACCGTCAATCATTAAGAACCCCGCCAAGCGGGGTTCTTAATGATATGCATGTCAATCCTGATTGACTCCGGCAAAGAGTCGGTAAGCCGGATTATCACTCTCGTCCCAGTATGGATATTCGAATCCCTTAAGAAGCTTCATAAAGCTGGTTTTCTCACTAGCGGGTACTTGTATTCCCATCAAGACACGTCCGTAAGCAGCACCGTGATTCCGATAATGAAAGAGACTGATATTCCAACGATTGCCCAGGCTGCTTAAGAAGAACATCAAGGCACCGGGCCTTTCAGGAAACTCAAAACGCACCAGCCGCTCATCCTCCAATCCCTTTGCATGGCCTCCCACCATATAACGAATGTGTAATTTAGCAGTTTCGTTATCGGTCATATCGACAATCGAATAACCCTTCTCTCTAAAACGATCCAACAACTCTCCACGTTCCTTGTCACCCTGACGCAATTCGACACCCACGAATATCTGTGCGGTATTGGTATCTGAATACCGGTAGTTGAATTCTGTAATGCTGCGCTTCCCGATCAATTTACAAAAGTGTAAGAAACTCCCTGGACGTTCTGGTATTTGCACCGCAAAAAGCGCTTCACGATGCTCACCAAATTCAGCACGTTCAGCAACATGCCGCAGCCTATCAAAATTGATATTCGCACCACTCTCGATTGCAATCAGATCGACCCCATCCACACCTTGCCGAGCGACATATTTTTTCAAACCCGCCACAGACAATGCACCGGCGGGTTCGGCTATGGTCCGTGTATCATCGAAGATATCTTTGATGGCTGCGCATATTTCGTCCGCACCCACCAATACGACTTCATCGACAACTTTTTTTGCCACCCTGAAGGTCTCCTTGCCTATCTGCCTGACCGCTACCCCATCGGCGAATATTCCGACTTGTTTGAGATTGACACGCCGCTGGGCTTCCATAGCCCGATACAGAGTCGGCGCATCTTCCGGCTCGACACCAATAATCTTCACCTGCGGATAGACATACTTGATATAGGCACCGATACCGGCTATCAATCCCCCTCCCCCCACAGGTACAAAAACTGCGGCTGGCGGCCGAGGATGCTGTCGTATAATCTCCATTCCGATAGTACCTTGTCCCGCAATGACATCTGGGTCATCGAACGGATGAATATAGGTCATACCGGTCTCTTCCGATAATTTCTGGGAATATGCATAGGCTTCATCATAGGAGTCGCCGTTCAGGACAATCTTTGCCCCGAGATCTTTAACAGCCTGAACCTTGATCGCCGGAGTAGTCTGCGGCATGACGATCATGGCTTGAATCTTCAATTCCCGCGCCGCCAATGCCACACCCTGGGCATGATTTCCAGCCGATGCAGCAATAACTCCTCGTTCTCTGGTCGAATCCGAGAGGTTTATAATCTTGTTATAAGCACCTCTCAATTTGAAGGAGAATACCGGCTGCAGGTCTTCGCGTTTTAGAAATACCTGATTACCCAATCGCTCGGAAAGTATCCTCGCAAGATCCAATGGCGTCTCTCGAGCCACATCATAGACACGAGCACGGAGGATTCTCTCTATATAGGTTTGCGGCATCTCTGGACTCCAAACAACAGAATAAACCTGACATCAACCAGGGGCATGGGTATCATTACGCTTAATCTAAGTCATTCAACCAGAAAAATCATTGGCGGCACAGTTTTCAGACTCAGCAATGAACAGTTGATAATTCACGTCATGCTGTAATGCCGTAAACCAGCAGGAGTAACCGAATGAATGCAGACGAAATGAAAAAAATGGCCGCAGAGGCCGCGCTCACATATGTCAAAGGCGGTATCGTCGGTGTCGGCACCGGGTCGACGGTCAACCACTTCATTGACTATCTGGCGACCATCAAAAACAAGATCGAAGGCGCCGTATCCAGCTCGGAAGTCTCGACCGAGCGTATGAAGGGGCATGGAATTCCGGTCTTAGATCTGAACGCCGCCGGCGAACTCGATGTCTATGTCGATGGTGCGGACGAATCGGATCACAATCTTTCACTGATCAAAGGCGGAGGTGGGGCCTTGACCCGGGAAAAGATCGTGGCGGGCGCCAGCAAAGAGTTCATCTGTATTGCCGACGGCAGCAAACTGGTGGATGTGCTCGGCAAGTTCCCTCTCCCGGTCGAGGTCATCCCCATGGCACGCAGCCATGTCGCACGTCAACTGGTCAAAATAGGTGGTACACCGGTGTGGCGGGAAGATTTCATCACTGATAACGGCAACGTCATTCTCGACGTGCACAACCTGGAGATCACCAAACCCATAGAGATGGAACAGCAGATCAATAACATCGCCGGGGTGGTCACAACAGGTATCTTTGCCTTGCGTGGTGCGGATGTGCTGATCCTCGGCACAGAGGAGGGTGTAAAAACCGTATTACCCGGCTGATCCTGCAGAATTATGCGGCCTGTCATGCATCTCTAATCAAGGCCTGTTTAACACAATATACCTACAAAACAAAACGGGGCCCGCAGGCCCCGTTTCAGCTTCTATTTTGTCGACTTGGACAAAACTTAGAAGTTGTGGTTAACCTGGAAACTCAGGATGCTGGTCTCAGCATCATCAGAGTCACGCTCGCTGCTGACATAAAGAGCAGATACTTGGGTACGCTTGCTGAAATTGTGATCGTAACCAATACCATAACCAGTATGGGTATAACCACCGAACAGAGGAGCGATGGAGTCATCAGCGTCTACGTCGAAGTACTTGGCCTTGATCATGCCCATACCCACTTTGAAGCCGCCGTTGATGTTCCAACTGGTGGAATCATCCAGAGAGTTCTCGACAGTCGCATAGACACCGCCGACCTTCCATGCACCCGCATCATAGCCAAGACCGAGACGCATCTGCTCATGATCTTCACTGTTACCAACCGCAGGACCAGCGTCGGCTTCAGGATGAATGCTGGTACCAATTTCCGCAGATTCATAAGCGATGGAACCATAGATACCACCGTTGGAATACATGGCAGCGAGAGAGTAGGCATTTGCCAGTCCGTCTGCATTGTCTTCGCCGGCAACACCTTCGGTATCTTCACCTGGGACAATCGCAACAGCCAGGGTCAGTCCAGCAAGACTCGGAGAGACGTAAGCGATAGTACCGTCGGCACGCAGATCATGCAGGTCCTCGGTGTAGGTGAGGTTGTTATCAAGAGCGGTATCAGCGAAGTAATCCAACTTTCCGGTGGACATCTTCAACGGGGTGTCGTGACGACCAACCAGCACGGTACCGAAACCACCGGCTAAACCGACATAGGCATTACGAGCGCTCAGGGTGCCGTCACCAGAGAATTCGTTGCTACCGCCAGTGGAGGTTGAGATCTTGACACCGTATTCCAGCTTGTAGACGCCTTTCAGACCGTTACCCAGATCCTCAGAACCCTTGAATCCGATACGGGATACACGGTCATTGATCTGCCACTCGTCATCACCGGTTCTTTCATCATCAACCAGATCCACGGACTGACGGATCTTACCGTAGATAGTGGCGTCAGCCATGGCGACTACAGGAGCGACCATAGCAGCGGCGATTGCCAGAGAAAGTACTTTTTTCATTGCTTTAACTCCAAAAAAATAAAAAAGCGTTGTTGTGTAAAAATCGACTACGAAATGAATACTAGTCAATGGGATTCATGATTGCAAGTATTTTTTGCAAAAAAAACACAAAATTAAGGTATGTATCTATTTTACAACACTAAGACTATGAGAAATAATAATTACAATTTATTCAATGAGATGAAGTAAACATCTAGTATTATTCTAGATATATTACCACATTCTAATGCTTGTTTGATTAAGCATGTCTCGGATTAATCAACAAAAATTTTGGAACAACAACAAATGAAAATTTATATATTATTTTCTTGTATATCAGTATGTTATAAAATTAAATGAGAGAGTATTTAAGATTTCACCCACAACAGTCTGGGTTTATTTCGGAATCGATTTTTACAAATGATCTCAGGCTATCGATCCAGGGTCGGCAAAATACGCGTTTGTATGATTTCAGCCAATCCACTGAGTGGCGGATAAGCAGGGTGTATGCTGACGATATAGGTGAGCGTACGAGGAATGTCTTGTAGATAGCCCGGCTTTCCATCCCGCTGATTGAGACGGGCAAAGATACCACTGGCCTTGAGCTGACGCTGCACCCCCATGAGGTCAAACCAGCGTAAAAACTGATCCTCATGCTCCCGTTTCAATACACCCGACTGGACCGCCAACTCGAAGTAGCCCTGGACCCATGCCTCAACTTGAATTCTGGGCCAGCTGACATAACAGTCCCGCAGCAAAGAGACAAGATCGTAGGTCACGGGCCCCAATACCGCATCCTGAAAATCGAGAATCCCGGGATTGTGGCTTGCCGTGTACATCAGATTGCGGGAATGATAATCCCGATGGACACAGACCCGGGGCTGTTGCAGGGCGTTGTCGATGAGAAAATCAAAGGTCTCGTCTAACATGGCGTGCTCGGCGACGGACAGTTTCAGGCCCAATTGCCGCTCCAGCAGCCAATCACGAAACAGCTCCATCTCCTGCATCAGCAGTGCTCGATCGTATTCCGGCAGGCCGGTACGCGGGCCACAAGCCTGAATAGTGACCAAGGCGCCCAAGGCATCGCCATAGAGCCGGTCCACATTCGAAGCATCCAGTTGGTCAAGATAGAGGACCGTTCCTAGATCGCCCAGTAATAGAAAACCCTGCTCGGTGTTCTGAGCATGGATATGCGGCACATTGAGTCCGATCGCTTCAAACGCATTAGCGATGCTGATGAATGGCGCGGTATCCTCCTTGCCCGGCGGGGCATCCATCGCAATGTAACTTTCGCCGTTCATGCCAACACGAAAATAGCGGCGAAAGCTGGCATCCCCCGATGCAGGTTCGAGAGTGAATTCGCTCACCCCGGGCAAAGACCCGAGCCAGGCTTTGAGACGTTGGACGCGCTGTGGCATGAAGCGCCTACGGATAAATCAGACTAATCATCTGGCGTGCAGTATATTAGAGAAACGTGATGAATAACAGAAACTCTACCCACTAACCTATACAGTCGCGGTTTTTTTCAAAGCGCTGTGGTTTGCCTGATAAATCGAACCCATGAGATTTGGTTTTCACCATAGTAGAATGATTGGCTTGGGTTAATTGCGACATCGACGTTGTACCATTCTGTCAGTCAATGTGTACACGTCGCTCAGTCCAGATATCGAGAGTCATAGTCAAGAACATGTCACGGCTGAGCCTTAACCACTGTCTCATCCTCATCTACCTACCCGCCTCCTTGTCTGCCGGAAACCTTGCCACGCATGAGCCGCGCCTGAATGAGGGGCTCGACTGGGGACCGGGATGCCATACCGCAGCCCACTCCCAGCACAGACATCACCCGACCATTCCCGCGGGTCGCCTTGATTTCATCTATCTGGAATCCGATGCCCTGGAAATCGATCAAATGCAGGACAGAATGGATCTGAGGGGTAAAGGCATGCTGCGGAAGAACGACACCTATCTGGAGGCCGATGAAATCATCTATCATCGGCAACCAGGTAATGTCTGGTTGAATGGTGCCATCTACCTGGAACAACCCGGTATCCGACTCACGGCAGATGAAGGTTTCTTGAAACCGACGAATGATCAGGGCTGGCTATCGAACGTTGAGTTCCGTCTCCCGGAACACCTGGCAAGGGGCCACGCGGAACGAGTCGACATGCTCTCCCAAGCCAGATCCCGCTTCGCTGATGCGCGCTTCACGACCTGTCCGCCTGGCAATCATGATTGGTCCATCGGGGCCAGTGAAATGGAAATCGACAGGGAATCCGGCTGGGGCAACGCCTATCATGCGGTCTTGAGGTTTGGCGACCTGCCGGTTTTGTACACCCCTTACATCAGCTTTCCCGTGGACGACCGGCGCAAGAGCGGACTGCTGCTGCCTTCTTGGGGCAACTCCAATGACCTGGGTGCCGAGTTCACACTCCCTTACTACCTGAACCTTGCGCCCAATTACGATGCCACCTTGACTCCACGCTGGATGAGCCGTCGCGGCCTGATGCTGGGCGGAGAGTTTCGTTTCATGACCGCACACCAGCGTGCCACTCTGAGCGGCGAGACCCTGGATGACAAGGTCACCAGCGACGAGCACGACAGCCGACGCAGCGCCTTCAGGATTCGTCACACCAGTCAGCCCTTCATGGGCCTCAACACTCGCATCGATTACAAGGAAGTCAGTGACAGGGATTACCTGGATGATTTCAGCAGCGGACTGGAGTTCAGCAGCACTCGGCACCTGGAGAGAATCGCCGAGGCGAACTATGTCAGTGGAAATTGGCGATTGAATGGCCGTCTGCAGGATTTTCAGACCGTGGACAAGAGCATTGCTCCCAACAGCTATCCCTATAGCCTGTTACCTCGTCTCACCCTCAATTACCAGAAACTGCTCGATCGTTTGAATACCGACCTGAGACTGGACAGCGAATATACCCGCTTCGACCATGACACCGAACTCACTGGGCAACGGCTGCGCCTGGTGCCTTCCGCCGGTCTCAAGTGGAGTCGGCCCTGGGGGCACCTGACTCCCCGCTTGAGTCTGCAGCATGTCGCTTACCGGCTGAGTGAGGCCGCGGATACAGAAACCGAATCTTCTCCCTCCTTCACCGTGCCCACCTTTAGCCTGGACAGCGGCCTGGTGTTCGAACGGGATAGTCGTTGGTTCGGCGAGGCCGCCACCCAGACCCTGGAACCCAGGCTCTTCTATCTCTATGTCCCATTCCAGGAGCAGGCCGATGCCCCGGATTTCGACACCGCCGACCTGGAGCTCAGCTTCGCCAATCTGTTCAAGGAGAACCGCTTCACCGGCGGCGACCGGGTGGGCGATGCCAATCAGCTGGCCCTCGGCATCACCAGCCGCTGGCTGGAGAACGACAGCGGCCTCGAACGGCTGCGCGCCAGTATCGGTCAGATTTTTTACTTGAGGGATCGAGAGGTGCAGCTCACCGGGGGGACCGAGGAACAGTCCGAATCCGCGGTTGTCGCTGAGCTGAGTACCAGGCTGGGCTCGCACTGGCGTACCTCACTCAACCTGCGCTGGGATCCCCATAAGGCTGAGAGACAGATCGA
>JAAUXZ010104562.1_pt1 | contig 14116 bp, 12 predicted proteins | sample 7278131 | NCBI WGS metagenome assembly JAAUXZ01 (sample SAMN14350119, study PRJNA611818) | marine sediment metagenome | isolation source: surface marine sediment (3m) | place: French Polynesia: Moorea | collected 2018-08
CCAGCGAACCCGAAATCAATCTCGACGAAGTCGTTTAGCCTCCAGCCATTTAACGGCTAAATCACCTGCCTTCAACCGCTCATCCGCCTTGAGTTCCTTGGCAACTCGCTCCCGATACTTTGAGGCATTCGCAACACCAAGTTCAGCTGCGATGAAATACCATTTGAAGGCCTCAAAATCACTACGCTCAACACCCTCACCCATGGCGAAACACCGAGCCAGGTTCGATGCTGCAAGTGGTTCGCCATTCTCTGCGGCCTGATAATACCAGCGCGATGCCTGCTCAAAGTCCTGCGGCAGACCTTCCCCGGTATCAAATTTCAAACCTAGATTGTACTGCGCCTGCGGATGGCCCTTTTCAGCCGCTACGAAATACCACCGCGCAGCCTCATTGGCATTTTGCTCGACACCTTCACCCTGGTCATACATCAGGCCCAGGTTAAAGGCCGCATCCACAAAGCCCTGTTCTGCCGCCGGGAGGAAGTAGGCAGCAGCCTTCACACTGTCCTGCTCGACACCCTGCCCCTGGTCATAAAGCACACCCAGGTTGTACTGAGAACGCGCATCACCCTGCTCTGCCAGCTTTTCCCAGATGGAGACCGCCTGCTTGATATCCCCATCCTGAAAAGCGTTTAGGGCCTCGTTGAACTCAGTCATGTGCTTCCTGATAGATGATTTCGTGGACGCGAATAATATCACCCTCTACCGAAAATCGAACATCGTAGTCCTCGAGCCGGACACCATAAACCCGAGCCGGCTTATCCTCGGCATGGTAGGCAGGCCTGGGATCCTGGGCAAGAATCCCCTCAATCATTGCCCTGCGCTCAGAAAGGCGACCACCATCAGCAACCAGATCTGCTGCAGGGCCTTCAAAAACCACCTCAAGCATATCGGGGCAATCAGGCGCCAGGCCGGACCTCGCAGCAGGCAGGCTATCTGCATAGGGCACGTAGGGCTTTATGTCCAGAACGGGGGTTCCGTCCAGCAGGTCCGCTCCAGCCACATGTAACATAACCTCGCCAGGTTCAATCCTGACTTCCAGTAACTCGACAACTGAAAGACCAATCGGATTTGGTCGATGCGTGGATCGTGTCGCGAACACGCCCACTTTACGATTACCACCCAGTCGGGGAGGCCTTACCATAGGTCTCCAAGCAGTTTTCTGGATGCCATGGAAAACAAAACTGATCCAGAGGTGTGAATACTCTTCGATGCCAACGAATGCGCTGGGATCATTGAAGGGGGGAAGCATCTCGATGACACAAACCGCTTCTTTCACCAACCCTGGCTGCCTGGGTATTCCGAATTTTTCCTTGTAAGGAGAATGAACGACAGCCAGCGCCTCCATCTCGAAGTGAGGATTCATATAGGATTACATCAGTTACTGGTCAAAGACATAGACCGAATTACTTTTTTCAGTTTCTTTCTGAAGCAGGGACCAGAAAGAAGGAAGGGCAACCGGTTTTGAAAAATAATAGCCCTGGCCAATCATACAGTTGTTGTGCTTCAAGTATTCCAGCTGCTCACCATTCTCGACACCTTCAGCCACAACCTCCAGTTTTAATGCCCTGGCCATGGAAAGTATGGCCGAGACAATTGCAATTCCATCCTCGTCTTCAGGAATCTCCTGGATAAATGATCGATCGATTTTCAGGGTGTCCACGGGCAGTTGTTTCAGGTAACTAAGAGAGGAATACCCTGTACCAAAATCATCCATGGAAATCATAACGCCCAACGCCTTCAACTCATCAAGCGTTTGAATGGATTCTTCAAGGTTTTCAATGATCGCGCCTTCAGTTATCTCAAGCTCAAGGCGATGTGGATTAAAATCATACTGGGTTATCAGATCATTCAGGTATGTGCTCAGACCACTCTGATGAAGCTGTCTACTACATAAATTGATCGACAGGGACAGGTCTTCCCTGCCCTGTTTTTTCCATTTATCAAGCTGAATACAGGCCTGTTCAATCACCCAGTTACCGATACTCAGAATGATTTCAGATTCTTCAGCTACAGGAATAAAACTATCCGGGAATACCAGCCCAACACCTTTTCTCTGCCAACGTATCAGACCTTCAGCACCAATGATTCTATGCTTAAACAAATCAACTTTCGGCTGATAATAAAGTATGAACTCGTTGTTTTTCAGGGCCTGATTTAATGCCAGCCTGAGTTCAACACGCCGTGTTACATAATCATTGATCTCTTCAGAGAAATAATGATACCGGTTGCGGCCCAGCTCCTTGGCCTCGTACATTGCCATATCGGCATGCTTGATCAGCTGATTGGCATCCTCACCATCTTTTGGATAAACAGCGATGCCTATACTCGCGGAAACAAAGACTTCGGTCCCTTCTAGGTTGACTGGTTCCCGGGTGATATTGATGAGCTGGGTAGCAAGTTCGGCAAGATTTTCGAACTCCTTTAACCCAGGGATAATGACGGTGAATTCATCACCACCCAACCGAGACAGGGTATCCGAATCACGCAATCGCTGCCTGAGTCGTCCTGCAATGACATTTAGCAGCTTATCGCCAATATGATGACCCAGGGTATCGTTTACATGTTTAAATTTATCCAGGTCAATAAAGAACAGGCCAACCAGTTCGTCTTTACGCTTTGCAAGACTGATTTCATTCCCCAGCCTGTCCAGGAACAGCATGCGATTGGGCAGATCAGTCAGGGAGTCGTAATAAGCCAGTTTCTGTAACTGCTTCTCTGCCTCTTTGCGTTCAGAGATATCACGAAATACAGCAATGTAATAAAGCGGGGCACCACTATCATCCAGCACTGTATTAATCGTAGTCCATAAGGGAATATCAGCTCCATCTTTACGGCGATCAAGAAGCTCACCCATCCAGAACCCTTCATCGCGAATAGTTCTCCACATTGCCTCATAGAATTCTTCGGAATGATTGCCAGAAGAAGCGATGCTGGGGTTTTTCCCAACAACCTCTTCAAGGCTATAGCCCGTAATTTCCGTGTAGGCTGGATTAACATCAATAATCTTGTTATCAGCATCAGTGATAACAACAGCTTCATCCATTGACTCCAGGGTACGCCTGGAGATCTCCATTGACTTCATGGGGATGAGCAGAGCATGCCGAATCGCAAAATATAGAAAGGTGATGAACAGTACGGAGACTGCCACCGCCTGGATTAACTCGATAAGCAGAAATTCCCCGAACCGCTCGTCATATGGTTCATGAGTCAGAAAAACCTCGACCTTACCAATGGTCATCGAGCCATTTTTAATAGGGTAGGTCTGAGAGTGATCAGCGTTATTTAAATATTCTTCATGATCACTTTTTACATACTGGACAATACTATCGTCTTCCAGCCTGACTCTTCCCATATATAGATGGCCAAAGTTCCCAAAGACTCTCACACCGATCAGATACGGATCCAGGAGCTCAGAATCAACAACAGTAGAAGCGAACTCTTCACTGTAACTACGATCCATGGATTTCGAATAGATATTCCAGATTGAAGGGTTAACGCTGTTCGAAATACGGTGCGCAACCAGCAGGGACTTATCTTCCAGTTCAGCATGCATCTGCTCATTTGCAAAATAAACCCTTGTTAACATAAACGCAGCCATTACCATCACAGTGATAATGACCAGTAGCAATACCAGCTTACCTGAAAAGGGAATACGCATAGCTGATCAGAGATTACCTGTCATAAGGACCGAAGACCTCGAAATATGTATCATATCGACCCTTGAACTCATGTTTGCTATTGATTAATTCCTCGGTAAAAGCGCTTTTCTGTTTATAGTTCTGAATAATCTGATCAGAGGCGACCTTCCAGCGTGCAAGGTCTGCATCCGACCACTTGTTGATCACAGTACCACTAGCCCTGAACTGCTCAAGTGCATCCATATCCCTGACCTTGGACTTTAGCGTGGTCGTGAGCGCATAGGATTTCATCGCAGTTTCAAGCATCGCCCTCAGGTCTGGCGGCAGGGCATCATAAGCTGCCTTGTTGATAATAAAGTCTGAAAGCACCGATGGCTGCCAGATCGCGGGTACTATGGCATGCTTGCACAGATCCTGAAGCCCAAGTTCCCAGGCACCATTTGTTGTCGTCCACTCAACCGCATCCAGTTCGTTATTACTCAATGCCGTTCTTATTTCCTGGGGCACGAGCGGTACGGCATAACTACCCGAGGCCTCAGCAAGTACCTCACTGGGCAGGCCGGGACCTATCCTGACCTTCTTATCTTTAAGATCATCGAGCCCGGTTAGTGGTGACCGCGACAACAGACCAAACTCCATACCCGGCCACCATGCCGGGCGCCAGACTACACCATCGGGTACTGATAATCTGTTAGCAAACTCAGTCCCTTTGTCTTCATAAAAATACATCATGGATGCATCAAGATTCATGAAGTCAAAAGGACCGGCATTCATAACTGCCCAGGCCGGATTCTGAGCGGACCACCAGTTGGGCCAGCCGTTACCCATCTCAACGATCCCGTCTCGAACAGCGTTATAGATATCAGGGCCCTGAGCGATTGCCCCCCCGGGGTGAGGCGTGATATTTAACCGGCCGCCGCTCATGATCCTGATGTTATCAGTCATTTTTACCAGTTCCTGATAATCAACACTGGATGAAACTGCATGAGACTGTAATTGCCAGTTGAATTCGGGCTGCTTGTCCTGGATACAGGCTGAAAGAAGAAAACTCAGGAATGCTAACGCAAGAATGTTATTTTTTTTCATTGATCTACCCGCTGCTAACAGGCTGCACGTAACTCTAACAAGTATAGAGCATCCCCGAATCGAAGATAGCCGAGGCAGCTACTTTATTGGAAAGAAAAAGTGAAATGCCGAATCAATAAGAAAAGGCTTATATAGGAGATCCTGCGATACCTGTGTATCTTCATGTCAGAGTGAGCAAAGAATCCTTTAAGGCCTTAATAATCTCCCTTGAATAGGAGGTTTGGATCTCGGGATATGTTGAAAAAAAAGGCCCCTTTCGGGGCCCTTTGTTTATTTGGCTATTTCAAGCATCAGACTATTAAGCCTTGAAACAAACCTGGCTGGATCATCAAGCTGACCACCTTCTGCCAGTATGGCCTGGTCGAGTAGAATTTCTGACCAGTCCTTTACCTTCTCATCTGAGGACTCATCACCCAGCCGCTCGATAACCGGATGACCCGGATTAATTTCAAGCACGGGTTTACCACCAAATACTTCCTGTCCAGCCTGCTTCATGAGGTTCTGCATATACAGGGCCATGTCGTGTTCATTGAGTACGATACTGGCCGGCGACTGCGTCAGACGATGCGATACACGAACATCTTCAACCTGCTCGCCCAGCGCCTCTCTGATCTTTTTCACCAGGTCCTCACTATCTTTGGCGAGCTTTTCATGTTCCTTCTTCTCTTCTTCTGTCTCGATTTCATCAAGATCAAGCTCACCCTTGGCGACAGACTGAAGAGGCTTCCCATCAAACTCCTGCAGGTTACTGACCAGCCATTCATCAACACGGTCGGTCAACAGCAGAACCTCGATATCCTTCTTGCGGAAGACTTCCAGGTTGGGGCTGTTATTCGCAGCAGAGAAATTGTCTGCCGTGATGAAGAAGATCTTCTTCTGGCCTTCCTGCATGCGAGCAACATAGTCTTCGAGTGAAACAGTCTGTTCTTCTTTACCCTCATGGGTTGAAGAGAACCTCAGCAACCTGGCTATCTGTTCCTTATTGGCGAAATCTTCACCTGGGCCTTCCTTGAGCGCACGCCCAAATTCAGCCCAGAACTGCTGGTATTTTTCCGGTTCATTCTTGGCCATACCTTCCAGCAGACCTAGGACCTTCTTCACTGAACCAGAGCGAATACTATCGATGACCTTATTACTCTGCAGAATCTCTCTGGATACGTTTAGCGGCAGATCGCTGGAATCGATGACACCGCGGACAAATCGCAGATAGCGGGGCATCAGGTGCTCTGCATCATCCATAATAAATACGCGCTGCACATAAAGCTTAATTCCATGCTGCTGGTCACGATCCCACATATCGAATGGGGCCTTGCCTGGCACGTACAGGAGTGAGTAATACTCATACTTGCCTTCTACACGGTTATGCGACCAGGCCATAGGATCCTGGAAGTCATGTGCAACGTGCTTATAAAATTCGTTGTATTCCTCTTCACTGACGTCTTTTTTAGGGAGGCGCCACAGGGCTGTCGCCTTGTTGACCTGCTCCCATTCCTCGGTCAGCTTGCCCTCCTCATCGGCCTTCTTCATCTCGATTGGCCAGGGCACATGATCAGAATATTTTGTTACCAGGGAACGCAGACGCCAGGCATTCAGGAATTCTTCGCTGTCATCACGTAGGTGCAGGACAATCTCGGTACCGCGCTGTTCCTTATCGATTGATTCTATGCTGAAGCTGTCCTTGCCTTCTGAAACCCATTCCACGCCCTCTTCAGTGCCGGCCTTGCGTGTTCGCAGGGTGACCTTGTCCGCGACGATAAATGAGGAGTAGAAACCTACTCCAAACTGGCCAATCAGCTGGCTATCACTGGCCTGATCGCCAGACAGGTTCTTCAGGAAATCCGCGGTGCCTGACTTGGCAATGGTTCCGATATGCTCGACGACCTCATCACGCGTCATGCCGATGCCATTATCACGGATAGAGACCGTTTTGGCCTCCTCATCGAACTCGACCTGAATCTTCAGTTCGCCATCACCCTCAAACAGGGCATCGTTGGAAACGGCCTCAAACCTGAGCTTGTCACAGGCATCAGAAGCGTTAGAGATTAATTCGCGTAGGAATATTTCCTTATTCGAATACAGCGAGTGAATCATCAAGTGAAGTAACTGACTCACCTCTGTCTGAAACTGCATATCCTCTTTATGTGCTTCAACCGTCATGTATTCATCCTTAGTGCGTTGTAACGATCAGCCAGAGATGGGGATGCCCCAAATAAATTCAAGGGATTTACAGACATAAAAAAAGAGCGGCAATGCCGCTCTTTTGAAAACAGACTGTTCTGATGGTCAGTACATCAGGTCCTGAAGGCCCCAACCAGGCTTTTAAGCGTCTCAGCCAGAGACCTCAGCTCCTCAGAAGCGCGGGCCACCTCGCCGGCTCCCTGGGCGGTCTGCTGGGAAATATCACTGATCGTGACAATATTCTGATTGATCTCCTCCGCCACCTGGCTCTGCTCTTCAGCAGCCACCGAGATACTGTGGTTCATCTCGTTGATACTATTGATTGCCTGGGTAATGCTCTGCAGGGCCTGACTGGTCTGGTCCGCCTGATCAACTGTCTGTGCGGTCAGGTCACTACCCTCACGCATGACGCTCACGGCCTCTTCCGAAGAACGCTGCAGTCGTTCAATCATGGCCTGGATCTCTTCTGTAGAATCCTGGGTGCGGCTGGCAAGGGTACGGACCTCGTCAGCAACAACGGCGAATCCACGACCCTGCTCACCCGCACGTGCGGCCTCGATGGCTGCATTCAGAGCCAGCAGGTTAGTCTGTTCAGCAATCGAGCGAATGACATCCAGGATGGTGCCAATCTGCAGGCTATCTTCCTGTAGCGAGCCAATCACATCTGAGGCCTTCTCTACTTCTCTGGCCAGTGCTGAAATCGAGTTCATCGTCTGACTGACGACATTCTGCCCCTGCTGGGCTGTGCCATCGGCATCCGTCGCGGCCTGGGCTGCAAAACGCGCATTATCAGCAACCTCGGATGAACTTGAGGCCATCTCATTCATCGCAGTCGCTGCGCGTTCTGTCTCCGCATTCTGCTGGTCAACACCCATGGCCGTGTCTTCGGTGATACGGGACATACTACCGCTTACTTCAACCAGTCGCTCCACGGAATCAGCCGTTTGCGCAACGGTATCACGGATTTTCTCTACAAAGAGGTTGAAGTAATGGGCCATACTGGCAAGTTCATCCTTGCCACGCTCATCCAGTCTGCGCGTGAGGTCGCCCTCACCCTGGGCAATATCACGCAGGGCATCGATGACATTATTAAGCGGGGTAAGAATACTCCAGGTCACACTCACCGCGATGAGAATACCAACGATGACCCCTACCGCTACCAGGATGAGCACAACACGTTGCGCATTTTCCACCTGAGTTCTGAGATCATCACTGGCAACCTCGATCCTGGAACGGGCAGTGCTTACCAGGTCTGCCAGAACCTCAGAGGCCTGGTTGACCAGGGGCGAAATCTCAGTGCGCTGGAAGTAGACATCCATAAAGGCCTTATCGCTCTTCTGCATCTCGAACAGCTCTTCCAGCCCTTCAATAGACTGTTCATAGAGCTCTTCGATCTGGTCGATACCTTCCTGGCCCTCGAAATTCAGGTCATCATAGACGTTTCTCAGCCTGTCCATGTAGATTCGGGTTTGTTCCCCAAAATTCGTGGCATTGTCATAGTTGCCCTGGTCGTTGAAGGCCACCACGCCGCGCAAAGCGATCTGGAGGTTCGTTATGGCAAAGCGCAGCTGATGCATGTCATTGAGAATCTCACGACGCTCTTCATCAGCATCTTCCTCCAGTTCAGATTCAATCATCTGCGCCAGTACCTGCCTGATGCTCTGTATATGCGGATTGACACGTTGGCTGCTGATTTCCACCGCGGAGATTCGTACCGCATCATTCTCGGCCAGTTCTACGACACGATCGTGAAAGGATTCAAAGGTGGCAATGAGAGCGCTGGTCTGAGTCATCAGGGCGCCAATTTCGCTGTCAGACTCAACCAGGGGTAACTGCTTCAGGTCAGCATAGGCCTTTTTGAGCTCCTTCAGACCTTCATCATAATCGAGCCTGCTCGCCTCATCCCGGCTCAGCATATAAAAACCCATGCTCGCCGCAGTGCCCTTGAGCTCAGAATCCAGGCGTTGCGCCGCCAGAATGACGGGCTGATTAAGCTCAACTACCGCCTCGACATTACCCCGGGTCTTGTTAAAGCTTTGTAGCGCCAGTCCACCAACGGCCAGGAGGATCAGCACGACAATGCTAAAACCCGCAATAATCTTGTTTCGAATTGATATGGAAGAAAGCAATTTCAACATGTTTAAACCCTGCACTCTGAGGTTTTAATCTGTAACAGGCTATCGACCCACCTGAAAACTACTTTAGAGATTAGAGGAAAATTGCCCGCTTTGCCGCTAGTGCAGTAGATGCAGCTGCTGAATACGCTGCCTGAGCACCACCTTGCGGTTATTATCGCTGGCCACCCGGATCAGGCCCAGGTACAGAGTGCGTGCATCTTCAACAAGACCCGCCTTGGCGAGATTCTCTGCCGCAAAGAAACGCGCAGTCTGCCCCCAGGGGTCAAGGCCCACTCCATCGACCAGCAGGGCCGACTGAAGATACAGATAACCGGCCTGTTCATACTGTCCCATGGACTTATAGGAATCTGCCATCCAGAACAGCAACTCGCGATACTGTTTCTGCTCGGTGAGCCTTGGTTGCATGGCGGTAAAGAGCGCAATAGCCTCGCGATCGCGTTTCAGGGTCTGCAGATCGAACAACACCTGCAGGAAACGGTCAGCCTGGGACTTCTCAAGGCTCTTGTAGCGTCCCAGCAGACCATAAAGGATATCGATTCCCAGATCCTCATCACCACCCAGCACATGGATACGCGCACGACGAAGATCCCAGTCAAAAGGATCTGCACCTTCAGGGATTGTGCTCAGCCCCTTCATCAGCTCTGAGGCCAGGCTGTTATTACCCTGCTCAACGGCCTGCTCTGCCAGCAGGGGTCTTGCAGGCTCGGGAATATAGGTAATAGTTGGGAAATGGGCGGAATTCAGATAAAGGTTACTGATTAGCCTGGTATCTTTTTGCTGTTTGCTTAAGGACTGGATAAACGCAGCATGTCCCTGGCTGCTGCTACGACCGGTCTGGCCTTCAAGGGCTACTACGGCGAACAGGGCCTGCTGCCTGATTGCATCCTTTTCTTTTCCAGCCTGATCGATCCATGCAGCATCATCACCAATCAGCAGTTTATTTCGATTACCCAGATATTCACCGTACGCCACATAAGCATCCCAGAGACTATCGACTTTCAAGGGAAATAACCGGTCCTGTTCCCAGGCGGTTGAATGTTGCAGGGCCTTCTGCAGATAGCTGATCTGGCTGGTACCATCTTTCTGGTCTCGTGCCGCCTGAGCTGCAATCCACCAGAGCTGGGCACGTCCTTTCTCATTAAGCTGCGCAACGGATTTTTCAACCTCCGCAATCAGTTGCTTAGGGGTTTTCTTACCGGAGGCCTGCTCGGCCAGTAGACGCAGCGGAATAGCCTCAGCCTCAGAGACATCTTTCAATGCCAGCAGTGCCTCGTCTGGATGACCAGCACGCAAAGCCAGCCTGGCTCGTAACTGCTTTTCTGGAGCAGTCAGATCATTATAGTCCTGGGTAAAGCGCCGCCATGCGGTCAGTGCAGAATCGATGTCATCAAGGCCCAGGTGCGCCTGAATGACACCATAGCGAAGAGTCCTGCGCACCTTAGGTTCCGCAGCGTTAATGTCCTCTCTCCACAACAATACTCGGTAAACTGCCAGGGCCTCATTCGGATTACCTGTCTCCAGCAATGCATTGGCCCTGTTCATATCTGCATGGATCTGGAAATCGGCAGGCAGATCCTCTGGATAGTTATCGACCCGCTCAATCAGGTCTGACCAACGAGAAGAATCGCTGAGGATCTCGAGGCGATTCTTCTCCCAGCTGGTCCATGCGTTAACGGACCTGTCAGGAGCAGGCTGGAAGCGATTGATGATGGAGATTGCCAGCTCTGGCGCACCGGCTTTTGCGATTCGCCTGACATCAGTCTGGCTACTCGCCCAGGTGAAGGCGGGAGCTAACAGGATAAGAAGAATTCCTACCTGCAAAAAATAATACAGGCGCATTTGCTGCCAAATGCGCCTGTGAAGTAACACTGTCAAGGACAAACGCTTAGATGCGTTCCTTGATACGTGCCGCCTTACCGGTACGGCCACGCAGGTAATACAGTTTTGCGCGACGGACCTTGCCGCGACGCTTAACCTTGATCTCAGCAATCGCGTTGCTATAAGTCTGGAAGGTACGCTCTACGCCCTCGCCATGTGAGATCTTACGAACGGTAAATGATGAGTTCATACCGCGGTTTTTGATGGCAATAACAACGCCCTCAAATGCCTGCTGACGGACACGCTCACCTTCTTTTACGAGTACCTGAACAACAACGGTATCACCGGGTACGAAATCCGGGATTTCCTTGTTCATCTGCTCTGCTTCAAGTTCTTTAATGATGTTGCTCATGGCTTTAACCCTTAAAAAAGCTATTCCTGTTCAAGAAAATAGGCGTCTAACAGGCGCTTATCTTCTTCACTTAATTCCAGTCTCTCTAATAAATCAGGACGCAGTTCACTGGTTCTGCCCAACGACTGCATTCTGCGCCATTCAGTAATTCGTGCATGGTTACCACTCATCAGCACCTCAGGGACCGTCATATCCTGGTATACCTCAGGCCGGGTGTAGTGAGGGCAGTCCAGCAGACCATCCATAAATGAGTCCTGCTGTGCCGAATCTTCATCGCCCAGCACACCGGGCAGAAGTCGGGCAACTGCGTCAATCACTACCATGGCGGGCAATTCACCACCACTTAGCACGTAATCACCAATCGAACATTCCTCATCAACCTCCAGTTGAATCAGACGTTCATCAATTCCTTCATATCTGCCGGAGACGATGATCAGGCCATCGCTTTCGGCAAACTTCCTGACACCATCCTGTGTCAGTGGTTGCCCCTGGGGGCTCATATACACAACCTTAGCTGTGGGATTCGCCTGTCTTGCATCCCTGATGGCCCGCCTTAGTGGCTCAACCATCATGACCATGCCAGGACCACCACCATAAGGCCTGTCATCAACTGTGCGGTGCACATCCTCAGTATATTCTCTGGGATTCCAGGTCTGGAGCCTGATCAGTTCACGCTCCACAGCGCGCCTGACGACACCAAACTCACCAACAGCCCTGACGAGATCCGGAAAAAGCGTGATCACATCGAATTGCATGATCAGAATTCCGGGTCCCATTCGACACTGATAACACCCGCGTCCAGGTCTACCTTTGTTACATACTGTCCCTGAATAAACGGGAGCAGCCTCTCACGATCGCCCTTGACGACCATGACATCGTTCGAACCAGTTTCGAAAAGGTGATCTACCTTTCCCAGTTCAAGCCCATCCTGATTGATGACCCTGAGACCAACCAGGTCAAACCAGTAGTATTCATCACTGGCCAGTTCCTCAAGCTGACTACGATCAATGGCTACTTCCGCACCACGTAACGCTTCAGCCTGATTCCTGTCCTCTATGCCTGCGAGCTGGGCGACAACGGTTTTACCGTGTTCCCTGCCCTTCAGCACTTCAATCCTGCGCCACTCGTTACCGGTCTTCAGCAACCAGTGGGAATAACCGACAATCCTGTCTTTGGGGTTAGTGTGTGAAAACACCTTAACCCAGCCTTTCAATCCATACACACCATTGATCTTTCCAAGCGTGATGAGATCGCCCGTATCAATGGTCATGGGCAGATGCCCCAGATCAGGCAGCCTGTTTCTGGTAGGTCTTGATCAGTTTGGCTGCAGTTTCACTGGGCTGAGCACCTTCTTTCAGCCAGTGATCAACGCGCTCTGCTTCAAGGTGGAGTTTGACTTCACCACCAACCGCACGCGGATTGTAGAAACCCAGGCGCTCGATATAACCACTGTCCCTGCGCTTGCGAGAATCTGTAACTACCACGTGGTAGAAAGGACGTTTCTTAGCACCGCCCCTGGACAAACGAATTGTAATCATCAGTAAACCTTTGAAATATAAACGGTTTTAATTTCCTGGAGCCCGACCAGCGGAATACCCGGAAAAATAAACGGCGCATTCTATGCTTTTCAGCCACTTATGTGAAGTCTTTTTTAGGGAATTTTCCAGTAAATTCCACCACTTCTGGATGACGCCCGAACAGTGAACCGCTATGCTTTGAGAACTGGTTTGGAGTACTGGAGACTCTCGATGATGCGCCAACTTCTGTTGTTACCCCTGCTGGGCCTGCTACTGACTGGATGCAGCACACTATCCGTGAAGAGTGACTATGACCCGGAACATGACTACAGCAATATCAGGACCTATGCCTGGCTGGAGGGACAGAAGCACAGCGATGATACACGTATCAACAACACCCTGATCATCAACCGCATTAATAATGCCATCAACGCCGAACTCGCTGATCGCGGCCTCAAGGAATCAGGTGGTGATCAGCCTGATATCTACATCAACTGGTTTGGCGGCATCGAAAACAAAATTCGTCAGGAAACCATTAATCACTACTATGGCAGTATGTGGTACGGCCACCCATACGGTGGCTACTGGCCGGGCTATAGCCAGACCTACAATGTTGAATACCAGGAGGGCACGCTCATCATTGATATCCTGGATGGTAAAACGAAGGACCTGATCTGGCGCGGTACCGGACAGGATTATGTGGAAGATGACCAGAAACCCGAGGAGATCACGAAGGGTATCAATGAAGCGGTAAATCAGATAATGGCTTCATTTCCACCCAGCGCGAAGAAAAAATAAGGGCGAAAGACCTTAGCCCTGGCATCCAACCGCCAGGGCCTTATATCAGTAACGATGCTTGCTCAGGATTTTCTGATAAGTACCGTCTTTTTTCATTCCCGCCAGTTCTTTGTTGAAGTCTTCAATGATCCGGCCGTGGCGGGGATTAAGCTTGCTTACCATGAAATACAGCTTTCGCTCAGCAAACACCTCACGGTCAATATCGAACTTGTCCTTGTTATTGCTGAAGTACTGTTCGATCTGATATCGAAGTACACCTTCATCGCCGAGAGTGAGGTCAATCTGCCCGTTATTGAGCTTTAACAGGTTCTGGACGACGTGATTACTGGGCACCAGCAGGATATTGTCCGGGCGTTTTATCTTTTCATTATAGGCGTAACCTTCAACATAACCGGCAACCAGGCCCGGTTTTGTGTAGATATCCCCGAAGCCAAAATCCGTTCCCTTCAGCTTGATCAGCTTGATCTCATTAACGTAATAGGGATCACTGAAAACAAACTTCTCTGCGCGCTCAGGCCTGTGCCAGGC
>JAAUXZ010141807.1_pt1 | contig 14093 bp, 12 predicted proteins | sample 7278131 | NCBI WGS metagenome assembly JAAUXZ01 (sample SAMN14350119, study PRJNA611818) | marine sediment metagenome | isolation source: surface marine sediment (3m) | place: French Polynesia: Moorea | collected 2018-08
CTGACACACACTGAGGGTAAAGGAACTTGCCATGAAGCGAAATCGGGGCGGCCTGTTCAGGGGTAGCCGGCGTTTTCTGGCCATTGCCCGGGTGCTGACCAAATTTGGGCTGGCGGATTTGAACGCCCGCTGGTTTTCGCGTAACGCCAAGGAGGACGACACACCGCCGGCCAGCGGCGCGGGCACCACCCTGCGCATTCCCTCACCTGCCCGTCTGCGTGCCGCCCTGCAGGAACTCGGTCCCAGCTTCATCAAGCTCGGCCAGCTGATGAGCACCCGTGCCGATGTCTTCCCGCCCGAATACATCGAGGCTTTCCGCAAGCTGCAGGACAGCGTGCCGCCCTTTTCATTTGAGCAGGCACGTCAGCTGGTGGAAAAAGAGCTCAAGCAGCCCCTGGCCCGGGTTTTCACCGATTTCGACCCCCAGCCGCTGGGCGCCGCCTCCGTGGCCCAGGTCCACCGCGCCCGCCTTCACAGCGGAGAAGAAGTCGCCGTCAAAATTATCCGTCCGGGCATCGAGCGGATCATTCAGGAAGATATCCGCCTGATGTACTATTTCGCGGCCAAGCTCGAGAAGATGTTCGACGTCGCCCGTCTCCTGGGTGCCGTCAACCTGGTGCGTGAATTCGAACGCACGATTTTCCGGGAACTGGACATGTACATCGAGGCCGGCAGCATCGAAAAATTCCAAGGCTACTTCCAGGATTCCGACGAAATCCACATCCCCGGCGTCCACTGGGACTACACCACCCGATCGATTTTGGTGATGGAGCATGTGGCCGGGGTCAAAATGGACGATGTCGCCGGTATCGTTGCCTATGGCATCGAACCGCGGGAGATCGCCATGATCGGCCTGCGCTCGTTTTCACGCCAGTTGATGGAATTCGGCTATTTCCATGCCGATCCGCACCCTGCCAACACGATCGTGATGCCGGACGGCCGCGTCGGGCTGGTGGACTTCGGTATTACGGGCTATATCGACGATGAACTGATGCGCCAGATCGCCCACCTGTTTCTGGGTTATGCCGAGCACGACTACGACATGGTCATGGAGGCCCTGGAAAATGCCGGTCTGGTGGATGCGCGCGTCGTCGATCTGAAAGCTTTCCGGCGCGATCTCAAGGACATCAGCGAACCGTTCTACGGTCGCGCCCTGCAGACCATTGCGGTGCGGGAAGTATACGACCAGGTCATCGGTCTGGTGCTCAAGCATCACATTCGCATGCCCCGCAACCTCCTTTTGTTGCTGAAGACTTTTGTCCAGGCCGAAGCCCTGGGTAAAATCCTCAACAGCGACGCCAATATTCTCGAGGTCACCCGCCCCTACGCCGAGCATCTTGTGCAGCAAGGCTACGACACCCGCAAACTCCTCAAAAACATCGGCCGTGAAACCCGCAACCTGGGCCAGTACATGCGCCGGGTCCCCCAATACGTCAACGAGATTCTGCGTCAGGCGTCACGGGGCGACTATCAGCTTGAATTCCGTCACCGGGGTTTCGAGAACTTCGACCGCAAGATGGAACGCGGGATCAACCGGCTGACCGTGGGCGCCATCATATCCGCCTCGACCATTGCCGCCGCCCTGATTCTCAATTCCGAGAAAAGCATTCTGGAGTTCGAATTCGATATCATCGGTCTGGGCGCCCATACCCTCTCGGTAACCGCCCTGCTGGGCATCGCCGGATACAGCATCGCCACCATTTTGGGCATATGGCTGATTTTCTCCATCTTTCGATCGGGCAAGCTCTAACCGCCGGCGCCGACCACCGGCCTAACGACAGGCCTGAGTTGGCAGCGCGCCAAAAGGCCTTATCCTCTTTTCCAGACAACCAGGCACCGGGCGTCCGCTGCCGGCGCACCGTTCCCTGACACCACTGACCTGCTGAAAACGAGACGGGTCCTGCCCGCCGATACCGTTTGATGCCCCGCGATCCACGAATCTGGAAAGGAAATCCCCCGATGCTGGAAATAACCCCCAACGATCCCGACCGCCTCGCTATGCGCACGCAACTCAAGGAAGAACTGCTTCCCGATTTAAAGAAATGGCACCGCGATGGTTCGATCCCTCGCCGCCTGTTCACCACCCTGGGCCGCAAGGACCTCTTGGGGTTTACGCGCGATGGCGCACGCCCCGCCCCGGCCCCCTGCGGTCGTCGGGCGCGTATTCTGGAAGAAACGGCCCGCCTGTCGGCAGGCGTGGCCATCGCCGTTCTGGCCCATGTGGACCTTGGGTTTACCGGTCTGTACCTGTTTGGCGACCCTTCTCTCCAGCAGACCTACGGACCCGGTGCGGCCCGCGGCGAAACCCTCCTCTGCCTGGGCAATACGGAAAATCACGCCGGAAGCGATGTGGCCGCCATAAGCTTGAACGCCCAACGGCAGGGAGAGGACTGGCGGCTCAACGGCACCAAGGCCTATGTCACCAACGGGGCCATTGCCGACTTCGCCGTGATAACGGCCCTCACCGATCCGGAGGCCCCCCGCAACCAGCGTCTCTCAATGTTCTGGGTCGACCTGAACCAGCCGGGGATCACGCGCCGCAAACTCAACAAGAGCGTCTGGCAGCCGTCTGATCTGACGCGCCTGACATTCGATGACGTTCGGGTCCCCGCGGCCCATCTCATGGGAACGCGCGGACGTGGTCTGCAGCAGGTCCTGAGCATTTTCACCCACAGCCGGGTGCCCATCAGCGCCCTGACCCTGGGATCGGCCGCAGGCGCCCTCGAATTGGCTCTCGACCGGATGCGCCGCCGGAAAATTTTCGGGCGGCCCCTGGCCGATTTTCAGGCCAAGGCATTCGAGGCGGCCGAGCACTACGCGCATTTGCAGGCCGCGCGTGCGGTGGTCAGCGAGGCCTGCCGCGCCGTCGAAAACCAAGCGGATTTCCGGCTGCAGGCCTCGGTGGCCAAATACCTGGCGGTGGATTGCGCCCGCAAGATCGGCACCTGGACCGCCGACCTCTTTGGGGCGGCTTCGGTGATGCGCGATCATCCCGCGCATCGATTTCCGCTGGATGCCTGGGCGTCCTCGCTGGGTGAAGGCACACAGGACATCCAGAAGCTTATCATTGCGCGCCACATTCTGGGGTCACAATGAACCGCGCCACAATAATAAAGGCTCTCAGGAGGATAAAGGTGGTCTCTGGCAGGCCGGCCCTGCCGATGGCATGCAAATTGTGGGATGACAGCAGCTAGATCTCGCAATGACGCAGGGCCAGCATGGTGATGTCGTCGAACTGCTCGGCATCACCCGTGTGCCTTTGGACCTCTTCGGCGATCGCGGTGATCAGGTCGGCCGCGGTGCCAAACCGGCTGTTTATAAGCTCGTTCAGGCGTCTGGTGCCGAACATCTCGCCTTCCCGGGTGGCCGCCTCGGGTACGCCGTCGGTGAACCCTAAAAAAATCTCTCCCGGTTCGATCCGGGTGCGGGCAATGCGAAAAGTGGCGTCAATCGCGAGACCGACGGCCGGTCCCGTGGGCTCCAGACGACTACGGATGCCGCCTTTGGCGGCGATTACGTAGAGCGGATCATGACCGGCATTGATATAGGACATCTGCCCGGTGCGGGGATCCAGGACACCGAATACGAGGGTCGCGAACATCCCCAGATCGCCGTGATTGCGGGCCACGTAATTGTTCGTATGCACCACGGCCCGCAGCGCTTCGTGTTCCTGGGCGGACAGGGCCTCATCTGAACCGGGTGATATTTCCACGGGCATGTCGACCGCCAGGCTGCCCCCGGGGCAGGCCCCCGCGTTGATTTCAAACTGGCCCGAAAATATGCGGATCAGGCTGCGGAAAAGCGCCATGAACAAGGCCGCGCCCACGCCTTTGTCACAGACATCGGCGATCACGATGCCGATCCTGCCATCGGGTAGATGGAAGACATCGTAGTAGTCCCCGGCCACCTGGCGGGCGGGCTGGAAATAGGTTCGCAGCTCCCAGCCCTCCAGCTCCGGCAGTTGCACCGGCAGAAAATTCTGTTGGATTTCACGCCCTTTTTCAAGTTCCTTGTTGAGTGCGCGCGAATAGGTTTCGAGCTGGTTGAATGTCTTTTTCAACTCATCCTGGGCCTGCTTGCGGTGACTGATGGCATCCGTGATCTGTCCGAACATCCCCTGGAAGGCGCCGATCACCTCGCCCAACTCATCCTCGCGCCGCATTCCGGCGGACTGGAAATGCGGCGACGGCCGATCGTTGCTGACGGCATCACCAGCCGCTTCCAGGTCGCGCCGCAGCTTGAGAATGGGGGTCAGCACCATGGGGCCCAGCGCGATCATGGCACCGGCGGTTACAAAAATCGAGATGATCACCACCAGCCCGGCGATGCGCAGGAAAAAGGCATAGAGTTCCTTCTGCACGAAGGCGGTATTGTGCCTCAGGATCAGATAATAGCGCCCATTCTGCCAGCCGCCCCCGCAGGAAACGTCGTAGCGGTTGTTGACCCGGTCCAGATAGGAATCCATTCCCTTGCCGGTAATGTCCGCAAAGGAGAGCCTCGGCCGCTCCCCGCGCACCCCGGCCTCACTTCCGTCCGCGCGGAGGAAGACCAGCCCCACGACGAGTTCGTCGATAAAGATCCGTTCGGCCGTATCGAGGAAATCGTCTTCGCTCATCTGCGATGGCAGGGTCTGCATCAGGACGGTGACCTTGGTGCTCGACAGGTCCTTGACCTGTTCGAGGAGTTCACGCTCACGATTGCGAAGCGATGGGAAGAAAATAATGGTTTCGATAACGATCACGCTGAAAAATATCCAGAAAACGATGCGCCGCGACAGGCGGGCGGTAAACATGCGGACCGGTCGCTTCAGCGTGGCCGGCAGCGGCGGCAGCGTTGTGTCCCGTCGGGGGGATAACCCGGCGGATTGACCGGCCGCAGGGTCGGATGCCGTGTTGGCGCGCACTGTATTCTGTTCCTCGTCTCTGGGGCCCATGTGGTTACCCTGGGTTCATTCCATGCGGTCTCGATGCTGCAACCGCTGTAAGCTGTCGACGTTAAAGTTTAAGTCGCAACGAATCCTATTTCATGACAAAGCCACACACGCCTGAGCGCGCGCAGAACCGGAAGGCCGCATGGATGCGGCCTCATCCGTCCTCTTTTAGCCCAAGATGCGTCAAAAGCGCCCGGTCGCGGTTGGCATGGTGGTTCCAGTAATCCAGCATGATGAGGTGGGTGCGCTGGGCCCGGGTCACCATCACCTTTCCCGCGCGTGTGCGGCCGTGCTCCTCCCAGCCCTCGATGCGGTGCGGAAAATGGCGTTCGAACCAGATCACCAGGCGCCGCTGGACATCGGGCAGATCCAGGGCGTACTGCAGCAGGGCCTGTCCGTCCGCGCCTTGCCGCGAAACCGCCTGAAGCCGGGCCCGGGCTTGCTGCGGCTGCGGATGACGGTGCGTCAGGCGGGTGAAGAGCGTGCCCGGCAGAATCGTCACAGGTCCCTGGGGAAGCTGCCCGGGCGCGATGCGAATCAGGTTCCAAAGAGCATCCTCGGGCAGAACCGGTCCGAATCGATCATCCCGGTCGCCGTCCGATTCGAAATACGAACGCGATGCATAGCGCCAGCCGGTCTCTTCGCGGTTAAGCTGCATAAAGACGTGACCGCACCATTCCTGAACCGAAGTGGTGATTTTAATCGGCAGCAAGGAAGCGGCCGGATCCTCGACCGGCGAGAAGACGGAGGTCATCGTGGAATAGGGGTAGATGCCGGTATAAAATTTTCTTACCGCGTTCAATTTCAAAACGGGAATATTCTGCGGACCGGGTCGATCCGCCTTGATCTGGGTATGGGGGTTCAATGATTCGGTCACAAAAACCATCACGGCGTCACCCGCGTGGTACTCGCCATAGCGCGCCTGTCGCAGATCAAACCGCGAGAGTTCCGCCCCGTTGGGATACCAGTAAGCCTTGAAGGCTTCCGGCGTCGGATCGACAACCTCCGTGGCCGGCAGGCCGGCAAGGGCGGCGGGAATCCAAAAAAGGGTAAGAATACCGTATATCATCATGCGTCGCATGTTGCTTTCCTCGGGCCGAATGAGATTCGCATGGCGATTGACGTCGGCCGGTTATGGGGTCAGAATTCGACCACAGGTCATCCGTTAATACCGGGTGGTGCCAGGGCGTGGTCGCCGTTTCGCCGGCGGCCCTCTTTCCCTGAGCAATGTGAATTAAACTTAAGTAAATTCAACGGAGAAGCAACCATCCCATGGAGAAATCACCCCTGGAGACAGCCGACAACGGCACGGCCATCGCCAATCAGCCCATGGAGCTTCATTTCACGCCCACCAACGGTCCGGCGGATGACGCCATAGCCGCCCTCTGCCGGATGGTCGGCGGCATTCGGCGGCCTGAGATCGTGCGCGAGTTGATTCTGGCCGCGCTGAAGGCCGGCCAGGAGGACGATGAAAAGGCCGACTTGAAGCTGATGAATACGACCCTCAAGGAAATGCGTTTCACCGCCAAGATATTCGGACCTTACCGCCATATCCGCAAAGTCTCGGTATTTGGTTCGGCGCGCACGCCGGGGGATGCCCCCAGCTATGGCATGGCACAGAAACTGGGCCGTCTACTGGCGGCCGATGGCTACATGGTGATAACGGGCGGCGGGCCGGGAATCATGCAGGCGGTCAACGAAGGGGCTGGTCCGGAGCACTCCTTCGGCATCAATATCCGTCTGCCCTTCGAGCAGAAACCCAACCCCATCGTGGCCGGCAATCCCCGCAGCATCAACTACAAATACTTTTTCAACCGCAAAGTCGCGTTTTTGAAGGAGGCGGATGCGGTCGTGCTTTTCCCAGGTGGCTTCGGGACCATGGACGAGGCCATGGAGACCCTTACCCTGGCCCAGACGGGCAAGCACAACCCCCTGCCGGTGATCATGATCGAGCCGCCCGGGCAAACCTACTGGCAGGAATGGAAAGGGTTTTTGCAGCGTAAACTGGCCGGGGGTGGCCATATCGGCGGGGATGATCTGGGGCTGTTCGAAATAACGGACTCCGTTGAACGGGCCGTAGCGGTCATCAAGCGATTCTATCACCGCTACCACAGCCTGCGCTTCGTGGGCGAACTGCTGGTCATTCGCATGCATTCGGCCCTGCCGCCCGGCGCCTTCGACCAGCTGCCGGCGGCTTTCAGCGATCTTCTGCGTCCCGGCGGAAGCTTTGCATGTCACGCGGCGGCTTTGGCGGAGGAGACGGGTGAACCCGCCATTGCCGGGCTGCCCCGGCTGACGGTCGATTTCAACCGCAACCGTTATGCCCGCCTCAAGGCCCTGATCGATTTTATCAATCGGTCCTGAGGCCCACCTGCATCGCGCGCCGTGCTGGGAGCGCTGGTCACGCACTTGGGACGTACGCGCTAGTCTTCGACGATCATCAGCCGCACACGTCTGTTTTTGGCCTGGATTTCTTCTCCTTCGCCGCGGGCGAGGGGTTGTTCGTTGCCGTAGCTGATCGCCGTAAGGCGGTCGCGGGCGACGCCTTTATGCAGGAGATAACCTTTTACTTCCCCGGCCCGCCGGAGCCCCAGTGCCATGTTGCCTTCGGAATTGCCGCCTTCGCCGCAATGGCCTTCGATGACAACCTTGACCTGCGGGTGGGCCAACAGCCAGTCTGCCTTCCAATCAAGAAGATCGCGCGCCTGTTTGTCGAGACGGTGCTTGTTTTTGGCGAAGAAGATATCTTCATAGATGAAACGGTTGCGTTCGATTTCATACCGTCGGCGGATTTCCTGTTCTTCCGGCGAAACGGCCGCGGTTTCAACCGGGGCCGGTTCCGGGGCGGCCATTTCTTCGGATGTGGCTGTCGAAGAAGTCGTAGCGCAGGATATAGGAAGCATACCGATCACGAAAACCGTTACAACCAGCTTGACAAGAGCGTTTTGCATATCTCCCCCTTTAGAGGCCGTGGCAGTTGAAATCTGTCGCGGACCGGCTGTGGATCGCGCCCCGATTGGCGCCTCAGCCTTTCTGCGGGTGGCATCCACAACCATTTACGCCGCCCTGGACAAGCGCGGCCCGTTGGGTTCTCATTGGGCTCTTTTTCTACCCCAATAACTCTTTTTCATATGCTTAAAATCCATGACAGTCAAGCCAAAGCGGCCGAAATTGCGGGCGCTTCGATTCGCGCGCATGCGTGCGGCACTTGCGGAACTGACGTAAATCGCCTATAGGCTATCTTTCGATTTCAACTGCGGAGCCCTCTGTGACGGCCTTTTCTCGCCCAGCGCTTCGCCCCGGGGTTTTCTGGGGCCTTTCGTCTTTTCAAATCCTGGCCATGTTCCGGCGCGGATTGTTCTACGCCTATCTTTCCATATATCTGCGCTACCACCTGGGGCTCAGCGTCACCGCGACCACGCTGTTCGCGACATTGCCCATGCTGGCCAATATCGCCGCCCAGAATCTGGTCTGGGGTCGGCTTTCCGACCGTTACCAACGCCGCCGGACATTCATTATCGGCGGGGAATTGCTTGGCGCCGTGGGCACGGTGGCCGTCTGGTACATGCACACCCTGACGGTGGGGCCTCGCGCGTCCGCGTATATCGTCATTGCCGGATTGACGGTGGTGGAATTCTTCTGGTCGATGTCCAATATTGGCTGGAGTGCGCTGATCACGGACCTCTATCCCCCGGACGCGCGCGGGGCGGTCCAGGGTCGCCTGACCAGTATTGGCGGCCTGGGCCGAATTGCCGGCGTCTGGATCGGAGGGCTGCTCTATGACGGCTATGGCCATCACTTTCCCGGCTGGGGCTTCGAAAAAGGGGCGTTGTTTTTCGTCGCCGCCGGCGTCATGCTCATCTCTACGCTTCCCATGTTCTTCATGCCCGAAGGCGGCATCACCCACGGCCACGCGCGTCCCAAAACTGTAAACGACAGTGGCACCAAGGCCTCTTTTAAACGCTTTTGGTTTTTTCTGACGGCCATGGCCCTGATCAATTTCGGCCGCAATTCAGTGGTCGTGATCCAATCCCAGTATCTATTTCTGGATACGGGATTTGCCGTGTCCAGCCGTACCCTGGCCCATATCTTCAACACCGAATCCGTGGCCATGATTGTCACCGGACTGCTCGTCGGACACATCCTGGCACGGACAGGCAATGCCCGCGGCATCCTCGCCGGTACCGCTATCAGCCTGACCTACCTGCTGATCTTTGCAACCACCGACCGCCTGCCTCTGATCTACATCGCCAGTTTCCTGAAGGGCGCGGCCGAAGCGCTTGTCGTGGCGGCCTCCTATGCCGTCGCCTCGATCATGATTCCTCCCTGGAGACGGGCGCGCTGGTTCGGTCTTTTCAATGCCACCTACTTTTTGAGTTGGGGACTGGCCGGCACCCTGATCGCCGGCCCGGTAGCCGACGTTATGATCCGGCTCGGCCATTCGCCGACCGACGCCTACCGCTTCAGCTATCTGGCGGCCTTGGGCCTGACCCTGGCGGGGGCGATCATGCTGGGAGCGCTCTTCTTCGGCCGGCGGCCGTCATCGGCACCCATGGACGGTTAGACGCCCGGCGGCCGCGGATCGATCGCCAAGCGCCGGGGGAAATTATCGATGGATCCGGCGGAAAAAGGCCAGACGCCGGTCAAGGGCATCCAAATCAGCTTCCGTGATCTGGGACACGCAGGCCCGCACCCCCTGGCGTGCGGCGCCGGCGACATCGAGGGAAAGGGCGCTGATACCAATGCACAGCAGAGCTTCCGCTAGTTCAGCACCGGTCAAGCCCGCAAATGCAACGGTAAAATAGATTCCGTCCCCCAGATCCTCCTCGCCGTCCCGGCCATAAACGAGGTCGAATCCGTGCTTACGAAAGATGCCTTTCAGGTCAGCGGCTCTCTGCCCGTAAACCTGGACGACTTCGCGGAAACGATAGCGGCCGTCGTTGACGGCCGCCAGCAAGGCCAGCAGTCCGTGCTGGGCGCTGTGGGAAATCCCCGCCCCGATGGCATAGAGTCCGCCGATAGAGAGCGCTTCGCCGAAAAGTGCACTCGGATAGAATCGTCTCAGGTGGGCGTAGCGTCTCGTGGCCAGCGGATCCGCGATAGCCAGCATCCCGATCCGCTGGCCGGCCAGGCTGAACACTTTGGAACTGGAGATGATCAGCAGGCAGCGATCAGTGTGGCGGGCCACGGTGGGCACGAAGGGCGGCTCTCCCGGACGGCCGTAATCCTTTCGGAAATCCATGCCGAAGTAGGCAAGATCCTCAAGGACCACCACATCGTACCGGCGGCTGGCTTCTCCGATAATTTTAAGCTCCTCAGGGGTCAGACACAGCCAGGCCGGATTGCTGGGGTTGGCATACAGAATGGCGGCGTAGTCGCCGTGCGACAACGCCGCCTCGAGTTTGTCCGCCAGTTTCGCCCCCCGGTAGGCGGCCAGATCAAAGGCCGTATAGTTCAAGCCCAGCGATTGGGCCTGAAGCTTGTTGACCGGGAATCCAGGGTCGATAAAAAGGATCTTGTTCTTGCTTGGGTACCGGCGGGTGGCCAGGGCCATGCCCAGGTAACACCCCTGCATGGCACCCAGGGTCGGATAGCAGTTTTGGGGCGCGATTCGAACGTCTGTGAATTTCCGGATAAACCGGGAAATTTCCGCTTTGAGGGCGGGGATGCCCTCAAATGGCGGGTAGGAGGCACCGACGCCCGCCTGCAGGGCCGCAATTTCGGCCTGGACGGCTTCTTCCGGTGGCGGCAGACCGGGCACGCCCATTTCCATGCGAAGAAACACGATGCCGGTTTCCGCTTCGATGCTGTCCACCAGGCGGCGCAGTTCGCGGATGCCGGCTGTGCCGATGTTTTCGATTCCGCAGTCTACCGCCGCCCGACGCACGTACGCCATGCTCAGAGGCAGATTCGCCATATCGTAATTTAGGCGGTGGGGTATGGGCGTCAAGACGGGGGCGCGTAGGAGGCGTTCTCCGCTCCGTCCGTGTTTAGGTGAAACAGGGTCGCACCCACCGGGGCGAAAGACAGAAGCACGAGATTCAAAAGCGGCACCAGAAACAACAATCCGAAGCCCAGGTGAAAGAGCAGGTGTCGCCGCAGGATCGCAAAACGCGCCCCGAAAGGCAGCAATCGCCGGGCCGGTACCAGGTCGGTGTAGTCCCACGCCAGGAACAGCGCGGCAACGGCCGGGGACAGGATCGTCACCAGGGGACTCAAAGGGGTGAGCCAGCCGATTACCATGAGCGCCAGCGCCAGCAGGACGGGCAGGATGGCGCGCGGGATTTCCTGGCGCACGAGAAAGATCAGGTGCCGGAAAAAAGGCATGGATGGCGGGGGGACCTCATTTCCGGTGACGAGCTTTTCCGTCATCCGCGACATCATGTCCATGATGACCACGCTGAACAGGATCTGGGCGATGAAATAGCCGACAACGGTGGTCACAGCCAGAAGAATGAGCGAAAGGAGCCAGGACAACAGATACCAGATCCAGACCAGCCAGGCGTTGGCCGGTTTGGACCAGATGAGATGGATGATGTCGTTCTGGTAGGCAAGGAAAAAGGCAACGGCGCCCGCGAAGATCAACACCATCACGGCAAATCGCAGCAGACCCAGGACCAACAGCCGTGGCGTTCGGAGCCCCAGGAGAAGGCCCTGAAAGTTCAACTTGATACCCTTGATGAATGTCATTGCCGCTCCGTATCGAAAACACCGCCCGTTCGGCACGGAAGGATGGGCGACGGATACCCCCGACCTTGCGGGGCACCGACGCCGTCAGGCCAGAGGATCGTAACCCGGTTTCTTTATCAGCCGGTCAGCCTTTTCCCTGATCTCGGGGATGTAGACCTCTTCCGTCCATTTTTCGGGCGCCACCTCTTCGACCGCGACCGACACGGAGCGCTCCGCGCATCCGGTGCGGGTGACGACCGCCCGGGTGATGTCCGCAGCCAACTGCGAAATCTGGGTTTGAGATCTGCCCGGATACATTTTTACAATGACATGGGGCATTGCCATCCCCTTTCATTCCGGCCAACGGAGAAAACGTAATGGCGTTAGTTTCCGCCTTTCAACCAGCGCTTGAATTTGGATTTCACCGCCGCCATCAACGGTCGGTCGATGGCCACCCGCAGGAAGAGGTCTCCGGATTCGGCCCCACCCCGTCCGGGATCGCCCAGACCGGCCAACCGAATGCGCTGGTTTTCACGCACATTCGGCGGGATTTTCACGACCAGCTTCTTTTGCTGCTGACGGTAGAAATAGGCATAGGGCCCCCCGGTGCGGGCTTCCTCCGACGAGAGGTGAATCACCGCTTCGACATCCTTCCCGCGCTGTGGCAGCTGCGCCCCCAGCAGCTTTTCGGCCATGCGCCGACCGATGCGGCCCAGAGCCGGACCGGCGTCGCGCCTGCGACGCTGCCCGGCGCCGCGGGTATGACCGCCGGAGAAAACGAAGCCTTTGAAAAACATGCCCGGCCGCTTGACTTCGAATGAGCGGTAGCCGGGGCCGTAGAACTCCTTGAATACGTCCTCGTAGTGGCGAAACCCGTGAAGCCGGGTCAGTTCTTCAAACACACGGAAAATGTCGGAGCCGGCAAAGAGATCCTCTTCCGAGTAATTGCGGCGGAACCGATCGTGGGCGGAAGATCCGAACTGTGAACGAATGGCGTCGTACTCGCGCCGCTTGTCCGCATTGGCCAATACGGCATACGCTTCGTTCACGGCCTTCATCTGGTTGACGGCATCGGGATTGTCCTTGTTGCGGTCCGGATGGTATTTGAAGGCCAGTTCGCGATAGGCATTCTTGATTTCTTTGGCGCTCACGGTCGTTTCGACGCCCAGAATCCGATAGTAATCCTTGGAGCTCATGTGACACCATTCTCAGTCTGGCCCTGCGGCATGGCGGTTGCGGAGGACCAACACATTCCGGTACCTGGCACCCGCCGGCGCGCGGCGTCCGGTGTTCAGCCACGATGAGGATTCATCGATGGCCAGTTGCGATCCTCTCAGATGGCCCGGCAATGCAGGCCCGCGCCTTCTGCGATGATGGTTTTTTCACTCATCACGACCCTGTACCCGATACGTGATTTTTTCCAGCCGGGCAGGTCCTCAATGGACTGGGAACGTTCTATATCAGTCACCAGAGTAGCTCAAGGAAAAGATCGCGCGGGCGCGAACGATCGGTATAGGTTTACAGCTCATGCACGGCCTTGCTCTCCCGGATGTTTCCCGCCGCCTGCTCCCGCCGGAAAAACGGCCGGCCGGCCGACGCAAGTGCCGTGGTTTCAATCGACGTCCTGAAAATCCTTTAGGCGGATGATCTTGTCGCCTGCCGGACGTCTGATCGGTCGGTTGGATCGCGCGCCCCGCACCTTGGCGCGACGCAATTCACCAATCAGTTTCTGCAGTTTGGGATTGGCCTCGATGGCCGTTTGAATATCTTTCTTCAATTTCTCCCACTCGTCGACGAGTTCCTGGGTGTCGATGGTCATTTCGAGCAGGCGCGCAAGCGTGCCGACGGTCGATGCGACGAGGCCGGGATGGGTGGTTCCCTCGAGATAGTAGGGGCAATGGGTCCAGAGACTGCTGGCTTTCAAACTGCGTTCACAGGCCTTGCGATGAAGAATCGAATGAATGGCCGTGGGGCCGTGGTAACTGACAGGACGGATGTGAAGCGCATCCAATTCCTTGAGGTGGCCGGCATCGCTGGCGAAGGCCGATATGACGGCATCCGTGTGCAGAACGCCGTCGTACATACTTCCCAGCGAAATGAATTCGGAAACTCCGGCCGTGGCGGCGATATCGAGAAGTTGCTCGGAAAATGCATCCCAGCATAAGTGCGGCTCTTCAGCATGGAAGACCACGAGATCACGGCGACTTTCCGGCAATCGGGCGGCGAACAGTCCGCCATGGTCGAAACGCAGCGTGTGCATCAAACCGTTCTGAATGGTCACCAGGGGGCGTTTTTCATCGAATCGATAAAAGGCATCCGGTATCAAGGCACCGAATCGCCAGGCCTCCGCCCGCCGAACGATATAGGCGGCGGAGCCTTTGGCCACGTTCAAGGCGTTGCCCCATCCCCCCAGACCGACCACCATCACGGGCTTGCGTAAATCCGGCCAGTCGTTGATCTCAAATCCCGATAGGTCCATTGGAAAAATTCATAC
>JAAUXZ010048968.1_pt1 | contig 14088 bp, 12 predicted proteins | sample 7278131 | NCBI WGS metagenome assembly JAAUXZ01 (sample SAMN14350119, study PRJNA611818) | marine sediment metagenome | isolation source: surface marine sediment (3m) | place: French Polynesia: Moorea | collected 2018-08
CACCGCACAGCCGGGTCTGGGCGGTGCAAGATCGCGAACCCGTTGAAGATTGTGCCGCAATGCAGCATGGTCGATGCTGGCCCGAGGGGCAAAGCCTGCGGACGTGGATTTAATATCCCTCATCCGGGTAGAGTTCGTCGATGTAGTTTTCGAATTTGGTGTATTGCCCCAGAAAGGTGAGACGCGTGGTACCGATCGGTCCGTTACGTTGTTTGCCGATGATGATCTCGGCCATCCCCTTGTCGGTGCTGTCTTCGTTGTAGACCTCATCCCGGTAGATGAAAACAATCAGGTCCGCATCCTGCTCGATGGCCCCCGACTCACGCAGATCCGACATGATCGGGCGTTTATTGGTGCGCTGTTCCAGGCTGCGGTTTAGCTGGGAAAGGGCGATCACAGGTAAATCCAACTCCTTGGCCAGGGCCTTCAATGAGCGGGAAATGGCAGAGATCTCTCCAGTGCGGTTATCACCCTCCCCCGGGGCCTGCATCAGTTGCAGATAATCGAGGACGATCAGGCCCAGATCCTTGTTCTCCCGCTTCAGACGACGTGCCCGGGCACGCACCTCGGTGGGAGTGAGCGCCGGTGTGTCGTCGATGTAGAGTCTGGTCTCCGCCAGCATGCTGACCGCCGAGGACAGGCGCGGCCATTCGTCGTCTTCGAGCTTGCCAGTCCTAACCCGCAACTGGTCGATGCGCCCCAGGGAGGACATCATGCGCATCGCCAGGGCATCCCCCGGCATCTCCATGCTAAACACAGCAACCGCCTTGCCGGATTGAATCGCCACATGCTCAGCGATATTCATGGCGAAGGTGGTCTTGCCCATCGAGGGGCGTCCGGCCACGATGATCAGATCCGCCGGCTGCAGACCGGATGTCATGGCGTCGAAGTCATTGAAACCGGTGCTCAGCCCGGTGATGGGTTCTTCCTGCTGAAACAGGGTTTCGATACGGTCCACCGCTTTGGTCAGCAGTGACTTGATAGGGCTGAAACCGCTGCCCCCCTTCGAGCGTTGCTCGGCGATCGCGAACACCTTGCTTTCGGCATTGTCCAGCAACTCAGCAGACTTACGACCCTGTGGATGAAAGGCGCTGTCGGAGATCTCGGTGCCGACCGAGATCAGATTCCGCATCACTGCATATTCGCGCACGATGTCTGCATAGGATCGGATATTCGCCGCGCTGGGAGTCTCCTCTGCCAATGTGACCAGATAGGGCAGACCGCCCACATCCGCCAGATTACTCCGGCGCTCCAAGGTCTCGGCAATGGTCACCAGATCGAAGGGTTGAGTCTGATCGGCCAATTCAGCGATCGCCTCGAAGATCAGACGATGCTCCTTACGATAGAAGTCTGCTGCGACCAGCATATCCGCCACCTGGTCCCAGGTCGCATTGTCCAGCATGAGGCCACCGATGACGGACTGTTCACCCTGAATTGAGTGCGGTGGCACCTTCAGGGTCTCGGTGTCAAGATCCGGGTAGGCTGGAAGCTCTTCTGGATAGTCCGGTACGGCCATAGATATCGATAAAACCTGATAGAGAGGAGTCTACGAGTCTTAAAACTAACACTCCTTGCCGGATTGATACAGAGACAACGGCGAACGAATGGACAGCGAGCGCCGATATACACACTCACTCGTTCGAAAGACAACCTGCCAACAGTCAGCCGAGCATTGCGACCGCCCCGGAGGTTTGAAGACCAACGGGATCGTCATCCAAGGAAATTCGCTATTCTTCCGGAACGATGGTCAGCTGGAGGGTGGCGCTCACGTCGGCGTGCAGGCGCAGATCTACCTCGTACTCACCTGCGACCCGGAAAGCGCCGTTGGGCAGCAGCACCTCCTTACGCTCCAGTTCGCTACCCATATCGGACACCGCCTTGGCGATGTCAGCGGTACCCACAGAGCCGAACAGACGTCCTTCGTCACCCGCCTTGCAGTTGATGGAGACCGCCATGCCGTCCAATACCGCTTTGCGTTGTTCCGCAGCCGCCAAGGCCTCGGCGGCCTGCTTCTCCAGCTCAGCACGACGCGCTTCGAATGCCTTCACATTCTCAGCGGTCGCAGCGACTGCACGCCCGGAGGGAATCAGAAAGTTCCTGCCATAGCCGCTCTTCACGCTGACTTTATCACCCAGATCACCCAGGTTATCGACTTTTTGCAATAGAATGATATCCATTGTTAATACCCTTGAAAGGTTAAAATATTATCTTCATCCGGCTGAACGACCTTGTTCAAACCGGGCACGAAAATCTAGCCAAACATCCATCAGGCCGATGGTCGCCAATACCATCACCACCTGTGGCAGTAAAAAGATCAACAAGAAATAGACCACCCCCAGCCAGACACCACTGGTCTGTAGCTTGCCCAACACCCCATGGGTGACCGCCAGCCCCGCCAGAAACAGAAGCGCTGTCAACAGGATCGCCAATTGTCTGAAGAGCCCTGGAATCTCCTGAGTCGGAAAGAGCAAGACAAGCATTGCCCCCAATCCTGCGATACCGACCAGCTTGTGCAGACGAAAGCGGTGAAACTCCACTCTGAACCCACCGGGATTGTAGAGCAGCGCCTGCCACCAGCGGGCCAGCAACAGGCTGCCGGCCAGTTGCAGGAACAGCCCTGCGGCCAACACGCCGCCCATCCATCCCGCCAGCCTTTCCAGAACCGTCTGACCGCCGGTCTGATCCATCACACCGGACGCCACCAGTTGATCGACCAGCGGCTGTAACTGCACCTGCCAAAAGGTGTAGGGATCTTCGAGGAACAGATACTGACCGACGATCACCAATAACCCAAAACCCAAGGCCAGCTGGAGACTCAGGTCCAGCGAGCGGCTTGTTCTCAGGAACTGCCCCAACAGGACGACAGGCAGCCATTGGAGAAGCAGAAACCCGATCGCGGGCAACGGGTAGCCGAAACTGACGGCCATGAACAATCCACAGGCCAAGGTGGCCAACAGACTGACGCTGATCCCCGATTTGGCACCGTTACGCAGCGTGACCAGTCCGACACTAGCGGCACTGAGGATTCCGAAAAAGGGAAGCAACAGCGACAGCAGCGCCATGACCGTGGTCACCATCACTGCCTGGGAGAACCCCCGCATCACAAAGGACGCCAAACTCTTCATGGCAACCCACCGGGAGGTCTTGTCTGAACCTCTCTAGTGTTGATCCGTGTACGGCAATAACGCCAGGTAACGGGCCCGTTTGATGGCAGTCGCCAGCTGACGTTGATATTTGGGTTTGGTGCCGGTGATTCGGCTGGGCACAATCTTACCGCTCTCGCTGACATAGGCCTTCAACAGGTTGAGGTCCTTGTAGTCGATCTCGGTAATGCCTTCTGCCGTGAATCGGCAAAACTTTTTACGACGAAAAAAACGCGCCATGGTCTATTCCTCTCAATAATTCAATCAATCAGCAGTGGTCTCTGCAGATGCTTCTTCTTGTTGTGCATTTTCGTCGACATCTGCGGAATCGGCAGCCGGCGACTCGTCCTCGGACTCCTGACCCTTTCTGAGCTGAGAAGCCTCGGTGATTGCCGCATCGCGACGAATGACCATATTGCGTATGACCGCATCATTGAAACGAAATGCACTTTCCAACTCGGAGAGTGCCTCGTTGTTGCACTCAATGTTCATCAGAACATAGTGTGCCTTATGGATCTTATTAATGGGATATGCCAACTGGCGACGGCCCCAGTCTTCCAGGCGATGGATGGTTCCACCCTTCGATTCTAGACTCGAGCGATAACGCTCGATCATAGCGGGTACCTGTTCACTCTGGTCAGGATGGACCAGGAACACGACTTCGTAATGCCTCATTGTCTCTCCTTTCGGGTTAGGCAGCCTTCTGTTCTATGCAGTAAGGCAAGGAGCGGCGCCCGGTTATCAGGCGCCGGGAAGCGGCGGATTCTACACAAGTCGCGGGAGTCCCGCAACCCGAATGGGCGAGGGCGGTGATATTGCAGCGGCTCGACGCGTTTTCCGTCAAATAGCGGCAAATCGATCAGAAGTGTGCCTGTACGCCGAGGAATGGTCCATTGAATGACCAATCTGCAAAGACATTATCCAGATCATCAAGTTCGAGAGAGAATTCCCGGTACCCTGCCCTGACCAAAACATCGACGGCCAGATTGTCGACGAAGGAATAGGCCACACCCGCCTGATAGTCCTGAAGGGTATGGTCTTTAATACTCAAAGCGCTCAGCTCACCAAAGAATGACAGACCGGTCGCCGGCACCCCAATCTCTAGCGCTCCGTACAATAGAGGCACGATACCTTTGAAGCTCTGCGAGGCATTCAAGTCGACCTCTTCACTCCTGATGGAAATCTCACCATCCAGGTATTTCCCAGTCAGCCCCAGATCAAAGGAGACCACATCATTGTCGAACACCTCGTAGTAAAGGGTGATATCGGTATTCTGGATGTCGAACTCGGTGGTGACTGTCGTGTTGGTGGCAAAGGTCACGTCGTCGAAAGTGAAGGTTTCGTTTAGGGTGGTGTCACCGGAGGTCGAGAGATCATGGGTGCGAATCCGTAGATTCGGCAGTACCGGAATCGGGTGTTCCAAAGCGATGGAAAAGCTCACCTTGTTGTCGTCGTCCAAGTTGAACTCCTGCATCGAGTCGGAGCTGTCACCCAGCTGGCCTGACGATTCCATGTACCAGGCATCGACAGTCGCGTACACGCCAAGTACCGTATCCGCTTGGGCCCATGATCCGATACATGAGGCTCCGATGAAAAGGGCAAGGTATTCTTTTCTCATACTTGGTAAATCTCCGTATTCAGAATATCTGACGGTCAATCCCTTATCGGCATCGACCAACAGCCATTCAATGACTCAAACCAAACGTTGCCTGACCGCTTCATAGAGTGCCACACCTGTCGCCACGGAAACATTGAGGCTCTCCACACTTCCCAGCATTGGCAGGGCGACCAATCGATCACACTGCTCGCGGGTCAGCCTGCGCAAGCCTTTCCCCTCCCCGCCCATGACAATCGCCAAGGGTCCAAGCAGGTCGGTTTGATAAATACTCTGTTCAGCTTCCCCGGCGGTGCCGATTAACCAAAGACCCGCCTGCTTCAGCCATTGCATGGTGCGGACAAGATTGGTGACCCGAACCAACGGCACCAGGTCAGCAGCACCGCTGGCGACCTTATGGACAGTCGTGTTCAGGCCAACCGACCTGTCTCTTGGAGTGATCACAGCCTGCACACCCGCCGCTTCTGCGGTTCGCAGACAGGCGCCCAGGTTGTGGGGATCCTGCACACCGTCCAATATAAGCAACAATGGTGCCACATCCATCCTTTTGATTAAAGCTTTCAGGTAGGCCTCATCATGGACTTGCGCCGTGCGGATACGGGCCATGACCCCCTGATGTTGAGCCCCTTGCGCCATCCGGCCCATTTCATCCCCACTTGCCTGGTGGACCTTCACGTCAGCCTCATGGGCCAGTGCGAGTAATTCTTTAACACGTGGGTCCCTGCGCTGACAATCGACCCAGAGTTCAGCCGTTTGTCTGCGCCTTTTTAGGGCAGCCCGCACTGCATGGAAGCCAATCACCCACTGAGATCCTTCTGACATGCTCAGCTCGATGATTTATTGCGACGCCGTCTCTTCGATTTACCCCTTTTTTTATCTCCCTTTGCCTTATCTGTGGATTTTCCTTTATCTCTAGACTGACGCTTGTTCTACTTTGTCAGTGATTTGCCAGGCGCTTGATCCCCGCCTTCACGGTCCGGAACAAAATCTATCGTCCGATCATCCAGATTGACTTTGGCCACCCTGATACTCATCGGGTCGCCAAGGCGGAGAACACGCCCGGTCCGTTCCCCGCTGAGTCGATGGCCAATCGGATCATAATGATAGTAATCGTTGTCCAGGGCAGTGATATGCACCAAACCATCCACGTAGATCTCATTCAGTTCAACGAATACCCCGAATGAGTTAACACTGGTTATAATGCCTGCAAAACTCTCCCCCACCTTGTCCATCATGTATTCGCATTTCAACCAATCGAGGGCATCACGAGTTGCCTCGTCGGCTTTACGCTCAGTGCTGGAACAATGCTCTCCTAGCCCTTGCAGTTCCGGTTTACTGTAACGGAAGTCATCACTCGCCCCCCCTTCAAGCAGATGCTTCAAGGCACGATGGATGATCAAGTCCGGATAGCGCCGGATTGGCGAAGTGAAATGGGTATAGGCGGGAAATGAAAGCCCAAAATGGCCTACATTGTCCGAGCTGTAAACCGCCTGAGACAGGGATCTCAGCAATACGGTTTGAATCAGATGCTGATCAGGCCTGCCTTTGATCAAATCCAGCAACTTGGCATAGTCTGCCGCCACAGGTTGCTTGCCGCCCGGCAAGCTCAGCCCAAGTTCTCCCAGAAAGGCCCGCAGATCGGTGAGTTTCTCTTTGGCGGGCCCTTCATGGATTCGGTAGAGTGCCGGCAGTTTTTTCCGCAACAGGAAGCGGGCTGCCGCCACATTGGCAGCCAGCATGCACTCTTCAATGAGCCGGTGGGCATCGTTTCTGATTACGGGTACGATGCGATCGACCCGCTGTTTCTCATTGAACTCGATACGGGTTTCGGTGGTGTCGAAATCGATCGCGCCTCTGGCCCTGCGTCCCTCGCTCAGGACCTGATATAGTTCGTAGAGATTTTGCAGGTGCGGTACCAGATCAGCATGACGTTTGCTCAGTTTGGCATCCCCATCCAACAGGGCAGCCACATCATCATAGATCAGACGGGCATGTGAACGCATGACCGCCGGGTAAAACTTGGAACGACTGATCTTACCCGATTTGTCAATATACATCTCACAGGTCATGCAGAGCCGATCGACTTGGGGATTCAGCGAACAAAGCCCATTCGACAACAGTTCCGGTAACATCGGAATCACCCGATCTGGGAAGTAGACCGAGTTACCTCGACTGCGTCCTTCAACATCCAGGGCACTGCCCGGTGCTACATAGTGGGAGACATCTGCGATACACACCAGCAGGCGCCAGCCTTTCGGTTTGGGTTCACAGTAGACCGCATCGTCAAAGTCCCGCGCATCCGCCCCGTCGATGGTGACCAACGGCAGCTTCCGCAGATCTAACCGGTCTGCCTTGTCCGCCTCCGCCACCTCAGGCGACAGTCCCTTGACCTGATCCTCGACTGCATCAGGCCAGGCCACCCGGATATTATGGGTGCGAATGGCGATATCGGTCTCCATACCCGGACCCATATGATCCCCGAGGATCTCGGTGATACGCCCGATAGGCGGGGTACGCTTGGTCGGCTGATCAAGTATCTCGGCGACAACCATCTGCCCCTTTCGGGCATCACCGATCTCCGAGCTGGGGATGACGATATCCTTACTCAACCGTTTGCAGTCGGGAACGACGAAGCCGACACCGGATTCCGCATAGAGTTTACCAACGACCGTCTCGGTATTGCGTTCCAGCACCTCGACCAGGGCACCCTCGAGACGCCCCCGCCGGTCCATGCCGGTGACTCGAACTACGGCCCTGTCGTCGTGAAATACTGAGCGCATCTCCTTGAAGGAAAGATACAGGTCTTCGCCCCCATCGTCGGGTTTTAGAAAACCAAAACCATCAGAATGGCCAATCACTCGGCCGACGATCAGATCCCGTTTGTTGACCAGGCAGTATTGCCTGTTACGGTTGCACACCAGCTGGCCGTCCCGTTCCATGGCCCGTAAACGTCGGCGCAACGCCTCCAGCCGCTCTTCGTCCTGCAATCCCAGGCTGTCCGCGACCTTCTGCAGCTCCATTGGCACACCATGTTCTTCAAGTGTCTGCATGATGAACTCACGGCTGGGGATGGGATTCTCGTACTTACGCGCTTCACGTGAATGATGAGGATCTTCCTTGAAGGCGATAGGCTTCGATTTGCTTGATTTACGTCTGGCCACCGGTTTGATGTCTGTTATTGATAAAAAAAACCATATTAACAGGTTAAGAAGCCGAGCCCCTAAGATTATGGTCAATAACCGTCCTGATTCATCGCCGAGAATCAGAAAATTGCCGATCTAGCCGTTCGAGTGAATCGTGTTTAAGATGGCTATGCCTGCTAACACATGAGCTGTTGATGGATGACTTAAAGTAGGAGAGAGTTGCAGCGTCAGTCCACCGGGCAAGTCAGTGGAACCTTCAGGCCATCAGCATAGCAGCGGTGACCTGTTGCTTATCCGGAATGACACTCAGAGGCTAGCACGTGTTGCTCCAGAACGCTGCCAGGATCATGAGGGATGTTACGAAGTATGCGTCTCTACCATCTGCATGTTCATTATCCGTACCACAACCCGTGGGAGCGCAGACATCAAGCCTGCCCATCCGATTAGGCCAATACTTGGAACCGCTGATCGCTCTGTCAGACGCTAAGCAGACCTGACGAGCTCCAACTTGTGTTGCTTGATTTTTTCGGACACCATATAGCTCTCGAAAGCGAGAACCCACCGGCTTTCCCCATAATCGAGTCCCCGTAATTGCTTGAAAACACAAACTGGTAACCTATCATAGTGGTTCATAACCGTTGCTTGTTGCTTGCCCCTCAGGGCATACCTGTTTCGAAGTCTGTTGATGCGTATCGAAGTTTCACCACTTGAAGCCCGAGTACTGGGCAGCCTGATCGAAAAAGCGATCACCACACCCGAGCAATATCCGCTCTCTTTGGGTGCACTGACCCATGCCTGCAATCAGAAGAGCAGCCGGGAGCCGGTCATGCAATTGAGTGATAGGGAGGTGCAAACGGTGGTCGATGGACTGTTGAAGAAGCACCTGATCAGTGACCGCAGCGGATTCGGCAGCCGTGTGACGAAATACCAACACCGTTTTTGTAATCTGGGCTTCGGCAGCCTGGAATTCACCGAACAGGAGTTGGGTATCCTCTGTGTGCTTCTGTTGCGGGGCCCGCAGACACCGGGTGAACTACGCACCCGTACCAATCGACTATGCAGCTTTTCAGATGTACACGAGACAGAATCCGTACTGCAACAACTCATAAACCGGGAGGATGGACCCTTTGTTGCACGCCTCGCTCGCGAGCCCGGCAAACGGGAGTCACGTTACACCCAGCTGTTCAGCCCAGCCCCGGAATCGACTGTGACCCTTCCCAACGAAACGGATGATCAGCCATCCCATTCCCAGACCGATCCAGCGGATCGATTAGCACAGCTGGAGAGTCTTCTACTGCAGATGCAAGAACAAATAACGAATCTACAGACGCGCATCGAACGCTTGGAAGAGTAGACCTGACTTGCGATCCTGAATCGGTACCCTCAGACCCCTACCGGCAACTCACTTAATTTCATACTCCCGCCACGCTAGCTGGTTCGTGGTTATCCAATGCTATCCGTCCTCAAGTTCAACCACACCCTACCGATCTATTCATACAAATAAACCTGAATCCATTTTTCAGTAAGAACCTAGGGTTAGTATGATGAAACATCTCTTTAGTCTTCCTCTGCTGGCATTTACCGCCTGTTTAACTGCCGGTGAATTCAGTGTCGATGTACCGATGCAACTCAAAGACGCCCACACCTATTACATCTCTGGCCAGGTTGGGGAAATCACCCCCAGCGACTTCATGGTCGACACCGGGTCAAGTTACATGATGATCAACGAGATCACCCTGGCGCAGCTGAAGCAGTCAGGAGAGGCCCGATATCGCCGTGAACTCACTGGAATATTGGCGAATGGGGATGAGATGCGGGTACCTATCTATACCCTGCCGAAGGTACGGATTGGTGAGAACTGCGTCTTGGAGGATGTGGAAGCGGCCGTATTTCCCGGCGATACGCGACAGATTCTTGGTTTGAGTGCTCTGTTGAAAGCGGCCCCCTTTATTTTTTCTACTGAGCCCCCGAAACTGCAGCTCAGCCACTGTCTGGTGACCGCGGAGTCCGGCAGCCAAACCTAGCTGGCTGCCGGTCCTGAAGACCTGCCAAGGCCCTGTGTTCCAATAGGGTTGGGAAACAGCGCCGGCGATCTTCGCAACTCGAGATTACTTGCCTTCCGGGGCCTTCTTCTCTTCACCCTGCATCTCGAAGGCACTGAATTCAGCCGCATCGATCTGTCCATCCATGTTGGCGTCAGTTGCCTGCCAACCTTTCTGCAGCGCTTCATGTGCTGCGGCTTCCTCGGCTGAGATGTAACCATCAGCGTCTGCATCGAGCTTGTTGAACTGATTCTCACCGGCCATCGCGGCGGTAAAAAAGCCGGCAGCCATCACAGCAACAACAGTCTTAGTCATCTGAATTTTCATCATTATCTCCTCTAAGGACTTTCGATTAAGGTGTTTCGATCCAAGAAATTCCTCAATCAGGAATCTCTGGCAATATGAGACAACTTTTTAGAAGCAGAAACGGTGCTGCACTTCACATTAATAGGATATTCTTTCATGCCAATGTACAAGTTATGATAAGACATTTATTATTTTTATATCAATATCTTGCAATGATTTTTTAAATTATTTATCAAATATAACATCATACCAGCAAAGCTGTTGATTCAACGATGTTTCAGCAATATGGTTCAGGTGCTAATGCCCACAACAAAGATTTTGCTTGTTACTTGGTATTGACAAGCGCAGAGTAATTCAGAAGCAAAACGAGGAGGATTCCATGCATAATCGTGACAAAGCCCTGACTACCCCATTTAAATCCATTCATAGCGTTACTCTGTCAAAGGCGTTCATTCTATGCAGTCTTCTGATGACGACCGGTTCGGCAGTTGCGGAATCGGAAAAGCCTCTCTTTTCCCGCTCACCCCATTCAATCAATGCGAACCTGCTGATGGCTGATTCCCGCACAGCTGCTTGGGAAGTTGACCAAAAACGCCCACACAATCAATCCGAGCGACCCAGAAAAGCTCATGACGGAGCAAAGAATCGTGAATACAGAGATCATAGAGTTCGAAGCGAGCAGAGTATTGGATCACATCATCGAGAACGGCGTCATCCCCGTTACCAACGCATCAAGCCCAGGGAACTCGATCATAGAGAAGTGAGGGAATATTCGACCGAATCACGCCATCACATCCGGCCCTATCCTCGCTACCCAAGAGCCAGACCACCCGTCGTCAGGCATCCCAGACACCACCACCCAAGAGAGTGGATTGTCGTTCGACCCTACCGTCATATCTATCCACGCCACAGGCACCATTTTCACGACAACCACATCTGGGGATTGTTGAGCTTTACCGCGATTACCCTGGCCATCCTGGACAACCTGAATGACCAACAACAACGGGAGCATGAACGGGCGCTCTACGATGCCACGACGACTCCCTTGGGTGAAACGATTTACTGGGAAGACGGCAATGCATCCGGAGCCGTCACCACCACCCGGGAAGGTACCAGCAGCAACGGACGCTACTGCCGTGAGTACCAGAGCAAAGTGAATGTTGGGGGGAAAGTCGAGAACGTCTACGGTACTGCCTGTCGTAATCCTGACGGCTCCTGGGAGATCGCGCAATAAACCAGCATACGATTCTCCCCGATTGATCCGTGTGATCGTCATACGATCACACGGAAAAACACGATATCAGGCAAAACCGTGACGGGCCTTGCTCTTATCCTCCTGTTGTTTGAACTGCAGGAAGCGTGGCAGAAACTTGTCCCAATCGATGAGATGTGAGTCCAGCTCCGGACCATCGATGCAGGCGTGCTTGCGTACCATCTTGCCGTCGATGTTCACCGGCACCATACAGGCGCCGCACATCCCGGTGGCATCTACCATGATGGAGTTGAGGCTGGCCACGGTCTTGACCCCATAGGACTTGGTGAGATCGCTGACGGAGCGCATCATCAGCGGCGGACCGATGGTAACCACCTCGCCGATCGCAAGACCGTTTCCCGCCTTGGCCGCTTCCAGCAATTGCTCTAGCGGCCCGGTGACGAATCCCTTGACGCCGTAGCTGCCGTCGTTGGTGGCATAGATTACTTCCAGTTGATCGCCGAACTCTGCCCGCAGGTCTTCCACCCGCTCGCCAGGATCGGTCCAGAACATGACGTCGGAGGTGCGAAAGCCGGCAATGAGAGTGACGTGGTTACCCAATCGCAGGTGCTCGCGCATGATCGGGTAGACCGGCGGCAGGCCCACTCCACCGGCGGTGAATATAACAGTTTCGCCATCCTCATAGCGGTGCAATTCGCTGGGCAGTCCGAGGGGTCCGGCGACGCCCGCCAGGGCCTCACCCACCTCCATGCGGTTGATCAGGTTTGAGCTGCTGCCGAGACCCTGGATGACCAGGGTGATGGTGCCCTCTTTGGCGTCCCAGTCCGCCAAGGTGAGAGGAATGAGCTCGCCTTTTTCCGCCTGCAGCACGCGCACGAACTGTCCCGCCTTGGCGGCCTTGGCCACCAGGGGTGCGCGCACCACCAATTCCACGATGCCCAGGCCCAGATCGGTCTTGGCGAGAATTTCCGCCCGCGCCTGGCCCTGCTTGGTGTAGTGCTCCGCCCGCGCCACCAGCGCCTTGATCTCACTGGCGTTGAAAGGAACCCGTTCGTTGATCTCCTGCAAGGCGGCCTTCTTCCCGTCGCCCGCGGCATTGATGGCCGTTGAGCCGCCCCGGGCCGCATCGCCTCCGGTATAGACATCCTCCACCGAGGTCTCCTGGCCGGTGACGATCTCGATGGTGCCCCACTTGCTGGTCTTGAGATCCGGCGTTGCGTCCTTGACGATGGGATTGGAGTCGTTGCCCAGGGCCATGATCACCAGGTCGGCCTCGATCTCCTCCACCCGCCCGGTGGCTGCGGGTCGCCGCCGCCCGGAGGCATCCGGCTCGCCCAGCTCCATGACGTCGAGCAGTGCATGGGACACGAAATGGGTCTTGTCGTCGCCCCGGAATTCCTTGGGCGAGCGCAGCACCTTGAGCTGGACATCCTCTTCGAGGGCGTGGTGCAGCTCCTCCACACGAGCAGGCATTTCCGCCTGAGTGCGCCGGTAGACGATGCTCACCTGACCACCCAGGCGCTTGGCCGTACGGGCAGCGTCCATGGCGGTATTGCCGCCGCCGATTACGATTACCTGTTTGCCCTTGGTCTCGGGCAGGGGCGTTTCCGAGCCTTCCCGATGACCCTGCATGAGGTTCACCCGGGTGAGAAACTCATTCGCTGACATGATACCCAGCAGGTGCTCACCGGGGACACTGAGGAACTTGGGCAGGCCGGCGCCGGTGCCGATGAAGACCTTCCAGAATCCGGCTCGCTTCAACGACTCGAGGGTGGCCGTTTTGCCGACCACGAAATTGGTCACGAACTCTCCGCCGAGGAGACGGATCTTTTCCACCACGTCGTCCACCAGCTCATTGGGTAGGCGGAACTCGGGAATGCCGTAGCGCAACACCCCACCGAGCTCGTGGAAGGCCTCGAACACGGTGACCGGGAAACCTTCCTTGGACAGCAGATAGGCGTTGATCAGGCCGGAAGGACCCGAGCCCACCACCGCGATGGGCGGCCTGTCCGCCTTGGCCCAGGGACTGACGACCTCGCCAATATCGTCGACCGGATCCCGGGACAGTTTCATGCTCTGCGGCAGATACCACTCCAGCTGGCCGATCTCGATGGGACGCTTGTTCTGCTTGCAGACCCCCTGGCACTGGAGCTCTTGGGGACAGACCCGGCCGGTGACGTTGGGCAGGGGATTGGCCTCTGTGATCAGCTCCATGGCACGCCTGAATTTACCCTCGCCCATGAGGCGCAGGACCTCCGGGATATGAATCCTCACCGGGCAGCCGCCCTTGGGCTCTTCCCGATCCGGGATCACTTCACCCACCTGGCAGGGGCCGTCTTCACACTGCTTGTCCCGCAGTACCTCCAACCACACCAGCAGTTCCACCTCACGGGCGCTGTATCCCAGCCCCATGTAGCCGAGGTAACCCTGGCTGACCAGGTCAAAGTCCTTGCAACGCTCTGCCGGCGGACGGATGTAGGGTGAGATGCCGTTCTCCGCAGGCCAGCCCTCAGACAGGCCCTTGAACATGGGGTAGCGCTCCGACAGGTGGTGATCCAGGGCGCGGACAAACTTGCGCTTGTAGCCCAGGGGGACGTTCCAGATAAAGCGCATGAGCAGGATGCTC
>JAAUXZ010000875.1_pt1 | contig 14086 bp, 8 predicted proteins | sample 7278131 | NCBI WGS metagenome assembly JAAUXZ01 (sample SAMN14350119, study PRJNA611818) | marine sediment metagenome | isolation source: surface marine sediment (3m) | place: French Polynesia: Moorea | collected 2018-08
CCCCGTAGGGATTCCCTTTTTCACCTCGCATCATCCGCAAAGGCGCATAATAGGTTTCCCGGCTTCCATCTTCATAGACCAGGAGGATATCCTGAGGCATAGGCATCAACCCTATGCGTTCCAATTCAATAGTAGTGCTGGTTTCATCTCCGGCCACATCCTTGATGCCATAATCGATGGTATTCGTGGTTTGGGTCCAGTCGTTGAGGTACCAACCCAGGTGGATGTCCGAAAGCTTTTCCGCGGTACGGATAATATCATTAGGGGTTGGGTGTTTAAATTGAAATAACCTGTAATACTCCCTGAGTGACTGCATCAATTTATCCTGACCAATTATATACCCCAGCTGGGCCAGAAACACAGCCCCCTTGCTATAGGCTGCGGCCCCGTAAGCCGCATTTACCGCATAACGATCAGCATGGGTGGTTTGTGGCTGTTCCTTGCCGGAGTTCACAAGCCTGAAATACCCTTCATAGGATCCGGCGAAGGGATTTTCATTCTGCTGTTCCATGATCGCATTCATGCACAGGCTGGAGATAAAGGAAGTAAACCCTTCATCCATCCAGGCATGTTTGGATTCATTAGTAGCCAGCACCATTTGAAACCAGGAGTGTGCAAGTTCGTGCACCATTACCCCAACCAGGCTGTTAAAATTCCTTTCTCCGGTTATCAGGGTACTCATGGCATACTCCATACCACCGTCTCCACCCTGGACCACAGAATACTGCTTGTAGGGATAGGGGCCAATATTCTTGTTAAAGAATGCCATGGCATCTGCCGTTTTGGATTGCAGCTTTTTCCAGTTGTCAATGATCTCCGCCTTGTTCTTGTAGAAAAAGTGCAGGGTAGGGCCACCATCCATTTCAAGGCTGTCATGGATGTATTCTGGATCAGCAGCCCACATAAAATCGTGAACCTTGGGCGCCTTAAAATGCCAGGTCAGTGTTTTTCCACGAACCCTGGGCACCTTGGTCCCCGGTTCTTCATAACCATGCCCGATCTCTTCCGGATTCTGAAGGTAACCTGTACCCCCTACTATATAGTCTTTATCCAGGGTAAGTTTTACATCGAAATCTCCCCAAACACCGTGGAATTCCCTGGCTATATAGGGATATGCATGCCATCCCTCAAAATCGTATTCAGCCATTTTGGGATACCACTGACTCATGGAAAGGGCAACGCCCTCCCTGTTATTTCGCCCTGATCGCCTGATCTGAACCGGAACCTGCCCGTTGAACTCCATGTCCAGGACGGCTTTTTCACCAGGAGCGATGGGTTCAGCAAGTTCAACTTCCAGGATAGTTCCGGCCAACTTAAATGAAACAGGTGTGCCGTTTTGCTTCAGGGATGTGGCCCTGAGGAATCCGATCTCATCTGGCTTTAATTCTGCGATTCTACTTTTGCCATCCGTAAACATCCTGCGATCGGGATCATCTATATGCTGGAGCCTTATATCCATTTCACTGCCAGGCTGAAAAGCATTGAAATACATATGATAGAACACCCGTTTTAGCGTCTCGGGTGAATTGTTTGTATAGGTTAGTTGTTGCGTACCAGAGTAGGTGAAGTCTTCCACATTCACATCAACTACCATTTTGTAATCTACGTGTTGTTGCCAGTAGGAATCCTGTTGGGCATACAACACAAACGCACTGGCGATCCAAAACCCGACCAGTAGTAATCCAATCTTATGTTGTTTCATTTTTAAATTTTGATTTTACCCTGTGAAACACTTTCGGCGATGATCAGGGCATTATAGGCATTTACCATCTTTCCTGATTTGCTGATCTCTTGAAAGGGCTTAGTCTTGCTGGTATCCCGGGATAAAACTACTGTTGCCGCAGGGCTTAGACCAGAAGTCATCAACACCTGTTTTACTTCGGCTGCAGTTAGCTTGGGATAATGTGACCGGATAAGGGCTGCCACACCGCTTACAGCAGGGGCGGCCATGGAAGTGCCTCCCTGGAATTCATATTTGCTCCCTGGCACAGTAGAGTAAATACTGCCTCCCGGAGCAAAGACATCCACATTGCTCTTTCCGTAATTGGAAAAACCAGAAACCATTTCGGAACCGTATTCACTATCCAGCGATCCAACGGTTATAACGTTATCTGCCATTTCCAGGCCTGTACCTACCTGATCATTAGGATAATTTGGATTCTCAGGGGCATCCAGGTCGTTGCCGTCATTTCCTGCGGCATGCACGATCAGCACATCTTTAGCTGCCGCGTACTTAATGGCGTCATATACCCACTCTGCATTCGGGGAGAATGATTTACCAAAGCTACAATTGATGATCCTGGCTCCATTGTCAACCGCATAGCGAATACCCAGAGCAATGTCCTTGTCGTATTCATCGCCGTTGGGCACAGCACGAATGCTCATAATTTTCACATTGTTAGCCACCCCGTTCATGCCTAATCCGTTGTTGCGTTCTGCCGCTATTATCCCGGCCACATGCGTACCGTGAGCCTCATCAGGAACGCGGTTCATGGGATTTCCATCACCGTATCCAATATCATTGATCTCATATGGATTATCACCTACTTCATTACGCCCATCAAAATCTACATTGAGGTTGTAGTTCACCTGTTCCGAAAAGTAGGTAATCCCTTCGTTCAGTTCTTTTATGACTTCGGGAATGCTTTCTGCATACGTATACATTTGTTGTAGCACAGCCACCTGTTGGGCCAGGGTCTGATCTTCGGTCTTTATTGCATTTACTTCTTCTTTGGTATACGTGTCTTTGCCCAGGTGCTTTTTAACTCCTTCGTCCGAATATTTTACCGTCTGCAGGATTTGCTCGTAGCGCTGTTTGTTTTGAAACGCTTCCTTATACTCAGAATCCAACAAAGCTTTAGCCTTGGCCTGATATTCCGCATTGCCAATGCCCAGACGTAAAATTCGGGCATACTCGAGTTGCTCGTTGTAGGAAGAACCAAGGAAATTATAGCCATGGATGTCGTCCACATATCCATTCCCGTCATCATCTATCCCATTTCCAGGCTTCTCCCCTTTGTTAGTCCAAAGTACTCCGTCCAGATCTTCATGCTTAAGATCTATGCCGCTATCCAGGACAGCAACAACAACTGTTTTCCCTTTTTTATTACCGATGATTTCCCGGTAGGCTTTGTCAACACTCATTCCGGGGATGGTATCTAGAAGCAGGTCGGCATGCCCCCAATTCTTCTTTTGTTCTTCCGTTAACTCCGAAACTTTTAGAGCTACGCGGTCTACTTTTTCAATAGGGGTAGACACCAATTGGGTAGCCCCACATCCCCATAACAAAAGGGCTCCTGTCATTAGGCCAAACAGGCCCTTTCCATTTCTGATCGTCATATATTCTAATATTAATTAATCACTTTTTTACCCGGGAACAAAGCGGTAAAAGCTTCAATGCAACCCCGGTCTGCCATAGTTACATAGCAGGTTTTCCAGTCTTTTCCCCCGAAAGTTAGGTTGGAAGGCTTTTTTCCTTTAAGCTGTATTTCTTCAAGGATTTCACCTTTTGGAGAAACCACAACAACGGTTCCTTTTTCGAAGCGCGTAATGTACAAATTTCCTTCCATATCACAGCGCATACCATCCAGCCCAAAATCTTCAAACGAAATCAGCAGTTGTTTATTTTCCGGGACACCTGATGTTCCAATGTCATAGCGCCATACTTTACGCTGAATAGACTCATTCACGTAAAGCACGCTCCCATCGGGACTCACTTCTATGCCATTTGTAGTGCCCATATCGCCTTCAATCAGCACTACCTGCCCCGTTGGGTCTACCATCCACAAATTCCCAGTGTTATCACTCCAGTTGGGATCACTCAAGTAAATATGACCCTTTGGACCCAGCGCCAGGTCATTGGGCTGTTTCATACGGGTGTCTTCAGCCCATATCCTGGGAACATTTGTCCCGCTGGGTACCTGATACACCTTGTGGCCCAGGTAGTCTGCTATATACATGTTACCAACAGGATCAAACCGTATGCCATTTCCAATACTCCCCTCAGGTAATTCCAGGAATATTTGGCCAGTACCATTGGGGTCAACCCTCCCTATGGTCCCCTCCTTAGCAAAATTAACTGCGAAGAGCATCCCTTTTTCATCCACAGCAGGACCTTCTATCCCTTCCGTAAACACACCCTCGGCCGTAAAGTCCCAGCTCTTCCGGGTTCCTTTTTCACAAGAACCCAGACCGCACAGAAATACGATTAAAACAATGAAATTAAGAGAAGACTTCATTAAAACTATAGGTGTTATTCAGACGTACTCCTTTTTCAGTCTTTTGAAGGGTACAAACTTCATTAACGGGATCATGTTCCAGGAAAAGGACATAATCTCCGCCAACTGCTTTCTCTAAAAATTTAGCTTTTTCCTCGAGGGTGATCAGCGGCCGGGTGTCATATCCCATCACATAAGGAAGGGGAATATGTCCGGTGGTGGGGAGCAGGTCGGCCATAAACACCAGCGTCTTCCCCTGGTAAGAGATATGCGGGATCATTTGTTTCTCTGTATGGCCATCTACCGTGAGGATCCCAAATCCCAGCGGGGAATCTTCCATAAAGGCTTTTCCTTTCGGATCAATGAACTGCAACTGTCCGCTTTCTTGAATAGGCAGGATGTTCTCTTTTAAAAAGGAAGCTTTCTCTCTCGGGTTGGGATGTACCGCCCAATTCCAATGCGCTTCATTGCTCCAGTAAACCGCATTGGGGAAAGCCGGTTCGTAGCCGGTTCGGTCCTTGTTCCATCGAATACTCCCCCCACAATGGTCAAAGTGCAAATGTGTTAGAAAAACATCCGTAATATCATCCCGATGAAAACCATGCTGTTTCAGTGATTTGTCAAGGGAGTGATCCCCCCAGAGATAATAGTATCCAAAGAATTTTTCAGATTGTTTATCCCCCATGCCATTGTCGATAAGGATCAACCTGTCTCCATCTTCTATAAGCAGACAACGGGCAGCCATATCGATGAGGTTGTTGGCGTCTGCAGGGTTGGTTCGGCTCCATAGTGTTTTCGGCACCACCCCGAACATAGCCCCTCCGTCTAGCTTAAAATTTCCGCATTCTATGGGATATAGTTTCATCGGCATAAATTCAAACGACGCAAAATAAGAAAAGGCGACATCATCGGCTTCCTAATTTGCTATTTTTTAAGGAATTTTCCCCTTTATTTTGGCGTATTTAATAACCGAGAAACAGTTGGTTTTAGAATAAAAATACTATTTTCCCCAAGGGATGACAGGCTGCATGTCCTGGAGTCTTTAAAAATCCTCCATATATACAACCAATAAAAAGACACTACAAGAGAACAGCCTATGCTAGAACTTTCGGGGATCATCATTCTGGGAATTTGCGCACAATGGCTGGCCTGGCGCTTTAAGCTTCCTGCCATCCTCCCCCTTATCCTGATCGGATTGCTGGTAGGCCCCATTGCAACTCTGTTTACGGATGACGGCGCCAAGCTGATCGAACCTGTATGGAACGGGAAAAACGGCCTGTTTCCCGGGGAAGGGCTTTATTATTTTGTATCCCTGGCCATAAGCATAATCCTGTTCGAAGGCGGCTTGACCCTGAAGCGTTCGGAAATAGCCAACGTAGGCCCGGTTATTACCAAATTAATTACCGTTGGGACCCTGGTAACCTTTGTGGTAGCCGGGCTGGCGGCCCATTTTATATTTGAACTTTCCTGGCAGATATCCTTTTTGTTTTCTGCACTGATCATTGTTACCGGACCCACGGTTATTACACCCATTTTGCGAAACATTCCGCTAAAGAAGGATATTTCAGCGGTACTCAAATGGGAGGGGATCCTGATAGACCCCATTGGTGCCCTGGTAGCGGTTCTTGTTTTTGAATTCATTAGCGTGGGGGAAGGGCAGGCCTATACCAAAACCGCCATGATCGAATTTGGAAAAATCCTCCTTTTTGGGTCTACATTTGGCTTTACATTTGCCCACGCCCTGGCGTTCGCCATCAAAAGGAATTTCATTCCGCATTATCTACTCAACGTAGTTTCCCTGTCGGTTGTGCTCCTGGTGTATGTGGAGTCCGATATTTTTGCCCATGAATCCGGACTATTGGCCGTGGTTGTGATGGGAATGGTTATGGGCAACATGAACCTGCCGAATATCAAGGAACTGCTGTATTTCAAGGAATCCCTCAGTGTGTTGCTGATCTCCATCCTCTTCATCCTGCTGGCAGCGAATATCAACATAAGCGAAATGGAACTGATCTACAATTGGAAAACAGCACTGTTATTTGCAGTGATTGTATTTGTAGTTAGGCCCATTGGGGTCTTGCTAAGTACCCGCGGCTCCAACCTTAAATTCAATGAAAAAATGTTTATCGGCTGGGTAGGTCCCAGGGGGATCGTAGCTGCCGGTATTGCTTCCCTTTTTGGCTCCAAGCTCATTACCAAAGGGGAGCCGGGCGCCGAATATATAACCCCCCTTGTCTTTATGATCGTATTGGGCACGGTATTGCTCAATGCCACCACTGCCAGGCGATTTGCCAAGCTGGTTGGGGTATTCTTAAAGCATTCTGAAGGGATCTTGATCATTGGGGCTTCCAAGGCTTCCCGCCTTATCGGCAATTACCTCAAGAACAATAACCGTCATGTGGTCCTGATCGACAACAACCCGGCCAATATTGAACATGCAAAGAAATTAGGGCTGGAAGCTATGACGGCAAATATCTATTCAGACACCCTGACGGACAATATCGAATTGAATGATGTGGGATTCCTGCTGGCCATGACCGGCAACTCTGAGATCAACTCCTATGCCATTGATAAATTCAGGGACCAGTTTGGAGAAAATGGGGCGTTCAGGCTCGTAAGCGCCGATGAACTCAATGATCCCGAAAGCATTCCGCAGGAAGGTCTATTTTCCGAAACGGATGATTTTATAAACATAACTGAGGCTGTGCGGAAGTATCCGGCCATCCATGAGATGCCACTCAAAAGTAGTGCACACCTGTCCCAGTTGATTGGAATTGCGAGAGAAGATGAGGACGTGGTCCCGCTCTTCATTAAACATCCCAACGGCAGGCTGGACATCATTTCTTCCCTGGAAGAAGGGTCAACCCCAGTATCGGAAGGCACCCGGTTGGTATACCTGGGCAAGGTGTTTGATATTGAACAGGAATTTGAATAACCAGGCCTAGTCGTTCAGTCGGAGTACCGCCATAAAAGCCTGTTGGGGTATTTCCACATTACCTACCTGCCGCATACGCTTTTTCCCTTTTTTCTGTTTTTCGAGAAGCTTGCGCTTTCTGGTAATATCCCCACCATAACACTTGGCAGTAACATCTTTTCGGAGCGCTTTTATGGTCTCCCGGGCAATGATCTTGGATCCGATCGCCGCCTGAATTGGAATGTCGAATTGCTGCCTTGGGATGAGCTCTTTGAGCTTTTCACACATCTTTTTTCCGATGTGGTAGGCATTGTCGAAATGGACAAGTGCGGATAAGGCGTCAACGTGCTGGGCATTCAGCAGGATATCCACACGCACAAGCTTTGAAACCCGCATCCCTATCGGGCTGTAATCAAAGGAAGCGTAACCCCGGGAAACGGTTTTCAATCGATCGTAAAAATCAAAAACAATTTCCGCCAAGGGCATATCAAAAGTGAGCTCCACACGCTCCGGGGTGAGGTAGGTCTGGTTCGTGATCTGCCCGCGTTTGTCAATACAGAGAGACATCACATTGCCAACAAAGTCGGCCTTGGTGATGATAGTAGCTTTTATATAAGGCTCCTCTACACGGTCTATGGTAGAAGGGTCCGGTAAGTCCGAAGGGTTGTTGACAATTATTGGTTCATCGGGTTCCTTGGTGGAATAGGCATAATAGCTTACGTTGGGAACGGTGGTGATCACCGTCATATCGAATTCCCGTTCCAGTCGTTCCTGAATGATCTCCATATGGAGCATTCCCAGGAAGCCGCATCGGAATCCAAACCCAAGGGCCGCACTGCTTTCGGGGGTAAATACCAGCGAGGCATCGTTGAGCTGTAGTTTTTCCATAGAGGAACGGAGCTCTTCATAATCTTCCGTATCCACCGGGTAGATCCCGGCAAATACCATGGGCTTTACATCCTCAAATCCCGCGATTGCCTGTTGCGTGGGATTGTCTCCGTCTGTTACGGTATCCCCTACCTTAACATCCCTGGCATCCTTGATCCCGGTGATCAGATAGCCCACGTCTCCTGTGCTGATCAGCTGTTTAGGTTGCTGTTGTAATTTAAGTGTACCGATCTCATCTGCGTAATAGGTCTTCCCTGTTGCCACAAACTTGATCTTCTGCCCCTTCCTTATTTCTCCATTCAGCACCCTGAAATAGGTTTCCACGCCGCGAAAAGGATTGTAAACCGAATCAAAAACCAGGGCCTGCAGGGATTCATTTGGATCTCCTTCTGGAGCGGGTATCCGTTCAATAATAGCTTCAAGGATGGCTTCAATTCCAATCCCGGTTTTGGCACTGGCAGGGATCACTTCTTCCGGCGCACAACCCAGGAGTTCCACAATATCATCGGTAACTTCTTCCGGATTGGCACTGGGCAGGTCTACCTTGTTGAGCACCGGGATGATCTCAAGATCATTCTCCAGGGCCAGGTAGAGGTTGGAAATGGTCTGGGCCTGAATGCTCTGGGCGGCATCAACCACGAGCAGCGCACCTTCACAAGCGGCGATAGACCTGGACACTTCATATGAAAAGTCCACATGGCCAGGTGTATCGATGAGGTTGAGAATATAGTCCTCTCCCTTGTAGTTGTATTCCATCTGGATGGCGTGGCTTTTTATGGTAATTCCGCGCTCTCGTTCCAGATCCATATTATCCAGCAACTGCTCTTTCTTTTCCCTCTCCGTAACCGAACCGGTAAAGTCCAACAAACGGTCTGCCAAGGTACTTTTCCCGTGGTCAATATGGGCGATGATACAGAAGTTGCGAATATTTTTCATTTCCTTTTTCCGGCAATTTCAACGGAAGGGCAAAGATAACGTTTTGCAGCCTTAATCCTGCCATTCGGCAATAAACAAGTTGGTGTCCCGGGTTCCCCCATTGTTACGGTTGCTGGAGAAGGCCAGGTACTTACCATCATTGGAGAAGACAGGAAAAGCGTCAAAGGTCTTGCCATGGGTAACCCGTTCCAGGTTTTTACCATCAATATCGATCAGGTAAAGGTTGAAAGGAAAACCCTTTTCGGCTTCAAAGTTGCTCGAAAACAGGATCTTTTCGCCTGAAGGATGGAAGAATGGGCTCCAGTTGGCGTTACCCAGGAAAGTAAGCTGTTTGAGGTCGCTCCCATCGGCATTGCAGATAAAAAGTTCCATCTCTGTGGGTTGCACAAGCCCCTGGGATAGCAGGTCCTTATACTCGGCAATCGCTTCAGCTGTTTTAGGCCTTGAAGCGCGGAAAATGATCTTGGTCCCGTCCGGGGAGAAAAAAGCGCCTCCGTCATACCCCAGCTCGTCCGTGATTTGCTTAACATCTGTCCCGTCCAGGTTCATGGTATACAGCTCCAGGTCACCGCTTCGCATGGAGGTAAAGACGATCTTGTCTCCGGTGGGAGAAACTGTAGCCTCGGCATCATAGCCGGGCGTATCGGTAAGTTGAGCAGTAATGTTTCCTTCCAGGTCGGCAACAAAGATGTCGAAAGAATCATAGACCGGCCATACGTATTTGCCATTCTTGCGCAGGGGAACTTCAGGGCATTTGGGATCTACCAGGTGGGTGGACCCGTATACGAAATGCTTATTGTCGGGTAGGAAATAGGCACAGGTGGTTCGGCCCAGGCCGGTACTGATCATGGGAGGGATGCCATCTTTAAAGGTATCCCCTCTTTGCATCAGGAACATCTGGTCGCACTCCATCCCCCAGGCCTCGTTGTTCGACTGAAACACCATCATACTGTCGTCAAAGCTCCAGTAGGCTTCCGCATTGTCTCCGCCAAAAGTGACCTGCCTGATGGATTTGAAGTGCTTTTCTTCCGGGTAGATTAGTGTATCAGACCCTGCCATCAGGGATTCCGATGCTGGTGTTTCCGTACTTTCTTTTTTCGAGTCGTTTTTACAACCAAATACCAAGGATAAGCCTATAATTACAAGGATAATTCTCATAAGATGTCTAATTTTGTGCAAAAATAATCGCAAATATGAGGAATAGTGCACTTCTTGCCGTAATTCTTACCTTGTTTTTTTCCTGTAAATCAGAAAAATCCAACCCTGTTACGCTACAGGACGACGTGGCTGTTCTGGCCAATGATTCCCTCGCCGGCCGGGAACCGGGAACCCCCGGAGAACTGAATGCAGCAGCCTATCTGCAAAAACGTATGGAGGACCTGGGCCTGGAGCCCAAAGGAAATGAGGGGACGTATTTCCAGACGTTCTCCTTTAAACCTAAAACCGATCCACATAAGGAAGTAGAATATACGACTGCAGGTGACGGAACGATCACAGCTACCAATGTTATAGGCTATATCGATAACCAGGCCGAAAACACGGTGATCATAGGTGCCCATTATGATCATTTGGGCATGGGAGGAGAAGGTTCCTTATATCGCGGTGAAGAACCCCAGATACACAATGGAGCCGACGATAATGCGAGTGGGGTGGCTATAATGTTACAATTAGCCGATTCCCTCAGGTCGAAGTATAAGGGGAACAACTATCTCATTATTTCTTTTTCAGGTGAAGAAAAAGGCCTGCTGGGGTCTAACTATTTTGTAAAAAATTCCACAATAGACCTTTCCAAAGTAAACTATATGCTCAATATGGATATGGTAGGAAGGCTGAGAGCGGATAGCACCTTGTCTATTAGCGGTACGGGAACTGCCCCTGTATGGACGCAATCGCTGAATGCTCTCAATACAGACTTCAAATTGGTCCTGAAAGAATCCGGTGTAGGTCCTTCTGACCACACCTCTTTCTATCTGCAGGACATCCCTGTTCTTCACTTTTTTACCGGGCAACATGAGGATTATCACAAGCCTTCAGACGATGCAGACAAGATAAACTATGAAGGCATGGAAAGGATCACTTCCTACATCGTCCAATTGGTTGGCGAACTGGACGATAATGAAAAACTTAGCTTCCGAAAGACCAAGAATGAAAGTGAAGAGGTTCCCCGATTCAAGGTTGCCATGGGTGTTATCCCGGACTATTTGTTTGATGGAGAAGGCATGCGGATTGATGGCGTCAGTGAAGACAAGCCAGCCCAGAAAGCCGGACTACAAAAAGGTGACGTGGTGGTGCAAATGGGCGATAGCACGGTTACAGACATGATGAGCTATATGCGCGCGCTATCGGCATTTGAAAAAGGAGACACCACTACAGTACTTGTGAATCGCGAAGGGGAAACCATATCGGTTAAAATCACCTTTTAACCCCGGAGCCTGCGAGAAAGCATGTAAACTTAAGGGCCCATTGAGCTAAAAAGACCTCCTAAATTGGGGTCAGTCTAATATATTTCATAGTTTTGGTAGATAACCTACCTAACTGTGAAATACCCCTTACTTGTCTTATTGGGTATGCTACCCTTTTTTCTTGCAGGTCAGACCTTTGAGCTTTCGGGCAGGGTAAAGGATGCAGAAGGGAACCCACTTCCATACGCGAACACCATTCTTTTTAGAGCTTCAGACAGCATCCAGGTTGCTGGCATATCCTCAGACGATAACGGGTTGTTCAGACTCCGTGGCATTCCGCCAGGACTTTACTACCTGCAGGCGCAGTATTTTGGTTATGAGTCGCGCCTTGTAGCCCTGGAGATCAATTCTAACCTAACTATCGGGGCTATTCTACTTGAACCCAATGGGAAATGGCTGGATGAGGTAGTAGTAAGCGGGCAGCGGCCTACGGTGGAAAGACGAACAGACCGGATTATCTTTAATGTGGCCAATACGGTGATCGGGGAGGGCACCAGCTGGGACATCCTCAGGAATGCGCCGGGAGTGGTAATTGTGCAGGACAACCTGGAGATCCGGGGAAAGGAGGCAACAGTATATCTCAACGACCGAAAGGTACAGCTTTCACAATCCGAAATCCAGGAATTTTTAAAAGGCCTTTCGGGAGATATTGTTTCTTCCGTTGAGGTTATTCCCAATCCACCGGCCAGTTTTGAGGCTGAAGATGGCCCTGTGCTGAACATCCGGACCAACGCAAATGTAAATCCGGGATATAAGGGGAATTTACGGACCCAATTTACCCAGGGGATCTTTCCAAAATACAGTTTTGGTACCAGCCACTATTTCAAGAGCGAAAAAGTAGGGCTATTTACCAACTATGTGATCAACCCGCGCAAAGAGTTCCAGGAAACCAATACCATGGTGAATTATATCAACGACCTGGATGATGTTTTTGCACGTTGGAATACTGAATTGGGCAAAACCATCCGATCGCAGGCGCAACAAGTGAATCTGATCCTGGATTATAACCCATCTGAGCGGGATCGATTCAATTTTACTTCGAATCTGAATATTTCCCCGAATAAGAAAATGCTGAACCAGGTGGAAACCATTATGCGAGACGCAAGTGGTAACCTGGACTCCACCTTGCAAAACCTCAGCCGGCTCGAAGAAGATCAGCTAAACCTGTCCTTTGATCTCAATTATGAAAGGCGCTTAAAAAAAGAAGGAGCAAGCATCAAGGCCAATGCCCATTATACCTATTATGAGCTGTCTCGCCAGCAGACGGGTTCCAGTGATTATTTTGATGCCTCAGGTAATTTCCTCAGGAATTTCGGGTTTTCTACGGATGCCCTGCAGGGGATCGATATCTATACCGGTCAGGTGGATTATGTTACCCCCTTAGAATCCGGAAGTTTTGAGACCGGAGCTAAGGGATCTCTGATCGAATCCAGTAGCCGTATCGACTTTTTTGATGTGAACGACAACCGGCCACCTTTCGACATCGAGCTCTCGGATAATTTCAGCTACCAGGAACGTGTACTGGCGGCCTATACCAGCCTTTCCCAGTCCTGGGGAGACTGGGCACTAAAAGTGGGCTTACGGGCAGAACAAACCGACGTAAAAACACGGTCAGAAACGCTTCTGGAAACCAACAAGCAAAGCTATTTGGAATTGTTTCCCAGCCTGTACCTGACAAGAAAATTGAGCCAAAACCACAGCCTGACCTTTGATTACAGCAGGAAACTCACCCGGCCTGATTATGCAGACCTGAATCCATTCCGATACTTCCTGAATGAAAATGAATTTGACCAGGGGAATCCAAATCTTCAGCCCAATTTCAGCCATAACTTCAATTTGAATTTCACCATTAAGGATACTTATTTCATAGACCTTTACTACCGGGATAACGGGCGCTACATTAGTAATCTGAGCTTCCAGGACAACATCAACCAACTCGTACGCGAAAGCTATCAGAACGTACAGGAAAGCGTCTCCTACGGTGTTGACTTTACGGTTTCCACACCGCTGACCTCGTTCTGGTATCTCTATGCCTACAGCTCGGTGTTTTATGAGGACGAGACCCTTTTAGCCGAAGAAAGTACCATTGAGACCTATACCAACAAGGTTACAGGATTCTATACCAACTTAAATAACTCGTTGACGCTAAGTAAGGACGGTACGTTTACCGGGGAAGCCTCGCTTACCTACATCAGCGGGTTTCTCAATGGCTCCTATAAAATGTCAGAGACCATTAGTTTAAACACAGGGCTGCGAAAGACCTTATGGAACAACAGGGCCATCCTTTCCCTAACGGTGGAAGACATCCTTGGTCGGGCAAATGCCAGTTTTACTTCCCGTTATGCCAACCAGGACAATTCCTTTAAAACCGTACCTGAGACCCAGTTTGTTCGCCTGGGATTTACCTACAACTTTGGCAATTACCGCTTGTCCAACAACACCCGAACCCTTCAAAAATCCGAGCTTCAACGGCTTGAAAACGAGTAATTTCGTTCTATTCCCGCTTTATTTTTAATTTTGCGCCACCAGGATTGTCCTTATGCCAAAAATTGGAGACATCAAATTACCGGAGTTCCCACTCTTGCTAGCACCTATGGAAGATGTTAGCGACCCCCCTTTCCGTGCCTTGTGCAAGGAACAGGGAGCAGATGTGGTCTACACGGAGTTTA
>JAAUXZ010066069.1_pt1 | contig 14084 bp, 12 predicted proteins | sample 7278131 | NCBI WGS metagenome assembly JAAUXZ01 (sample SAMN14350119, study PRJNA611818) | marine sediment metagenome | isolation source: surface marine sediment (3m) | place: French Polynesia: Moorea | collected 2018-08
GACGTCACCATCGCCGACCTCGCGGCCGACCTGCGCGCCGCCACCCCGTCGGCCGCCGCCGAGCTGGCGGCTCCCGACGGCGCGCATCTGCGCCGCGCGCTCCGTCGAGACTGGCAGCGACTCGGTCGCGCAGCGGAGGCGCTGCTGGCCCGCCACGAGGCCCGGCTGTCGCGCGCGCGCGAGGCCGTGGCGATGCTGGCGCCGGCGACGCGGCTGGCGGGCTGGCGGGCGCGCCTCGATGCGTTGGTGCGAGCACTGGAGCGCGCGCCGGCCACGCGTCTCGCGAGCCTGCGCGCCCACGTCGACGCGTTGGCCCGGGTGCTGGAGCGAGCCGCCGAGGCGCGGCTGGCCGAGCGACTGCGCGTGGAGGGGCTCGGGCGCTCACTGGTGGCGGCCGGTCGCGGGCGCGTGGCCGGGGAAAAGGCGCGCCTGGGTCAGGCCGTGGCCCGGCTCGAGGCGCTCTCGCCGCTGGCCGTGCTGTCGCGCGGCTACGCACTCGTGCGTCGCGCGCGCGACGGCGCCATCGTGCGGCGCGCCGAGCAGCTCGAGGTGGGCGAGCGGCTCGCGGTGCGGGTCGCGGAGGCCGAGCTGGAGAGCCTCGTGACCGCCGTGCGCCCTCGGTCGGATCGCTGAAATGCCTTCTGAATCAGGGCCTTCCGCGCTCGAGACGTTTGACCCTGTGAGCCCGCCTCGGTAGCCTACGCGCATGGGTGACAGCCCCGAAGAGCTCCGCCCCGCCCGCGCGGAAGGTGCTTCGTCCGCTCCCGGCGGCGACAGCGCGGCGCTCTCCTTCGAGGAGGCCCTCGATGCGCTCGAGGGCATCGTCGCCCGTCTCGAGCAGGGCGACCTTCCGCTCGAAGAGGCGCTCGCGGCCTTCGAGCAGGGGGTCGGGCTCACCCGTCGCTGCGCCGCCGAGCTCGACGAGGCCGAGCGTCGCATCGAGATCCTCGTGCGTGACGGCGAGCGCGCGGTGTCCAGGCCCTTCGCAGCGCCCGAGGAGGCGGACTAGCCGTGGACGCGCGGGCCTATCTGCTCGAGCGGGTGCCTCTCGTGGAGCGCGCCCTCGAGACGGTGCTCCCGGGCCCCGACGAGCCGCCCGCCCACCTGCACCGCGCCATGCGCCATCTCGTCTTCCCGGCCGGCAAGCGGCTCCGGCCGGTGCTGGCGCTGGCGGCCGCCGAGGCCGTCGGCGCTCCTCCCGAGCGCGCACTCCCCTACGCGGTGGGCGTGGAGCTCGTGCACACCTACTCGCTGGTGCACGACGACCTCCCCTGCATGGACGACGACGCGGAGCGGCGCGGCCGGCCCACCGTGCACGTGGCCTTCGACGAGGCGACGGCCGTGCTGGCCGGCGACGCGCTGCTGGCCCTGGCCTTCGAGACGGTCGCGCGAGCGCCGGCCGAGGGCGTGACGCCCGCGCTGCGGCTCGAGGCGTTGGCCGGGCTCGGCCGGGCCGCTGGATCCCGCGAGCTCGTGGGCGGCCAGAGCGACGACTTGCGTCTGGATCCGGCCGCGGCCGTATCCGCCCACGTCGAGTCGATCCACCTGCGCAAGACGGCCGCGCTGATCGCCTCGGCCATCGTCGGAGGCGCACTCTTCGGCGGGGCCTCCGCGGAGCAGGTGACGGTGCTCCGGCGCTTCGGCCTCGACGTGGGGCTCGCCTTCCAGATCGCCGACGACCTGCTCGACGCCGGCGACGAGGACCAGTGCTCGCTCGTGGCGCTGCTCGGCGCCGACGCCGCCCGCTCCCGCGGCGAAGAGCTGCTCGAATCGTCCCTCGACTGCCTCGGCGCGTTCGGCGAGCGCGCAGAGCCGCTGCGCGCCCTCGCCCTGTTCGCCCTGCGGAGGAAGGAATGAGTTCCGACAAGCTGCTCGACCGAATCCAGTCGCCTGCCGACCTGCGCCGGCTCCCCCGCGAGTCGCTGGAGCAGCTCACCGGCGAGCTGCGGAACGAGATCGTGGAGCGCGTGTCCCGCACCGGCGGTCACCTGGCCTCGAGCCTCGGCGCGGTGGAGCTGATCACCGCCATCCACTACGTGTTCGACACGCCCGACGACCGCATCGTCCTCGACGTCGGCCACCAGGGCTACCCGCACAAGATGCTCACGGGCCGCCGCGAGGGCTTCGAGCGCATCGGCAAGGAGGGCGGGATCGCCAAGTTCCTGCGCCGCTCCGAGTCGCCCTACGACGCCTTCGGCGCCGGGCACGCCGGCACCTCGATCTCGGCCGCGCTCGGCATGGCGCGCGCCATGGAGCACCAGGGGCGCGACAACTGCGCCATCGCGCTGATCGGCGACGGCGGCATGACGGCCGGCATGGCCTTCGAGGCGCTCAACCACGGGGGCCACCTCGCCCAGAACAACCTCGTGGTCGTGCTCAACGACAACAAGATGTCGATCTCGCCCAACGTGGGCGCGCTCAACTCCTTCCTGTCGCGCAAGTTCTCCAACCCCATGGTGCGGCGCGTGAAGGGCTGGGCCAAGGAGCTGCTGGGCACCCTGCCAGGCGACATGCCGCACTGGGCTCACAAGGCCGAGGAGTCCCTCAAGGTCTTCTTCTCGCCCGGCCTGCTCTTCGAGGCGCTGGGCTTCCGCTACGTGGGCCCGATCCTCGGCCACGACGTCGACGGGCTGGTCGAGACCTTCGCCAACGTGAAGCAGATGGTGCGGGGCGGCGACGGGCCGATCCTGGTGCACGCGCTCACCGACAAGGGCTTCGGCTACGAGCCCGCCCAGCAGGACCCCTTCAAGTACCACGGCGTGGGCGCCTTCGACGTCGAGTCGGGGCGCTTCCACCCCGCGAAGCCGGGGCCTCCCAAGTACCAGAACGTCTTCGCCGACACGCTCATCGACCTGGCTCGAGAGGACGAGCGCATCGTCGGCATCACCGCCGCCATGGCGGACGGCACCGGGCTCGACCGCTTCCAGAAGGTCTTCCCCGACCGCTTCTACGACGTGGGCATCGCCGAGCAGCACGCGGTGACCTTCGCGGCCGGTCTGGCCTGCGAGGGCCTCAAGCCGGTGCCCGCGATCTACTCGACCTTCCTGCAGCGCGCTTTCGACCAGGTGGTGCACGACGTCTGCCTCCAGAACCTGGACGTCACCTTCGCCCTCGACCGGGCCGGGCTCGTGGGGGCCGACGGTGCGACGCACCAGGGCTTCTACGACCTGGCCTACCTGCGCACGCTGCCCAACATCGTGGTGATGGCGCCCAAGGACGAGAACGAGCTGCGCCACATGCTGCGGACGGCAGTGGAGCACCCGGGCCCCGCGGCCCTGCGCTTCCCCCGCGGCTCGGGGCTGGGCGTGCCGCTCGACCCCGACCTGAAGGCCCTCCCCATCGGCGAGGCCGAGCTGCTGCGCGACGGCGACGACGCCGTGATCGTCGCCATCGGCAGCACCGTGCACGCGGCCTACGAGGCGGCCTCCGAGCTCGCCGCCGACGGCCTCTCGGTGGCGGTGTTGAACGCGCGGTTCGCGAAGCCGCTCGACGCCGACCGCATCACCGCGCTGGGGCGGCGCTGCGGCGCGCTGCTCACCGTCGAGGAGCACAGCGGCATGGGCGGCTTCGGAAGCGCCGTGCTCGAGTGCTTGAGCGAGGCCGGCGTCGAGCTGCCCACGAGGCTCCTGGCGATTCCCGACCGGCTCGTCGAGCACGGCGACCCGGGCGGGATCCGCCGCCAGCTCGGGCTCGACGCCGAGGGCATCGCGCGCGCCGTACGCGAGCTGGTGGGAGCGCCGGCGGCCGCCGACGCCCTTCCGGAGGACGACGCGAACGAGCGGTGACGCGGCCTCCCCGCCAGCGGCTCGACGAACGGCTGGTGGCCGAGGGGCTGGCCGAGAACCGCAGCCGTGCGGAGGCCCTGATCCGGGCGGGCCGCGTGCTCGTGGACGACGAGCCGGTGGAGAAGCCCGGCAGCCGCGTCGGCCCCGGAGCCCGGCTGCGCCTGCGCGGAGGCCCACGCCGTTTCGTGTCGCGGGGCGGCGAGAAGCTCGCCGGCGCGCTCGAGGACCTCGCGATCGATCCGCGGGGGCTGCTCTGCCTCGACGTGGGGGCGTCCACCGGCGGCTTCACCGACTGCCTGCTCCAGGCGGGAGCGCGCCACGTGGTCGCCGTGGACGTGGGCTACGGCCAGCTCGATGCGAGGCTCCGCGACGACCCGCGCGTCACGGTCCTCGAGCGCACCAATGCGCGCCACCTGCCGCGCGAACGCGTGCCCGAGGGCGTGGGCCTCGTGACCGTGGACGTGTCGTTCATCTCGGCGCGCCTGCTCCTCGCGAGACTCCGCGAGGTGGCGCCGGCGGCGGCGCTGCTCGTGATGGTGAAGCCGCAGTTCGAGGTGGGCCGCGGGCGGGTGGGGAAGGGCGGGGTGGTGCGCGACGACGCCCTGCGCCGCGAGGCCGTCCAGAGCGTGCGCGCCGCCGCCGGCGCGCTCGGCTACGAGGCCGCGGGGGAGGCCGAGAGCCGCCTGGCGGGCCCCCGGGGCAACCGCGAGATCTTCCTCCTGCTGCGCCCCGGGCCGGCCGATGCGGGCCCCGAGGCGCCGCGTTGACGCCCCGGGTCTCGGACTTATCTTCTGATTCCGGACGTTTGCAGCGCCCCAGGAGCCCAGCATGCCCGTCATCGACGTGACCGACGCCGCCCAGTCCCGAATCCGGGACCTGCTCGACAAGGAGGGCAAGCTCGAGAGCCATGCCCTGCGCCTCAAGGTCGTGGGCGGCGGCTGCTCGGGACTGCGCTACGAGCTCACCTTCGACGACGACCTCCGCGATGCCGACACCACCGTCGCTGCCGGCCCGGTGCGGGTGGTGGTCGACGAGAAGAGCGCCCTCTACCTCATGGGGACCACCCTCGACTTCGTGGACACGCTCCAGGAGAGCGGCTTCAAGATGGTGAACCCCAACGCCAAGAACACCTGCGGCTGCGGGGAGTCCTTCGGCGCCTGAGCCCCCCGGCGCGCCCCGCGGAGGCCCGATGGCCCCCCGGCTGCCGATCTATCTGGATCACCACGCCACCACGCCCGTCGACCCGCGGGTGCTGGAAGCGATGCTGCCCTACTTCGGCGAGGTCTTCGGCAACCCCGCCAGCAGCACCCACCGCTACGGCTGGGCGGCCGAGGCCGCGGTGGAGCAGGCACGCGAGACGGTCGCCGCCGCGATCGGCGCCTCCGACCCCCGCGAGATCGTCTTCACGAGCGGCACCACGGAGAGCGACAACCTGGCGCTCAAGGGCGTGCTACGCGCCGGGCGCCGCCGCGGCGACCACCTGATCACGAGCGCCATCGAGCACCCGGCCGTGCTCGACACGGCGCGCGCGCTCGAGGCGGAGGGCTTCCGCGTGACGGAGCTCCCGGTCGACGCGCACGGCCTCGTCGACCCCGGGGCCGTGGCCGACGCCATCACCGACGCGACCCTGCTGGTGTCGATCATGGCGGCCAACAGCGAGGTGGGCGTCGTCCAGGACCTGCCCGAGATCGGCCGGGTCTGCCGCGAGCGCGGCGTGCCCTTCCACAGCGACGCCGCCCAGGCCGTGGGCCGGATTCCGCTGGACGTGCAGGAGCAGGGCCTCGACCTGCTCTCCTTCTGCGCCCACAAGCTCTACGGCCCCAAGGGAATCGGGGCCCTCTACGTGCGCAATCGCCGACCTCGCCTGCGCCTGGAGCCCCTGCTGCACGGCGGAGGCCACGAGCGGGGCCGCCGCTCGGGCACCCTGCCGGTTCCCCTGGTGGTGGGCTTCGCGCGCGCCCTGGAGATCTGCCGGGCCGAGCGCGACGCGGAGGCGGCCCGGTTGAGCGGCCTCCGGGACCGCCTGTGGCGGGGCCTCCAGAACGAGCTCCCGGGTCTGATCCGCAACGGGCACCCGACGCGGCGCCTGCCCGGCAATCTGAGCGTGTGCTTCGAGGGCGTGGAGGCCGACGCCCTGCTCGTAGGGCTGGGGGACGTGGCCCTGTCGTCGGGCTCGGCCTGCGCCTCGGCGTCGGGCGAGCCCAGCCACGTGCTGAAGGCCCTGGGCCTGCCGGAGCCACTCGCGCGCTCGGCCCTGCGTTTCGGCCTGGGGAGATCCAATACCGCTGAAGAGATCGACCACGTGGTGCGCCGGGTCGCCGAGGAGGTACGGGCCCTGCGCGCGGCAGGGCCGGCGGCAGCCGCCCCTCGTCGACTGTCGGGCCATTGAGCCCCGCGCCCCGCCCCCGGGGCCTGCTAACCTTCCGAATCGACCGAAGAAATGCAGATCCGAGAGGGACCCGTGGCGCAGCAGAAGAGCACGAACATCACCTGGCACGAGGGGCAGATCTCCCGCGCAGACCGCGAGTCCCTGCTCGAGCAGCGCGGTGTCACGGTCTGGCTCACCGGCCTCTCGGGCTCCGGCAAGTCGACCATCGCCGTCGGCACCGAGCAGATGCTCGTGGAGAAGGGTCATCTCGCCTACGTGCTGGACGGCGACAACGTGCGGCACGGCCTCAACAAGAACCTCGGCTTCAGTCCCGAGGACCGTACCGAGAACATCCGACGCATCGGCGAGGTCGCGAAGCTCTTCACCCAGGCGGGCGTGGTGACGCTCACCTCCTTCATCTCGCCCTACCGTCAGGACCGGGACGCGGTGCGGGAGATCATGGAGCCGGGCGACTTCGTCGAGGTCCTCGTCGATGCGTCGCTCGAGACCTGCGAGTCGCGCGACGTGAAGGGCCTCTACCAGAAGGCCCGAGCGGGCGAGATCCCGGAGTTCACCGGCATCTCCGCCCCCTACGAGGCGCCCGAAAAGCCCGAGCTGGTGCTGGATACGAACCGGCAGTCGGTCGAAGAGAGCGTGGGAAGCCTGGTGACCTTCCTGGAAGAGAAGGGGTATCTGAGCCGCCGATGATCGGTACGCGGGCGAGCTGCCTGGGGTTGCTGGCCGCCGCGTGGGCCCTGGCGGGCTGCGCGACGCCGGGGGGCGTGCTCGCGCCGCTGAAGACGGAGCCGCGGGTCGACCGCCGCGTCGTCCGGCCCGAGGCGCCGCCCGAGTACGACGTGCTCGTCGCCCAGCAGCTCACGCACGAAGGTCGCAGCGCGGAGGCGGTCGAGGCCTATCTGCGCGCGGTCGCCAAGGACGAGCAGTCGGCCTGGCTGCACCGCCGCGCGGCCGAGGCGCTGGCCCAGCACAACCGCCTCGGCGAGGCCCTGGAGCACTGCCAGCGGGCGGTCGAGCTCGACCCGGAAGACTGGCAGTCGCGCCTGTTCCTGGCCCAGCTCTACCGTCTCCAGCGCCAGGGCGAGGAGGCGCAGGCGGTGCTGCTCGCCGAGAACGGCGAGCCCGGCAGCCCCGAGGCCGCCTTCCTGCTCTACCAGCTCCACCTGGAGGCCGGGCGCAGCGAGGACGCCCTGGAGGCGGCCCACTGGCTGATCGAGGCCGAGCCCGACTCGCTGCGCGGGCACGTGGCCGTGGCCAACGTGCACCAGCGCATGGGCCGCTCGAACGAGGCCGAGGCGTCGCTTCGCAAGGCGCTCGAACAGGATCCGGGAAATCTGCGCCTCTACGGGGCGCTGGCGCGCCTGCTCCGCCAGCGCGAGGCCTACGAGGAGGAGGTCGCGCTCTACGAGGAGATCCTCGAGATCTACCCCCACCATCACGCGACGCTGGTGGCCCTGGGCGAGGTGCGGCTGGCCCGCGAAGACGTGGACGCCGCGATCGAGATCTTCCTGGAGGTGGAGGAGCGCTACCCGGAGGACATCGACTCGGTGGCGAGGCTCGCCTACCTGCTCTTCGAGGCGCGCCGGCTCGACGAGGCCCAGGCCCGCTTCGAGCAGATCCTCTCGCAGCGCTCCGACGCGTACCAGGTGGCCTTCTTCCTGGGCGTCGTGAAGCGGCGCAACGGCGACATCGACGAGGCGCTGCGTCTGTTCCGCTCGATTCCCGCCGACGACCGCTACTTCTCCGACTCGCGCACGCAGATCGCCTCGGTGCTGGAGCGCCGGGGCCTCTACGCCGAGGCGCTGGCCGAGGTGGAGCGAGCCAACCAGGTGCGGCCCAACCGCGACCTCGAGCTCTACGCGGCGACGCTGCAGGCCAAGTCGGGCGCCCTCGACGACGCCGTGGCGCGCGTCGAGGCGATGCTCCTGGAGGAGCCGGAGAGCGACGAGCTGCTCTTCAACCTCGGCGTGGTGTACGGCGAGGCCCAGCAGACGGACGAGGCCATCACCTACATGCAGAAGGCCCTCGACCGCAACCCGGACAACGCCAGCGCCCTCAACTACATCGGCTACACCTGGGCCGAGGAGGGGATCCGGCTCGACGAGGCGGAGCGCATGATCAATCGCGCGATCGAGCTGCGCCCCGACGACGGCTACATCGTCGACAGCCTCGGCTGGGTCTACTACATGCGCGCCCTGCCCCTGATCGAGAGCGGGCGTCCGCAGGAGGCGCGGCCCTACATCCGCCGGGCCCTCGAAGAACTCGAGCGCGCCCACGAGCTGACCGGGGGAGACCCCGTGATCTCGGAGCACCTGGGCGACACCTATCTCCTGCTGGACCAGAAGGAGCGCGCGCTCGAGAAGTTCGAGGAGGCGATCCGGCTCGAGCCCAGGGAGGGCGAGCAGCCGGAGCTGTTCGAGAAGTTCGAGAGCCTCCAGCGCGAGCTCCGCTAGCGTGCGCGTCGGCGCCTGGGTGGTCGCGGGGCTCCTCGCGGCGGCGGGCTGCGCGGCGCCGCCCCCCGTGCTCGAGCCGCTGCCGCCGGGCGACCCGCGGCCGGCGGCCCTGCTGTCGGCCTGGAGCCAGGCCGCCGAGAGCCGGCGCGCCCTGCGCGGTCGCGCGCGGCTCTCGGTGGACGGCCGCGACGGCGCGCTAAGCCTGCGCATCAACCAGATCCTGGTGCTGGAGCGCCCCGACCAGCTGCGGGTCGAGATCCAGGGCCTGTTCAACCAGACCGTGGCCGTGCTGGTGACCGACGGCGACCGTTTCGAGGTCTTCCGCGCGAACGACCGCTCCTACGAGAGCGGGCCGGTGCACGAGCGCCTGCTCTGGGAGCAGGCCTACCTGGCGCTCACGCCGGGAGAGGCCATCGACCTGCTGCTCGGCGTCCCCACGCCCGACCCTGCGCTCCGGCCCGGCGCCGCCCTGGACGACGGCAAGGGAGGCGTGCACCTCCACCTCGTCGACGCCGAGGGCGCCACGGTGCGGCGCGCGGGCTTCGACCGCGAGGCGCGGCTGCGCTGGCTGGAGGCGCTGGGGCCGGAAGAGGCCCTGATCTGGCGCGCCGAGCTCGGCGACTACGCGCCCATCGACGGCACCCCCTTCGCCCATGCCCTGGCGCTCGAGGTGGCGGCCGGGGACACGCGCGCGGAGATCTCGCTCCGGGACGTGGAGCTGAATCCCGAGCTTCCGCCCGATATCTTCCGGCTGCGCGCGCCGGAGGCGCGCGAAGGGGGGACCAAGGCGGGGGGATGAGTTCGCGGCGACCCACAGGCGCCCGCTGCGGGCGGGCGGTTGCCCGGCTCTCGGCCTGCTGGCTGCTCGTCTTCCTGGCGGGCTGCTCGAACAACCCGTATCCGGGCGCCGACGACCAGCTCAAGATCCGCTACAGCGCGCTCCCGGGTCCACCCAAGACCCTCGACCCGGCCGTCAGCTACAGCGCGCTCGAGCACAAGATCACGGCCAACGTCTACGAGACCCTGGTCGAGTACCACTACCTGAAGCGGCCCTACACGCTCATGCCCGGCCTGGCCGTGGCGGTGCCCGAGCCCCAGCCCCTGGCCGACGGGCGCGTGCGCTACCGCTTCGACCTGCGCGAGGGGATGCTCTTCCAGGACGACCCGGCCTTCGCCCACTTCCACGACGGCCGGAAGACCCGGGAGATCGATGCCGCCGACGTCGCCTTCGAGCTGATGCGCCTGGCCGACCCGGCCGTCACGAGCCCGATCGCGGGGACCATCGGCCCGAAGATCGAGGGCTTCCAGGCCTTCGGCGAGCGCCTGATGGCGCTCCGCGAGGAGGAGGAGGGCTTCGCCGAGCTGCGCATCGACGAGCAGTACCGGCGGGCGGGTGGCATCGAGGGCGTCCGCGTGGACGGCCCCACCGGGCTCGACGTGATCCTCTCGGAGCCCTACCCGCAGATCCTCTACTGGTTCTCGATGCCCTTCACGGCGCCGGTGCCCTGGGAGGCCGTGGCCTACTACGACGGCGAGGAGGGCCGCGACTTCTTCAAGGACCACCCGGTGAGCGTCGGGCCCTTCAAGATCTCCGAGTTCGACAAGGAGTTCCGCATCGTCCTGGAGCGCAACGAGAACTGGTACGGGATCCAGCACCCGGAGCGTAGGGCCCCGGGAGCGATCTACCCGTCGGAGGGCGCGCCGGGCGATGCCGAGGCCGGCCTGCTCGATCCCGAGTACGTCGGGCGGCCGCTGCCCTTCCTCGACCGCATCGAGTATCGCGTCGAGAAGGAGACGATCCCCCACTTCAACAAGTTCCTGCAGGGCTACTACGATGCCTCCGGGATCATCCAGGAGAGCTTCGACAAGATCGTGCACGAGGGCGGGCTCTCGCCCGAGATGATGGAGATGGGAATGCGGCTCGAGAAGGCCGTCGATCCCGACATCTTCTACATCGGCTTCAACATGAACGACCCGGTGGTCGGCACGCCTGCGGGCGAGCGGGGCCGCCTGCTGCGCCAGGCCATGAGTCTGGCCGTCGACGTCGAGGAGTACACCCGCATCTTCACCAACGGGCGCGGCGTGCCGGCGCAGTCGCCGCTGCCGCCGGGCATCTTCGGCTACGACGAGAGCTACGTGAACCCCTACCGCCAGCCCGACCTGGAGAAGGCCCGGGTGCTGCTCGCCGAGGCGGGCTTTCCGGGCGGCATCGATCCCGAGACGGGCAAGCCCCTGCAGCTGAGCTTCGACCTCGGCGACACCAGCACGCGCGGTCGCCTGCGCTTCCAGTTCCTGGTGGACGCCTGGGGCAAGCTCGGCCTCGACGTGGAGATCGCGGCCACCAACTACAACCAGTTCCGCGAGAAGGTGAAGAAGGGGGCCTACCAGGTCTTCATGTGGGGCTGGATCGCCGACTACCCCGACCCCGAGAACTTCTTCTTCCTGCTCTGGGGCGGCATGGCCGAGTCCAGGACCGGAGGCCCAAACACGGCGAACTTCGCCGACCCGCGCTTCGACGCGCTCTTCGAGCGCATGAAGGACATGGAGAACGGCCCCGAGCGCCTGGCCCTGATTCGGGAGATGCGCGAGATCCTCGAGGAGGAGGTGCCGTGGATCGAGCTCTACCACCGGGAGAGCTACGCCCTCTACCACGCCTGGATGAAGAACGTGAAGCCGGCGGGCCTTTCCTACCCCGCCTCGAAGTACCAGGACATCGACGCGCCGCAGCGGACGGTGCTGCGGACGGGGTGGAACGATCCCGTGGTCTGGCCCGCCTGGGGCCTGGGCGGCCTCGCGGTGGTGCTGGTGATTCCGGGGGTGGTGACCTTCTTCCGGGAGCGGCAGTAGTGAGTGCTCCCGCGTCCATCTGCCTCCGGGAGCGCCAGTAGATGATTGCGTACATCGTCCGCCGCCTGGCCTACGGCGTCGCCACGGTGCTGGGCGTGCTGCTGCTGCTCTTCGTGCTCTTCTTCGTCTACGCCCAGCCCGAGGAGATCGCCCGCCGCGCCATCGGCGACAAGGCGCCGCCCGAGGCCATCGAGCAGTGGATCGTGAACCACGGCTACGACCGGCCCTGGCCGGAGCAGCTGGCCGACCACTACCGGCGCATGCTGACCCTCGACTTCGGGCGCAGCGATGCCGACGACTCGCCGATCCTCGACAACATCAAGCGCCGCGCCGGCGCCAGCCTGGCGCTCACGGTGCCGCTCTTCGCCATGGGCGTGGTGCTCGGCATCCTGCTCTCGCTCTTCGTGGCCTACTTCCGCGAGACCTACATCGACCGCACCGGCGTGGTGCTGTCGGTGCTGGCCAGGAGCGTCTCGATCCTGCTCTACATCATCGGCGGCCAGGTCCTGATCGGAAAGCTCCTGCGCTGGTTTCCGATCTCGGGCTTCGACCCCTCGCCCGCGCTGATCCTGCGCTTCCTGGCCCTGCCCTGGGTGATCGGCCTGCTCAACGGCGTGGGCGGCGACGTGCGCTTCTACCGCACCGTCTTCATCGAAGAGACCAGCCGCGACTACGTGCGCACGGCCCGCGCCAAGGGCTGCGGCGACGGCCGGGTGATGGCGCACCACGTGCTGCGCAACGCCATGATCCCGATCCTCACCCGGGTGGTGGTGGCGATCCCCTTCCTCTTCATCGGGTCGCTCCTGCTCGAGTCCTTCTTCGGGATCCCCGGCCTGGGCTCGATGACCGTCGACGCCATCCACGGCAACGACTTCGCCACCCTGCGCGTGATGGTCTTCATCAGCGCGGTGCTCTTCGTGCTGGGCCAGATTGCCACGGACGTGAGCTACACGCTGGTGGACCCCCGCGTGAGGCTGGAGTAGGGCGGTGGAGCCGCATCACTGGCAGAACCTCGTCGTGGCCGCCCTCGTGGCGGGGCTCGCCTTCGCCGCGCGGGCCGTGCGCAGGAGCGACCTCTGGCGCGATGCCTTCCGCGAGCTCACCCGCCGGCGGCCCCTGGCGCTCGGGGTGGTGGCCTTCTTCGTGGTCGTGGCGCTCCTCGATTCGGTCTCGTGGGTGGGCGGCGGCGCGGCGGGCGAAGACCGGCTCGCCGCCAGCAAGCCCCGTTCGGTGATCGACCGCCTCTTCCCCCTCGACTTCAAGGAGCGCAGCTACTCGGCGCCGCTCGCCGAGGTGGAGTTCTACGGCGGCGAGGCGCTGGCGCACCCCGGCAGCCACCTGCTCGGCACCGACATCCTCGGCCGCGACGTGCTCCACCTGACGCTCAAGGGCGCGCGCATCGCGCTCCTCATCGGGGGCTTCACGAGCCTGATCGTGATTCCGCTGGCGCTCTTCTTCGGCGTCTCGGCGGGCTACTTCGGCGGCCGCATCGACGACGCGGTCTTCTTCGTGATCTCGGTGCTGGCCGCCATTCCCTCGCTGCTGCTGCTGATCGCGCTGATCATGGTTCTGGGAAGGGGGCCAGTGCAGGTGTGCGTGGCGCTCGGGATCACGGGCTGGGTCGGCTTCTGCCGCGTGGTGCGCGGCGAGACCTTCAAGCTGCGCGAGCTCGACTACGTGCAGGCCGCGCGTGCCCTCGGCGTGTCGGAGCCGCGCATCATCTGGCGGCACGTGCTGCCCAACCTCATGCACCTGGTCGTGATCACCTTCGTGCTGCTCTTCTCGGTGCTGGTGCTCTCCGAGGCCATCCTGGCCTGGCTTGGCATCGGCATCGACGGCTCCTGGGGCCAGATGATCGACCAGGCCCGCGACGAGCTGTCGCGCGACCCGGCCATCTGGTGGAACCTGGGCGCGGCCTCGACGGCCCTCTTCGGCCTGATCCTCGCCGTCAACTTCGTGGGCGACGCCATCCGCGACATCCTCGATCCCCGCACGCTGCGGGAGGGTCCGTGAGCGACGCCGTCCTCGAGGTGCGCGACCTGGTGACGACCTTCCCGGGCAACGGGGGGAGTGTCCCGGTGGTGGACGGGGTGAGCTTCGAGGTGCAGCCGGGCGAGGTGCTGGCGCTGGTGGGCGAGTCGGGCTGCGGCAAGTCGGTGACGGCCTTCTCGATCATGCGCCTGGTGCCGAAGCCCGGGCGGGTGGCCAGCGGCAGCATCCGCGTTGGCGGGCGCGACGTGCTCGCGCTCTCGGTGGACGAGATGAGGCGGCTGCGCGGCGGCGAGGCCGCCATGATCTTCCAGGAGCCCATGACCAGCCTGAACCCGGTGCACACCGTGGGAAGCCAGGTGGTCGAGGCCATCCGCCTGCACGAGAAGGTCTCCGCCCAGGCGGCGCGCGAGCGCACCGTCGACCTCTTCGACCGGGTGCGGATTCCTGACCCCGCCGAGCGCTTCGACGCCTATCCCCATCAGCTCTCGGGGGGCCTCAAGCAGCGCGTCATGATCGCCATGGCGCTGGCCATGCGGCCGAAGCTCCTGATCGCCGACGAGCCCACCACGGCCCTCGACGTCACCATCCAGGCGCAGATCCTGGAGCTCATGCGCGAGCTGC
>JAAUXZ010131122.1_pt1 | contig 14076 bp, 14 predicted proteins | sample 7278131 | NCBI WGS metagenome assembly JAAUXZ01 (sample SAMN14350119, study PRJNA611818) | marine sediment metagenome | isolation source: surface marine sediment (3m) | place: French Polynesia: Moorea | collected 2018-08
CTGCGACCGCGACCCCGCCGGCTGCCGCGTCGTCTTCAGCGACTCCGAGTTCGCGAGCGCCGGGCGCGACGCCGTCTACTACGTGCGGGCGATCGAGGAGCCGAGCCCCGCCGTGAACGCGGGCAGGCTGCGCTGTGAGCGCAACGGCGAGGGCCGCTGCGTGCGCACGGAGCCGTGCCTCGACGTTCCCGACTCGGACGACTGCCTCGTCGAGATCGGAGAACGCGCGTGGTCGTCGCCGATCTTCGTCGACTTCGGCGGGTAGCGCTCCCGTGCTATTCGTCCGCTCCGGGGGCGCGAGGAGATCATGAGCCCGGAACCGATCGAGACCCCCAGGCGCTCCACTCGCGACCGCGACGAGCTCTCCGAGCGCATGCGCGCCTGGCTCGCCGGCCGGCTCGCTCCCGGCTCGAACCCGGAGCTCTCCGAGCTCACGAGCCCCTCGGCGACGGGCATGTCGAGCGAGACGCTCCTCTTCGAGGCGAGCTGGCAGGAGGGCGGCGAGCGCCGCTCGGGATCCTTCGTGGCGCGGGTCGAGCCCGACCCGGCCGACTGCCCGGTCTTCCCGGTCTACGACCTCGAGTCGCAGTTCCGCCTGCTGCGCCTCGTGCGCGAGCACAGCGACGTGCCGGTGCCGAACGCCCGCTGGCTCGAGCTCGATGCCTCGCACCTGGGGGCGCCCTTCTTCGTGATGGACCGCGTGGAGGGTCGGGTTCCCCCCGACGTGATGCCCTACGTGATGGGAAGCTGGCTCTCGGAGGCCGACCCCGCGGAGCGACGCCGTCTCCAGGACGCCTCGGTGGGCGTGCTCGCCTCGCTGCACGGCGTCGACCCGGTGGCCACGAAGGCCGACTTCCTCGAGCTCGAAGGCCCCGGCACGCCGCTGCGCCGTCACGTGGCCGCCTGGCGCCGCTACTACGACTGGGTGCGCGAGGCGCGCACGCACCCGGTGCTCGAGCGCGCCTTCGACTGGCTGGAGGCGAGCTGGCCGGCCGACGAGGGCGAGACCGTCATCAGCTGGGGCGATTCCCGCATCGGCAACGTCATGTACGACGGCTTCGAGCCGGTGGCCGTGCTCGACTGGGAGATGGCGGCCCTCGGCCCCCGCGAGCTCGACCTCGGCTGGATGACCTTCATGCATCTCTTCTTCCACGACATTGCCCGGCAGATGGAGCTGCCTGGCATGCCCGACTTCCTGCGGCCGGAGGACGGGGCGGCCACCTACGAGCGGCTCACGGGCCACGCGCCTCGCGACCCGCGCTTCTACGAGCTCTACGCTGCCCTGCGCCATGGCATCGTGATGACGCGGGTCACGGCGCGCCGCATCCACTTCGGCGAGGCCGAGTGGCCCGACGACGTCGACGAGGTGATCCCCCACCGCGGCGTGCTCGAGAAGATGCTCGAGGGTCGCGACCCTCGCTGAAGGAGCTCCCATGACGAATCCCCCCGGCACCCTCCTCGCTGCGGACGAGGCCTTCACGCATCAGACCACCGAGACCTTCGCCACCGTGGCGACCAGTGACCCCGCCTGGACCGAGAAGGTCTGCGCCATGGCCATGGCGCGCGACGGCAGCCTCCAGATCGGCTTCGGCCTCGGCAAGTACACCAACCGGAACGTGATGGACGGCTACGCGGCGCTCTCGCGCGGCAAGGAGCAGCTCACGGTGCGCGCCAGCCGCCGGCTCGCGCCCGAGCCCACGCTCACGTCGATCGGTCCCATCCACTACGAGGTGGTCGAGCCCCTCCGGAAGATCCGCTTCCGCCTCGAGCCCAACGACTGTCAGCCCCTCGCCTTCGACTGGCTCTTCGAGCACGCGGTGCCGCCCTTCCTCGAGGAGCGCACCCACCTGAGGGCCGAGTACCGCGTGATGTCGGAGCTGGTCCGCTACCACCAGACGGGGACCGCCTCGGGCTGGATCGAGCTCGACGGCGAGCGCTTCGAGATGACGCCCGACACGTGGGTGTCGACGCGCGACCACTCGTGGGGCGTTCGCTACGACGTGGGCACGCCGCCGACCGACACTGAGCCGCGTCCCGGCATCCCGCCGGGCTTCGGCTTCATGATGATCTGGTGCCCGGCGCTGATGGAGCGCGAGGACGGCTCGCGCTACGCGCTCCACCTGCACTTCACGCGCGTCCAGACCACCGGCTTCCAGCAGAAGATGACGACCGCGCGCGTCGAGCACCCCGACGGGGGCGAGGAGCTCATCGCCGAGATCGAGCCCGAGCTGCGCTTCGACCCCACGAACCGTCGCCTCCTCGGCGGCAAGCTCAACTGCACCATGGCCGACGGTCGCGAGCGGCCGATCGAGATCCAGGTGCTGGGCGACACTGGCGTGCACCTCGGCGCAGGCCTCTACTTCGGCTTCGACGGCCACCACCACGGCGAGTGGCGCGGCGAGCTCTGGGTGGACGGCGAGCGCATCGCCGACTGCACCACCCCCGAGCAGGCCCGGCGCCTGCACCAGATCCGCGACACGGCGGTGCGCGTGGTCGACCCGGTGGGGGGCGGCGCCGGCTTCGGGAACTGCCAGCCCATTGCCTCGGGGCCCTGGCCCGAGCTCGGGCTGGGCGACGAGGATTGGATGTAGGAGGAGCGGCGCATGGAGTATCTCGAGCTCGAGGAGGCGATCGCACGGCCGGGGCTGCGGCTCGTGCTCACCGCGGGGGTGCCCGGACCCTGGGGCGAGGCGGCCAAGGGGATCTTGCGCGTGAAGGGCATCCCCTACCTGCCGGTGCGGCAGAACATGGCCACGCACGACGAGGAGCTTCTCGCCTGGACGCAGCAGACCAGCGCGCCGGTGGCGATGCTGGACGACGAGCGTCCACGCAGCGGCTGGGCCGAGATCCTGTTCCTGGCCGAGCGGCTCCAGCCCGAGCCCGCGCTGCTGCCCGCCGACCCGCGCGAGCGTGCCCTGGCGCTGGGCCTGGCCTTCGAGATCTGCGGCGAGAACGGCCTCGGCTGGACCCGGCGCCTCATGCTGATCCGCGCCATGCCGCTCGAGCGCCACACCATGCCGTGGAAATACGGCTGCGACGACGCCGACGCCGTGGCGCGCGCGCCCCAGCGCACCTGCGAGATCCTGGCGCTCCTCGCCGACCAGCTCCACCGCCAGCAGGAGGCGGGCTCGCGCTTCCTGGTGGGCGAGAGCCTCTCGGCCGTCGACATCTACTGGGCCTGCTTCTCCAACCTCGTGGTGCCGCTCGCGCCGGAGCAGTCGCCGATGCCCGACACCATCCGCGCCGCCTACGGCAACTGGGACTCGATGGACGGCAGCAAGCCCGCGGACCCGGCGCTCCTCGCCCACCGCGACTTCGTCTTCCAGGAGTACCTGGGGTTACCGCAGGACTTCTAGTGAGCGAGGTCACATCGGCCGGCGCGGCGCTTCCGATGTCGTCGACCGACCCCCCCGCCAGGAGGGGATCGCCATGGACCGGACGGGCAGGGGGGCGCGCGGTCTGCGCGCCGGCTTCGCAATCGCGATCGGAATCACGGCTCTCGGCTTCGCGGGCTGCGTCTCGAGTGGAAAATTCGAGACGCTGCAGAACGACCGCGACCGGATCGCCGCGCGCAACGCCGCGCTCGAGGCACGCCTCGACGAGGTCTCGACGCAGCGCGACGAGCTCGAAGCGGAGATCGCGCAGCAGCAGACGAAGCTCTCGGAGATGCAGGGCACCTACGACGACCTGGTGGGCAAGCTCGAGAACGAGCTCGCATCGGGCCAGGTGGAGATCCAGCAGCTCCGCGAGGGGATCCGCGTGAACCTCGCCCAGGAGATCCTGTTTCCCATCGGCTCCGCCGAGCTCGACGAGCAGGGTCGCGAGGTGCTGATGCGCGTCTCCTCCACCCTGGTCGACGCCGGCCACCGCGTCGAGGTCGAGGGGCACACCGACGATCGCCCCATCGGCGGCAACCTGGCGCAGCGCTATCCCAGCAACTGGGAGCTCGCCGGTGCCCGCGCGGCGAGCGTCGTCCGCCTCTTCGAGGAGGCCGGCGTCGAGGGCGAGCGGCTCCGGGCGGTATCCTTCGGCCCGAAGGCGCCCGTGGCCAGCAACGACGAGGAGGCCGGCCGCGCGCGCAACCGCCGCATCGAGGTGAAGCTCCTGCCCGAGACCGCCCCGCTGCCGGCGCGCCTCGCCGAGACCGCCGCCGCGGAGAGCTGAAGGGCAAGGGGCGCGAGTCGGTCTCAGTTCTGCAGCGGGAAGGTGCCCAGCGCGCAGATCACGTAGTTCACGCCCTCGGTCTCGAGGCCGCGCAGGTCGGGGACCGCGAACTCGGTGCGCCCGTCGCCACCGTAGATGGTGCCGATCAGCGAGAAGAGCGAGCTGTAGTCGGCGATCTGCAGGATCTGGCCGTGCGCGAAGACCGTGCCCTCGGGCGGGAAGATGCCGGCGAACTGCCAGACCTCCCCGATGACGCGGCTGCTGCAATGCCCGCCGACGGTGGGCAACGGGGGCGACGTCTGGCTCGGGAAGCGGGGGCCGAAGCGGCTGGTGAAGGCGTCGTGGGCCATGGAGGCGGCGTCGAAGTTCTCGTTCACCTCGTCGGCGTCGGCGATGGTGCCGTTCTGGAACTTGTGCGGATACTCGATCGGCTCGGCGTAGGGTACGACCGGCGCGAGGGCGGCCAGCAGTGCCAGCAGGGAGGCCGCCCGACGCCGGTCGGCGAGCAGGGAGGCCAGCGCGGCCCCACCGAGGAATGCGGCCAGGAGCCAAGGCCCTGCGGGCAGGCCCGGCACCGCGGCCGTACTTCCCCAGATCATCTCCCCCCAGCTGCGTTCCCCCCAGCTGGCCGTGGCCGTGCCGGGCGCGAGGGTCCAGGCGGTCGAGAGCAGCAAGACGCTGCGGGTCGCGGAGCGAGCGTGCATGAGATCCTCCTCTCCTCCGATTCCGAGACGATCCGTCCAGCGCGGCCCTGCACGTGGGCAGGGTATCATGCGGCCGAGGGAGGCTCGTCATGAAGGTGCTGGTCATGGGCGGCACGATGTTCAACGGGCTCGCGCTGGTGCGCGAGCTCCGCAAGCACGGCCACGACGTCACGATCCTGAACCGCGGCAAGACCGAGGCCGAGCTGCCGCATGGCGTTTCGCGCCTGGTGGCCGACCGCACCGACGAGGATGCGCTGCGCAAGACGCTGGGCGGGCTCGAGTTCGACTGCGTCTACGACGTGAGCGCCTATCGGCTCGAGGACGTGGAGCGCATGACGGAGATCTTCCGCGGGCGCGTCGGGCACTACGTCTTCATCAGCTCGACGGTGATCTACGCGGCCTCCGACCTGCTGCCCATCCACGAGGGCTCCCCCCTCGACCGCAGCGGGCGCCAGAACGAGTACGGCCTCAACAAGATCGCCTGCGAAGACTTCCTCTTCGCCCAGCACCGCGAGCACGGCTTCCCCGCCACCGTCGTCGCCCTGTCGATGGTCTTCGGCCCGAACAACATCCTGCCCGACCGCGAGCAGCGCATGTTCGTGCGCCTGCTGCGCGGACGGAAGGTGCTGATCCCCGGCGACGGCAGCACCATCGCCCAGGTCGGCCATGTCGACGACCAGGCCCGCGCGCTGCGCATGGTGATGGGCCAGCCCGTGACTTTCGGCAAGCGCTACAACCTGACCGGCGCCGACTTCTTCTCGGCCGAGGGCTACGTCGACATCTTCGCCGAGATCCTGGACCGGCCCGCCGAAAAGGTCTTCGTGCCGCCCGCGCTCATGGACGACCTCTACGCCGGCAAGGTGCCGCTGGCCCCGGCCACGGTCGACGCCCGCGTCGACATCCGCACCACCACCCAGCAGAGCGGCGCCATGAACCAGTTCATGCTCTCGTGCCTCGTGCAGCGCATCGCTCCGCACCTGCACCACTGGAACCGCAACGTGATCTTCGGCATCGACCGCCTGCGCCGCGACGTGGGCTGGGAGCCCGAGTTCAGCTTTCCCGCCGCCGTCGAGCACACCTGGGACTGGTTCCGCCGCACGGGCCGCCACGAGAGCCAGGAGCCCGACTTCGGCTGGGAAGACGAGCTGCTGCGCCAGGTCGCGGCGCGCAGCTGAAGGAACCAGCGGGCGAACCAGTGGCCGCGCTGAAGCGCATCGGCAGGACCGAGTTCGCCGTGTCCTCGTTGCTGGCCGTCGAGGCCGAAGTCCTCTGGCGACACGCGGTGAGCCCCGACGGCGTCAATCGCGAGCTCGGGCCGCTCCTGCGCATGACCTTCCCGTCCGGCACGAGTGACCTCACGGCCTCGTGGCAGCCCGGCGAGCGGCTGTTCCGCAGCCGGCTGCTGCTCCTGGGCCTGCTTCCGGTCGAGTACGACGACGTCGTGTTCGTGGAGGTCGAGCCGGGGCGCCGCTTCCTCGAGCGCTCCTCCATGTGGACCCAGCGCGTCTGGGAGCACGAGCGGACCCTCGAGCCGCAGCCGGGCGGCTGCCGCATCACCGACCGCGTGCGTTTCGAGCCCCGCCTCGGCCGGCTCGGCCCGCTCCAAGCTCCGATCTTCGAGGCGGTGTTCCGGCTGCGGCACCGCAACCTCCGCCGCCTCTTCGGAGGCGTGGCTGGCTGACGTGATAGAGTCTGGGCCACGCGCCTCGTGGTGGAGCGGAAGCGTGGCTCTCTACGACACGATCGGCCGTGGCTACGGGCAGCGACGGCGACAGGACCCGCGCATCGCCGCCCATGTCTTCCGGGCCCTGGCAGGCGCGTCGAGCGTCGTGAACGTCGGTGCAGGGACGGGCTCCTACGAGCCCCGTGACCGCCGGCTCGTGGCGGTGGAGCCCTCGCGGGTGATGATCCGCCAGCGCGACGCGGGCGCCGCGCCCGCCGTGCAGGCATCGGCGTCCCGCCTGCCGTTTCGCGACGAGAGCTTCGACGCCTCGCTGGCCGTCCTGACGGTCCACCATTGGTCCGACCAGGCGCGCGGCCTCCTCGAGCTGCGGCGCGCCGCTCGCCGACGGGTGGTCATCCTCACCTACGACCCGTCCTTCCGGGGCTTCTGGCTCACGGACTACTTCCCCGAGATCCTGGAGGTCGATAGCCGCATCATGCCGCCCCTCTCCGAGCTGCGGCGGCAGCTCGGGCGTTTCGACGTCTTCGACGTTCCCATTCCGCACGACTGCACGGACGGCTTCCTCGGGGCCTACTGGAGACGTCCCGCCGAATACCTGAGAGCCGAGATCCGCCTTGCGATCTCGAGCTTTGCGAAGCTTCGCAACCTGGAGGCCGGCCTCGACGCCCTGCGCCGCGACCTCGCTTCGGGCGAGTGGCAACGCCGCTATGGCACGCTGCTGGAGCGCGAGGCGATCGACCTCGGCTATCGGCTGGTGGTTGCTTAGCGGAACGCCATGCGCGCCGGCCAGCGAGCCCGCCCCCCTGCCTCAAGAACGTCCGCCGCCCAGCCGTTGCCACCGGGAGGGCGAACCCTGCGCCCGGGAGGATCGAGATGAAGGTCTTCTCGCCCGAGCTCGAGCGGGTGCTCGAGGAGGCGGACGCGGAGCTCGGCGCGCGAACGGAGCGCAACCAGCGTTGGGGCATCGCCGACTACCCCGACTGGCTGCTCGATCAGGACACGGGTCTCTTGAGCTTCGTGAACGAGGACGACTCCGGGATCGCCGCGCCGGCCCAGGTCGCGGGCACCTGGCGGCTCGCGGACTCGAGCTGGCTCTGGAGCTGGGCCAACCCGTCCCTCGACGAGGCACTCACCGTGGCCGCCCGGCAGACGCTCTCCGCGATCGAGTCGAGGGGACTCCACGAGATCACCGAGCCGCGCCTCGACGGCCTGAGCGAGGACCAGGCCTGGCAGCTCACCGCGCTCACCGGCGTGACCTGGGACGCCACCGGGAGCTACCGCGGCCCGGCGGGCGACTTCCACGTCTTCCTCGTCTACGGCCCGCTCGCCGAGATCGCGGCCTAGGACCGCTCCGAGCTGATACCATGAGCCGCCCAGCGCGACGGAGGGCGGCATGGAGATCGACGGATTCGGCAGCCTGATCCGGCCCGACGACCTCAAGTGGATCGAGGTTCCGGGCGGCAACTCGCTCAAGGTGATGCGCGTCTCCGAGGAGACGGGCTCCTGGACGGCGCTCTTCCGCGCCGCCGCGGGCACCACGAACCCGCCGCACATCCACCTCGGCCCGGCGGACTTCTACGTGCTGTCGGGCGTACTCGAGTACCGGGGCGGCGTGGCGCGCGCGGGCGACTGGATCTACGAGCCCAACGGCGCCGAGCACGAGGCGACGCACCATCCGGAGGAGACGGTCTACCTGGCCAACGTGCACGGTGCGATCGCCTTCACCGGCGACGACGGACAGATCGTCGGCATCAGCGACTGGCGCGCCATGAAGGCGATCCAGCAGCAGCACGGCTGACGCCATGGCCAAGGCGATCCACAGCATGGTCCGGGTGCTCGACCTCGAGCGCTCGCTGCGCTTCTACGAGCGGGCCTTCGGTCTGCGGCTCGCCGAGCGCCGCGACTTCGACGACTTCACGCTCGCCTACCTGCGGGGCGACGAGTCCGACTTCGAGCTCGAGCTCACCTGGAACCACGACCAGAAGGAGCCCTACAGCCACGGCTCGGGCTACGGGCACCTGGCCGTCTGCGTCGACGACCTCGACGCCGAGCACCGCCGCTTCACCGAGCTCGGCCTCGCGCCGCGCGACGTCGTGGAGATGAAGCACGAGGGCGAGCCGCTGGCGCGCTTCTTCTTCGTCGAGGACCCCGACGGCTACAAGATCGAGGTGCTCCAGCGCGCCGGCCGCTACCGCTGAGCCCCCCCCGCGCGACGCCTCGAGCGCCAAAAGCCCATTCGATCCGTATGCTTGCGCCGGGTCCTGCTTCCAGCGGAGGGCCGTGGGCGGGGCGGATCGCCCCCATTTCCCACCGGGCGGCATCGAAACCCCTGGGCCGTGTCATCCGAAACGCTTGCTGTCGCGACGAAACCCGTTGCGCGCCTACCCTTGAACGGGAGAACTGGGATGCGGAGGCCGTCCGCCCGAGAGGCAGAGCGGTGAAGCCGTCGGCGAAGATCTGGCTGCCGATCGCGATCCTGGGCGCGGGTGCGCTCGGGGTCGCGCTCCTGTTCTTGACGCGGCCCACCGTGGAGCCGCGGCCGCCCCGCGTGGTGGACCCCCTGGTGCGCGTGGAGACGGTCGCGCCGCGCACGGTCCGGTACGCCGTCGAGGCCAACGGCACCGTGCTGCCGCGCACGCAGAGCGACCTGGTGCCCCAGGTCTCGGGCGAGGTGCAATGGGTGTCGCCCTCGCTCGTGTCGGGTGGCTTCTTTCGGGAGGGCGACCCGCTGCTGCGCATCGACAAGAGCGACTACGAGGTCGCTCTGGAGAGCAGCCGGGCTGCCGTGGCGCGAGCCGAGAGCGAGTTCGCCCGGGCGGGCACCGAACGCGACCGCCAGCGCCGGCTGGCCGACCGCAGCGTGGCCAGCCAGGCCGCGATCGACGACGCCAACAACGCCTTCCGCGTGGCGCAGGCCCAGCTGCGCGAGGCCCGCTCCGCGCTGGAGCGCGCCGAGCGCGACCTCGACCGCACCGAGATCCGCGCGCCCTGCGAGGGGCGCGTGCGCGAGGAGAACGTGGACGTCGGCCAGTTCGTGAGCCGCGGCACGCCGGTGGCGAGGATCTATGCCGTCGACACCGCCGAGGTGCGCCTGCCGGTCCCCGACCGCGAGCTCTCCTACCTCGACATCCATCTGGGCCGCCGCAAGCCGCTCGCCGGGGAGGCAGACCCGACCGCCTCGAACGGCTCGAGTCCCGGCCCCGAGGTGCTGCTCCACGCCGACTTCGCGGGCCAGGAGCAGACCTGGCGCGGCCGCATCGTGCGCACCGAGGGCGAGATCGATCCGCGCAGCCGCATGGTGAACGTGATCGCCAGCGTCGAGGATCCCTACGGCGCCGACCCGCCGCTCGCGGTGGGGCTCTTCGTGTCGGCCGAGATCCTGGGCCGCGAGGTCGAGGGTGCCGTCGTGCTGCCGCAGACGGCGCTGCGCTCCGAGAACGGGCGCGAGCAGGTGCTGGTGGTGGACGACGAGAGCCGGATCCGCTTCCGCGACGTCGGCGTCCTGCGCGTCGAGCGCGGCCAGGTGGTGATCGGGAGCGGCCTCGCGGCGGGCGAGCGCGTCTCGGTGTCTCCCCTGCCCTCCGCGGTGGAAGGCATGCGCGTGCGCGTGGTCGGCGACCCCGAGCCCAGGCTCGCCGAGGCGCCCCGGTGAAGCGGGCCATCGCCTGGTTCGCCGAGAACCACGTCGCGGCGAACCTGCTCATGTTCACGATGGTGGTGGGCGGCCTGATCGCGCTGCCGGCGATCCAGCAGAAGTCCTTCCCCGACGTCGAGCTCGAGATCATCCAGGTGGGTGTCACCTACCTCGGCGCGGCGCCCGAGGAGGTGGAGGAAGGCGTCTGCATCCGCATCGAGGAGGAGCTCCAGGGCATCAACGGCATCGAGAAGCTCACCTCGACCGCCACCGAGGGTGCCTGCGGCGTGTCGGCGGAGCTGATGGCGGGCTACCCGATCGACCGCGCCCTCTCCGAGATCAAGAACGCCGTCGATTCCATCGCGACCTTCCCCGAGGAGACCGAGAAGCCGGTGGTGAGCCACCTGGCCATCCGGCGCAACGCGCTCCAGATCGCGCTCTCGGGAGAGGCGTCGGAGCGCGCGCTCAAGGTGCTGGCCGAGCGCGTGCGCGACGACCTGGTGGCGCTGCCCGGGGTCTCGCAGGTCGACGTGACCGGGGCGCGCCGTTACGAGATCTCGATCGAGGTGCCCGAGGAGTCGCTGCGCCGACACGGCCTCACCTTCGACGACGTGGTGCGCGCGGTGCGGCGCGGCTCCCTCGACCGCCCGGGCGGCTCGATCAAGACCGCCAGCGGCGAGGTGCTGCTGCGCACCAAGGGCCAGGCCTATACGGGTGAGGAGTTCGGGCGCATCGTGGTGCTCACCCGCGAGGACGGCACGCGCCTGCTGCTGAGCGACGTGGCTCGCATCGTGGACGGCTTCGAGGAGGACGCCCGCTTCGCGCGCTTCGACGGCGACCCGGCCGTGCTGATCAAGGTCTACCGCGTGGGCGAGCAGCGCGTCCTCGACCTGGTGGAGACGGTGAAGGCGCAGCTCCCGGCGATCGCGTCGACGCTGCCCGAGGGCGTCGACCTCACGGTGTGGCGCGACCGCTCCCAGTCGCTGCGCGACCGGCTCGACATCCTGATCCGCAACGGGCGCAGCGGCTTCTTCCTGGTCTTCGTCGTGCTGGCCCTCTTCCTGCGCCTGCGCCTGGCCTTCTGGGTGAGCATCGGCGTGCCCATCGCCTTCCTCGGCGCCCTCGCACTCTTCCCGCCACTCGCCGTCTCGATCGACGTGATCTCGCTCTTCGCCTTCATCCTGGTGATCGGCCTGCTCGTAGACGACGCCATCGTGGTGGGTGAGAACGTGCACCGCCACCAGGAGGAGGGCGACGCGCCGCTCGACTCTGCCATCCGGGGCGCGCAGGAGGTGGCGATCCCGGTGATCTTCGGCGTGCTCACCACGGTGGCGGCCTTCCTGCCGCTGCTGCTCGCGCCCGGCTTCATCGGCCAGGTCTGGAGGGCAATCGGGGTGGTGGTGATCCTGGGCCTGATCTTCTCGCTGGTGGAGAGCCAGCTGGTGCTGCCGGCGCACCTGGGGCACATGCGGCTCGAGAAGAAGGCGCGGCCGGGCTCGATCGGGGCGCGCTGGCAGGCGATCCAGGGCCGCTTCGGCTCGAGCCTCGAGCGCGTGGCGCAGCACCACTACCGGCCGGCGCTCCAGCGCGCCCTCGAGTGGCGCTACGCGACGCTCTCGCTGGGCGTGGCGGCGCTCATGATCGTGGTGGCGGTGGTGGCCACCGGTCGGCTGCGCTTCACGTTCTTCCCGCCCGTCGAGGGTGACATCGTCACGGCGCGGCTCACCATGCCCCAGGGCACGCCGGTCGAGACCACCGCGGCGGCGATCGTCGAGATCGAGGCGGCGGCGCGCCGCGTGCAGGCGGAGCTCGACGAGGAGTACCCCGACGTGGCGGTCGTGCGCCACGTGCTGGCCAGCGTGGGCGAGCAGTCGGGAAGCCGCGGCAGCACCAGCGGCGGCGCGTCGAGCAGCCACCTGGGCGAGGTGGCCATCGAGCTGGTGGGCGGCGACGACCGGCCCATCGCCGCGGCCGAGGTGGCGAGGCGCTGGCGCGAGGACACGCCACCCGTGCCCGGGGCCGAAGAGCTCACCTTCAAGTCGGCGCTCTTCACCGCGGGCGACCCGATCAACGTGGAGCTCCAGGCCACCGACGTGGAGCTGCTGCGGCGCGCCTCCGGCCAGCTCCAGCAGCGCCTGGCGGAGTACCCGGGCGTCTTCGACATCGCCGACTCCTTCCGCGACGGCAAGGAGGAGATCCGCCTGGCGATCCTCGAGTCGGCCCAGCCCCTCGGCCTCACGCTCGACGACCTGTCCCGCCAGGTGCGCCAGGCCTTCTACGGCGAGGAGGCCCAGCGCATCCAGCGCGGCCGCGACGACCTGCGCGTGATGGTGCGCTATCCGCAGGACGCGCGCCGCTCGCTCGCCGATCTCGAGAGCCTGCGCATCCGCACGCCGAACGGGGGCGAGGTGCCCTTCTACACCGTGGCGCGCGCCGAGCGGGGCCGCGGCTACGCGAACATCAAGCGACGCGACCGCCAGCGCGTGATCAACGTGACGGCCGACGTCGACGAGACCGTCGCCAACGCCAACGAGGTCATCGCCGACCTCGAGGCGGGCTTCCTGCCCGAGCTGCTCGCCGAGAACCCGGGCCTGCGCTTCAGCTTCGAGGGCGCGCAGCGCGAGCAGGGCAAGGTGATCTTCAGCCTGGTCACGAGCTACGGCTTCGCGCTCTTCCTGATCTTCGCGCTGCTGGCCGTGCCGCTGCGCTCCTACGTGCAGCCGCTGGTGATCATGGCCGTGATCCCCTTCGGGCTGGTGGGCGCCATCGGCGGACACCTGCTGCTCGGCATGAACCTGAGCATGATGTCGGTGTTCGGCGTGGTGGCGCTCTCGGGCGTGGTGGTGAACGCGAGCCTGGTGCTCGTGCACTACGTGAACGAGGGCCGGCGGGCCGGCGTTCCGCTCGACGAGGCCGTGCGAAACGCCGGCGTGGCGCGCTTCCGGCCCATCGCGCTCACCTCGCTCACCACCTTCATGGGCCTCATGCCGCTGCTGCTCGAGCGCAGCCTCTCGGCCCAGTTCCTGATCCCGATGGCCACCTCGCTCGCCTTCGGCGTGCTCTTCGCCACCGTGATCTCGCTGTTCCTGGTGCCGAGCGCCTACGTGATCCTCGAGGACCTCCGCGCGCTGCTGGGCCTCGGGCCGGGCGCCGGGCCGCGCCAGCCCGCGGCGCCGGTGTCGAAGCTGCGCGCGGTGGGCGGCGACTCGCGCGAGGTCTCCACGCGGCGCTGACCCCCGTCGACGCCACGGGGAGCTACTGCTGGGAGAGCGTCCCGCGGGCCGTGAGCAGCACGGCCACGAAGAGCAGCAGGCCGCCCGGCGGTACCAGCAGCACGCCCAGGCCCGGGTCGCCGCCGTGCAGGAAGGCGCCACCGAGCAGGAAGCCCAGGGGCATGAGGATCAAGGCCCCGAGCAGGCAGCGCGAGGCCAACGTGCGACGGCTGCCGCGCCACCCGGGCAGGAGCCGCGTCGAGAGCGCGAAGGCGACGTTCACCAGCGCGAGCAGCGTGCCGTGCACGTGGGCCAGCGTCCACATGAGCCGCCGCGTCTCGTTCGAGACATCGAGGTAGAAGCCGACCTTGAAGCCGTGCAGGCTCTCGAGTCCGATGCCGAGCGAGAGGAACGGAAGCAGCGCCCACCAGCCGACCCGCAGGTGCAGCGCGGCGGGGTCGGTGCCGGCGTCGTCGCTCATTCGATGATCCGGAGCGGCCGCAGGTCGCGCTGGGCCAGCAGCCGCTCGAGCCGCTGCTGGTCGACCCGCCCGCGCGCGTCCTGGAGGATCTCGGGCCCGCTGCGGTCGGGCGCCCCGTTCATCTCGCGCTGCCAGATGGCGAGGGCCTCGACCATCTTCTGCTCGACCTCCGCCCGGGGTGCGACGTAGTCGAAGGC
>JAAUXZ010081723.1_pt1 | contig 14035 bp, 11 predicted proteins | sample 7278131 | NCBI WGS metagenome assembly JAAUXZ01 (sample SAMN14350119, study PRJNA611818) | marine sediment metagenome | isolation source: surface marine sediment (3m) | place: French Polynesia: Moorea | collected 2018-08
ACCGCATCCGCACCATTCAAAGCAGCATTGGACACATCTCCCACTTCAGCCCGTGTCGGTCTTGACTCGGTGATCATCGATTCCATCATCTGTGTAGCAACGATGACCGGTTTGCAGACACGTCGTGCACGATTGATCAAATCTTTTTGCGCCATCGGCACCCTGGCCGCATCAATCTCGATACCCAGGTCACCCCGAGCAATCATAATGGCATAGCTTTGCCTTAATATGTCATCGATATTATCCAACGCCTCCGGTTTTTCGATTTTTGCAATAACAGGAAGCACCTCTCCATGGCGTTTCATAAAAGTATTGAGACGCTCAATATCCTTTCCGGTACGAACGAAACTCAGTGCAATGAAATCGGCTCCCAGTTTTTGGGCGAAAATCACATCCTGCTTGTCATTAGCCGTAAGTGATGACGAAGATACATTGCTGTCTGGCAAATTGATGCCCTTGTTATCCCTGAGAAGACCGCCATAAACCACACGACAATGGATATCTTTATTCACCACTTCAGTAACCTTAAGCTCCATCTTGCCATCATCCAACAATATTCTTTCGCCGGCATTAACATCCTTGTGCAGGGATGGATACTGACAGGGAATAACTTGTTGCTTGCCGGTAATGGCTCGGGTGGTGAGAATGACTTCGGAACGTGACTTAAGTTCGGTAGCCCCCTCAGCTAATGAACCGACCCTAATTTTGGGTCCACACAAATCACAGAAAATAGCCACATTGAGTTTGAGTCGGCGCGCAATTTTTCTAACTTTGACAAAATTCTTTTGATGTTCATCATGATTGCCATGCGACATGTTGAGACGGATGACGTTAACTCCCGCTTGGAGTAATCGCGTAATGGTATCCGAGTCACTGGTTGAAGGTCCCAATGTTGCAATGATCCTGGTCTTTCGAGATCTCAGGCTAAGCGCATTGTTCGACATAAAAGATGATCCTTTGTGTGGATTTGAGTGCTTACAGGTAAAGATTTTGTCATTTTTCGCCAGATAGCGCATGAAATCTATTCACCAGCCTGGCCTGCTTCTACACAGAGCCAGTTCGCTTGGTCTTGTGACCTTAAGGGTCATGCAGACGCTATAAACATCAAAAGTGTGATCCATTGCTAAAAAAAAATGCAGGCTTTCTCACATCCTTTTTAATCAGAATATCCCAGCACTGCTAGCTGTGAAAGATATCACATTCCTTTTGGCTGTTAACACTACACTTCATTTCATCAATAAAAATGAACCTGTACCTGAACTCAGTCAAGCTCCTGAGTTTAGATTACCGCCCCTTGTGGGCGGTTTTTTTTCATTATCGGTTTCAACCTTTACGGTTGAATCAGGATAATAATATTTTTTCTTCCAGCTCCATTATTGCTCCACTTCATTCATCATACCCATGAACCCAGAATGAAAAATAGAAGTTTAAGCCTCTGATATAGAATTCCTTCAAACTGCTGTTCCACAGGTTGAAATTTATTGATGTCTGAAATTAAAGCAACGCTGAGCACTGAAGCCTTACTGTTAGGAGAAAATTTTCTGCCACCAGCGTTTACGATTTGCCGCCGGTGGAAAAGCCCGTTCCAAGTCCACTGGTGGATTAAGGCTCATCACCCAACCGGGTAAAGGCGGATTTTCACTGAAGCCGCAGACGACACCCAGGTTATTGGGATCGTAGATTTTTACCAACGCCGGGTTGGTTACATCATCCACATAAACAATGCCGCAGTAGTCCTGTTCATGCTCACGACGTAACAGTTCGTCCATTGAATCCATAAACTTAAATAATTGAGATTGGGTGGCGACCTGTTCAGGTACGCTATCGCCTACTGCATAGACATACCAGGCCTTGTCATGTTGTTCGCGAATGCGTTGCCACAGTGCAGACAGGTCATCCCATTGCATGACACCTGCCAGATAACCATTGTATTTTTCAAGGAATGGATTCACAGAAAAAAAGTATCTCGTTTTAGTTAACTAATCAGAATGATCATCCATTATAAAGTAGTGACCTATTCATCCCACAACCAGGCCGCTCCTCTGACCCCACTGGCATCACCATAGCGAGGCTTGAGTAACGGGGTGGTCACATAATCCGAAAAGACATAAGACTGCCATCGAGCAGGAACTTCAGTATATAACTCTTCAATATTGGACATCCCTCCTCCCAGCACAATCACATCAGGGTCCAGGATATTGATCACATGCGCAAGCGCACGGGCCATTTGGTCATAATAATGCATCATCTGCTGCTGGCATTGTTGGTCTCCTGCGCGTGAACATTGTATCAGTGCATGACTGTCCATTTTTAAGCTGGTCAGTGCCGCGCAGTTGGCGGCCATACCAGGGCCCGATAAAAAGGTCTCGATACACCCGGATTGTCCACAATAACATTGCCTGACCTTATCAAAGGATTGCAGCCAGGGTAAAGGATTATGCCCCCACTCTCCTGCAATCGCATGCGGCCCGGTGATCAATTGTTTTTTGAAAACCAGGCCCGCGCCCGTACCCGTGCCAATGATCACACCAAACACCATATTATAAGTAGCCGCACTGCCATCCATGGCTTCAGACAAGGCAAAACAGTTGGCATCATTGGCTAGTCGCACTGGACGATCGACCACCTGCTCCAGATCCTGTTGCAGATTTTTACCATTCAGGCACAGTGTATTGGAATTGCGTAATAAACCGGATTCAGGGGATAGGGCCCCGGGTGTGGCTATTCCCACCGGCATAACCTGATCCACATCAGCCTCTGCTTGCCGAGAAAGTGTCTTGATCTGCGCTAAAATGGCCTGGTAATCATCCGACGGTGTACGCACTCGCTGTTCACGAATAACCTGGCCACTTCCATCAAGCACAATTGAAGCTATCTTGGTGCCCCCCAAATCAATACCCAATTTCAGTTCAGTCATTGAATGCCACCTTGGTTAAAACAACATCATGATTCATTAATATTTAAATTTTTTATCTTTCTGATTATTTAATAATTTTCATAAATATTAGCGTCTGAGAATATTCCCCGCAAAGCCTTGGCTGGCGCGACTTTGACTTTCTCACACACTTTATCCACAGCTTTTACCCGGGTTAATCACAACTCAATCCACAATATAATGTACTTGACCTGTACTAAAAACACACTATATTGTGCTTCATGAATTCATTGCCGCTTACGGCGATAGATTTCTAGGAGTTGTACACACGCTGTTTTCAGCACTCCGGTCAAGGCCGAAGCATATAAAAACTCCAAAGTAAAAACCGCAGTTACATAAAACAAGCGGTTAAAAATCAGGAACTGACTTAATCGACCACCAGCCCGTGCATGTATTTCGCCGTCACAGGATACTTTATCGATAAAGCTGAATCCTGATCGCAAAACCACTATCACTTTGACGGAACAGGCAAATATGCAGAACATTGAATCACCTTTGACCGAACAACCCGAAGTCGCTCAATCCGGCCTTGCTCAAAACGCGCTTCAGCAAGCAGAAAACACCGCTTCCAATCACTACAACGTTTTACGCCGTAATGGCAAATTGACCAATTTTGACAAGGAAAAAATTGTTGTCGCCATGACCAAGGCTTTTCTGGCCGTTGAAGGTGGTCAGGCAGCCGCCTCTTCTCGAGTTCATGAAACTGTTGAAAAATTGACCCATCTGGTTGTGGAGACGTTGAAACGACGCCAGCCTAATGGTGGTACTTTCATGATCGAGGATATCCAGGATCAGGTCGAATTAGCCATGATGCGCAATGGCGAGCAAAAAGTCGCCCGAGCCTACGTTCTGTACCGTGAAAAACAGGCTGAAAAACGTGCTGCCGAGCAGGCTCCTGCAGCAGCAACCACTCCGGTACAAGGCGAGTCCGGCATTCATGTCAAGCTCGACAACGGACAGTCAGAACCACTGGATACCCAGCGCCTGATGCAGGTGATCAATGATGCCTGCGAAGGCCTCGAGAATACCGACCCTCAGCGTGTATACGAAGACACCCTGCGTAACCTATTTGATGGCGTTGCCGAATGTGATGTTTGTCCGATGCTGGTCATGAGCGCCCGCGCACTGATTGATATCGAACCTGATTATTCCCACGTGGCGGCACGCCTGTTACTTGACAGTTTACGTACCGAAACCCTGGAGTTTATCAAGGATGGCAACCCCAATGCGACTTATGCGGAAATGGCTGAACGCTATCCGCAATATTTTGCCCATTACATCAAGAAAGCAGCGGATCTCGAACTACTGGACAAGGAATTGCTCAAGTTCGATCTGCAACGGTTAGGCGAGGCACTCAAGCCGGAGCGGGATCATCAATTCACTTATCTCGGTCTCCAAACATTGTATGATCGCTACTTCATACATTTCGATGATACCCGTTTTGAGTTGCCTCAAGCCTTTTTTATGCGCGTAGCCATGGGCCTGGCCATCAATGAGGTGGATCGAGAAGCCCGTGCTATTGAATTTTATGACTTGTTGTCATCGTTTGACTTTATGAGTAGTACGCCCACCTTGTTTAACTCGGGCACTTTACGTCCACAGCTTTCAAGCTGTTATCTCACCACGGTACCCGATGACCTGGATGGCATTTTCAGCGCTATTAAAGATGATGCTTTACTCTCTAAATTCGCGGGGGGCCTGGGTAACGACTGGACTCGCGTACGTGGCCTGGGTTCCCATATCAAGGGGACCAATGGCAAGTCCCAGGGTGTGGTACCGTTCCTTAAGGTAGCTAATGACACTGCCGTGGCTGTCAACCAGGGCGGAAAGCGCAAAGGTGCTATGTGTGCTTACCTGGAAACCTGGCACCTGGATGTAGAAGATTTTCTGGAATTACGCAAAAACACCGGGGATGAACGCCGCCGTACCCATGATATGAATACGGCTAACTGGATTCCTGACCTGTTCATGAAACGAGTTGCTGAAGAAGGTGACTGGACCCTATTTTCTCCGGATGATGTGCCTGATCTACATGATGTTTATGGCACCACGTTTGAAAAGGCTTATATCAAGTACGAGGAAAAAGTCGATCGTGGCGAGATCAAACTGTTTAAACGGGTCAAAGCACAAGATCTGTGGCGCAAGATGCTGGGCATGCTATTTGAAACCGGACATCCCTGGATTACCTTTAAAGATCCCTGCAACCTGAGATCACCGCAACAACATGTCGGCGTGGTTCATAGTTCCAACCTGTGTACCGAGATCACATTGAACACCTCAGACACGGAAATTGCCGTCTGCAACCTGGGTTCCGTCAATCTGCCCCAGCATGTAACCGACAAGGGCCTGGACCTGGAAAAACTCGAACGTACCATCAATACGGCCATGCGTATGCTCGATAATGTTATTGATTATAACTATTATTCAGTGCCGCAAGCCCGTATATCTAACCTACGGCATCGTCCGGTCGGCCTGGGTATCATGGGATTTCAAGATGCCCTTTACAAACAACACATTGCCTATTCTTCAGAACAGGCCATCGAGTTTGCTGATCAGTCCATGGAAGCCGTAAGTTATTATGCGATTCAAGCCTCTACCAACCTGGCAGAAGAACGTGGCACCTATTCCAGTTATCCCTGCTCACTGTGGAGCCAGGGTGTCTTACCGATCGACTCAGTTCAGAATCTGAAAGACTCCCGCGGTGATTACCTGCAACAGGACCAAAGCAGTACCATGAATTGGGAAAGTTTACGCGAACGCGTCATGAATGTAGGTATGCGTAATTCAAATACCATGGCCATTGCCCCGACTGCGACGATTTCTAATATTTGTGGCGTCAGCCAGTCCATTGAGCCGATGTATCAAAACCTGTTTGTTAAATCTAACCTATCCGGTGAATTTACTGTCGTGAATCCCTACCTGGTAAATGACCTTAAAACCAATGGCTTATGGGACGAAGTAATGATCAATGACCTCAAATATTATGACGGCAGTGTTCAGCACATAGACCGCATTCCCGAGGATTTGAAAGCATTATATGCCACCGCCTTTGAAATGGATTCACGTTGGCTGGTGGAAGCCGCCTCACGTCGTCAGAAATGGATCGACCAGGGCCAGTCACTAAACCTATACATGGCAGAACCTTCCGGTAAAAAATTAGACAACCTGTACAAGCTGGCCTGGGTTCGTGGCCTGAAAACTACCTATTATCTGCGCTCTATGGGTGCGACCGGTGTTGAAAAAACATCAACCAGTGAACGTGAAGAATCAACGGAAATCGAAACCGAGATGCCCAAAGCCTGCTCGATTCTCGATCCCGATTGTGAAGCCTGTCAATAAGCCATTACTAATTACAATGAAGAGCACGAGGAAGTAAAAAATGATGAACTTAAATTGGGATGACCCACTCGCGGTAACAACCAAACCAGAACCGGTCATAGAATCACCGGCAGCAGAAACAGTCCAGTCAGAACAAATGATGCAATCGGAACCGCAACTACAAACAGTCCAGTTCGATGCACCGACTCCGACATCCATTATTAACGATACTCTGGCACGGTCACCGCAACCTGCCCAAAAACCAACACTCGAGCCCCCGGTTAAAGCTAAAAAACCAACACCGGAATTACCGGAGTTCAATCCTTCAGCTGCAGAACCGGTCAATGCCGAGGATAAACGTGTAGTGAATGGCATGGCGGATATCAACCAGCTGGCACCATTCAAGTATCCCTGGGCGTGGAATTACTTTCTGAATGCCAACAAGAATCACTGGACGCCTCTGGACGTTAACATGACCCAGGACATCCATGACTATAACCACAAACTGACTCTGGAAGAACGTCACGTTTATGAAAACGTGCTTTCCTACCTGACCACATCAGATATTCTCGCCATGCGCAATATTGGCCTGGCAGTCATGGAGAAAATGTCAGCACCGGAACTACAGATTTACCAAGCACGCCAGGTCTACGAAGAATCCATGCATACCTGGACTTACCAACATTGTATAGAGACCATCGGCCTTGATCAGGGTGAGATCTACAACCGATACCGCGTAGTGCCTGAAATCCATGGCAAGATCAACATCGCGAATCGTCGTTTGAATTCTATTCTGCGTTCAGATATCGACCTGAAAGATCGTGATGAACTGGAAAACTTCGTCATGGCTTATACCTTCTTCGCAGGAGTATTCGAAGGCACCTGGTTTTACAATGGCTTTACCCCAATATTTGCACTGCAACGCCGCGGCCTAATGAAAGGTACAGCTGAACAATTGCAATACATCATGCGCGATGAAGTTATGCATGCCTCGTTCGGTATTCGCGTATGTAAACAGATTATCCAGGAAGAAAAGGTCACTCTGGACCCTAAAGCAATTCAACAGATGTGGGAAGAAGCGGAAGCGGCAGAATCGGCGTACTCAAAATATCTGCTTCCTGATCCGATTCTGGGATACAGCCACGAAGATCATATCGCTCAATTTCGCTTTATTGCGAATCGACGGGCAAAAAGTCTGGGGCACAAGGAACCATTTCCGGGAGCTGAAAATACCCTGCCGTGGCTCGATGAACAGGCTAATTTGAAAAAAGAAAAGAATTTCTTTGAAACCCGTGTTACCGAATATCAAACCGGCGGAGCATTAAGCTGGGACTAGTTGGAACCTCCTCAGCAAGGCGTTCATGGGGTGGAAGTCTATCACCCCATTTTTTTTAAAAGGCTCAGGAAAAAATGATACCAATCAAAGAGAATCATTTAGCGTCAGTTAACGTATCCTTACAAGCCGTGAATTCGATTCTCACGGAACTGGATAATCTCGTCGGGAACTCGACAACAGATACTTTAAACTCAAAGAGATGGGCTGATATCGGTATTAAACTGCAAGCGCTGAGAACATCTTATCAGGATATGGAATACCTCGTGTCCATTCCGCAGGTCACCACAATTATTGAAAAAGATAGAACAGCATGAGTATTCAACGTATCGGTACCGAACGCAGACGTATGAGTAAAATCGTAATTCATAACGATACCATCTACTTATGCGGACAAGTAGCCAAGGATGCCAGTGAAGATATTACAAGCCAAACCACCACGATGCTGGAAAAGGTTGACGAGTTATTGGGCCAGGCTGGCAGCGATCGCAAACATATTTTATCCGCTACTATTTACATCAAGGACATGCAGGATTTTGCTGCAATGAATTCCGTCTGGGATAACTGGGTAACAGAAGGCTATTCTCCCGCTAGAGCTTGTGTGCAAGCCACCATGGCGCGACCTGAATTATTAGTGGAAATCTCAGTGATAGCCGCAATTAAGTCCTAAATGCGGTCCTATTATCATCTGAGTACTTATGTATGAGGTTTAATCTAATATGAAAACAATGCAACATCAATTAGTCACCATGCTCGAACTGCAAAATGAAATGAACCGCTGGGTTCATCAGGATTGGGCAAACCAGGGCTTTGAATTTTACCGGGCCATTTGGGTTGAAGCCTCAGAGATGTTGGAACATTATGGCTGGAAATGGTGGAAGCATCAGCAACCAGATATGGCCCAGGTTAAACTGGAAGTCATCGATATTGTTCATTTTTCCCTGAGCATTGAATTACAGAAAGAAACAAACCTGTCAGTCATAGCCGAAAAAGTGGCCTCTGCATTTAACGCTCCACGTCACACCAGCGACATAAAAACGGCTATTGAATTACTCGCCATGGAAACAATTCAGGATAAAGACAGCCATTTCGATATTATTGCCGGGCTCATGCAACATCTACAGATGGATTTTGCAGAGCTTTATGAGCGATATGTCGGTAAAAACGTCCTCAATATTTTCCGGCAGGATCATGGTTATAAAACCGGTGAATACATAAAGATGTGGAATGGGCGTGAAGATAATGAGTACCTTGAAGATATCCTTGAAGAATTGAATGTAAACAGTGCCTCTTATCGGGATGATGTTTACTCATCACTGTCGAGCCGTTATTCAGAATTACAATAAAAAATTCTGAACCTGGTTATTTGCTGATGAAATGATAGGTCAGGAAGCGTTTTCTGCGTTTATATCAACATCTCCTTAACGTAGCCTGGCTTCTTGTCTGCAGAGGCTTTAGATTTATCCTGGGTCAGTTCTTCGGAGGTTTCTACTAGAGTATCCAGGAACTCTTGATGAACGGCTTCATCTTGAGCTTCTGCTTCAACTTTTGAGTCAGCAACAGGTTCAGCTTTGATACTTTCGCCGCTGTGTTCATTGTTTTGCTGATTCATAGGGTTCAGATCTATTTTCTGAGTTGATTCGAAGTCAATATCAACGGGTTCCTGTATATCCTTGCCAACTTCTTCTTCGGGGTGGGATCGTGGCGGTTCGATCGGTTGAAATTCGTATTCATCGACGTCGCTATCTTCTTCTTCAGCAAATAGTGACAGGGGGCTGCTGGGTCGATTCACGGCTTTCGCGGGTTCATCTGAGTCCGTTGCCTGACTGGCTGGTCTCAACCGAGGTTTAGAGCGATCCTCAATGACCGGTGCTGACTTTTCGGTCTCTTTGTCGAACGAAGAATCATTAGACTTATTTTTAGCCGGGTCCATTGATTGGATATCAGCATCGGAATTTTTGGCAGTCATGGCATCAGTCGCAGTGTGCATAGGAGTAACAGCAGTTTTTCCCGGCTTGGACGCTGACACTGATTTTTTTTCCAGAGTTTGATCACTCGATGCTTGGACAGTTTGCATAGGGGGTTGCTTGCGGCCCGGCTCATTGCTTGCTGTGGGTCTAGTTTCCGCTTTACCCCTGCTTCCCGACTTTTGCTCATCAGGCTGCAACGGTTTTCCCAATGCCTGGCTGATTACGGGCCTTTCAAATTGATCCAGATAAGGACTTATAGTGGAACGGATACCATAACCATCACGGGTATTGTGTAGACGGCGATTTAAGGAATACATGAGTTGCGCAATGATCAAGCGTAATGGGGCAAGATCATTACCGACCCCCATCAATGCGGGCAAGTTCATGGTAAAAGGCGCGGTATTTCGCCCGGCAAAACAACCCTGGGTTGCAATGACCGAGGGCATAGACTTCAGCTGTAAAACATGGTGTTGTTGGTATTGATCAATCCATTTGTTCAGGTTTTCGGCCATTTGCTTGACGCTCGTCTGATACCCCGTGAATCCATAGATAAAAGATTGTGGACGACCAATCAGTTGGAAGCGATCCGTATTCAAGGGTTCCTGGTGGACATACTGCTGGTGGTCATTGAGCTTCATATTCATTTTTGCCGCCAAAGTACGTAGGGTTTCGGGTTCAATAACCGGATTCAGTTCTCCCAAAGACGCACACTGATCGAGTGCCTTAAATAAGGATTTCTGCACTAACTTTGCACTGATTTGAATAGTGGCCAAGACACTCTCGTAAAGAAACACATGGTGACTGCCAGGCATATTAAACTGGGGATAATCATCTCGATAAATGACAATATCCTGAGGACTAGAAATAGTTCCTGTCGCATCGATAACGCGTCCTGAACCGATCTTATAACTGCCTGGAAGAAACGATTCCAGTACGATGCGGATGAAGGCTTCTCTGGCGACGTCCTCGTACAATTCACTCTTTGCCTGAGAGGCCACCAGCTCGGCTTCAGATTTTAATTGTTTGGCGATTAATAGTGCCCATTCATCCAAATGACTCATATCTCTACCTTTTCTAGATTCTTGTTTAATTTGCACCGGTTACATGGCAATAACACTTGGCCATCCTGTAAATAAAAAACAAGATTATTATTGAGAATATTTATTTTTTCTCGATCTAGTCTTTTATTTATTACTTTTATTAGGAATTGATTAAATAAACCGGCCACTTTTTCACTATTAACAGTAAAGAATAGCCCAATAAATCATTCCCCTTATCAGTTTCACTACCTTTTATTCATAAAAATGTACCGTTCTTCATAAATAGAAAATCTTTTTCATACTTTACTGTTGATAAGGAGGGCATAGAGAAACATGGGCAACAAAGTCATATCTATATAGCCCAGGCAGGACATCTTCAGTGAGGCGGCCTTTTATTTAACGATCAGGCATTCTGCAGAAGCGCCTCTATTTTAGCTTGCGTCGAGGCCCAGCCGCATGATTAAGCGTTAATTACGGGTAAAATAACGGGCATGAAATATTTATTATTATGCTCATTCTTGAGCTTTGCATCTTTATTGACACCCGCCAGGGCCGAATCCATGGAAGTGATTCAGGGCATTAAAGATGATTTTATCGCCCAGTTCCTGGCGATTAAACCCAGCATCGAGGAAAGTGAGTTTGGCATGCCCATCCGCCTCGTATCAGATATCAAAAATAACGTTCTAAGTGGTGAAATTACTGGAATTATAGATTTCCCATTTGCCCTGGTAAGGTCACGATTGGATGAACCAGAAGACTGGTGTAATGCACTGATTTTACATGCCAACACCAAGGCCTGTATTTATGAAAATGGCGCTATTGGTAAAATTCATTTATATGGTGGCCGAAAATATTATCAGCCGCCTCAACAGGCCAGCATGATAACACTGGATTTTATTCATCGGATTCAACAGGAGGATTTAATGGCCCTCAAACTATTTTCTGACCAGGGGCCCTATGATACTGAAAATTACTTGATTGAATTTACGGCGATGCCTTTACCGTACGGAATTTCTAAACGGGATACCCATAAGACATTGGTACGACTGAGTTTTTCTTATCATCTTGGTTGGCTCGCAAGACAAACCGTTCGTCTTTATCTTGCCACCCTAGGCCATGACAAAGTAGGATTTACCATCGTGGATGTCAAACAAGGCCAACCTGTTTATATCAAAGGTTTTCAAGGCATTATGGAACGCAACACCATGAGATATTATTTAGCACTGGACACCGTACTCACTGTCGAAACAGAGCGTAAAGCACCATTGCAACGTTTCCGCTATTGGCATGACGCAACCCAACGGTTCCCACTACAGCTTCAGGAGATCGAAATAGAAAAATACCTTGCGAATAAGGCTCTTGAAATGGAAAACCAACTTAGAATGCAAGCACGTATAAACCAATCCGCTGCACATTATCCGTGAAAATGAGAGCTTAAACTGAGTATTACCATTAAGTTTTACAGTAACTGGCATTACCCCCCTAATGATTAATGCCTCAGTTCTTCACAAGGTTCACCATCATTACCACTTAAGCAAAACATTAAAGGCATGATCATTGATATCAATAACTCATAAATTTAACAGCTCCGGAACCTTTTTTAGAGTATCTAGCTGCTCAATGTTGTTACTGATTTCCTTAACTGATTTTTTATAGAAACTTCTTAAATGTCCTTTTAAATTAGGTATGACACTCGCAAGTGGTATTCCCTTTAGTACCGAGAATAACGCCAAAGCATACACAGACTGCTGCTCGGTCAAATACGCATCACGGGTGGCTTGAGGATTATAACAACTACCACAACCACCCCGAAAAGTGTAAGCACTGTTCGCAAACATTAAGCCAAACCCCAGGTAAATCGCCAAAATTTCAGTGGAATGAGGCCAGTATTCATCCCCACCGGGTGGGGCTGTTTGCGCCATCTGCCCCATATAATGGGCAATAATATGGGCAAAAGTAGCAATCATCCCTTCCGGATTACTGATTTGTTGGGGGTTATAAGGGATCAGTAAACGATTATCATCGCTGATTTCATTATTACTGATACCATCTGCGATTCTCAATGGCCCCTCGATTTCTATTTTAGGTACATTCGTTATGGTACAGATACTCTGATCAAGTACTCTGGTAGGCCAATGTGATATACCTGCATAGTGCTTCACATTATCAAATATCAATTGAGCCATTCCCTGTTCGCTATTAACTCGCCCAGGAAAAAACTGATTGTTTGGAATCACCAGCACGGTCTGATCATAAAAAAAATCTGCGTTAAAATTCTTTAACGCCCAGGCGAAAGCGTCGTAAATCCATTGTGTTGACTCTGTTTCTAGTAGTGGTTTTTGATTAAAAAAATTGAACACTTCTTATTAAAACATCCTATGGCTAACATCCACTTATCATACCTTGAAACCGTCACTATGGTTAACCCAATCCCTACTCAAAATCTTGTAGGCATTAACCATGCGCTACCTTTATTATTGATCCATAACAATTCCTTACTTAATTATTAGTTGTAAACTTGTAATTTATAAGCACTGGAGGAAAGCCTAATGACTACAATGACGATTGAATTTAATGTAACCAAAGATGGTAAAACCTTTAAGGAAGATAGTGTGACTTTGCGCTCCGCTGAAGAATTATTCGAGTTTGTAGCGCCCGGTGGAGGATGTGAAAACATGTCGGCTGATCTGGGGGAAATTCAAATGATGTTCATGCCTCCTGAACATCCCAACACCCTAAATCCTATCGCTGATAAACGAGTCACTTTACAATTAGGCATGGTGCTGTTGACCGGTCCGTTTGCAACGATTGTACAAATTTCTCAGGAAATGCTGGATAAGGTAGGAAGGGCTGAATTATCAGACGCTTTTTTAGCGGTTATCGGTTCCAATAGCTAAAAATACATTCAAGAAACCGGCTTATTTAACGACCGGTGAACTCGATAACGAGATAAAGCTATCACGTCCCAATCCTGACTTTATTATGATCTCACTTTAAACACTCAAGTATCCTGCAAAATAGCCGATTCCTTCTATACTTGACTGGATTGAAATAGTTCTAATAAGAACACCGTATATTTCTCCAGGCATCAAGCATTTTTTCGATATTGAGTTTTACAGCCTATTGTTGTGTTTAAGATTAGTCATCTCTTTTTTGCAGTATTGCTTTTTACCAGTACAGCCAAAGCCATTGAACTGGGGCAGATTGAAACCTCCTCCTATTTGAACGAACCTTTAAAGGCTCACTTGAGTTTCAAAGGAGTGGATGCTGTTGACTTGGATGACATTCACTTTTCACTGGCGAGTCATCGTGAATATAAAAATTTACTGGGTATTTCTCGACCCGATTACCTGGCAAAACTTCAATTCAAGATCGATCTGGAAACTACTGAACCATACACTTTGCAGATCACCTCCCGGCAAAGGATAATAGAGCCTAT
>JAAUXZ010160975.1_pt1 | contig 14033 bp, 13 predicted proteins | sample 7278131 | NCBI WGS metagenome assembly JAAUXZ01 (sample SAMN14350119, study PRJNA611818) | marine sediment metagenome | isolation source: surface marine sediment (3m) | place: French Polynesia: Moorea | collected 2018-08
CACTTGGCAATATTTCCTCCTGGGTGGCTCATGATCTGCAGACAACTGGTCCTGAAATATCGCATTCAATCACCTGTTCCACTGCTCTTCACGCTTTGCTTAACGGTATTGCCTGGATAAAAAGCGGTATGACCAACAGGTTTCTGGTTGGTGGCAGTGAAGCTGCTTTAACCCCATTCACACTTGCTCAAATGCGGGCACTCAAAATATATTCAACAGGGGACATGCCATTTCCTTGTCGGGCACTGGATCCTGGGAAAGACTCAAATTCAATGGTTCTGGGGGAAGGGGCAGGAGCAGTCTGTCTTGAAGTAACGGATAATCGAAATGCGCTTGCTGAAATCGCAGGGATAGGATATGCCACTGAACCCCTGGAACACGGTGTTTCTCTTTCCACGGATGCTTTTTGTTTTCAAAAATCCATGAAAATGGCCCTGAACGGGCTTGAAGCAGAGGAGGTAGATGTTGTTGTAATGCATGCCCCAGGGACCATAAAAGGAGACCTGGCCGAGCAACAGGCAATCGCTAAAATATTTGGACCAAAATCTCCTGCGCTTACAACCAATAAATGGAAAATTGGTCACACTTTTGGTGCTTCAGGAATATTGAGTATTGAAATGGCAATAATGATGATGCAAAACCAGGAGTTTATACCAGTTCCTTATCTGAAAGAAAGCACCCTGCCTGCTCAAATCAGGTATGTCATGGTAAACGCTGTCGGTTTTGGGGGTAATGCAGTGAGTGTGCTATTGAAGCATCCGGGTTAAGACTATTTGTCCAATAGCACAGGACACATGGATTTTTGACCTTTGCTTTTGGGTAATGAATGGCAGAAGGCCTATTTTTGAACGAATAATCTTAAACTGATCACTTTGGAAAGGCACAATTGGACCAAACAAGAGATACTTGAGATCTATAACAAACCCTTGATGGAACTGCTTTACGAAGCGGCATCAATACATCGAACACACCACGATCCCAATACGGTTCAGGTTTCAACACTACTTTCTATAAAGACCGGGGGATGTCCTGAAGACTGTGGGTATTGCCCTCAGGCGGCCAGGTATCATACCGACATTGAAGGGAATGATCTTATGTCTGTACAGCAGGTAAAGGCCCAGGCGTTACGTGCTAAAGCCTCCGGAAGTTCACGGGTTTGTATGGGTGCAGCCTGGCGCAATGTGAAGGATGGACCAGAGTTTGATCAGGTATTGGAAATGGTGAGAACCATCAACAAATTGGATATGGAGGTATGCTGTACCCTCGGTATGCTAACGGAAAATCAGGCACAACGACTGGCAGAGGCGGGGTTATATGCCTATAATCATAACCTGGATACTTCTGAAGACTATTACAAAGATGTTATTTCTACCAGGGCGTTTCAGGATCGTTTGGAAACAATCGAGAATGTCCGGAAGTCCAATGTAACGGTCTGCAGTGGCGGAATTATTGGTATGGGTGAAAGGTTGGAGGACCGGGCCGGGATGTTAGTGGCCCTATCTACACTCAACCCCCAACCGGAATCCGTTCCCATTAATGCCCTTGTGGCCGTAGAAGGAACCCCTATGGAAGAAATGGAACCTGTACCTATTTGGGATATGATTCGTATGGTGGCTACAACACGGATTGTTATGCCCAGAACACAGGTGAGGCTTTCAGCCGGAAGAACAGAAATGAGTCAGGAAGGACAAGCCCTATGCTTTTTTGCTGGTGCTAATTCCATTTTTGCAGGAGACAAATTATTGACCACTCCAAATCCAGATGTCAACCAGGACATGGAAATGTTCAGGAAGTTAGGTTTGAAACCTCAAGGCGCCTTTGAAAAAGCACCGCAACCTGCAACCGTAGAGCAGAAAGACTCCAGTATACTGGCCAAGGGAGAAAACCCAAGATGGACAAGGCCTGGCCATAAAATTGATCGAAACGAGAAGGCACGTGCTCGTACAAGGCCGTCCGATTAGGTGAACAACCTGGCTTACTTGAAGGCCGTTGGGGATTTTTTATACCTTTAGAGCTTAAAAACCCAAATTACTGTGAATCTGAGGGAAATTCCCAGACGAAAAGCACTAACTCCTGAGGCATTCTATCGCGAGTACTTCAAACCTCAGAAACCTGTTGTTATTGAGGGGCTTATCAACGATTGGCCAGCCTATTCCAAATGGAATCTCGATTATATGAAAGAGGTTGCAGGGGAGAAGGAGGTGCCTTTGTATGACGATCGTCCTGTACAGCATGAAGATGGATTCAATGAACCCCATGCCCGGATGAAGATGGCAGCATATATAGATCTGCTAAAAACCGAACCAACTCGATATCGCATTTTCCTTTGGAACATCCTTAAAGAAGTGCCAGAACTGCAAAAGGATTTTACCTATCCCAACCTTGGGCTCAGGCTTATGAAAGGATTGCCCATGCTTTTTTTCGGAGGAGAGGATTCCTATACATTTATGCATTATGATATTGACCTTGCCAATATATTTCATTTTCATTTTGATGGGATTAAAGAGTGTACGCTGTTTCCACAAACCGAAAACAAAATGCTTTATCGGGTTCCACATTCACTTATAACCCACGAGAGTATTAATTTTTCTAATCCTGATTATACGCAATGGCCAGGGCTGAAGTATGTCAATGGCTTCAAGACAAGATTAAATCACGGGGATGTACTCTATATCCCGGAAGGGTATTGGCACTATATGAAGTATATTACCCCTGGACTATCCATGAGCCTTCGAGGTATAGCACGTAACCCGAAAAATCTTTGTAAAGCCATTTACAACGTAGCTGTGATGCGGTATTTTGATGGCCTTATGCGAAAGATAAAGGGGCAGGCCTGGATCGACTGGAAAAATCAGAAAGCGATACGCAATACGGAAAGGCACTTAAATGAAATTCGTCCGGAGAGTATCCCAATAAAGCAGCGTTCAACCAAGCAATTCCCTTAGTTTATCGTGCACCAGATGATTTTCCCAACCGCGATATAGCAAATAAGAACTGAGTTTCCTTCTTTTCTCAATTTTACCTAATGATCCAAGGGTTTTCAGGCGTTTTCTTGCCAGTTGATCCAGGGTAGTCAGGTATTCCTGATCGCTAATTTGTTCCAAGGCCTTTTTCAGGGTATAAGGTGAGATATCGCGTTGCTTCAGCTCGTTAGTAATCCTCACTTTTCCCCAATTCTTGATTCTGAATTTCCCTCTTGTAAAACTTTCAGCGAAACGTTGTTCATTCAGATAATCGTGCTCAATCAGATAAGCCATAATGTGATCGATGGCCTCAGGGATCATATTCATTTCCATTAGTCTCAAACGCACTTCCTTATGACAGCGATCCTGATAGGCGCAATAATGCCCCATTTTTTTCAAGGCTTCTTGTACCGTATAGGATTTTTTAGGAAGATTCATGGCCACGTGCGGATACGAAGGAAGGCTATTACTGTATGATATCAACAACCAATTCCTTCTCTTCAGTAGTGAAAAGCATATTTCCATTTTCTTCAACCTGCCGAACACCCTCTCCAGAAGTCTCATAGCGAACATCCTGACCTCCCTGTATCTGTAATTCAATAGACCAGCCTGGTTTAATCTGTTGAATGGATATGCGGGTTTTGGAAGCCGATTTGTTATAGGATATAGAAATGGCGTTATCTGCAACCTTAACATTGTCCAGCGCGGCTGAGTCCCAGGAAGAAGGCATTTGCGGTTTAACAATTACCTTTTTCTCCGCAGCATTTGGACGTATACCGAAAAACTGCTGCACAATGGGTATTGCGAAGGCATATATATTCCACGCCTGTACAATCATCCCATAATCCGGTGATACTTCGTACATACTTCCCGGTAGTGCATAACTGAAGGTTCTTGTCATACGTTGCAGGTAATTCAGGGCCTTGTCTGGTCGGCCATAATTATTTTCAGCCACCGCCTGCACCCCTGTAGGAAGTGTCATTACGGCCCCTGTATAGGAAAATACCTTGCTTCCCTGAAATGAGCCATCGTCTGAACCTGCAGATTCATCTCGATCTATTCCGGTTACGAATACCCCAAAAGGGTTGACGAATTTTTCTGCGGTTTCCAGTGCAGTCAGCGCTTTGTCCGTATCTGCAATTTGCATTTCCATGGGGGTATTCACCACCCAGTTGTGATGTAAAACAAAAGGTCTTGGAGTCGCAGATGGATTGTTCCGTATTTCCCTTGCGGTTTCCTCCAATTCTGCAACTGCCCAGGGTTTGTTAAGCGTATCCGCCCTTACAATGGCATCTTCTATTAAGTGAAGCGCCTGTTTATCCGTTCCAATAAAATCGGCAAATGAATCGAATTCTTCAGACCAGAAATCGCTATTGATCTTATCTTTTAAACGCCTGGCTAAAACTTCGTATTCAATAGCCACCTCATCTTCCAGGACCCGGGCTATATTGGCTGCGTCTGCAAAGGCCCTTTGGGTATAGGCAGCAACATCGATCATCTCGCTATCCAATCCATGGATCTCCATCATCCCAAAGCCATCGGGGAACAGGTTTTCGTTTTCGTCCTTGGTTTCCATCAGCCAGGCCAGGCCTTTTTTAATCGTTGGGAAGTATTTTTTGAGGAAATCCATATCCCCATTCCAGAGGTAGGTTTCCCAGATCAGCGAGGCAAACTGTGGGGTCTCATTGATATTCCCAGGGTTGAAGACCGAGCCATTGGTAGACATTTCATGAATAATCATTCCATTGCCATTGACAGCATTCGAAACGCTGTCCAATAGTTGAATCGTTTGGTGCACTATATCAGTTTGTCCTATAGCCATGTAGCCTTTCAGGGCATATTCGCTGTCTACCCCAAACCACCAGGGGTAATCCGGAATACCGGCGGTAATTCCGGTGCCAACCTCAGGAACAGACCTGATTAGCCAATCGCAATTGTATTTTAGCCACTCAAAGGTTTGGTTTAAAGCACTGTCTGGAGTGGTGAGTTTTGAACGATCTGCCAGTGCTTCATAGCGCTGTTTTTTCTCTTCAAAATATTTTAGTTTGTTGTCCTGAAGGTCGGTATAAGTTGCAAGTGCAGCTTGTTCGCTTTTGTAAGATCCCGCTATGGTAAACGTCAATTCGGCACTTGAACCTGGAGCAATGCTAACGGAATAAGTAAGGGAACCAGAAACCCCCATTCCCTTGTAAGGTGTTTTTAATTCCTGGCTGTTCTTGGGCATGAGATCTGCACCAAATATCAAAAACCAGGGATTGTCCTGGTCTTTTACCAACCAGCTTCCCATTTGTCCGTCGTAATCTGCCCTGTCCTGTGAATCGTTCATCCCGGTGCGTTCCCCCAGCCAAACGGGTCTTAAATCAGCATGACCTGTAAAAATCAGATCAACTGATTTTTCGGTATTGGCGCTGTTGTAAAGGGTGTATTCAACCATTATACCTTCTTTACCATCAGGAACAAATTGTCTGCGAACAACTTTGAGGTCTATTTCCGGGAATAGGAAATTGTGTTCGTTGGCAAAGGGATAGTTGATAAAAGAACTGGCATTATCCAGTTGTACTTCCTGCCCATTATCAACAATATTCATATCAAACCCATCCATGAGTTTAATGGGATGGTCCCATATACCTCCCATCTCCCCAGTAACATGCCATCCTATTTCAGGGAAACTGCCATCCTGATGACCTACCATGTACAGCCGATCCCCAGCAGTGACGTATGGGGATTCCAGATAGGCCTTTTTTCCTTCGATTGCTGGTGCTCCTTCTAAAAATTCACTTAAGGTTCCAGGTTCACGAGTTTGGCCACAAGAGATTAACAAAAAGGAAATACTAAAAAGAGTCAGATAGAACGGTTTCAAGGCCAGGTATGTTTTAGTTCGACAATTAGACGAATTTATAAATTTTTTGGGTTCATAAAGTTCCAGGTTAACCTTCTTTGAACGCATAAAAAAAGCGACCCCATATAATATGGAGTCGCTTGTTGTTAGGTAATAATCTTCCCTTCTTTATCCTTAAAGCTGTATTCTAGATAGGCGTAAGCATCCCGTGGAAGGATTTTAATCCATTTTTTATGTTCCATAAACCATTTGGAACGAACTGATGGAAATCCTTTGGTGAGATACGCGGCAATAAACGGATGAGCGTTCAGGACAAGATTTGTGTTTTTGTTAGGACCTTTTAAAATTTTCTCGAGGTCCACATTGATCTTGTCGATCAGTACAATGGGGGCTTCCACTTCTCCTCCGGTTTTGCTTGGGTCTTCTTCAGTGGTCTTAATCTTTACTTCCGGGCGTACGCGCTGCCGGGTAATCTGGACCAGACCGAATTTACTTGGAGGAAGAATTTTATGTTTCGCCCTGTCATCCTTCATCTCTTCCCTGAGAAAGTTGAACAATTTCTTGCGGTGGTCCGCTTTTACCATATCGATAAAATCAACTACAATAATACCACCCATATCCCTGAGTCTGAGCTGGCGGGCTATTTCAGCAGCCGCAAGCAGGTTCACTTCGAGGGCGGTATCTTCTTGATTTTTGGCCTTATTGGAACGGTTGCCACTATTGACATCTATCACATGAAGCGCTTCGGTGTGTTCAATTACCAAATACGCTCCCTTGCTCATGGAAGCCGTCCGGCCAAATGAAGTTTTGATCTGGCGTTCGATTCCGAATTTCTCGAAAATGGGAACAGAAGATGAATACAGTTTTACTATGGATTCCTTAGAGGGGGCAATTTCCTGAACATAATCTTTGATCTGGTTATAAAGCGTTTCATCATCCACATAGATACCACTGAAAGTATCGTTAAATACATCCCGCAGGATGGAAGAGGCCCGGTTTAACTCTACCAGGACCTTGGATGGGGTAGGCGCTTTATACAATTTCTTACACATTGCTGTCCATTTGTTCAGCAAGTTTTGCAAATCCTTGTCTAATTCTGCGACTTTTTTGCCTTCTGCAACTGTTCGGATGATTACTCCAAAACCTTTAGGTTTAATACTCTTAACAAGTCTTTTTAACCTGTCTTTCTCTTCCTTGCTTCCAATTTTTTGGGAAACTGAAACGCGATCGGAAAAAGGAACCATAACCAAATATCTTCCTGCTAACGAAAGTTCTGAACTGATCCTTGGTCCTTTGGTAGAAATGGGTTCTTTAACAATTTGCACTAGAAGAGACTGATTAGCTTTTACGGCATCTGTAATGCTTCCGTGCTTATCAATGTCTTTTTCAAATGGAAAATTTTTAAGGGTATACTCTCTGAGTTTTCCCGTACTCACTCTTTTAATGAACTTCAGCATGGAGGCCAGTTGCGGCCCCAGATCGTGATAATGCAGAAAGGCATCTTTTTCGTACCCTACATTAACAAAAGCTGCATTTAATCCTGTTACGGGTTTCCTGATCTTGGCCAGGAAAATATCCCCAACATTAAACTTTTTGTCATCAATATCTTTATGAAGTTCTATGAGTTTTCCATCTTTCAATAAGGCAAAATCGACGGCATTAGAATCGGATCTTACGATTAATTCTCTCTTCACCTGTTTTAATTTAGATTCTTCCCATCATTGGGAAGAAGTGATTATACAATAGTAGTTACAGGTTGTTTTAACCCGTCGAAATCCTATTTACTGGAATTCTTATGTCAATGAACGTAATAAAATGAAAAAGTAGTCCTACAACTACTTCTTCTTGTGTCGGTTAGCTCTCCTGCGCTTCTTCCGCTTGTGAGTAGCTACCTTATGTCTTTTTCTTTTCTTACCACTCGGCATGAAATTCTACTTTAGATACGGTTACTATTTTACCTGCACATTACTCTTAACGCCTTCAACAAACACCTTTGCGGGTTTAAATGCCGGAATGTTATGGGCCGGAATTTTGATGGTTGTATTCTTTGAGATATTTCTTCCGGTTTTTTCTGCTCTCGTTTTCACGATGAAACTTCCGAAGCCTCTTAAGTACACATTATCTCCATTTTCAAGGGAAGATTTAACTTCTTCCATAAAGGATTCTACAGTAGCTTGTACATCTCCTTTTTCTATTCCCAGTTTCTCTGAGATCCTAGATACGATATCCGCTTTAGTCATTTTAAATATTTAATTTATTGTATGTTTTTCAGGCTTGCAAATATATAAATTTAATTCATTCTTTCCGGTAATGTGCTAATTTTAAGTACATAATCTATTACTTTAGCAACTCACTGCTCATCCCATGTCTTTCTCCCGGAAAATTCTCAACTGGTATAGTGATAATAAGCGTGCACGTCCCTGGCGCCAGACTACCGATGCGTATAAGATATGGCTTTCAGAGATTCTCTTACAACAAACCCGAGTTGCCCAGGGCCTGCCTTATTATCTGAAGTTTATCGATCGTTTTCCCACGGTATACGATCTGGCAAATGCAAGCGAAGAGGAAGTACTCAAGCTGTGGCAAGGGCTGGGATACTATTCCCGAGCCCGGAATTTGCATGCTGCAGCAAAGACGGTTGTCGATGATTATAAGGGAGTATTTCCCGGAAACTATTCGGATCTGATCAAGTTAAAGGGAGTTGGGGATTATACTGCCAGTGCTATTGCCTCAATAAGTTTTAATCAGCCCGAACCCGTGGTTGACGGAAATGTATATCGGGTTTTGGCCCGATACTTTGGTGTCGATTTGGCCATAGACTCACCAAAAGGGGCTAAATATTTCAAGACCCTGGCCCGTGAGCTCCTGGATCCTGGAAATATTCGTGATTACAACCAGGGGCTGATGAAATTCGGAGCGTTACACTGCAAACCCAGGAACCCGGACTGTCCTTGCTGTCCCTTTAATGATAGTTGTGTAGCCCTTCAGAAAGGGGCGATATCTTCATTACCCGTAAAGGGGAATAAGCAAAAGGTGACCAAACGCTACCTGAATTATTTGGTATTACAAGACCCAAATGAACAAACCCTGTTCAGGAAGCGAATAGGGAAGGGGATCTGGCAGAATCTATATGAATTTCCGTATATAGAAGCGGAATCGGAAATCGGCGCCAAGAATTTGGAGGTGGAATTAAGTCGTATGCTGGAGGGATACAACTTTGGTCCGCCAAAACGAATCAATGATCACCTAATTGTCCATAAATTGTCGCATCAGCATCTACATGTGCATTTCTGGAAGGTAAAGGTTGATCGACCTCTGGAATCGGGTGTTCCAGCCACCTCTCTCAAAAGATATCCGGCACCGGTACTCATTGCAGATTTTATTCAAAAGCATCTGGAGAATGGGCTTGAAGTTGAAAATGGATAAGCGCAACAAATTTTCGTATTTTTGATCGTATAGATAAGTTATGAGTGGTACATTAAATAAGGTTATGCTGATCGGGCATTTAGGAGACGAGGTAAAGATGCATTATTTTGAAGGGGGCAATTGCATTGGGCGCTTTCCCATTGCAACTAACGAAACCTATACCAATAGGCAAACAGGAGAAAAGGTTACCAATACTGAATGGCATAATATTGTGGTCCGGAACAAGGCCGCAGAAATTTGCGAAAAGTATTTGAACAAAGGAGACAAGATATACGTGGAAGGACGTTTAAAAACCAGGCAGTGGCAGGGTGAAGACGGAGGGACGCGCTATACTACAGAGATCCACGTGCAGGATTTTACCTTTTTGTCTACAAAACAGGAAAGTATTGCCAATGCCGGCCAGGCACCATCAGTGAGTTCAACCCCTGTTTCCGAGCCTTTACATGAGGCTCCTGCGGTTACAGAATCCATCGCTGAACCAGAAGAGGAAGACGACCTGCCTTTCTAATTGACAAAAGTAAATTGCTAACTCTTGGATCCTGATCCCCATAGTTTGCTGATTGGGTTAATTGCAATAGACAGCGCACTGATCATCCGTGTTGTGATCATGCTGTTGCTATTGTGTTGTTCTGCACTGATATCAGGCGCTGAGGTAGCTTTTTTCGGCCTGTCCGGAACCGACATCAATGAGATAAGGGAATCTAAATCAAATAAGGGTCGGATTGTTATTCAACTGCTGGAACGGCCCAAGAAGCTATTGGCCACCATTCTTATAACCAACAATGCCATAAATATTGGTATAGTCCTGCTTTTCAATACCATAGGGGATACCTTGTTTTCCAATATCAATTATATCTTGCTTTCCTTTATCTCGGTGCGTTTTTTACTGGAAGTAATCGTAGCTACATTTCTGATTTTAATGTTTGGGGAGATTTTACCAAAAATATACGCCAACAGGAACAGGCAACCTTTTTCTTTCTTTATGGCATACCCTTTAAAAGTCTTGGATTTCCTGTTTACTCCCCTTAGCTCACCCATGAAGAGTGCGAGTATATTTATGTATGAACGGTTGGGCCGGCGCAAATCAAACCTCAGTGTGGATCACCTTTCCCAGGCTTTGGAACTTACTTCTGAAGGGGATACGACCAAGGAAGAACAGAAGATCCTGGAGGGGATCGTTACTTTTGGGAATACAGATACCAAACAGGTTATGCGACCCCGCATTGATATTTTCGCACTGAGTGATGACATGAAGTTCTCTGATGTCATGGAAGAGATCAAGAAATATGGTTATTCCAGGATTCCCGTATTTTCTGAAAATATGGACAATGTACTCGGCGTACTTTATGTAAAAGACCTCTTGCCCTATATTGATCGCAAATCCTTTAATTGGATCTCTTTGATTCGGGAACCGTATTTTGTGCCCGAGAATAAAAAACTGGACGACCTTCTTTTGGAATTTCAGGATAAGAAAAACCACCTGGCTGTAGTTGTAGATGAATATGGAGGGACTTCTGGGATTGTTACCCTGGAAGATATTATCGAGGAAATTGTTGGTGATATCAGCGATGAGTTTGATGATGAGGATCTGGTGTTTTCCAAACTAGACGACCATACCTATGTATTTGAGGGCAAAACCACCCTGAAAGACTTTTATCGGGTGGCCCATATCGAGGATGAAGATGATTTTGAAGAACAAAAAGGTGAATCAGAAACCATAGCAGGCTTTGTGTTGGAAATTGCCGGTAGTTTTCCCAAGCGGGGTGAAACAGTGCAGTTTAATGAGTATCAATTCCAGGTGGAAAGCCTTGATAAAAAACGTTTGAAACAGATAAAAGTAACCTTGCCTCATGCGTCATAAGTTTATTGCCCTTGCTGTTGTATTTGTTGTAGCACTATCCTGTGGAGAGGATACTTTACCGAAACCTAAAGCAATGCTGCGACTCGATTATCCTGAGGCCAGGCATATTGCCATGCAGACTCCTTATTTCAAGTTTCAACGAAATACCCTGGCAGCTGTTGAGAAAAAGGGGGAGGCTTCTGTTACCTTGGATTACCCATTGCTCAATGCGGCCATTTATATCACCTATAAACCTGTGAAAGATGATTTGAGAGGCCTCCTGTCAGACGCTCAGAAACTGTCCTATGAGCATGTAGTGAAGGCTGACAACATCACGGAGCAGCCTTACATTAATCCAGAAGAGGCCGTATACGGTATGTTTTACGAAGTAGCGGGTGATGCTGCTTCCCAATCACAGTTTTATGTTACAGACAGTACCCGTCATTTTGTAACCGGGTCACTTTATTTCTATGCAAAACCCAATTATGATTCCATTTACCCCGCAGCGGTCTATTTACAAAAGGATATCAGAAGGATCATGGAAACCATTCAATGGCAGTAGGGATAAATGAATAATTGAATCAAGAAGTCCGGTTTATGGAGAAACAAAAACTAATCGATACCAAAAAAAGGATTACTCCATATATTCATCGAACCAGTGTACTGACTTCCCGTCTGATCGATGAAAAAGCCGGGGCTGAATTGTACTTTAAGTGTGAGAATTTCCAACGGATGGGAGCCTATAAGATCAGAGGAGCCACCAATGCTATCCTGCAATTAACAGAGGAGCAAAGAAAGCGAGGGGTAGTTACCCATTCTTCGGGGAATTTTGCGCAGGCCCTGGCCCTGGCTGCGCAAAATCTTGGGGTGGAAGCCCATATCGTGATGCCATCCAATGCGCCCAGGGTAAAACGGGATGGTGTAGCCGCTTATGGGGGTAAAATCGTATTGTGCGAACCCACTTTGGAAGCACGTGAAGCAACGGCAAATAGCATAGCAAAAGAATCCGGAGCAACATTCATGCATCCCTCTAACGATCCTGATGTAATCCTGGGCCAGGGGACTGCTGCCATGGAGTTGCTAGAGGACTATCCGGAACTCGACTACATCTTCACCCCTATTGGTGGCGGAGGTTTGATAGCGGGTACTGCATTGGCAGCACATCATTTCGGTAAGAACTGTAAGGTGATCGGGGGAGAACCCTTTGAGGTTGATGATGCCTACCGGTCTTTTCATTCAGGGGTGATAGAATCCAATTCGTCTACCAATACTATAGCAGATGGACTCAAGACCGTTTTGGGAGACAATACGTTTCCTATAATAAGAAAATACGTTGAGGACATTATCCGGGTAACGGAGGACGAAATAATTTCTACCATGAAATTGATCTGGGAACGTATGAAAATAGTGGTAGAACCTTCAAGCGCAGTGGCCCTTGCCGCTTTACTGCGGGAGTCCGAACGTTTTCAGGGCAAAAAAGTAGGGATTATTATTTCAGGAGGTAATGTAGACCTCGGAAACCTGCCATTCTAGTTCTTTCCCAACAGATCCTGAGCCTGTGAGATGCTCGAGTATATCTGGTCTCGCATCGCTTTCACTTTCATCTCTTCTTCAAGCAGCCATTCTTGCTTTTCCTCGCTTAGTGCTTTGCCTTCCATGATCTCTTCATGGTCAAACCGTTCCCCGAAACCCGCCATCCAATCCATCATGGATTTATGGGCGATCTGAAGGTCTTTCATGGCTTTGTCATATTCCTGACCTGAGGCAGTGGAATCAGCAAGAGGTTTGAGTTGTGCAACCAATTTCGATATAGTTCCCATTTCGGGCATGACCTCATCGTGGATGGCCATCACCTCTTCCATTTTAGTTGGTCCCTTGTCTGTTTTCGCTTCTTTACAGGAATAAATAACAAGAAATCCGACGATAAACAGAGATAATAAACGTATACGCATGCTTCAGGTTAAATAAAACCCAAATTTACGAATTAAGAACCCATTTTATTCATAAAATATTCCACTTTTGCGGAAAATTGTACCGATGAGTGATGTAAACCGAAAATGGTTTTATCTCATAGTCCTTTCCCTGATCTGGGGGACCTCATATATCCTCATTAAGAAGAGCCTGGAAGGGTTTGACCCGGTTCAGATGGGGTCTGTCCGTATTGTTATAACGGCCTTGTTTCTATTCCTCTTCGGATTTAAAACACTAAAAGGGATTTCCAAGACCGAATGGAAATGGGTAGCAGCTTCTGGTATGGTAGGGAGTTTTTTCCCTGTATTTTTGTTTGCCTACGCGCAGACTGAGATAGACAGTGGGATTGCTTCCATCCTCAATTCTTGTGTTCCCCTGTTCACAATTTTTGTAGGATATCTCGCTTTCCGGATAAGATTTACTTCAGATCAGTTGATAGGGGTAATAATAGGGCTTATCGGCGCTTCCTTGCTAATATTCCTGGGGGCAGACATCAACCCTAATCAAAACTACTGGTATGCCGGGTTGGTGATCATAGCCACGATATGTTATGCTTTGAATGCAAATATCATCAAGGGGAAACTACAGGAGGTGTCACCCTTGGGAATTGCGGTTGGTAATTTTGCCGTGATGGTTATCCCTGCTGCCGTGGTTCTATTTTTTTCAGACGCGCTCAGTTCCGAAGTCACCAGTAACCCGAAATTTTTGAGCTCTGTGGGATATTTGGTAATTCTCAGTTTGCTGGGAACCTGCATAGCGAAGGTGATGTTTAATCGTTTGATTCAGATTTCTACCCCGGTTTTTTCTGTCTCTGTAACCTACCTTATACCGATAGTTGGAGTTTTCTGGGGCGTGGTAGACGGGGAACGCTTCACCCTGGTTCAACTTTTGGCGGCCGTGGTAATACTAATTGGGGTGTATCTCGTGAATAAAAAAAAGCGCCCAAAAACTGAGGCGCTTACAAAGATATAAACGCCGACTATCATTCAAAATA
>JAAUXZ010160613.1_pt1 | contig 14012 bp, 7 predicted proteins | sample 7278131 | NCBI WGS metagenome assembly JAAUXZ01 (sample SAMN14350119, study PRJNA611818) | marine sediment metagenome | isolation source: surface marine sediment (3m) | place: French Polynesia: Moorea | collected 2018-08
GATCTGGCATGACGACCTGAATCACGAACATGTCTATTACGATCCCTACTGCTTTCCTCCCCAACTCGGCGATCTGGATCTGCATCTATTCGGTGAGGGTAAGCACTGGCATGCTTATCGCTTTCTCGGCGCCCATCTCCATGAGGTCGACGACATAGCGGGCGTACTGTTCGCAGTCTGGGCACCCAACGCCAGCCGGGTCAGCGTGGTCGGCGACTTCAATCGCTGGGATGGGCGCACCCATCCCATGCGCATGCGTACCGGCGGGGTTTGGGAGTTGTTCATCCCCAACCTGGGAGCAGGTAACCTCTACAAGTATGAAATACGCAATGACCGTTGGGATGCGATCTTCCAGAAGTCTGACCCCTATGGCCGCCTCTTCGAGTTGCGTCCCCAGACATCCTCTATCATTGAGCCCCCCAGCAGCTACCCCTGGGACGACAGCCAATGGCTGAAGGATCGAGCAGCTTATGATTGGCAGCACGAAGCCATGTCGATTTACGAGGTGCACCTCGGCTCCTGGCAGCGGGGTCCGGAAGGCGAGTTGCTCAACTACAAAGAGCTGGCCCATCGCTTGGTGGATTATGTGCAGGATCTGGGATTCAGCCATATCGAACTGCTGCCTGTCACGGAACATCCTTATGACCTATCCTGGGGTTATCAGGCCACCGGTTACTATGCCCCCACCAGCCGTTTCGGCACCCCCGACGAGTTCCGCTATTTCGTCGACTATTGCCACCAACACGGGATCGGTGTGATTATCGACTGGGTCCCAGCCCACTTTCCCAAGGACGCTCACGGCCTGGCCCGCTTCGATGGCACCCCTCTCTACGAGCATGAAGACCCGCGTCTCGGTGAGCATCGGGACTGGTCGACTCTGATTTATAATTTCGGGCGCTATGAAGTGAAAAACTTCCTGCTCTCCTCCGCCCTGTTCTGGCTGGAAGAGATGCACATTGACGGCCTGCGGGTGGATGCAGTGGCTTCCATGCTCTATCTGGACTATTCCCGGGAAGAGGGCGAGTGGATACCCAATAAGTATGGTGGCAACGAAAACCTCGAGGCCATCGATTTTCTACGGGTCATGAATGAGGTGGTGCATGACCAGGTACCCGGCGCACTCACCATGGCTGAGGAGTCCACCTCGTGGCCGCAGGTCACCAAACCCACCTATCTGGGCGGCCTGGGCTTCGATCTGAAGTGGAACATGGGCTGGATGAACGATACCCTTGCCTATATCGAGAACGAACCGGTCCACAGGCAGTATCACCATGGCGAACTGACCTTCAGCATGCTTTATGCCTTCAGCGAGAACTTCCTACTGCCCTTCTCCCACGATGAAGTGGTACATGGCAAACAGTCGATGTTGCACAAGATGCCTGGCGACGAATGGCAACGCTTCGCCAACCTGCGTCTGATCTATACCTATATGTTCACCCATCCCGGCAAGAAGCTGCTCTTCATGGGCACCGAATTCGGCCAGGGCAATGAATGGAACAGCGCCCAGCCCCTCGACTGGTGGGTGTTGGATTACCCCAATCATCAGGGCATTCAGCACCTGATCAGAGATCTCAACCGGCTCTACCACGATACCTCAGCACTCTATGCCCATGATTTTGAGTGGAACGGTTTCGAATGGATCGACTGTAACGATGCCCAACAATCCATATTGAGTTATCTGCGCAAGGACGATAAGGGTGATCTGGCGATCACCTTACTGAATCTGACGCCGGTCCCCAGAGAGCACTATCGGATAGGCGTTCCACAGGATGGCATCTGGCATGAGGTGCTGAACTCCGACTCCTCCCACTATGGCGGCAGCAATATGGGCAATGGGCCGATCGAACTGATCGCCGAACAACATGAGTGGATGGGGCGTCCCTGGTCACTGGAACTCACCCTGCCTCCACTGGCCGGGATTGTCATCAAGCCGAAGCCTGAAAACGCAAACGCGGACTTGGACGAAGTCCTGGAAGGGGATGAACAGACCCATTAAATCCGGATCCCGAAATCCTGGGCGGGTTTCGGGATTGATGATCGTCATCCATCAGGCCGCAACCTTTGAACCTAATCGATCTCGTTTGGAACACGCCAATCTATGAGTCAAGAAATTCTTTGTGAACACCGCCCCTCCGCCATGAAACTCGAAATCCAAGGAGTCTATGACTGGCCGATCTGGAAAAAGGAGGTCTCGAAGTTCGACTGGAGCTACGAGCAGACCGAGGTCTGCTATTTCCTGCGTGGCAAGGTCATTGTCACACCTGAAGGGGGTGAACCCCTGGAATTCGGACGTGGCGATCTGGTCACCTTTCCGGCCGGCCTGAAGTGTACCTGGGAAATCCTGAAAGATGTGGAGAAACACTACGCCTTCGAATAGCCCGTTATTTGAGCTCTTACGTTTTCGGCAGAATCCGCCAGGTCATCAACCGGTCATCTCTGTGCATCAGAGATGAACTCCCCACATTAAAAAAGTATCTGAAACGGAACCCGTTCGGAGTCAACAAACATGTACGAGCAGACGATTTCCCACGCCCTCGGCCTGCACATGCATCAACCTCCCGGCAACCTCAAGCTGTTGATCGAGACCAATCCCTGGGAGGCGGAGCAGATCATCCGCTGTTATGAGCGGGCGGCTCGGTATGCCGATGACTACAAAGGCGTGGCTTTTCTGCATGTGGGTTTCTCCGGCATTCTACTCGAACAGTTTCTCGATCCTCGTATTGTCGATGCGTACCGACATATCATCGATATCCCCGCCATGCTCGAGCGTTACCGCAACACGCCCAACGTGGAGCTCATCGGCATGGGTTACTACCACCCCATCTTCCCCCTGATCCCACAGGAGGATTGGCGGGATCAACTGGTCAGAGGACGGCAAATCATGCAGGAGGCCTTCGGTCGAGCACCGCGGGGTTTCTGGCCGCCGGAAATGGCCTTCACCATGGAGATGATTCCCGCGTTGATCGATGCGGGTTACGACTATGTGGTGGTGGACAGCGTACATGTCCAGCCCGAGGACGGCATCCAGGACATCTATCGGCCCTACCAGGCCTGCCATGATGGCCGCTGCATCACCATCATTTCGCGGGACCGGGATATCTCCAACGCTCAGGAGAGCGGCCTCAATCCCAGCTGGTTCGCGAACGAGATCCAACAAAAGGTGGGAAATTCACCCCGACCTCACGAACCTCGGCTGGTCACCACCTGGTCTGATGGAGAAAACGGCGGCTGGTTTCGCCAGACCGATGAGAACTCGGGTTTCTTCGGCTACTTTTTTGCGCCCTACATGGAGCATGTCCGCCATGGAGAATACCCCTCCCACACGGTTTCGCTCTCCGTCTATCTGGAGGAACATCCACCTCAGGAGAAGGCCCAGGTGCAGACCGGTGCCTGGAATGTCGGAGATACCTCGGGCATGGACTTCGCTCAATGGGCCGGTTCTGAGTCGCAACGCAAGGCGGTAGACAAGATCGTTCAGGTCAGTCAGAGATATCATCAACTGGCGGAACGCTCAGACCAGAGTGAGACGCTGAGCAAACTGCTGACAGCGGCAAGACATACCCTGCTGGAGGCGGAGACCAGTTGTTATCTGTTCTGGGGTGACAGTTGGATACCTCATTTGTACCAGCGTACCAATCTGGTGGAGACTCTGCTGGAGCGAGCCGAGCAAGTGCTCACCGTACTGCCCAGTGAGAGAGTGAGCGAAACCGTGAAGACAAAAGCAGACGATCCGGTCAATACACCGGTCGGCAAGTCCCTCAGAACAAACACGCCCGGACCAAGCACTGTCGAGGAGAAGCCCACCCCGGCATCCCTACCGCGGCGAAAAGCTGTGGACGAGAAACGGCCGCCAAAAGGTAAAAAATCGTCAAGCCGTAAGAAAGTTGCAACAAAAAAACAATCACACAGGAAAAAAAGAAAAAAAACGCCTTCAAAACAATGAGTTCTATTATTAGTACATGTATGGCCGAGTGTTGAATCTCTGCTATAATGGCTGCCCTGTTCGAGCCGCTGTCCTGGCAGGAACCCATTTCCGATCAACGGCCTCAGCGGCGAGGCAATCGGCTGACGAACCAGGCGGTATCGACCCATCCAGCAAGCTCGAGACATGCAGGACTCCGACCCCAATCCAACCCAGATCCCGGACAAAGAGTCCCTGCGCAGCCTGGAAGAGGCGCTGAAAAAACACTTTCCACGTCCAATCGAGCAGACGGAACTGGTTTTGTTGGACGTATCACCACGGCGCCTGCATGCCTATTGGCATATCACGCCCTGGGAACTGAAAGCCGCCGAGGCAGGATCGAGAGGCAGCAAGACCCGCTTGATACTGCGCTTTCATGACCTGACCCAGCAGACCCGCAAGCAGGAGTCCTCACCCAGCTTCGATATCGAGATCTCGGGCGCATCCGGCAGCCAGTACGTGGAGCTCTGGGAGGACGCCAAACGTTACCGGGCGGAACTGGGTCTGCTGCTGGATGACGGCAGATTGATCGATCTGGCCAGATCGAATACCGTGGAACTGCCAAAAGCCAAACACTCGCCACAGCAGGGTGGTAAGACACTGACTCTCACCCCAACGGACAAAGGCTTGATCGAGGCGCAGCCGCAACGAGCCGCGACGGCCGATGCCATACAAAAGGCCCGCGAGGCCTGGCGGGTGAACGACGCTCAACCCAACGACGCGACCCTGCAAGCGCCGCTCAATGAACTCTTCCCCCTGTTTCCGGACCCGAGCGCACCGCCTTTCGAGGCACATCGACTGCACAGGATAGCCCCTCGGCAAGCCACCGCATCGCGGGAGATTTCCGCGACTGACGAGGAGCTGGAACTCACCCCATCGAAAGGTTCGCCCATGTCCGCTGCTGCGGACCGATCGAAGGAAGGGCCAACCGGGCCGTCCGTAACGACCGAGCTGAAAGCGCATGGAGAGATACGGCAAGATGGCTTTCCGCTCTGTTCGGTCCAGGATGCCAGGAAGCTGGTGAAGACGCTCTTCGAGCCCCTTGTTTCCCAGGAACCCACAGGCTTCGAAACCATCGCCCCCTCAGGCAGCCTTGAATCCGGAGCGACCGAGCTGAGATTCCCATCGATCTCGCGCGCGTCCCCGGCGAATTCGTCTGAATGGACGGAACAAGACGGCTTCCCGCTCTGTTCGATTCAGGACGCCCGGGATCTGCTGAAGGACCTGATCGAACCCAGGCTCCCTGAAGCATCCCAGGCAATCGTCGCCTTGGAAATACCAACGGGTTTCGCCTTCGCGCCTGCCGGCCCCAGACCGTTCAGGCCGGCAAATCCGAGACCAAGCGGCGGTATCGAATCGGCCTCTGACCGTGCTGCGGATTCGAGTGCCCCCTCCAGCCCTGTCTCCAGTTTTACCCTGCTGCAAGACCCGGATGAAGAATTGCATATCGAACTGCATATTCACGGCCGTGCACGACCCAACTCCCATTTCGTGTTTCATGGTCAGCACATAACCACCGAGGCAGACGGCAGCTTCTCGTTGCACAAGGAACTGCCTCTCGCCAGCCAACGCTTCGTCGCCCTGCTGCTGGCCGGCAAGTACGATCGAGAAGCGTGAGATGGCCCGGGGCTATCTGGCACTGCTGCTGCATGCACATCTGCCTTACGTACGCCATCCCGAACACGCGTCTTTTCTGGAAGAGCGTTGGTTCTTCGAGGCCGTCACCGAGTGCTATCTCCCCCTCCTGCAAGTCTTCGAGGGCCTGCAACGAGAAGCTATAAGCTATCGCCTGACCCTGTCTCTCTCCCCCACTCTGATCGGCATGTTGCAGGACAGACTGCTGAGCCAGCGCTATTTGCGGCATCTCGAGGATCTGCTTGGACTGGCCGGGCGGGAAGCGATACGCAAGCATGCGGATCAGCGCACCCGGGCGCTTGCAGAACGCTATCTGCAAGGTTTCCAGGAGACTCGGAGGCAGTATATCGAACGTTATCAGACCGATCTGATCGGTGCTTTCAAGCAACTGCAGTTGGCGGGACGGCTGGAGATCATCACCACCGGGGCGACCCACGGTTTCCTGCCTCTTTTGCGCACCGAACCGGGTGCGGTGAGGGCACAGTTGGCGGTCGCGGCCGAGACATACCAGGAGACCTTCAACGACCAGTCAAGGGGCATCTGGCTGCCCGAGTGCGGTTACTTTCCGGGCCTGGAAGAATCCCTGGCGGACCTGGGCTTTCGCTATTTCATCCTCGACACTCATGGCATCCTCAATGCTGAAGAACGACCCTGGCACGGCATTGCCGCACCCCTGGCCTGTCCCAACGGCATGGCCGCCTTCGGCCGGGACCCTGAGTCCTCCCGACAGGTATGGAGCGCCGACCAAGGCTATCCCGGCGACGAATGGTATCGGGAGTTCCATCAGGATATCGGTTTCGATCGTCCACCCGAAGAACTCGGCCCGTTCATCCTCGAGGACGGATCCCGTAGCCACACCGGCATCAAATACTTCCGGGTCACCAACCAGGGCCGCTACAAACAACCCTATGAACCGAAACGGGCCGCGCAACGGGTCGAGGCCCACGCGGAAGACTTCGTGCAGAAACGACTGGCGTCGATCCATAAACATGGCGCCCTTATGGCCCAACCCCCTATGCTCCTCGCACCCTATGACGCGGAGCTGTTCGGTCACTGGTGGTACGAGGGTCCCCAATGGCTGGAAGCGGTGATCAGAAAGATCCATCAGCAAAACGACCTGGAGCTGATCTCGCCTTTCGACTTCCTCCAACGCCATCCCAAGCTGCAATGCGCCGGACCCTCCGCCTCCAGCTGGGGTGAGTTGGGTTATAACGCCTACTGGCTGAACGAACACAACGACTGGCTCTACCCACACCTGCACCAGGCGGCCCGGGAGATGCAGCGGCTTGCCGCCGACTTCGCCGGCGCCACGCCGGGCGGTCTGAGATATCGTGCCTTACAACAGGCCGGACGCAGTCTGTTGCTGGCCCAGGCCTCGGATTGGCCTTTCATCATCAAGTCCGGTTCCAGCAAGGCCTACGCTGAGCAGCGGGTACGGGATCTGCTCGCCCGCTTCAATTATCTGGCAGAATCGATCCGCGAAGACCGGATCGATCCGCGCCACCTGGAAACCCTGGAGCAGATGGACGCCATCTTCCCGAACCTCGACTATACCTTTTTTATTCAGCAGGAGTGACTCGAGCATGTATATCGTCATGGTGAGCCCTGAATGCGCCCCGGTCGCCAAGGTCGGAGGACTCGGAGACGTGGTGCACGGTCTTTCCCGGGAACTGGCGCTACGCGGCAATGCGGTGGAGCTGGTCCTGCCCATGTACGACTGCATGCACACCGAACGGATCGAGGATCTGCACAGGGCCTATGCGGACCTCTGGGTACCCTTCCACGACATTTCGATCCACTGCGATGTCTATAGCGGCCGGGTCGACGGCCTGAGCTGTTTCTTCATCAAGCCCAATTCTGCGGAAAGGTTCTTCGAGCGGGGCCGCTATTATGGCGAGAGCGACGATGCGGAGCGTTTCGCCTTCTTCTCCCGCGCCTGTCTGGAGTTTCTGCTGAAGAGCGACAAACACCCGGACATCATCCACTGCCACGACTGGCAGACCGCCTTGGTGCCGGTGTTGCTCTATGAAATCTACAACGGTATCGGCATGACCCATCCCCGGGTCTGCTACACCCTACACAATGTCGGACATCAGGGAGTCACCGGGGAGCACATCCTGCGCCAAGCGGGGCTCGATCCGACGGCGATGATGATCCCGGAACGGCTGCTCGACCACACCCACGCCGATGCGGTCAACCTGATGAAGGGCGGCATCGTCTACTCCAACTTCACCACCACCGTCTCCCCCCGCTACATGGAGGAGATACGTCACAGCGAACTGGGTGAAGGTCTGCAGGATACCCTGAACCATCATGCCGGCAAGGTGGGCGGGGTATTGAACGGGGTCGACTACGAGGCCTGGAATCCCCAGAGCGACCCCCATATCCCGGCCAACTACGGCGTGGACGATCTGACTCCCAAGGCCGACAACAGACAGGCCCTGCGCCGGCGGCTGCTGATCCGCGACCTGTTCAAACCGATCGTGGCGGTGGTCAGCCGCCTGGACCGGCAGAAGGGAGCCGACCTGATCCGTCATGCGGCCTTTTTCAGCCTGGCCAACCACGCCCAGTTCGTACTGCTTGGCTCCGCCGCCGAAGAGGAGCTGAACGCCGCCTTCTGGGGCCTCAAGCACTACCTCAACGACAACCAGGACTGCCACCTGGAGATCGGCTACGACGAGGGGCTGTCCCACCTGATCTACGCGGGCGCCGACATGCTGGTGATCCCCAGCGTCTACGAGCCCTGCGGCCTGACCCAGATGATCGCCATGCGTTACGGCACGGTGCCCGTTGTGCGCAATACCGGCGGCTTGGCCGACACGGTATTCGATGCCAACTACTCGGAGGTCCCCTTTGAACAGCGCAATGGCTACGTCTTCAACGACCTGACCACCGATGGGCTGGAGTCGGCTCTGGGCCGGGGTATCGGCCTCTGGTACCGCTACCCGGAATATTTCCGTCAGTTGCGGGTCAACGGCATGCAGCGGGATCTGTCATGGAACCACCCGGGCCAGGATTATATGAACATCTATGAGCTGATTCGGGCTTGAGCCAGAGTTGTCGCGATGCACTTCAAGGATCCTTCACACCGATCCCGGCCGGATGATGCGCGTCAAAGATCCACCGATTAGCCTTGACTGGAAGTGCGAGGTTCGGCATTCCCGCTGACCAGACGCCAGGCCTCCTCAGCGGTAAGGGGCTCCGAGAAGAGCAGACCCTGAGCGAAATCGCAGCCCAGTTTGCAGAGCTCCTGGCATTGCTCCTCACTCTCGACGCCCTCCGCGATGCAGTCCATACCCAGATTGTGGGCCAGATCAATGATGGCACGTACGATCATACGGTCGTCCTCATTGTCCAGCATATGGGAGATGAAGGCACGATCGATCTTGATCTTGCTGATAGGGAAATTGCGCAAATTGTTGAGAGAGGAGTAACCCGTACCGAAATCGTCCATACACAGCTGCACACCCATCTGTTCCAGTTCGGTGACGGTCTGACGCAGATGTCCCGCATACTCCATCAGTACAGTCTCGGTGATCTCCAATGCCATGGCGTTCACGTCGATCCGGTGCTTCTGCAGGATCCCTTGCAGATCCTTGGCCAATCCTGGCTGGGTGAGTTGAACACCGGAGAGATTGATATTCATTGTGAGTGGATTGAACTCGGCTATCCGCTGCCAGACCTGTAACTGCCTGCAGGCATCCTGCATGACCAACTTTCCCAGCGGCAGGATGATGCCGGTCTCTTCGGCGAGGGTAATGAACTCCCCCGGTGGGATCAAACCCCGCTCAGGATGCTGCCAACGTACCAGGCTCTCGAAGCCACTAATTCGATTGTTCTGCAGATCAAAGATTGCCTGATAGAAATTCACAAACTCACGACGCTCGATCGCCCGGCGTAAATCGTTTTCCAGGTTCAACCGCTCCACTGCCTGGTTGTGCATCTCAGCGTCGAACACCTCCACTTTGTCACGTCCCCGGGATTTCGCGTGATACATGGCGGTATCCGCATCACGCAACAGGTCTGCTGCATTGCGTTGACTGCCATGGCTCATGGTGATACCGACACTGATACTGGTGAAGATCTCATAGTTCTCCAATCGGTAGGGTTCCCGAACCCGTTCTCTGATCCGCTCGGCGAACATGAGGGTGTCAGACAGCCCACCCACGCCCTCCAGCAGTGCCGCGAACTCGTCACCCCCCAAGCGCGCCACCGTGTCGGATGGACGGCACTCGTCCTGCAGTCGCAGCGAGATGCTTTTCAAGAGCAGATCGCCGATCCTGTGGCCCAGGCTATCATTGATGTTCTTGAACCGATCAAGGTCCAGGAAGAGAACAGCGAACTGAAAATCCTCCCGCTCACAACGCTTGATGACCTGCGAGAGCCGGTCCATGAACAGATCCCGGTTGGCCAGGCCCGTCAACGAATCGTAGAGGCTGTTATGGACCAGTTGTTGTTCGGCGCGTTTCTCTTCGGAGACATCGATATTCGCGCCTCGGCTGCCCAGATTCGTTCCATCGTCAGCGATAATCGGTTTACAGAAATGCCTAATCCAACGGATATGCCCTTGTTTCGTTTGAATCCGAAACTCCATCGGCAACACTTCTCCCTGCCTGCCAGTCTGGTGTAGATGTTCGTCCCAGACTTGTCGGTCCTCCGGATGAATAATCTCGCGCAGCAATTCCGGACGCTGATAAAACTCTCTCGCATTGAAACCCGTCATGCGTTCACAGGAGGGTGATATATAGCGTATTCGACCATCTGGCTTCAGCCAGAATGACCAGTGAACCGAATGTTCCGTCACTGTACGAAACAGTTCCTCGCGCTCCTCCAACTGCTTCTGGGTGGAAAAAATCGCTTTGAACATGCGGTTGACCGCATTGATCAGGTCACTCAACTCCAAAATACCCTTCGACATAGAGACCGGTACCGCGGATTGGAGATCAGTAGACTGGTAGTTGGAGAGCGAACCAATGACATCCGCCACCGGTCTGGAATAGTAACGCTGCAGCAACCAGCCCATGGTGAGCATCAGCATGATGATCAATCCCACCAATACCAACACCTGGATCAAGATCTCTTCGATGGCATGGGCGGTCAAGATAGCCGTCGGTACGACATTGTAGAGACGCCAACCCATGGGCAATGAAAGCTCCTTTTCCACACCGTAATAGCGCTCCGCCCCGAGGTGGAAATCGACCAAGCCCAGGGTATCGGGGCCGCTTATGCGACGCAGCTCCAAGCCCAGATTATGACGACTCTGGATCAACCGGGTTTCCGGATGGTAGATGACGGCACCGTCTTCCGATAACACGAAAAGCATCTCATCCTGTATTAGTTCACCCCGCCCGAATTGGTTGAGCAGGGGTACGAAATCCTGCAGATCCTTTTCCACTACCAACATGCGCCCGTCCCCGATTGCGGTCAGCAGACTGATCACTGAACGCCGGGTGATCAGGGACTGGTAGACCGAGGAGATCAAATCCATCTCGATGACAAAATCCAAATGGGAGAAATCGAGCCCCAGAAACTGCCCATACCGTTCAGGATTGGAAATCAACTCGATCCTGCCCGCACGGTTCAACAGATAGAAGACACTGCCCTGACTGCTCAGGTAATACGCACTTTCCATGAGATGGCTGACACTGGTGCTGCCACTGTCAGCCAGATCATTGACCAGATGTTCGATTTTCGCCTGTTCCTGACGCAACATCTCCTCGACGGTGCCCTCGATGACCTCGACCCGACCATGCAGGATGTGCGACATCTCCTGTTTACTGTGCTGATATTCGAACACGGCGATCAGGATCGAGGAGGCCAGAATGGCAACGCCGCCCACCCAAAGCAGCATAAACCTCAGCTTGACGCTTAAAGGGAGTGCCCCAGTCACTGGAGTGTGGCCACCTTGATGAAGCTTCCATCCTTGACCTGTACCTCGTAGATCTCCCTCACGACATCACCATTGGCGTCAAACTCCACCTCTCCCATCAATGTATGAAACCGTTGTGACAAAAGCTGCCTTTTTATCTCCTCGGCGGACGGTCGAGGCGCATTTCTGATGGCCTCAGCCAAGATTGTGATGGCTTCAAAGGCCCGCGTGGACCTGGCATTGGCCTGTTTACCCAATCTCGCCTGCATACTCTCTGAGAATTTAAGATACTCGGGATGATTGTTGCTCGGATCAATGAAGGTCACCAGAGACAGCCCCTCCACGGCATTACCACCGTAGCGCATGAGATCCTCGGTCTGCGCCCACAGAGTGGCAATCAGTGACCCCTGGTAACCGCTCAGCCGCAATTTCTGGGCCGCAATACCGGTCATGCTCACCTCGGTCAACAGCACCACAGCATCCGGTCCGATTGCCTGCACCTGTGCCACAACAGATGCCCAGTCCATGTCCTGATCGGGATGTATCCTGACCTGCCCTGTCCGACCCGAAAATCTCTGCTGGGTGAGTTCGACATACTCCGTTACAAAACTGGGATTGGACATATCCATCAGGAAGACCAGTGACTCGACCTGCTTGTTTGCCAAGAGCTTCGCCATGGCATCGGTGTAGAGCTTGGTATCGACGGAAGTCCTGAAAAACAGATCGTCCAGGCCGCTCAGCTCGGTGGTGGCGGTATACGGCGTAAACATCAGCACACCCTTGGAAGTGATCTCAGGGTAGGCGATAAGGGATGAATTGGAGGTAACATGGCCGATCACGGCCACAACACCCGCTTCCAGCAGTGCCCGATCAGAGGCAATGATGCCTTCTGGGGTATTTTGGTCGTCAGAAATCAACAGCTGCAAGGGACGCCCGTTGATACCACCGGCTGCATTGACCTCCTCCACTGCGAGCAAGGCGCCTTCCCGGATATATTCCCCGGCGGTTCCGCCATGACCACTGAGGTTGACAGCAAGACCGAGGCGAATAGGTTCCGCCTGTGGACGAGGCCAATGCCAATAGGCTGTCAGCAGAATAATCAAGCCAAGCAACAACAGGCCGCCGATACCCCTGAGTTTGAAATCCATGGGTTAACTCTTCAGTCAAAGGATTGATGATTTTTTGCTTGTCGATTCGAGCCTATAAGCAAGTAGTCAACGGTTTACATGCTGCAAAAAGATCTGACGGTTCCTGAGTCACGTTCTCTAAGTCGAAGCTGTGCGAAGATGTTTATTACTAGAGCAGCAGACAGCACCTTGGATCAGGCATTTGAACGAGTTCTCCCCCATTCAACAGCGCATGCCATGACTCGATTTTTCTAGAGTATAATTGAAGTACAATAATACATACTATGCTTTGTGAAAAAATCAAAACAATGCTGTGGTTAAACGCACTTCTGATTGTCTGACAGTCGTATCCGTCTTCACTCCGCCCCAGGCGGTAGAACGCCAGTGAAGCTAGCCTAAGTCTCTCATGTGTAAGATCATTTCAGATGAAAAACGCACGCCGATACATCACATACAGCTTGATTAGCCTGCTACTTACGGGCTGTGCGGGCATGACTGAGCATTTTCTGGAAAATGCCATGATCACCCATACCACGGCCAACAAGACCCGCTCCGGCATCGAGACACGCGGCAGTGGTGAAGTGCTTCTGGTGCTCACCTTCTCCGGCGGCGGCAGTCGCGCCGCAGCACTCGCATATGGAGTCCTGCAGGCACTCAAGGAATCCACCCTGGCAAGCAACCAGCAAAAGCAAACATTGCTCGAGGAGGTCGACATGATCTCCGCCGTCTCCGGCGGCAGTATTACCGCAGCCTATTTCGGTCTGTTCGGTGAGCGGTTGTTCAGCGATTTTCGCGAAGTGTTTTTACAAAGAAACGTCAGCGAGGAACTCAAAGATACGGTCCTGACTGCCGGTACCCTGGCGCGTCTCAGCTCTGAAACGTTCGGTACCGGTGATATACTGGATGAGTATTTCAATCAACAACTTTTTGGATCGGCGACCCTCGATCAATTGCTCGACGCCGAAGGCCCCTATGTACGGATCAATGCCACCGACCTGTTCAAGGGGGGACAGTTTGGCTTTACCGCCGAGCAGTTCGCGTTGATTTGCTCGGACATCACAAAGTTTCCTGTTTCCCGGGCGGTGGCAGCATCCAGTGCCGTACCCATCATCTTTACACCGATTACCCTGACCAATCATGCCGGTCGCTGCGACTACACGCCACCCGCTTGGCTGCAACAAGGCCTGCTGGAAAAGGGCAGGCACAATCGGCGCTATCGGATCGCCGCCAATCTGCACGCCTACCTGCAACGCGAATCCCACCCTTATATTCATCTGGTGGATGGCGGCTTGGCGGATAACCTGGGCCTGCGAGCCGTCATGGACTACATCGTGATTGAAGGCGGATTGTGGCAAACACTGCAAAGATTCAATCTGGCCGATGCCCAGGATATCGTGCTGATCTCGGTGGATGCATCGGC
>JAAUXZ010102869.1_pt1 | contig 13999 bp, 9 predicted proteins | sample 7278131 | NCBI WGS metagenome assembly JAAUXZ01 (sample SAMN14350119, study PRJNA611818) | marine sediment metagenome | isolation source: surface marine sediment (3m) | place: French Polynesia: Moorea | collected 2018-08
AGCCGCCGGGCATGCCGCCGCCGGTGTCGGCGTGGTGGCACTGGATCGAGGCGATCAGCACCACCTCGCCCCCGGTCACGACCGGCGCGTACACGTTGTAGTCGGGGAGGTGTCCGCCGCCGTGGAAGGGGTCGTTCGACACGACCACGTCGCCTTCGCGCAGCCCGCCCTCGGGCTCGAAGAAGTCGAGAGCGAAGCGCACCGGCAGCGTCGACGAGAGCATGAACTGCGGGATTCCCACGGAGAGCGCCGCGAGGCGGCCGCTCCCGTCGAGAATCGTGGCGTTGCGCTCGTTCGACTGGTTGAGGATGGGCGTGGTGGCCGTGAGCGAGACGTGCGTCGCCATCTCGAAGGCGACGGTTTCCATGGCGCCGCGGATCACCTCCACGGTGACCGGATCGAAGTCGCTATCCGCCATGCGATCCCGGCGCCGTGGCCCGCTCCGCGGCCGGCGCACGGCCCGCCTTCTTCACAGCGCGCGCGCGCTTCTTCGCCGTGGGCGCGACGCCCGCCGCCTCGGCGACGACGGCAAAGGAGCGCTCCACCAGCGACCTGAAGCTCGCGATGTCGGGCACGAGCTCGGCGTCGGCGTTGAAGCCCCAGCACACCTGGCCGTCGTAGCTGATGAGCGCGATTCCGAGGCCGACGTTGGGGAGCAGGGGCACCTGCGGGTACATGGCCTCCATCTTCGCGCCCAGCAGATAGAGGGGGAACTGGGGGCCCGGCACGTTGGTCACGATCGAGTTCATGGCACCCGACGCCGCCTGCACGCCGAGCGAGAGGAGCCCGGTGGGCATGACCTCCATGAGCGACATCATCATGTCGACGCCCAGGGCCTGCTTCGACTCCTTGAGGGCCTGGGTGGTCTCGTGGATGCGGGCCAGCTGCTCGCGCGGGCCCTCCTGCTCGAGCGGCAGACGAATCAGCCAGGCGGAGACGCGGTTGCCGAGCTTTCCCTTCTCTTCCTCGCGGCGCACGCTCACGGGCGCCTGCACGCGGAAATCGAGCTCGTCGGGGCGCATCTGCCGGCGCAGCAGGAACTCGCGGAAGGCGCCGGTCACGACGGTCAGCACGACGTCGTTCACCGTGCACTCGAGCCCCTTGCGGATCGCCTTCACGTCGGCGAGCGGCACCTGCCACCAGTCGGAGACGCGGTGGGGGCCGAGACGCCCGTTGATCGGCGTCTCCGACGAAGGCGCGTTCTGCGACACGAACATGTCGCGCAGCGCGCGGGCGCGGGTCGACACCTCCTCCCACAGGTCCTCGGTCTCGCGACGGAAGTCGCGGAAGCCGCGCAGGGCGCGCAGCGGCATCTCCGCCCGGCGCCGCAGCGAGTCGCGGAAGAGGTCGCCGGGGCTCGGCGAGGGCCGCGGAATGTAGGCGGGCGCGGGGTGGATCTCGGCGTCGGGGGTGATCGACTGCAGGATCTGCGAGATGTCCACACCGGAGCTGCCGTCGATCATGCAGTGGTGGATCTTGCTCACCATCGCGAAGCGGTCGCCCTCGAGCCCCTCCACGACCCAGATCTCCCAGAGCGGACGCGCGCGATCGAGCTGCTGGGCCATGACCCGTGCCGCGAGGTTCTTGAGCTGGGCCTCGCTCCCCGGCCGCGGCAGCGCCGTGTGGCGCACGTGGAAGTCGATGTTGAAGTGCGCGTCGTCGACCCAGACGGGCGTGTTCTCGAAGGGGATGAAGCGGAGCTTCTGCCGGTAGCGGGGAATGCGGTGCAGCACCGAGGCCGTGAAGCGCTTGATGCGATCGAAGTCGACTCCGCCCTCCGGCGTCGCCAGCGGGCCCCGCTCGAAGACCTGCACGGAGCTCACGTGCATGTGGTGGTTCGGGGTCTCCATCACCAGGAAGGAGTTGTCCTGTGCGGAGAGCCGGTCGTAGTTGTAGCGGGCCATTCGGCGCGTCCTTCGTCGGCTGGAGACGCCAGCTTCCTCCCCGGGGGTACCCCGCGTCAACCCGATTCCTGCAGCAGGGAAGCTGCGGTGAAGGCCCTGCGCTGCGGCCCGGCGGCGTCTGGGCGCTTCCGGGGGCGGCACGCGGCGTGCAATGCTCACGGGCGGAATCGGGCCCCCGACGCCGGGGCCGAGGGAGGCCTTCATGGAAGCCGAAGCACGAGACGCCGACGCCTTCGCCGACGAGGCGGGCGACGGCCCCATCCGGCGCGGGGACACGGGGATCCGCGCGCTCCTCACGCTCCTCTTCCTCGTGATCTGGGCGCTGGTGGAGCCGGTGCTGGTGCTGATCGCGCTCTTCTCGATCGTGTGGGCGCTCGTCACCGAGCGCGCGGCACCCGAGCGCCTGCGCGAGTTCGCCAACGCGCTCGTGGCCTACGCGTACCGGATCTGGCGCTACATCACCTGCAACGAGCCGCAGGTGCCCTTCCCCTTCTCCGCCTTCCCGCCGGCCCCGGAGCCGCCGGCGGACCTGGGGCCCGACGACGCACCCGGCGTTCGCGACGGGTAGCCCTTCGACTTCGGTCCGAGCGCGCACCCCGATGGCGGGATCGACACGCTTGAACCGAGGCGATGCTCCGGCCGACAATGGGCCCAGGAAGCCCGAAGATGGCCGGCGCAGACTCCACGCCCTACACCGCGGAGCCGACGGGGCACGACGCGGGCCCGCCCGCCCCGCCCTGGGAGCATCGGCCCCGTCGAGACGAGCGACCCTGGCGGCGCTTCTGGGCGCGCCAGGTCGACTACCTCCTCCTGGCGCTGGTGCTGGGCGTAGGAGTGGGGTTCCTCGCGCCCGGGGTCCTCGCGGACGACGGCGAAGCGCCGAGCACGCTGCTGTGGAGCGTGGCCAGCTGCTTCCTGTGGATCTTCGCCGAGAGCGGATTCCTCTGGTCCACGGGCACCACGCCAGGCAAGTGGATGCTGAGCCTGCGCGTGGTGGGGCCGGACGGGGAGCGGCCCTCGTTCGGCCGTGCGCTCCGGCGCAGCGGCAGCGTCTTCGTGAGTGGGGTCGGCCTGGGCATCCCGCTCGTGAGCCTCTTCACCATGCTTCACGGCTACAACACGTTGCGCGAGGGCGGCACGCCGATCTGGGAACGGGTGTCGGGGCTCCGTGTCGAGTCGGCGCCCATGCGTGGCGCGCGGCTCTCCGCGGCCGTCGCGACGGTGACCCTCGTGCTGGGTCTCACCATCTGGGCGGAGTTCTTCGAGGATCCGTGGGAGCAGGAAGCCCGCGACTCGCTGACCGGGCTCAGGACCTGGATGACGGACAAGGCCGGGGAGCGCAAGATCGTGGTCGAGGCCGTGGGCGGCGTCCAGTCCGGTGAAGCGGTGGAGGGGGACGTCCGGCGCCTGCCCCTGCAGATCCCGGCCGCCGGCTGGTACGCGATCGTCGCGGGGTGCGACCAGTCGTGCGTGAACCTCGACCTCTCGGTCGTCGCACCCTGGGGTACGGAGCTGGGAGCCGATCGCTCCTCCGACGCGGTTCCGATCGTCTACCTCCGCACGGACGCGCCCGAGAGGCTGGACCTCGAGGTGGAGATGGTGCGCTGCGACCTCGAGCCGTGCGCGTACGCGTGGCAGATCCTGAGGGCCGACTCCAGCCTCCGTTTCATCACCGAGTCGCGGATGGGCAGCTGCTTCGCGGTGAGCCCCGAGGGCCTCGTGTTGACGGCCCACCACCTGGTCGAGGGGGCCGAGAACGTCTTGGTCCGCTTCGGACGGGGCGAGCCCCTTCCGGCGAAGATCATCGAGCTCCTGCCAGCGGCCGACGTCGCGCTGCTCCGGGTCGATCGGCGCACGACCAACTACCTGAGCCCGGCCGACGACCAGGGCCTGCGTCTCGGCCAGAGGATCTTCACGATGGGCTTTCCCGCCACCCACATCCTCGGTTCGGAGATCAAGTTCTCGGAGGGCACCGTGGCGTCTCTCGCCGGGCCCGCGGGAGAAGGCCACTTCTTCCAGATGTCCGTGGCCATCCAACCGGGCAACTCGGGCGGGCCCGTCGTCGACGAGTCGGGGCGCGTGGTCGGCGTGGTCAGCGCCACGGCCGAGCACCGCCGCTTCGAGGAGGTCACCGGCGCCCTTCCCCAGGGCGTGAACTGGGCGGCGAAGGCGGCTTCGGCGCGGTCGCTCTTCCCACACCCGACCCGGGCGACGCCAGCGGAGGGGCGTGCGGAGGCGATCCGCAGGGTCCGACAGTCCGTCTGCTTTCTCGAGACCTACTGACGCAGCATCAGCCGACGTCGATCGCCTCGGCGGTGAAGTCGGCGTTGCGCTCCAGGGCCTCCATGGGAGTCCTGCGACCGTTGGGCCGAGGGCCCCGGACCCCGGGGCCCCTCTCCTCAACCTCGCTCCGGGCTCAGCGCTTCGGCTTCGGCGGTCTGGATCAGCGCGTAGTTGTCGTGCCGGAAGCTGTCGATCAGCTCGTCGACGTCGGACTGCGGAACGCCGACCTGCTTCAGCAGGGCGCTGCCCCGAAGCAGGGCGCTCTCCACGTAGCCCGCGCCGGCGAAGTGGACGCCCTTGGCGATCAGCTCCGCCTGGTCCCCGAGCGTGCGCACGCGCACGAAGACGGCGAGGGCCGGGTAGAGCCGCTGCAGGGTCACGGCCAGGCCCTTGGAGAGATGCCTGTCCGACGTCCCCACGAAGACGGCGAGGGCTCTGCCCAGCGCCGCCGCCTGCTGGGTGACCGGGCTGAACATGTCGCCGTAGTGGACGTTCTTGCCCCACCTCTTTCCCTGCTCGACCGCGCCGACGTCGCGGTCGAAGGCCACGTAGGGGACCTTGGCCTTCTCCAGCATCAGGCAGATGAGCATCCCCACTTCGTCGCAGCCGACGACGACGACGTGCCGGTCCAGATCCTCCGCGAGGGCGTCGTCGGCGGGCACCGCGCCCCGCGCGCGGTGCGCCAGCCGATCCCCCGCCTTCACGAGCAGCGGGGTCAGGATCATGCTGACGGCCACCACCAGCGTGGCCAGCGTGTGCGTATAGGCGCCCACCAGCCCCACGGCAGCCGCTGCGCCGAACAAGACGAAGGCGAACTCACCCGACTGCGACAGGTAGAAGGCCGTGCGGATGGCGGCCGGTCGGCGGACGCCGAAGGCGAGGGCGAGTGCGAGCAGCACCGCGAGCTTCAGCGAGATCACGACGGGCACGTGGACGACGAGGTCGGACCAGCTCGTCAGCAGGGCAGCCAGGTCGATCGACATGCCCACCGCGATGAAGAAGAGGCCCATCAAGAAGTGCTTGTAGGGCTCGATGCTCGCCTCGATCTGGTAGCGGTAGTCCGACGCCGAGAGGAGCACTCCCATCAGGAAGGCGCCGAGGGTCATCGAGATCCCCGCTTGCTCCACGGCCCAGGCCGCGCCGACCACGGCGAGCAGGAGCAGGATTCCGAAGGCCTCCATCTGGCGCCGACGCGCCGTCTCGGCCAGCGCGGCCGGCAGCAGGTAGCGGCCGACGACCACGATTCCCGCGATGGAGCCCACCGCCAGCAGGGCCTTCCTCCAGAGAGGGATCTCGGGCGCTGCAGCGGTCGTCTGGGCGAGGATGGGAACGATCGCCAGGACGGGGACGATCCAGAGATCCTGGGCCATGAGGATCGCGAAGGACGTGTTCCCGTGTTGGCTGGCCAGCAGGCCCCGCTCCTGGAGGGTCGTCATGACGATGGCCGTGGACGACATGGCGAGGCCGAGACCGAGGATCACCGCGAGGGGCCACGGCTCTCCCGCGAAGAGACCGCAGTAGAGGGCGATCACGGCTCCGGTGACCAGCAGCTGGGCCGAGCCCAGACCCAGCAGCAGACGGCGCATCGACCAGATCTTCTGCGGACGCATCTCCAGGCCGACCGTGAACATGAACAGCACGACGCCGAGCTCCGCGACGGCCTGCAGCTCGGACACGTTGTGGCTGGCGATGGGGCCCGGCGTGTGCGGACCGATCAGGATCCCGGCGACGATGAAGCCCAGCACGGAGCCGAAGCCGAGCCGCTGGAAGAGAGCGACGCAGATCGCCGTGGCTCCGAGGAAGAGGATCACGACGAGGAGGACGGCCGAGGTTTCCATGGGCTCGCCTTCAGTCCACCCAGTGGAGGACGTCGCGGATCACGGACCAGCGCGGCCCCTCGAGATCGGCGTCGAGGCCCAGGATCCAGTGGTCGTAGAGCGCCTCGAGCGTGCCGTCCTTGCGTTTCAGGTCGATCCACCCGGAGAGGAAGCTCGCCATCTCCTCGTCGCCTCCCGCGACCGCGTAGGCGACGGGCACCTTGACCACGTCCGGGTGCGGGATCGCGACGGAGAACTCGGGGTGGAGCAGGCTCCAGGCGGAGATCCCCTCGGCCGCGAATAGGAAGGCATCGAGGTCTCCCGCCTCGCCCTCGAAGAAGGCCTCGGGCCGATCGAGCTCCACCAGCTCCGCTTGTGGCAGGTAGCGCTGGAGCATGTCCCTGTAGTAGGGAGCGGGCGGAACGGCGATCCGCGGCGCGGAGAGGCGCTGCAACGCGGCGCGGCTGTCGAAGTCGTCACGCCGGTGGTCGGGCACGGCGAAGGCGAGCGTGAGGTCGAGGTAGGGCTGCGAAAAGCGGATCGTCTCGAGCCGCGTGGGGGTGATGGCCAGGCCCGGCATCACGACGTCCACGGCCCCTGACGCCAGGTGCTCCGTCGCGTCCGTCAGCGCGACGGGCACCAGCTCGAGCCCGACGCCGAGGTCGCGGGCGAGCAGGTGCGCCATCTCGATGTCGAGCCCCACGAGCTCGCCGTTCTCGTGGAAGAAGGCCAGCGGCAGGAACTCGCGGAAGCCGACCCGCAGCCGTCCCCGCTCGCGGATGCGCTGGAGCAGGGGAGCCGAGCGGTCCTCTTCCGGGGGCGGCACGACCTCGGAGTGGAGGGTCGCCTGCCAGGTGCTCCGGATCGGCTGCATGCGCTCGAGCATCTCGGCGCCCCGGTTGCCGCCGGTCCAGGTCGCGGCGAAGAAGAGGCGCAGGCCCCCCACGGTGGCGATCAAGAGGATCGCGCTGATCACCACGTAGCGGGCGAGCGCTCCCGGCTTCGGCCGCAGCAGACCGTGCACCGCGCTCGCGCCGAGCAGCGCCACCACCAGCGTGTGGACCGCGGCCAGCAGGGTTCCGAAGCGCGCGTTGACGACGTTCGTGGCGACGAAGAGCTCGAAGGTGTCCGACGGGATCTGCATCAGGTCGAGCAGGAAGGGAACCGCGGCGTTCAGGCTGCCGAAGAAGCTCACCACGCCCGAGAGGATCAGCGTCGGGTACTGCGCCGGGGACAGGTCCGTCCCGGAGTACCAGGCGGCGAAGAGCACGAAGGAGAGCGACAGCAGCTTCGCGCTGCTGGGAAAGCTGAACGAGACGGGCACCACCACGTCCACCGCGGAAGCGACCTCCGGGTCGTCGGGCGCGACCCGTCCGAGCATCTCCTTGCTCCGCTGCGCCAGCACCGGAAGCACGATGAAGAGGCTGGAGGTCGCAAAGGCGGTGACCAGGGCGTCGCGCGTCAGGCCCACGACCTCCCCGTAGCGGAGCGGCGTCAGCGCCGTCACGAGGCCCGGCAGCAGCCAGAAGGTCATCAGCAGCGAGAAGGCGACGTAGCTCACCAGGAAGACCTGGAGCCGCCCGAGCTCGTCGGGGCTGAGCGTTCCCGCGGCGCTCGCCACGATGGCGAAGACGCCGATCGGCGTGAGCGAGACGACGAAGTTGGTGACGCGGGTCAGCGCCTTCGAGAAGGTGCCGAGCGCCTCCATGAAGCTCGTCTTCTGCTCGACCCCGATCAGCGCGACCCCGACCGCCACGCTGAAGAGCACCACCGCGGGCACGACGCTATTGGCGAGCGCGTTGAAGGGATTCTTCGGGATGTAGAGGCCCAGGAAGTCGAACTGGGGCGGCTCCTCCACCAGAGCGGCGCTGAAGAAGGCACCGGATTCCGAATGCGGGAACACCAGGGGCATGAGCACGACCAGCGCGATGCTGATGGACCACAGCACCAGCAGTACGCCGCCGGCACGGCGCGCCAGGCTCGTCGCCTCCGCGTAGCCGAGCTGCCCCAGTCCCAGGATGAGCGAGACGGTGACGTAGGGCAGCACCGTCATCTGGAGCAGCTGGATGAAGGCCTCTCCCACCACCTCGAGGACGGCCGCGCGCTCTCCCGCGAAGATCCCGACACCGACCCCGAGAACGAGGCCCACCACGATGCGCGCCGAGAGGCTCATGCGGCTGGGACGATAGCGGCGGCCACGGCCCCGCGCGGGCCGCTCAGATCAGGATGCCGGGATAGCTCGCCGGGCTGGGCAGGAAGCCGGGAAACACGGGGTCCAGATCGACCAGGCCCATGTGTCGATCGAGCACCTCTGCAAAGACGTCTCGGAAGTCGGTGGTGACGGCCAGGTCGCGGCCCTCGAAGAGGTCCGCAGGTCCCAGGCCCGGCCACTGGTCGCCGGCCGTCACGACCCGCCCACCCGACACTCCGCCGCCGAGGGCGAGCATCACGCTGCCGTGACCATGGTCGGTGCCGCTGCTCCCGTTCTCGGCCGCGGTGCGACCGAACTCCGTCATCCCGAGCGTCAGCGTCCTTGCGGTGTCCGCGCCCAGGTCCGCGTGGAAGGCGGCCAGCGTCGCGGCGAGGTCGTTGGCGACGCCGTCGAGGCGGGTCAGCTCGTTGCTGTGGTGGTCCCAGCCTCCGAGGCTCACGCAGACCACGCGCACGCCGATGTCCGCCTTGATGAGGGCCGCGACCTCCTGCATCGCCGCGCCGAAGCCGGTGACCGGGTACGCAACGGCGGGCTGGGGCACGACCTGCCCCAGCAGATCCACCGTGGCGAAGGCACCCGATGCGGCCCGACCGAGCAGGCTCGTCGCCGTCCAGGCGTACATGGCCTCCAGTGCGTCGCGACGCTTGGCCCGGCGAGCGCCGGTGAGCTGGAACCCGGCGAGCGATTTGAACGAGAGGGTGGGCGTGGCGCCCTGGAGGGCGGGGCTCGTCCCGGTGCCGATGCTGATGCCCGCGTGGCCCGGCGACACCCCCGCGGCCTCGAGGTAGCGGTTCAGCCACCCGGTCGCGACCGTCGGATCCCCCGGCGCCGCCCGCTCCATGAAGTCCTGCGCGTCGAAGTGGGAGCGGGAATCGTGGGGGCTCCCGGCGGCATGCACCCACGCGAGCTCGCCGCTCACGTAGAGGGGAAGCAGCGGCGCCAGCGCGGGATGCAGCCCGTAGAAACCGTCGAGATCGAGCTCCGCGCCGGGGCTCACCCGCACGCTGGGCCGGAGTGCGTAGTAGTCGGGGTCGCCGTGGGGCACGACCAGGTTCAGACCGTCGGCGGCGCCGCGCAGGAAGAGCGCCACGAGCACCGGGTCGACGCCCTGGCCCCGGCTCGCGCCGGGCCAGGCCAGCGCGGCGAAGCCCGCCGCGGTGCCGCTGAGGAACTGCCGTCGCGTGGTCGGCATGCTCAATGCCTCAGGAACTCGGGGGAGGAGAGGATGAGTGCCGCCGCATCACCGACCCGGGCCGGGCCCGACGCACCCGGGATCCGGTCGAGGTAGAAGAGGAGCTGGTTGCGGGTGAAGGGCGAGACGTGCCCGAAGACCAGCCGCGGGACGAGCGCGTCGACGATCTCGACCGAGCTGCCCCCGGCCATGCCGAGGTCCGTGCCGAGATCGGGATCGTGGGCCATCCAGCGCATGGCGTTCATGCGGGCCAGTAGCGCTCCCGTGCCCGCCCAGAACGCCGAGGCCTCCGGAAACCCGGTGGGCGGCGCCGCCTCGTAGAGCGGCTCGCCCATGGCCCGCAGCTCCGTGACGAAGCGGCCCAGCTCGGCCTCTGCGCTCTCCGCGCGCAGCGCCCGGGCCGCGCTGACCAGGACCAGGAGGGGGCGCTTCACCTTGTCGCGATACGACCCGCTCGTGAACTCCCCGGAGTGCAGGATCGCCCGCATCACCTCGCGCAGGTCGCCGCCCGTCGCGAGGTAGACGGAGGCGGCCTCCTGCACCAGCGACTCCGGCGGCCTTTCCGAGACGAAGCGCTGCACCAGCAGCCGGCAGAGCCGCTCGGCGGTGGTCGGGTGACGGGCGAGGAAGGCGATCAGGTCGAGGCCGTCCTGCATCCTCCCGTTCGCCGGAATCGAGAGCTCGCCCATCACCTGCTTGGGCCCCTGGTCGTGGATGGCGTTCTTGTACTTGAAGCCGGATGCGTTGGTCGACCAGCCGGTCATGACGCGCGCGACCTCGATCACGTCGGCCTGGTCGTATCCGCCGTCGACCCCGAGCGTGTGGAGCTCCATCAGCTCGCGCGCGTAGTTCTCGTTCAGACCCTTGAGCTCGCCGTTCGCGTTGACGAAGCCCTCCTTGAAGTTGACCCGGTTGTCGAGGTAGTCGAGCATGGCCGGCGAACGGGCCGTGGCCAGCAGCATGTCCTCGAAGCGGCCCAGCACGTGCGGCCGGATGGCATCGCGCTCGTAGGGAACGACGTCCCAGCGCGCGTAGCCCGAGCGCGCGTCGACGTTGAAGTGGTCGAACCAGAAATCCGTGAGCACCGCCTCGAGCTGCCTGCGGCTGTAGATGGAGCGGAGCAGCTTGGCCTTGCGGAGCTCCGCCCGGGGCACGCCGGCGCCGCCGGCGGGGCACGTCGAGCAGTAGCTGGCTCGGAGCTCGGCGTAGCTCATCGAGAGCGATGGAAACGCCGCGAGCCTCGCCTCGAGCTCCGAGTCGTCGATGGTCTCCGGGGCGAGCTGCTCGTCGATGAAGCGGTAGACGCCGAGCTCCTGGATGCGGGCGCGCGACCAGGGGTCCGGGCCGTAGGCGATGCGGTTGAGGACGTGCTCCCAGCGCCCCTCCGCCACGCAGCGGGGTCCGAGCGAAGCGAGCGCCAGCAGGAGCACGAGGCAGGCGAGGGGCAGGCGTCTCACGGGATCCCTCCGACCGAGAAGGCTTCCCGTCGCACGATGCAGGATCCACGCCGGAAGCGGAAGCGAGCGCGGCAGCGCGGGGCGCTCGCCCCACGAGGCCAGGCGCCGCACGGTGAGGCTCGCTGCCCCGGGCTCAGCCGCCCGCCGCCGACGCGTGGTCCACGAAGATCGGCGACGACCACGCGCGCTCCTGGGCCGGGGCCAGGCAGTCGTCTTCGAAGTCGGTGCGGTAGTCGCCCCAGCAGGGATCCACGGAGAGCGGATTGCCCTGCTCGTCGAAGGTCGTGCGCAGGAGGCCGCCGTTGATGGCGGGGGTCTCCTCCTGGATCGCGCGCACGTAGTAGAGCGTGTCGCGCCCGTCGGCGGCGAAGCCGGGATCCTCGAAGCGAAGCAGGCAGCCGCGCGGGTCCGGCGGACACTCGTGGCGCAGCCACGGGTCCTCGATCAGCGCGTCCACGTCTTCGCCCGGCGTGGCCTGGGGTCGGATGCGCACCACCTCGATGGCGACGATCGGGTGGCGCTCGTCGCCCGGGTTGTAGCACTCCCCGACGCAGAGCCTCTCCAGGCGCTCGGGCGCGAGCGCGGTGACGCTCGTGTCGGGGCAGCCGGGCTGCTGGCGGAAGTCGCCGGCGGCGCGCACCTCGAAGCGCGGCGTCTCGCGCATCTCGACCTCGCTGCCCATGGGCCGCTTGCCGCCCGGGCCGTTCAGCAGGTCGAACCAGAGCAGGATGCGCGGTCCGCTCGTGCCGTAGACCTCTCGGCGCTCGAAGGACCGCCAGATCGAGTCGCGCGAGCGGCTGGAGGCGTGCACCGCGACGATGCCGCCCGGAAAGGTGAAGCTCGTGAGGCGCTCCGAGTCGGGTGTGAGGATCACCTCCTGCACGCGCTGCGGGCGCTGCGGGTCCTCCATCTCGCGGGTGGGCGGCTGGAACCACGACGACGCCTGGCCCGTGGCCATGGTCATCATGCGCCGCTCGTACTGCTTGTAGCCCGTGCCAGGTCGCGAGGTGTGGTCGTCGGTGGAGGCGATGAAGCCGAAGCGAAAGCGCAGGGGGCGGCCGTCGCCGTTGCTCGCCTCGAAGTTCGAGAGCGCCATGGCGTACTGCGACGACTCGGTGGGCCGGTAGCTGAAGGCCGGCTTGAAGCAGTCGCGGCACTGGTCGCAGTCGAGCCACTCCTCGGCGGCGGCGTCGGGGAAGACGAGCCGCGACATGGCGCCGGCCTCCGCGGCGAGCCGGCGCGCCTCGCGAACCCGCGCTTCGCACTCGCGCGCGGGCAGGTCGCCGCAGCGCTTGCGCATGATCTCGCCCGCCTGCCAGCAGCAGGGGAGGACGTCCTTCGTCGGCTCGGGGCACACGAGGTCGCCGTTCCCGGCCTCCTCGACGGGCCGCCAGCTCCGATACTCCTCGCTGTTGCCGTGGCCCGACATGATCTCGAGCAGGCGCTGCTTCTCCGGATCGTGCTGGCGCGGCGTGAGTGTCTTCCTCCAGTCCGCCGTGGGGGGCGTGTAGAGGCCCCAGGCGTTGCCGTGCGGAATCACGAGCGAAGGGAAGCCCCAGTCGTCGAGCTTGGCGTAGAGCTCGGCCGGCGTGGGCGCGTTCTCGTGGCAGTCGGGGGGCAGCTCGCGCACCGGCACCCCCTTGGGGCACATGGGCATCGCGGTCACCTCCTCGAGCAGCCACTCGAGGTCGGCGTAGTCCTTCCAGTGGAGCGGATCGACGTAGCGGGCGTCCACGGCCTGGCGCATCTGGTTGAAGATGCCGATCCCGCCGTCGTCGGGGCGCGAGCTGATGGGACGCGCGGGGAGCTCGTCGTCCTCGATGCCGGGAAAGATCACGTTCTTGTGTCCCCAGTGGGCCTCGGCCGTGAGGCCGATCTGGGTCCACTCCCAGCCGGCGAAGGCCACCACGTCCTGGCTCGACGCGTCGCCCGCGAGCGCGTTGCACTGGCGCAGGCTCTCCTTGGTGGCCGTCCAGTGCGCCGGCGTGAGGCCTTCCGCGTGGTCGTTGAGGCTGAAGAAGTCGAGGGCGGCGCAGTGACGCGCGAAGTCGCAGGCGTCGGCCGGGGTGTGGATGCCCTGGAGACCCATGATGGGGAGCTCCATCGTGAAGGCGTCGAGCGAGTAGGTCGTGTGCACGTGCAGGTCGCCGAAGAGGATCTGGCGCCCCTGCCCCTCCTCGACCGCGAGCTGGGCGAGCCCGGCGCGCGCCACGTCCTGGCGGCGGACCTGCGCGCGCACGTCCTCGTCGGAACGCCTTCCTCCGCTGATCTCGCCGGCGGGGCGATCGGAGCCACCGCAGGCCACTGCGAGCAGGAGGAGGAGCGCGGCGGAGCCGCGCGCGAGCAGACGCTGTTGCATGGGGCTTCCCGGGTCGGGGCTCAGGCGCCCCTTTGCACGGGCTCGCCCGACACCCGCTCGAAGAGGGGAGCCAGGTCCTCTTCGGAGAGCGTCTCCTGCTCGAGCAGGCGTTTGGCGCTCTCGCGGAGCAGACCCTCGTTGCGCTCGAGGAGCGCGCGGGCGCGGTCGAAGCCTCGGTTCACGATGTCACGGACCGCGCAGTCTATCTCGCGGGCGGTCTCCTCGCTGTAGCTCCGGCCCTGCAGGCCGGGAACCGCAGTGCCCAGGAAGCTCGCCGGCTCGTCGCCGTAGGTGGCGTGGCCGAGCTCGGGCACCATCGCGAAGCGGGTGACCATGTTGCGCGCGATGTCCGTGGCCTTGCCCAGGTCGTCGGCGGCGCCCGTGGAGAGGTGTCCGTACACCAGGTCTTCGGCAGCGCGACCCCCGAGGAGCACGGCCAGCTTGTTCTCGAGCTCCGACCGCGTCATCAGGTAGCGGTCCTCGGTGGGGCGCTGGAGCGTGTAGCCCAATGCCCCGATGCCGCGGGGGATGATCGAAACCTTGTGCACCGACCCGGTGCACAAGGTCTCGATCATTCCCCGAGGCATCGGCGCCCTGGGCTACACCCTCCAGCGTCCGACCGAAGACCGCTATCTGATGACGCGCGACGAGCTCGAGAACAAGCTCGCCGTGCTCCTCGGCGGCGCCCGTGGAGAGGTTGCCGAAGACGAGCTCTTCGGCGGCGCGTCCGCCGAGGAGCACGGCGAGCTTGTTCTCGAGCTCGCGGCGGGTCATC
>JAAUXZ010060915.1_pt1 | contig 13990 bp, 18 predicted proteins | sample 7278131 | NCBI WGS metagenome assembly JAAUXZ01 (sample SAMN14350119, study PRJNA611818) | marine sediment metagenome | isolation source: surface marine sediment (3m) | place: French Polynesia: Moorea | collected 2018-08
GATATCAGCCCGTCTGATGTCTTCACCGCTGCTGTATTCGATTGGAAGCAAGCCGCTGTAAACGTTTCCGCGTCCGGTCTGGAAGTTGAAATTCAGAATGCCGGTCAGGAAGCGGTTATTAATCTGCTTGAAAAGCGTATCGACAACGCAATGAAGACGATGCGCAACCAGTTGTCAATTGGCGTCTATTCAGACGGCACTGGCACGTCTGGCAAGCAAATTGGCGGCCTGCAATCAATCGTTGCAGATGCTGGTACTGGCACTGTTGGCGGCATCGACTCGTCAACGTACTCGTTCTGGCAAAACCAGACGTCGGGTGACGTCGCTGGTATCGACACCACGGCAGCAACGCTGCGAACGGAAATGCAGGCCATGTGGCTGGAAACAACGCGAGGTCCCGATACGACGGACTTTATCGTTGCTGACCAGACGCTGTTCAGCGTTTTCTGGGACAGCCTCACTGACATCCAGCGCATCACTGGCTCGGATGAAGGTGTTGCAGGCTACCGCTCGCTGAAGTACGTCACGGCTGACGTGTTCTACGATGGCGATTCCGGTATCCCGGCAAATCACATGTATTTCTTGAATACGGATTACCTGTACCTGCGCCCGCACACGGCTCGGAACATGGTGCCGCTTGACAAGAAAACGTCCCTCAACCAAGACGCCATGGTAGTGCCGGTGGTCTGGGCAGGTAACCTCACTTGCTCGAACCGCTCGCTGCAAGGCGTTATCTACACCTAATAGGAGGTAAGCAATGGCAACTCCCAGAGCAGTCACGGCAATCCTTGGTGTGGACTTCGATGCGCGTGATACCACGCCGCAGTTTCCGATTGGCACCCTGTGCCACTACATTGATACCGCTGGGCCTTCTGGCGGTAAGGCGATGTATGTGCAGGCCAATGGCGGAATTGCGGCTTCGCAGTCTGACATCCTCGTTTCAACCGCGGGTCAGGCTTCAGACGGTACGGGCACATGGTCGAACACGGCCACGGCGTTTGTCGATAACGAGTACGGCTGGGTCTATCTCGCCGATAACACGTAATCAGGTGCGGGGCCCTTTGGGGCCCCAACCCTTAAAAGGAGCGAATAATGGCTTTTGAAGATGGCGTCTTCCCAACGTTTTACGATGATGTAATCCAGAACAAGCGAGCCACGAAAGAAGAGGGTTATCCAGTATTCGATGAGGTCTTGATGATCAAGATTCAGGTGCCAAACCAAGTGGACTGCGTGCCCCGTCCGGCCACGGATGATGACAAGCGACGCTTTCCTAAATCTTGGCAGGCTTACGAGACCGGCAAAGAGCCCGAAGATGATGGCTTTTTGATCAGCGCGTGGGGGCAGGTTTCTGCCACTGAGCGCAAGATTCTGGATGCAAACCAGATTAAGACCGTCGAACAGTTGGCCGAAGTGGCTGATTCGGGCATTCACCGGCTGGGTCCGGGCGGTCAGGGCCTGAAAAATCGGGCCAAGAAGTTCCTCGAAGGCAATGGCGTTGAACAGGACTTACGCGCTAGAATCAAAGAGCTTGAGAGCAAGCTTGCAGTGATGGAAGCGCCGCAACAGGCAAAAAAGGAACGCAAAGTCATTAAGATGTAGCCATGGAACTGTTAGAAATCTGCCAAAACGCGTGTGACGAGATTGGGCTGGATAAGCCTGACACCATCATTGGTAACACTGACGATACGGCAGTTCGTGCCCTTCGAGCAGCAGCAAGAACCGGCTCCATTCTGGCAAAGCAGGCATGGCATGAACTCATAAAAACCAACACTTTCAGCACGTCTGCCTCGGAACCTCAGTATGACCTGCCATCTGACTATCGTTCGATGGTGGAGAACACCGCGTGGAACCAGACCACGGACAAGCAAATATTTATCATCTCCCCACAGCTTTGGTCGTATGAGAAATCTGTAACGACAGCGACTTTTGATGACCGATTTCGGCTACTGGGAGATGATGCAGGGCCAAGCACAGGAGCGAGATTTACACTGCATCCCACGCCGTCAGGCACGGAGACTATTTTTTACCAGTACTACAGCAAGAACTGGGTAACAAATGACAGCACGGAAAAAGCATCATTAACCGCTGACACTGACGAAGTGGTTTTCGATGACGACCTTTTCGAGATGGGTGTAGTTTGGCGGCTACTTAAAGCACTGGGGCAACCCTATGGCGAAGAGAAAGCCGATTTTGATAGGCAGAATGAAATCTGCCTAGCTCAGTCAGGTGCAACGGAGAATCTACACGCCGATGGCAATATCCCGGCCCTTTCAAATATACCCGAAACAGGCTTCGGTTAATCGCCAACAGACGAGCCGTAGACTGCCGTTACCGCCACCTATTGGTGGCTGGAATACCCGCGACGAACCGGGCTTTATGCCTGTTGAGGATGCCGTTGAGCTAATCAACGCGATTCCGCGTCAGGGTTATGTCCAAATGCGTGGCGGCTACGAGCCACATTCCTATGTTGACGCCAATTCTGGCGTTCAATCCGATGGCACCAATTACCTGTCGGCAGGCGACCAGCCGGAACTCGATTTCGGAACCGGCGATTTCACCATTGAGTGCATCGCCAAGAACGACGGGTCAGCGGGCACCTCAACCAGCTATCTTGTTGCAAAGAAAGACGGCGCAAACGCAGGCTGGTTTCTCGGCTACACGCCGTCGAATGGTCGAGTTTCGTTTCAAATTGAGGACGGCGGCGGCCTTTCGGCAAGCATGGCTGAGACGTTTGCGCTGACTGAAGACCAAGGCTTCAGGCACATAGCTGTTGCTGTAGACCGAACCGCGGACACGGCCCGACTGTACTTAGATGGCATTGAGGCAGCGGTGTCGCCGCTTGATATCTCGGCAGTGACCGGCAATGTCTCTAACGCGGTTGCCTTCACGACGCACGCCAACAGCAGTGGCGGTAACGTGCATTCCGGCATTATTGACGAGGTTCGCGCATGGAATGATGTTCGCACCGGAACCGAAATACTCGACAACAAAAATATCGAGATATCCGGTTCTTCTTCAGGCCTTGTCGGTTATTGGAAAATGAATGGCTCCATTGGCTCTACTGTGAGCACGGTGTCTGACGAAACCACCAGCAGCAACGACCTGACCTCAACCGGCGCTGGCTCAATGAGCTACGCCATTTCAGAAAACAATGTCGCCTCTGATGTAAGCACGGTGGCAGAGTATTCCAGCGGTTCTACGCGGCGGCTGATTACTGCAACCGCTAGCAATATCTGGAACTCTACTGCGTCAGGCGCAGCGACGTCTCTTGGCTCGGGCTTCACCAATGGGCGCTGGGACACCGCCATAATGAACGGCATCATGGGGTTTGTGAACGGTGACGATACGCCACAGCAGTACAACGGCACCACGCTGTCAACGCTGACAATCACCGGCTCAGGGCTTACCTCAAGCAACCTGATTGGCATCCACACCCACAAGGCCCGCAGCTACTTTTGGGAAGACGACAGCCAGAGTTTTTGGTACTCAGCCACCAATGCTTTGGGTGGAGCGCTCACCGAATTTGAGCTTGGTCAGATCGCCAAAGAAGGCGGTAAGTTGCTGCGCATGGCTTCATGGACCGTCGACGGCGGCTCCGGGCCTGATGACTACGCTGTATTTATCATGTCCAGCGGCGAGGTTATTGTCTATCAGGGCTCCGATCCGGGCAGCGCTCTTTCATGGGGGCTGGTTGGCATCTACAAGGTAGGTGAACCGGTTGGAGATCGAGCTATTGAGCAGTTTGGCAAAGAGTTACTGGTGGTTGTCGAAGATGACATTATCAGTCTGCCGACTGCATTCCAGACCGAGGCACCTCCTGCTACCAAGCTTTCTGGTGCAATCACCGATGCCGTTAAGGCTTACGGCGGCAACGATGGTTGGGAGGTGCTTCGCTTTCCCACCGAGCAGTTGATGATTGTTAACGTGCCCGTATCGGTTGACCCGGACCTGTTCGAGCAATACGTGCTAAACACGCAGACCGGCTCCCCCTGCCGGTTTACCAGCCTGCCAGCCCGCTCGTGGGGCGTCTACAACAAAAAGGCGTACTTTGGTAGTACAGACGGCGTGGTCTACAAGTTCAATGACATTGACAGCGACAACGGACAGGAGATCGACGTATCAAGCATCCACTCGTGGCAAACGTTTGGTGCTTCACAGAACCTGAAGGTGACGGCCCTGCGGCCAACATTTGACGCAGAAGGGACCTTGTCTTTTGACATCAAGGCTGGATATGACTTCAAAGCGCCAACGGTGTCGTCACCTTCATCTTCTGTCGCTGGCGGCACGCCATGGGGATCGCCTTGGGGCTCTCCGTGGAGTTCTGGCGGCACGCAGTCCATTCAGGGCAAATGGCGCATTGCGAGCGGCAGGGGGAACCCCGTCACTATTGCGCTGAAGTTCTCGCGCAAAGGTGATCGACCTAAATGGCTGAAGACCGATGTAATGGCAGAGCAGGAGGGTAATCTGTGATCAGCATCGAATACCCACGCACTCCAGAAGAAAACTTAGGTCTGATAAAATGGCTGCAAGATCGTATACCGGACATAACGTTTGGTCCAAATACACGCTGTATTGCCTTTTTTGAAAAGGGCGTGGGAATTAAGGCGGTAATAGCGTACTACAATTTTCGAGGCACTGGCATCGAGATTGCTTTTGCCTCGGATGGCGCGTGGGCCCGCCGTGACTTGCTTGCAGAGGGTATGCGTTACCCGTTTGCTATTGGCTGCAACCGAGTCACAGCGCTGGCCCGAAAGGACAACAGGAAGGTCCGCAAGCTACTGACACAGCTTGGCTTCAAGCAAGAGGGCAAGCTACGACGCGCCGCAGAGGATGGCACCGACATGTTTATTTATGGGCTGCTGGAGCACGAGTATAAGTTCTGGCTGAAGTCCAAGGTAAGGAAGGCAGCATAATGGGAAAGAAAGACCCGGCCACAGTTGAAACCCCTGATCCTTATGACGTTGCAAGAGCTGACGCCCGGTTCAATCGCATCGATCAGATTACGCCGTATGGCAACCTGACTTACTCCGGCCCTGATCGAAACATTGCCACGCTGTCGCTCGGTGACGAACTGCAAAACATCTTCGATCAGCGCTTGCAGGTCGATGACGCCATGATCGGCTCAGCGTTGGACCGGCTTGCTGGCTTTGATCCAAGTCAAATCGATTTGAGTCAGTTTGGGCCCATTCAGTCGGATGCGGGGCTTCAGCAGTTTGACCCATCGACGCTCGGGCTACCCGCCATCCCAACGGACTTGGAAGGCTATCGAAGCAATGTCGAGGACGCGCTATTCAATCGCGCAGACCGCTTGATGGCCCCTGTTTTCCAGCGACAAGAAAGTCAGCTTCTTGACCGGCTCGCCAACCAAGGGCTGCCGCAAGGCAACCAAGCGTACAACACTGAGTTGGATGTGTTTGGCGACAACGTCAATCAGGCTTACGCCGACTTGGCCGACAGGGCGGTATTAGCGGGCGGCGCAGAATCATCGAGGCTTCTGGCCGATGCTTTGGGTGCAAGAGGGCAACTGTTTGGCGAAGGCTTGAGTACGGTCGGCTTCAACAATGCCGCATTGCAGCAGGCGTTGATGAACCAGAACGCCGCCAGAACGCAGGGTCTTAACGAGGCAATGGGCATCCGCGGCAACGCCTTCAACGAACTGGCATCGCTACTTGGCTTGCAGCAAGTACAAGCCCCGCAGATGCAGAACTTCTTTGCGCCGGGGCAGGTTGACATGATTGGCGCGCAGAACCTCGCCATGCAGGGCCAGATGTTCAACGCCAACCAGCAGAACCAGATGAACGCTGCCGCGCTTGGTGGACTGTATGGACTTGGGTCGGCTGCCCTGACGGGCGGCATGGGTATGTTTGGTGCAGGCGGAGCGTTTGCTCCGGGCGGGAGATTTGGGCGATGACAACGCTGGGAACTAATCAGCTTCAGCTAAGCCGCATCCAGCGCAACCGGGATTTGGCTAACGCACTGCGTCAGCAGGCCATGAGCTTCGAGCCAATACGTCACCCTTATCAGGGATTGGCGAAACTGGCACAGGCTCTAGTGGCTGCGCAGATGGACAGGCGCAGTGATAAGCGGCAAGAAGCGCTAGCTGAAGAAAACCGTAAGATGATGGCTGACGCGCTGGCAGAGGTTCCCGCTGCTACAGACGCGCAGGGCTATCCTGTTTCGGTAAACACCTTGCAAGGCATGCAGCTTGAAGGGTTTGACGACGTTCCTGCCGAAACCTTGATCACGTCGGGGCAACGAGTTATGCCAATGCGAGACAAGACCCCGCAAGAAATGCTTGCAGCACTGCCACCTGAAATTGGACAGCAAGTTATTGCCAATGTTCTGACCAATCAATTGTCAGCAAGGTCTGACGAGAAAGTCAGGTCAACCGAGCAGTTTGGCCGAGTCAGTTCCGAGGGCTTCATCACTGACCGCATTGACGCGGTTCCCGGAACGGAACAGTACAACCAACTTGTCAGCGATCCAAACTACGTCAGGGTAACGATCCCGAGCGGGGTTACACGCAACTTGGATGTAACGCCTAAGCTTAGCTCGAACGATTACACTAAGATCGAGGAAACATTGGGTGAGGCTTGGGTTGCTTTTGATCAGATTGACCGCCTCAGAGCAGCGACAACGTCAGGCGCTTTGAGTCCGGATACCATGGTTGGCGCAATACGTGACCTTGGTAACCGCACCGTTGCAACGCTTGAGTCGCTTGGCGAGACTTTCAGTGGCCGTGTCGAATACGATCAGGTGCTTCAACAGTCTGGGGCTTACTCCAAATGGAGTAACACCATGCGCGCTTATGAGCGTGGCGTAGAGCAAGGCGCTAAGCGCTACACGGCGGCAGACATTGCGGCAAACGAAAGCTTTATGACGCGCTTTGCCAAGCTTGACGCCTCATTCCAGCAGAACGCCATTTCGCTGGCGTACACCTTGGCGCGCATTGCTGATCCGGGTGGCCGACTTTCAGAGATGGATGTCATCAACCAGATGCGCGGATTGCAGCTTGATAACCCAAGCAAAGATGCACGCATGCAAGCGCTTAGTGACGCGGAACGCAGCTTTGCTGTCAAAATAAAGGCGCGACTGTACTTTGCACAAGCCAGAGCCGCGGACGCTGGGCAGCGGATAAACGTGCCCCCGGAGTTGCAGCAGCGAATTGAGGCAACTACCGGACCTATAGGCTCTGCGCCGCCGCCAGTCCAGACACCAGAAGGGCTCGTTGTTGATCCCGTGTTGCAGAAGTGGCTTAACGATGCTTCGGCTGAAGATATTGCTCTGGTGATTAAAAGAAACCCTGAAACCGCCAGACGTTTGGGGCTTATTCCGTGACGATACCAGCGAACATCCAAAAGCTTCTCGACCAAATGGAAGACGAGCTACAGCGGCAACCAGCTACTATTCCTGACGACATTGAAAACCGCTTGATGGTTTTTGAAAGCCAAGCGCCGCTAGCTGGAGTGCCCGGTCAGATTGCCAGAGATCAGGTGTCTACCCTTGGCGGTCGAGCATCGGTCCCTTTCATTCAGTTTGATGCTGGCGTTACCAATCGAGGGGTGGCCGCACAAAACTCTTTGCTGCAAGTGTTGCGAGAGTTTCAGCCGTCCGCTGGCCCTATGATTGCCTCGCAGCTTGAAGAGAACCGCGAAGAGTACTTTGCCAATGAGGCGCTAATGGAGGCCTTAAGTGACGAGGCTCCGTTTGGCTCGTTTGCTGGCGATGCTTTGCAGTTTGTCAGTGAGGTTATTTTAACGGGCAAGCAATTCAAGCACGGCAACAAAAAGATTCAGCTTGCCGGTCGCACTGTGCAAGAGGGTGCTATTGGCGCGCTGTTTGGTGCCACTACTGTTGGCATGACTGACGAGCAGAAGTCAATGCTGATTGCTGGCGGTCTTTTGACTGGAGCAATATCGCCGTCACTGTTTTCGGGTGTTGGCAGGCTTGTGAGAATGGAGCCTTCCAGAGTTGAGCGCATTGCTGACCTAGCAAGGATGGAAAAGTCGTTTCATAGAACCGGACTGCTGACGGCTGGCGAGCTAACTTCTATTCGTGGTCTCAAGAAAATTGAGGCAGCAATAGACAATATACCAATTCTCGGCTTAGGCGCTAAGCGCGGTCGGCAGCGAGACGCTTTCAACGAAATGACCGACTCGCTGTTTAACCGCATTACTGGCGGCTCCAACATCAAGCGAGGCAAGCCCTTTACACCGGGGCGCGTCACCGCGCGTACGCCTGATGAGCTTAGAGCCTTGAAAGAGGGGCTTGCTGATGCTGTGCGCGCTAGGTTCAAACGGCACTCGGACATCGTCGACAGGGAATACAAAGACCTTGCGAAGTACATTGATGATGTTGTTGCTGCCGCGCCACGCGGTCGCACAGGGCGTGCGCCAGAGGTTGTCTTACTGTCAACGCGTCGCGCAGCACGTGAACTGCTTGAGGATGAGCTTTCGTTAAGCAAGGCAGTGCAAAACAAGGCGCTGATTCGCAAGCTTCAGGACTTTATTGACGATGAAAGGCTAACGTTCTCAGGTGCTCAGCGTTCATTGTCTCGCATCAAGGAACAGGTACGCGTTGCCAACGCCCAAGCCGACAGAGCAGAGATAACGAGAGAGACCGCAGGCGCGCTGACACAAATACAACTTGGCATGATTGATGACATGCAGCGCTTTTCTGACATGTACTCAATTGATGGCTCAATTGCTCAGCGACTCAATGCAGCCAACAATAAGTTTAAGGATTTGATCCTGCCGTTTTACGGCGCTGCTGACATCAGGGCAATGGCTCGCGGTGACTTTGATGTCCGCATGGATGTCGACTCGATTGTTGGTGCGTTCCTTAACAACACAATGCCCGGTCGATCCAAGGCAACGATGGAGTTCTTGGGGCCTAGAGACCAAGATATTGCTCGCTATCTCATATTGCGCGAGGCCTTTGATGCAGCAAATGGTGGCCGTGCCGATCTGTTTATGCAGCCAAATGCTTTTGCCAACAAGCTGGAGCAGATGCAGGCGCTGTGGAAAGAGTCCTTTACGCCAGAGCAGCAACAGATATTGGAGGGCTATATCACGCTGGTAGAGCAAGGCAAACGAGCCTTCAAGCCAGAGGACGCAATTGGCCCATTGGTTGCTGGCGGCGCGGCAGGAATGATTGGCGCAAACAAGGTTGGCGCTGACACCAGCGGCAGGGTCGTTAAGTGGCTTAGCGCGCTGACCGGTGCAAGAATCTTTCTTGGTACTCGTGCTGGCACTGACATACTCAAGCTGGCCGCCAAGGCGCAAACCAGCGCGGAGTTTGCCAAGGTAGACGCCATGGCCGAGCAATACATGATTCGCTGGCTGGAGCAGAACTACAGCAAACTATTCAATGCTGTGAATCCCGGGTTGCAGGGGCCGTACCGCGACTACAACCCTTACACTGACCCGTACATGCAATCGAACCCGCCGCGAGAAGACTTGATTAGGAGAGAGTAATGGCTTGGAGTGGAGGGCGCTTTAGCCGCGTACATGACTGGACCACCGACGAAGCAGGGGGCATCGATATTGAGGCCTCCCGCATGGACGCAGAGGACGACAACTTTTCTGAGGGCATAGACGATTGCCTCCACAAAAGTGGTCAGAACACTGCAACCGGCAACTTGCCGATGGGCGGTAATCGACACACTGGTGTTGGCAATGCGGCTGCGCTGACAGATTACGCGTCGGCCAATGACATCATCAATTGCAGCCTGACGTACTACGCCGACAGCGGCTCGGCTGATGCGTACGCCATTACGCCTTCCCCGGCGATTGCCTCGTACGCTGCCGGACAGACGTTCATTATCTCGGCGGGTAATGCCAACACTGGCGCGTCGACGCTTAATGTCAATGGCTTGGGCACACAGACCATCCTCAATCCGGATGGTGCGGCACTGGCGGCTAATGCCATTACGGCAGGCGAACTGTTTACCGTGACCTACAACGGCACGGCATTCCAGATGACCTCGTCGCCGTCGACCATCCCTGACAGCATGTTGTCGAGCAATGTGCCGCTGCTGGATGTGTCCAATACTGTGACGGAATCCTTCAATATTGAGTACATTGCGCCGACGCTATTCCTTAAGGAAACCGGTGTAACCGCTGACGAAGGCAACTGGGCGCTTCAAGCTAACGGCGAAAACCTGAGATTGCGCACTTACAGCGACGACCTTGGTACGTTCGAGGAATTTCTAACTGTTTCCCGTACTGGCACGGCTGTTGGCAACGTCAATTTCGCTAACGGCACCCTGCAAAGCGGCGGCGAGGCGGTGATGCTGCCATCGAATTTCGATAACCTCGCAACCATCGAAGGCAATGCGCTGGACACGTCAAACGACAGTTTTATCGTTGATGACAACGGTACCGCCAAGCGCATGCTGTACTCCGATGCTGGCACAGTGGTGACCACAGAAAGCGGCACGACAAGAACACTAGCAACCGCGGACATGAATACCACGATTTACTGCACCAATGCCGCAGGCTGTGCCATAACGCTCAATACGGGCGTTGGCAAGCAAGGCAATAGTGTTACGCTGGTTCAAGGCGGCGCTGCTGCTGTCACCACCACCGGCACGGCCACCATCAATGGAGCCAATGGCACAGACACCACCGGGACGCAGTGGTCGACTATTGTTTTGTACTGCCTTGTAGCCAATACATGGGTCTGCTGGGGAGACGCTAACTGATGCTGCCCATTAATACTGGCTTTGCTGGTCGCAGGGTCGAAACAGTAGTCGACGTTCGAAACCGTACGGTTTCTGATGTCGGGCTGTCGCAGGTTCGTCGTGCTGGCATTCGTGTCAACTCAACCGGCACGGTCGACCTGTACGATTCGGACACTGGCTGGGTGTACTCCTATAGCTGGATCAAGCCAACCTACCGTGCTGACAATCTTTACCAAGTAAGAATCACGGGCGTGACCTTCAATGAGGGCTCGTCATTCTTCACCTCGACCTACGCAGAAAACACGTGGGGCTCGGTATCGGCCAACCCGGCGTGGGAAGTGAGAGACGCAGACTCAGGCTCAAGCGGCAATGTGAACGTTGATTTCACGCTGGAGATTCGCTACGACGGCGGCGCAACTATCGATACTGCCTCCATAAGCTTGATAGCAACATGGGATATTAGCTAAATGCAGTTGTCGAAAAACTTTACACTTGATGAGTTTCTGGTCTCTCAGACCGCGGCCCGTCACGGCATCCCAAACGATCCTAATGCTGAGCAAATCGCTAACCTCAAGACATTGGTAGAAACATGCCTTCAGCCACTAAGGGACGAGGCTGGCAAAGCCATCTTCATATCGTCGGGGTTCCGCTCGTGGGAACTCAACTCGCTCATCAGGGGCTCCAAGACCAGCGCTCACATGTCTGGCAGCGCCGCAGACTTCAGAGTCGCTGGCATGACGCCTTACGAGACCTGCAACCTGATTGTCGAAATGGAGCTTCCCTACGATCAGGTGATTCATGAGTTTGGTCGTTGGATACATTTGGGCATAGCGCCGTACCTCAGAGGCGAAGAGCTAACCGCGTACAAAGATGACAAGCTGACTAAGTACGTTTACGGAATCCACAAGATGGAGGACCTAGTATGAATAAGCCATCAAGCACCATTACCGCTGCAACTTTGACCGGACTCGGCATCTCGGTGTTGTGGGAACTGGTTGCAACCTTCACCACGGTCACCCTTAGCCCCGGCCTGATTGCTGCCTCGGTAGCGTTTGGCTCAGGCATTGTTGGCTACTACAAGAAAGAGAACGTGCTCAAATGATTGGCCTCAAAGCCAAGCTGTACGCCATTGGAGCGGCCATCGGCTTGGCCTTTCTTGCTGCCTTCAAAGTGGTGCTAATGCAGCGTGACGCCGCCAGAGAGGATGCGCGCAGAGCCAAGAAGCATCTTGATGAGCGCAAGAAGATCATCAAGGTGGAAAAGGAAATCAAGACGCAGGTAAAGGCTCAGAAGAAACAGGCCTTGGAGGCGATCAAACGTGACGAAGTACCTGACATTATTCGCAACCCTAACGATTTTTAGCGGTTGCTGTACGGTCCCGGCACAGGTTCCGTTTGAGTGCCCGGAACGGTTCGAGTTCTCGCAGTACTCTGACGAGCTATGGCTGTCCCTGCCAGAAGAGGCTCAGCAAAATATCGTGAACGACCTTGCTGACATGCAAGGCTACATCAAGGCGTGCGAGGCAGCCGCGGAGATTCACAATGACTAAGTGGGCAATCCTTTTGCTGCTACTCCCTATTGCAGCCACGGCTGGAGGCATCAAAAATGATAATCGTTCGAGTGCTGCTGCTGAGTCTGTTAGCCAGTCTAATAATTCTATTCACGATTCATCCAATGCTGTTGGGCTTGGTCTTGGTGATGTGGATATCAACGATTGTTATCGATCATATCAAGTCGTAGTTTTGTGGCAGGGCACGCAGCTTAACTGGTGGTGCGTGGCCCGTGAGTATGATGCTATCGGCTTACACGAGGTAGCGGCTCAGGTCCGGTGCGACAAAATCAAAGGGATCTCAAAACTGTTTGATGATCAAGAATCCTGTATTGCAGCCAATACTTTGGTAGCTAAACCCCAATCAGAAGTTTTACCAGCCGCTCAAGAAAACATTTTCGAGGATGACGAAGAAGAGTTCCACGTGGAACAGCAGGAACTTTATGAGGACCTGCGGGCCAAAATCCAGAACCTCGAACACGCTCAGGACAGGGAAAAGGCTAGGCGGCGTGCTGCCGCTGAAGAGGCCGCAAAGCGTCAGGCCGAGCAACAGGCTTACGCTGAAGAGCTTCTCAAGGAGCTAGAAGAATGGAAGTAAGAACGGTAGTTCTGAAAGCCGCGGAATACGTGGGAGCATTGGTGGTGCTGGGCACGGTGTTCCTGACCATTGGCTCCATGTGGATTGACCGGGAGGTTGAGCGTCGCATGAACGAACTGGCGATAGACCCCTCAGCGTCCCCTGCCGTGGTGACACTTCAAGCTGATGTTGCGAATATCAAGGAAACGCACGGCGCCGCACTAAACCGGGTAGAGACCAAGGTGGATGCTTTTTCGGATCGCTTTATTGCATACTTGGAGGCAGAGGCCAACCGCTAGTTGGTCATTTTTTCCCTTTCAAGGACGTGCGATGGCAAACGGTGACAAAATACCGGTAAATGGACGTGCCAACTATCCTATTGCTGTCGCTGTTATCGGGGCTATGCTCGGCAGTTCTGGCACTGTTGCTTTGGTCTTCGGGTCGCCTATTGGCTCGGAAATTACGAGACCTGATCCGTTCACTGGGACACAAGCGGCAGTCCTCGAAGACAGAATCAAGCGGCTTGAGCAGCACATAGTCAACCATCCGTACGACCGCGGACATGACCGGCGCATCACCGCGCTGGAGATTCATTACGAGCAAATCATTCAGAATCAGGAGAGGATTCTGGATCGGCTTGACGCCTTGGATTGAAGTGTAAAAGGTTGAGACTACACCGTTCAGTCATCGTCAGTCTCCACATGCCCGCAAATTGTTGTCCACATACCACAATCATTACACCAATACTCGTCATTGAAATTGGCTTGGATTAAACCGTAATCGGCAGCACATCGTTTTGTGCAGAATGTCGGTTCATTGACCGCATATTGATACGGCTTGCTCGCTTTAACGAATCGGGCTGGTTTGTCGTTACACATGCGACACATAACGGTCATTCGATTGGCCTCGCTTCAGGACACCCGCTCCAGCTCTTGCTCCTGCACCCGCTCCTGCTCCAGCTCCAACTACTACTCCTGCGCCTGCGCCTGCTCCTGCTCCAACTCCTGCTCCAACTCCTGCTCCTGCTCATGCTCCAACTCTTGCTCCAACTCCCGCTCCTGCTCTTGCTCCTGCTCCATTTATTCCTGCGTGCCCGGATCATTTCATTACCCCAAACGATTCAATGGACGATACCTGCACATACAACGAACCGGGGAGACTTTGTGCGTCAGACCATTCC
>JAAUXZ010144677.1_pt1 | contig 13990 bp, 13 predicted proteins | sample 7278131 | NCBI WGS metagenome assembly JAAUXZ01 (sample SAMN14350119, study PRJNA611818) | marine sediment metagenome | isolation source: surface marine sediment (3m) | place: French Polynesia: Moorea | collected 2018-08
CTCGGAGATTAGAGCGAGAGCTTCAGGGCCTGGACGCCGCGCAGGCCCATCGAGGGCTTCCAGCGCACGGCCCCCGGGTCGCCCGCCCAGTCGGGGAAGCGCTCGAGCAGCCCCGAGAGCGCCGCCTGCACCTCGACCCGTGCGAGGGCCGCGCCCAGGCAGAAATGGGGGCCGGCCCCGAAGGCCAGGTGCGGGTTGTCGCGGCGCCCCAGGTCGAGGCGCGCCGGCTCGGGGAATCGCTCGGGGTCGCGGTTGGCGGCGCCGACCACGGCCGTCACCAGACGGCCCGCCCGGATGCGGCTCCCCCCCAGCTCGCAGTCCTCGACCGCCACGCGCGAGAGCGCCTGGAGCGGCGACTCGAAGCGCAGGAACTCCTCGACCGCGCTGCGCAAGAGCCCCGGATCGTCCTGGAGACGCTTGCGCTCGCCAGGGTCGCGGATCAGACACACGACCGCGTTGCCGATCGCGTCCGTCACGGTCTCGTGGCCGGCGCTCAGGATGAAGGCGCAGAGCGTCCGCAGCTCGAGCTCGCTCAGCCGCCCGGCGTCGCACTCGGCCACCAGACGCGAGAGCAGGTCGTCGGCAGGCCGCTCGCGCTTCTCGGCGAAGCGATCGCGCAGGTAGTCCGAGAGCTCCAGGAAGGCCCGCTGGAGGCCCGCCAGGCTGCCCCCGGGCGCCAGCGGATCGAGCAGCACGGCGAAGGCGTCCGACCAGGCTTTCAGGCGGCTACGATCCTCGGCGGGCAGGCCCAGGATCTCGCAGATCACGAAGACCGGCAGCGGATAGGCGAGATCACCGATCAGCTCCATGCGGCCGCGGCGCTCGGCCCGGTCGAGGAGCTCGTGCACGAGCTGCTGGATCCGCGGGCGCAGGGCCTGCACCGCCGGACCGGTGAAGAAGGAGCGGGCCGCCTCCCGCTGGCGGGCGTGATCTTCGGGCCTCGCGCTCTGGATGTTCACGCGCAGCCCCTCGCGGAGGTCGGGGTGCAGCGGCGCGAAGCGGCTCAGGAGCCGCAGCAGGGCGTTCTCGTTGCGGTCGGTGGAGAAACGCGGGTCGGTGGTGGCGGTGAGGACGTCCGCGTGGCGTGTCAGCACGAAGCTGCGCAGCGGACGGCTCCAGTAGACCGGATGCTCCCTGCGGAGCGCGTCGTACTGTGGATAGGGATCCCGGGCGAAGGCGGCGCTGAAGGGGTTGTAGCGGCCGATCAGCGGGCCGAGGGCGCGAACCGGCCACTCGAGCTCCACCAGGTATCGCAGGGCCCCCAGCACGCGGGGAGCATATCACCACTCCGGCCCGGGGGCGGGCTCAGACGGGCGCGAGCTCCATCGCGTGGAAGAGGGTGGGAAGCACCGAGCGTGCGACCACCCGGTAGCCCGCGCGCACGAAGAGCTCTTCGAACTCGCGCGCCGAGCGCTCGCGCCCGCTGCCGGTGGCCACGAGCATCCAGACGTCCACGAGCTGGGTGAAGTCGTAGCCCGGACCCTCGGGGCGGACCGACTCGAGCACGAGCACCCGGCCCCGGGGCGCCGCTTCCCGCACCCGCGCGAGGATGCGCACGCACTCCTCGTCGCTCCAGTCGTGGAGGACCGCCTGGAACATGTAGAGGTCGCAGCTCCTCGGCAGCGCGGCGAAGAAGTCGCCGCCCACGGCGCGCGCCCGCTCGCCCAGGCCCCGGTCATCCAGCACCTTGGCGGCGCGCTCGGCCACCGCCGGGGTGTCGAAGAGCAGGCCCTCGAGGTGGGGATTGCGTGCCAGGACCTCGCAGAGGTTGGTGGCGGTTCCGCCGCCCACGTCGCAGACGCGGCGGAAGCGCGAGAAGTCGAAGCGATCGGCCATGACGGCCGCATTGGCCCGCGACGAACCGGCCATGGCCCGGTCGAAGCGCTCCCCCAGCTCGGGCTGGCGCTCCAGGTGCTCGAAGAAGGGCACCCCGTGGCCCGCCAGCACCCCGCTCTCGCCCGTGCGCACGGCGTGGCGGCCGTGGGAGAAGAGCTCCCAGACCCAGGGCGAGCTGAAGAAGAGCACGAAGTCGCGAATCGACTGCGGGTTGCCGTCGCGCAGGAGCTCGGAGTTCCGGTTGTTCGCGTAGTGTCCCGCGTGGTCGACCCGGAAGAAGCCCAGGCCCACCAGGGCCCTCATCAGACGGCCGAGGCTGTCGGCGTGGCTGCCCGTGACGCGAGCCAGCGCCGGCAGGTCCTTCGGACCGTCGGCGAGGTGCTCCGCCAGGTCGAGCTCCGCGGCGATCCCCAGCACCTTGTTCACGGTGATGCCCGTGAGCGCCTCCAGGACGGCCACCGGGGGCGGCGTGAGGAGCCGGTGCAATCGGCCCACTCCGTTGCGCAGCGCCTGCAGCACGCGGACGGCCCAGGCAGGCGGTAGCCGGGGCAGGTCGGGCAGGTTGGCGTCGGACATGGAGAGGCTCTCCTTGCGAAGGGCTCGGCGGCGTCGCACCTGCTTCCCGTTGTCCGTTACGTCCAGCGCGTCCTCCGCTTGAGGCCAGGACCCGCTCAAGCGCGGGCGGCGGTCGTTCGAAGGCGGGGCATGGGCCGGGGGGGTCCCGAGCTCGAAGCGGGTTTGCACCCGCTTCCTGCCGCTCACCTGCTCATTCGTTGCCGCAAAGCCAGAGCGAGGCTCCTGTTCGTCATGAAGAAATCCACCCCCACCCTCCTTGCGCTCGTCGCCGCCGTGGCCCTCGCGCCGTCGGCCGCCTCGGCCCGCAGCCTCTTCCGTTCGCTGATCTCGATCGACGGGTCCACGGCCAGCACCACCGGCACGAACAAGGCCCGCAACATCCCCGACCTCTTCAGCACGAGCGCACTCCTGGACATCGACGCCGGCTACCTGCCCACCGACTCGGTGGCGGCGACGCTCGACCTGCGCGGCATGCGCGCGCGGCTGAGCTACTCGACCGGCTCCACGGAGCTCCGCTTCCGCATCCCGGGCGCCGACATCGACGTCACCTTCGACGCCGGCAACCGCGACGACAGCCTGGCCCAGTTCGAGGACTGGCTGAAGGGCGACTTCAGCTCGGCGGACGCTCCGGGAGACTTCACCACGAAGCTCCTGCAGGCCTTCGTGGCCGAGTCCCCGGTGGACCCGGTGGCCGGCAACCCGAACAGCCTCCAGTCGCGCATGTTCGCGGCCGACTTCCGCATGGGAACCTCGGGCCAGATCCACGCCTGGGCCGAGGGCGCCCCGATCCCCAATCTCTTCACCGCGGACATCGGCGCCGGCTACTACAACGCCGACGGCTGGGACGTCGCCGCGATCGACGTGCCCCTGCACTTCTCCTTCGGCATCGATCGCCTGGCGCTGCTGGTGGACGTGCCGATCACCTTCACCTCCACCGAGGGTGCTTGGACGGGCATGGGCTCGGGCGGCCTGGGCCTGCGCGTGGCGCCCTTCGAGTTCTGGTCGCTCACGCCCGCATTCCGCGTCGGCGGCGTGGGATCGCTCGACCTGGGCGGCCTGGCGGGCATGTATTCGGGAACGATCACCAGCCACGTGCGCCTGCCCTTCGGCCCCTTCGTGTTCGGCATCGGGAACATGGGTGGCGTGGCGAAGACGATCGACTCGATCGAGGTCGCCGGCTACTCCCTCGCCTACGAGCTCACCAACTGGGTGACGCGCAACGGCGGCTACGTGGAGGGCAACTTCGGCTCCGAGACGGCCGGCCTCGGTCTCGGCTGGCGCGTCTATGCGAGCGACGTGCGCTTCTTCGGCAACGATCTCTATCTGGACAACTACGCCGAGGTCGGCGCCGGCGTCGGTGCAGGCGCCGTGCTGCTCGGGCTGGGTCTCGAGATGTCGTACATCGGCGGCAACGACTACGACGGCGTCCAGGGCCGCGTCGGCCTCCGCTTCTAGTCTCGGCCGGACCTTCGCGCTCGCTCATCGCTCGCGCTCGGGCTCCCGGCCCTTCGCTCGGCTGCGCCTCGCTGCGCGCAGGCCGGCTGACGCCGGCCTGCTTGCCTCAGCCCAAAGACCGCGCGGTTTCGCGGGTGAAGTCGGCGATGGGGATGCCGTTCGGACAGGCGCCCGCGCAGGGCGCGCCGTCGCAGCCGAGGCAGGGGCTCGCCCCGGCGCCGAGCTTCGCGTAGTCGCTGCGCGCCAGCTCGCGGTCTCCGTAGTCGACCTCGTACATCCGGGTGCGCAGCACCTCCGACACGGGCACCCCGTGCGGGCAGCTCGACTCACAGCGGGCGCAGCCCTGCTGGCAGTGGCCCGCACCGTTCCGGGCGGCGTAGCCCTCGAGGAGCTCCATGTCGCCCCTGCGCAGCGACGGGTCGCCCGAGGCGACGAGGAACTCGTCGATCTGGGCGGGCGTCTTCATGGAGATGACCAGCGCGTCGACGCTCGGGTTCGAGAGCACCCAGCGGAAGGCCGCCTGGGCGAAGGTTCCGCCCGGCCTTTCCCAGGGGCGCATGTCGTTGATGCGACCACCCATCAGCGTCTTCATCGCGACGACGCCGACCCCCTTCTCGTGGGCCCGATCGAGCAAGGGCGGGAGCCCCGGCTGGAGCGCGACGAAGTCGAAGCGACGCGTCGCCTTCGCGAAGAAGTCCGGGTCCTGGCCGAAGTTGTAGGCGACCAGGATCACGTCCACGAGATCGTTGTCGAGGGAGTAGTCGAGGCACTCCACCAGGCGGCCCGCGTGGCCCGAGAGACCGCGGAAGCGGATCTTCCCCTGCTTCTTCGCCTGCTCGGTGAACTCCGCCCACTCCGCGTTCTGCATCCGGCTCACGTCGTTGACGGCATGGTTGAAGTAGACGTCGACGTGGTCGGTGCGCAGCCGCCGCAGGCTCCCCTCGAGGGCCTGCATCATCTGGCCGCGCCTGGCGTTCGCGCCCGCCTCCGTCTTCGAGGTGATGAAGACGCGGTCGCGCACCCCCGCGAGCGCCTCACCGATCGCGGTCTCCGACGCGCCGCCCTTGTAGCCCTCGGCGGAGTCGAAGTAGTTCACGCCGCGCTCGAAGGCCCGACGCACCACCGCCGGGTCCGAGGTGCGGCTCGAGCCGAAGGAGATGTCCGAGATCTTCATGCCCGTGCGGCCGAGCGGCACGTAACGGCGCACCTGCGGCTCCTCGGCCGCGGCCCGGGCGAGCCCGGCCGAGCCACCGAGAAGCCCCGCTCCCAGGGCTCCCGCGCTCCCGATGAGGAAGTCGCGCCGGTCCAGGGTGACGGCGGGCCTCGGAGGTTTCGGGTCGGCCATGGCATCTCCTCCTGCCTCGCCAGTATGCCACCGAGCCCGGGCGACACCACGAACGTCACGAGCCGGATGCGCTTCCGCGCCCCGGCCCGGACGGATCGGGTTCGACCGCGCGCTTCACTCGCTGTCGAACTCGACCTCGCTGTCGGGGTCCCAGGGCCCGTCGACGTCGTCGGTCATGAAGTGGCCGACGCCCTTCAGGAAGGCGACGCCCACACCCCGCGCCCGGAGACGCAGGTGGGCACCGGCGGCTTCGACGCGGGTGCGGTCGTGGGGGCTGCGCACCTCGATGCGGCCGAAGCCCTCGAGCAGCACGCGACCGTCGCCCAGCGGCGTGATCCGGCCCTGGCCGTCGAGCTCGGCGATGTCCTCCTCCTCGACCACCGCCAGGCCGACGCCGGCCACGTTGACGCCGCCGCGCACCACGATCACCGCGACGCCGTTGCCCGTTGCCGCGAGCTCGCCGCGTCCCTTCACCACGATCGCCTGCGCCGTGCCGGCCACCAGGGCCAGCAGGATGGCGACGCTCGTCCACCGCGTCCTTCGCGAGAGACCACTTCTCTTCATCTCGTTTCCTCCTTGGATCGGCAACCGCCGATGCAGGAGGAACACACGACCTGGAGAAAGGTTTCGGTGTGAGCGGTCGTCGGCCCGCCCGCCGTCGCCCGCCGAGGAGGGTGGCCCGATGGAGCGCCTCAGCGCCGGGCTGCACCCAGCAGCGCCCGCAGCTCCGCCAGCGCCGCCCCGTAGTCGTCGGTCACGTGGATGCCGTGAATGCCCACGCGACGCGCGGCCTCGACGTTGCCCTCGTAGTCGTCGAGGAATACGGCGGCGTCGGGCTCCACGCCGCCGAGTCGCTCGAGAGCGAGCTCGAAGATCTTGGGGTCGGGCTTGCGCAGGCCGACCTCGCTCGAATCGATCACCTCGTGGAAGAGGTCGTTCAGGGGAATCGATCGCTTCCAGTGCTCGCGGAACTCGAGCACGTTGTTGGTGACCAGCGCCGTGGCGACGCCGTCGCTCTTGATGCGGCGCGCCAGCGTCACCACCTCCTCCCGCACGGCCGCCGCTCCGTCGCGCGCCATGGCCGCGAAGAAGTGCAGCGGGTCGGCGTCGACGCCGTCCCCGCGTCCCAGCTCGATGATCTCCTCGCGGGCCAGCTCCAGGCTCAGCTCCCCACGCTCCAGGCGGTGCCACGGATGGCTCGTGTCGCGGTCGTAGGGACCGAAGATGATGCGCAGGTAGCGCTCGGGCTCGACGCCCCGCTTGCGCGCCACCCCGGCCACCGCCTCGAAGGGCGAGCTCATGAAGACCCCGCCGTAGTCCCACATCACCGCTGCGATCGCCATGGACGCTCTCCGTGGCCCGGTTCCGCTCGATTGTAGCCGGCCGTCCCGACGGGCGCGGACCCGGCCAGCGTCTTGCCATAGAATGCCCACGCACGAGCCGGGCGCGGGCCCGGCCGACACGGGGAGGCGGCGGTGGAAGAGCTCGCAGGCAGGGTGGCGGTGGTGACGGGGGCGGCCAGCGGGATCGGGCGCGCCCTCGCGCGGCGCCTGGGCGCCGAAGGCATGCGCGTCGTGGTCTCGGATCTGGAAACGGGCGCTCTCGACGAGACGGCGGCCTCCCTGCGCGACGCGGGTGTCGAGGTGCGCGCCCTGGCCTGTGACGTGGCGCGGGCCGACGCCGTCGAGGAGCTGGCGCAGCGGAGCGTCGAGGCCTTCGGCGGGGTGCACGTCGTCTGCAACAACGCCGGCGTCTTCGCCGGGGGCCTCTCCTGGGAGGCGCCCCTCTCCGACTACCGGTGGGTGCTGGAGGTGAACGTCTGGGGCGTGATCCATGGCATCCGCAGCTTCGTGCCCATCCTGCTCGCGCAAAGGGAGCCCGGGCACGTGGTGAACACCGCCTCGATGGCGGCCGTGACCTCCGCGCCCTTCTCGGGCGCCTACGTGATGAGCAAGCACGCCGTGCTGGCCCTCTCGGAGAGCCTCTACCACGAGCTGCGCATGCAGCAGGCGCAGGTGGGCGTGAGCGTGGTCTGCCCCGAGCTGATCGCCACCCGCATCGGCGAGTCCGACCGAAACCGCCCCGCCCACCTCGAGCGGGACGCCGCCGAGCCCGTTCCGCCCGGCACCGCGCTGGTGGAGAAGGCGATCCGCGAGGCCACCCGCTCCGGGGCCGACCCCTCGGTGATCGCGGACCGCACCTTGGAGGCGATCCGCCAGGACCGCTTCTACGTCCTGGCCCCGGAAGGAGACCCCTGGCGCGTGGCCTGCAACGCGCGGCTCGACGACCTCCGGGCGGCGCGCAACCCCAGCCAGCCCGGCCCCGCCCAGCAGTGAAGCGCGGTAGAATCCGGCTCTCGCGCCCCGGCGAAGGCGACGCGGCCAGGAGGAGAGGACCGGAATGAAGCGATTCGAGGGCAAGGCCGCGCTGGTCACCGGCTCGGCAGCGGGAATCGGGCGCGCCACCGCGCTGCGCCTCGCCGAAGAGGGAGCGGGGCTCTACCTGGTCGACGTGAACCGCGACGGGCTGGAGGAGACGGCCAAGCTCTGCACCGAGGCGGGTGCGCAGGTGGAGTTCGCCCTCTGCGACATCTCCGACGAGGAGCAGGTGGAAGCCACCGTGAAGGCCTGCGTCGAGCGCTTCGGCCGCCTCGACGCGCTGCTCAACATCGCCGGGATGCTGCTCCTCGACCACGCCGAGAAGATCACCGGCGACCAGTTCCGCCGCATCCTGGACGTGAACCTCGTGGGCACCTTCCTGATGTGCAGGGCCGCCCTGCCCCACCTCCGCGAGAGCGGAGGCAGCATCGTGAACACCTCGTCGACGTCGGCGCTCGCCGGCATGCCCTACGGCGCGGCCTACGGATCGAGCAAGGGCGGCGTGAGCGCCCTCACGCGGACCCTGGCGGTGGAGTTCGCAAAGCAGGGCGTGCGCTGCAACGCGGTGTGTCCGGGCTCGATCAAGACGGCCATGGGCAGCGGCGGCAACCTCCCCGAGGACGCCGACATGAAGCTCGTCATGCGGGCCATGCCCCTCGACAAGCCCCGCGGGCCGGAGGTGGTGGCGGGTCTCGTGGCCATGCTGGCGAGCGAGGACGGCGCGCACATCAACGGGGAGGAGATCCGCGTCGACGGAGGAACCCTCTCGTGAGCGCCGCCGACGACGTGATCGAGATCCAGCAGGCGATCTATCGCTACGGCTGGTGCATCGACCATCGCGACTTCGATGCCCTCGATGCCGTCTTCAGCGAAGACGCCGAGGTCCACTACAACGTGATGGGGGGCGTGAAGCGCCCGTGGAAGGAGATGAAGCCCTTCCTCGAGCAGTCGCTGCAGATCTTCCGCGTCACCCAGCACAACATGAGCAACCCCATGGTCGAGCTGTCGGGAGACGAGGCGCGCTCACGCACCTACGGCGTCCTGGTCCACGTGCAGGACCACAAGGAAGGCGACCCCACCGTGATGCGGCACCACGCCATCTACACCGACGAGTGGGTGCGCACCGGCGAGGGCTGGCGCATCCGCAGCCGGCGCCTCGACAACCTCTACATGGACGGGCGCGTCTACGGCCCCGACCGGGTGAAGACCTTCGCACGGCCCGAGCCCTACTGAGGGGCACTTCAGCGGGGCGGACGCCTCAGGTCGCGCGGCAGGCCCAGGCCGCGTTCTCCGATGATGTTGCGTTGGATGTTCGAGCTCCCGGCGGCAATGCGGCCGGCCAGCGAGAAGAGGTACTGATCGACCCAGTCGGAGCTGCGTGCACCGCCGGCGCGGAGCCCCCACGAGGCGTCCGTCGGCGCCAGCAGCCCGTCGGCGCCGATCAGGTCGTAGGCCAGCTCCACGAGCTTCTCGCCCAGCTCGGATCCGTAGAGCTTGTTCACCAACACCGGGAGCGCCACCTTGGCTTCCTCGCCGCGCGTCTCGGCGGAGAGCCGGCGCAGGGTCTGGGTCTCCATGCAGCGGACGCGGCACTCGAGGTCGGCGAGTCGGTCGCGCACCCGCGGGTCCAGGGTGGCCGGTCGGCCGTTGCGGTTGGTGGCGCGCGCCAGCTCCACGAGCCGGCGGAAGCGCCGGCGCATGTGGCTGCCGTCGCCGAGGTTGCGCTCGTGCTTGAGGTTCACCCGCGCCACCTGCCAGCCCTGGCCTCGCTCCCCGACGATCCAATCGGCAGGGGTCCGGGCGTCGTCGAAGAAGACCTCGTAGAAGTGCGTCGCCCCGGTGATCTGGCGCAGCGGCCGCACCTGCACGCCGGGCTGGTCCATCTCGAGCAGCAGATAGGAGATGCCGGCGTGGCGAGGCGCGTCGGGCTCGGTGCGGAACATCCCGAACATGTAGTTCGCGTGGTCGGCGTCGCTGGTCCAGATCTTGTGGCCGTTGATCACCCACTCGTCGCCCTCGAGCCGCGCCGTGCTGCGCAGCGACGCGAGGTCGCTTCCGGCGCCCGGTTCGCTGTAGCCCTGGCACCAGACGAACTCGCCCGAGAGCGTCGGCGCCACGAACTTCTCGCGCTGCCATTCCTGCCCCAGCTCGAGGAGGGTCGGGACGATCATGCCCACGCCCTGCATGCCGAGCCGCCACGGGGCGTCGGCCGCGTCGAACTCCTCGGCCACGATCGTCTCGCGGAGCGGATCGAGGGGCTGCTCGGATCCGCCGTACTTCCTGGGGATGCTGCGGTAGAGGTAGCCCTGCGCCACCGCGGCCGCGATGAAGCGCTTCTGCTCGCCGGGCTCCGTCCCACCGGCTCCGCCGCCCTCCGGGAGCGACTCCTCGAGGAACTTCCGCACCTCGGCGCGGAACGACTCGTACTCGGGGCCGTAGGAGAGATCCATCTACCAGCCTTCCAGCGATGCGACGCGCTCGCGCTGGGCGGCGGGCGCGCCCAGCCAGGTGCGGTCGAAGAGCGTGCGCTTGGCCCAGAACTGCACGTCGCAGTCCCAGGTGAATCCGATTCCGCCGTGCAGCTCGATGCAGACGCGGCCCAGGCGCACCGCCAGGTCGGTGATGTGCGCCTTCGCGGCAGCCGCCGCAGACGCCCGCTCCTCGGGCAGGTGGTCGAAGGCATGGGCGGCGTACCAGAAGAGGCCCCGGGTGGGCTCGAGCTCGGCGGCCAGGTTCGCGAGCTGGTGCTTCACGGCCTGGAACTGCGCGATCGGCGTGCCGAACTGCTCGCGGGTGAGTGCGTAGTCCACCGTCATGCCCAGGAGCTTCCAGGCCGCACCGAAGGCGTCGGCGGCGAGCAGGATCCGGCCCGCGTCGAGCACCGCATCGGCCGTCTCGCGTCCGCAGGGCAGCGGGTCGGCCGGGGCGCCGTCGAAGGCGACTCTCGCGAGGGCACGGGTGCGATCGACACCATCGACGGCCTCGGTGCGGACGCCCCGGGCCGAGCCGTCCACCAGCGCCAGGCCGCCCTCCACCGTGCCCACCACGAGCAGGTCGGCCCGCGCCCCGTGCTCGACGAACTCCTTGGTGCCGTCGAGGGCGCCGCCCTCTGTCGACGCCGTCCAGCCGTCGGGCTCCCACACGTCGCCCGCCTCGGCGATGGCCAGGGCCCCGACCGATGCGCCCGAGGCCAGCCGCGGCAGCCAGCGCTCCCGCTGCGCGTCGCTGCCGCCGAGCGCGAGCGCGAGCGCGGCCAGCGCGTTTCCGAGGAAGGGCCCCGGGAGCGCCGTCTCGCCCAACACCTCGAAGGCCAGCGCCAGATCGAGCAGCTCGAGGCCCGCGCCGCCGAAGCCCTCGGGCACCACGAGCCCCTGCACGCCGACCCCGGCGGCGCCGCGCCAGAGCGCCGGGTCGAAGCCGCTGCCCTCGTCGAAGATCTCGCGCAGCCGGGCGACCGGCAGATCGCCCGCCGCAAACCCGCGCACCGCCTGCTGGAGCAGCTCCTGCTCCTCGCTGAGCCCAAAATGCATCGCACCATCTTAGTGAAAAGGGGGACGTTCCTGCCGAACGCACCGAACTCCCCACCCCCCCGAAACCGCACCGGAATCCGGCCTCGGGGACGTTCCTGCCCAACGCTGCGACGCCGGAGCCGCACGCGGTCCGGTTCGCTCGGCGGGATGACCCAAGTCCAGAACCTCGCGCGAAGCAAGAGGAAAGGCGGATCGCAAGAACGTCCCCCCTGCACCCCCCCGCGCCGGGGGGGGGTCAGGGCCGGCGGGCGGCGGTGCGGCCGGCGCGACGGCCGAAGAAGCTGCCGTCGCCGAGGGAGAGACCGCTCGAGTAGCCCTGCTTGGCGACACCGGACGTGGTGCGGCCGGCCGCGTAGAGGCCAGGGATGTCCTCGCCCGAAGGCGTGCGCACGGCGCCTTGCGGGCTGATCCAGAGGCCACCGAGGGTGAAGACAGCGTAGATCACCTTGTCGACCGAGAGGTCGAGGGCGCCATAGGGGGGCTGGTCGAGCGGACGCAGATGGGCGCGCTGCTTGCGGAAGAGCGGGTCCTCGCCGCGGGTCGCGTGACGGTTGTAGAAGGCCATCGTGTCCTGGAGAGCGCCTTCCGGAAAGCCGAGCTCCGCCTCGAGCTCGGCCCAGGACTCCCCGACGGAGAGCGCCTGCGACGGCGCATTGGCGGGCTGGGCGAAGCCGGCATCGTCGACGACCAGCCACACCCGCCCGTCGTGGTGGAGCAGCGAGAACTCGCCGAGCCGCCCCATGTAGCTGTCCTCGTTCAGCACGCGCTGGCCCAGCCGGTTCACGAGCACACCCTGCTTGAGAACGACCGGCGGGAAGAGCGGCAACGTGACGTCGCCCGCATCCATGCGCAGCGTCGCCGCTCCCGCGGCCGCGGCCATCTGGATGCCGCTTCCGTCGTCGTGCTCCGTGCCCACCTTGTAGAGGCAGCGCCCCAGCAGCGGCGCGTAGCGCTCCACCATGGTGCGGTTGTAGATGAAGCCGCCCGACGTGAGCACCACGCCCCGCCGCGCGCGCACCGCCCACGCTTCGCCGCCGCTGCGACCGACGACCCCCACCACGGAGCCGTCGGCCCCGACCACGAGGCGCTCCGCACGCGCGCCGCTGCGCACGCGAGCCCCGGCCCGGTCGGCCGCGCCGAGCAGGATCTGCATCAGCAGCGGACCCTTCGGCCCGACGACGGTGCCGCAGTGACCCCGCGGCGCCGGCTTCGCGATGTCGCAGAAGGGCCAGCACAGCTCGCTGCCCGAGTAGGTGAGGCTCTCGTCGCCCGGCGGCTCGTGTGCGTCCGTGAAGAAGGCCTCCTTGAGGGGCCACCCGCAGTCGACGAGCCAGTGGAAGTGCTCGACGCTGTGCTCGCAGTAGGGGCGGACGAGCTCCTCGTCGGGCTCGGGGCCGCAGGCGGCCATCAGGTAGCGGAACATCTCCTCCGGCTCGTCGTCGAAGCCGAGCGCCTTCTGGAGCGGCGTGCCGCCGCCCAGGTAGAGCAGCCCCCCCGAGTTCGCCGACGTGCCGCCGCCCCCGCCGGCCCGCTCGAGCACGAGCACGTCGGCGCCCGCGCGACCCGCCTCGATGGCGGCACAGGCGCCGGCACAGCCGTAGCCGACCACGACCACGTCGGCGCTGTCGTCCCAGTGGGCGATCTCCGACGCGCGCCGCGGCAGGTGTTCCGGCACTCCGCTCATGAAGGAAGGCCGGCTACCGGCCCTTCGCTCGCCCGTGGCTCGCTGCGCGGAGGCCGACGCCCGGGTCGCGCTCCTTGCGCACCGACCCGCCCGCGACGTAGCGCACCAGCAGGTCCACGAGCTCGTGGCGGAAGGCCGGGTCCTCGAGCTTCTCGGGACGCTCGTCGACCGTGGCGCGCACGATCGCCGAGACCCCGCGCGCGACGAGGATAGGCCGCCTGCTCGGAGTCACGCACCGCCACGCGATCGGCATGACGGAGGAGCACGGCCCGGATCCGCTGCTCCACGCGGTCGCGACCGACGTGGTGCGTGAGCGAGTACTCCCGATGCCGATCGCGATAGAACTCGCCGCCCATGTCCATCAGGCGGCGGTGACGCTCGAGCTGGTAGTCCACCAGCTCCGCCAACGCGTCTTCGAGCGCGAGCCGGTCGAAGGGCCAGTCCGCCGAGGCGAGCCCGTTCGCCTCGCGACGCGTCTCGGCGTCACAGATCGCGGCCACGATCGCCGCCTTGTTGGGGAAGTAGCGGTAGAGCGACCCGATGCTGACGTCGGCCCTCTCCGCGATCCGGTTCGTGGTGAGCGCCTCGGCGCCCTCCTCGCGCAGCAGCAGGCTTCCCGCCTCGAGGATGGCAGCGACGATCTGCTGCGAACGGCGCTGTTTGGGGCTCCGGCGGGGCGCAACCGGGCTTCCTGCGGTCAAGGGAACGGCTCCTTGGAGGCGCCGGGGATTCTACTCGACCCGTGACGCGGTGTGACAGAAACGTGAACGCGCCCGGGGCGAGGTAGCCGAGCATGAGCGAACTCGTTGCAGATCAACGACTTGGCGAGTTCCCGCCGACGGCCGTAGGCGAGTAGACAAGGGCCGATCGGGCGCGCCACGACGGCCACGACGTGACGATCGTCGCGCCAGCCGACCAGCAGAGCGGCAAGGGCGGCTCGATCAACACGGGCGCCTTCGACTTCACACCCGGCGGCGGCACGATGCAGCTCACCAAGCATGCCGAAGGCATCTGGTCGCTCGCCGGCACCCCGGCAGACTCGGTGAAGGCCGGCCTCAACATCGTCCTCGACGACGACCCGCCCGACCTCGTCGTGTCGGGACTCAACGAGGGCCAGAACCTCGGCAAGCCGGGGAGCAACGCGTCGGGCACCGAGGGCGCCGCGCTGCGCGGAGTGTTCAGCGGC
>JAAUXZ010090601.1_pt1 | contig 13988 bp, 14 predicted proteins | sample 7278131 | NCBI WGS metagenome assembly JAAUXZ01 (sample SAMN14350119, study PRJNA611818) | marine sediment metagenome | isolation source: surface marine sediment (3m) | place: French Polynesia: Moorea | collected 2018-08
CTAAACTATTACGCCTCAATTCGATGATAGACATCACCAGATCGCGACGAGGCGTAAGGATACCTGCGCTCCGCTAACAGGTAAAGCCCTGTATCATCAGGCATTACCAATATTGTCATCAGCTTCGCCGTCTTCTCCCTGTATACGCTCGTAAATCTCTTCACGATGCACAGCGACATCCTTGGGTGCATTGATACCGATGCGTACCTGGTTACCTTTTACACCCAGGACAGTAACGGTGATCTCATCACCAATCATCAGCGTCTCACCGACCCTTCTTGTCAGAATCAACATGTACTTACTCCTTGAAATATCTTCCCTGAACCCTGTCTAAAGACAATAGATTCATGGGTATCCAGTTAAGATACTCGAACCCGTTCAGTGCCCGCTATCCTGCAGGTTCCCGATCAAGCTCGAAGGCATCGTGTAAAGCCCTGACTCCCAGTTCCAGATATTTTTCATCTACAACCACAGAAACCTTAATTTCTGAAGTTGAGATCATGAGTATGTTGATACCTTCCTTGGCCAGGGTTTCGAACATCTTGCTGGCGATCCCGGCATGCGAACGCATACCTACACCGACCAACGACACCTTGGCAATGCGATTATTTCCGGAGACTTCGCGGGCACCAACTTCTTCGGCGGTTGCCTGCATGATCTCCATAGCTTTTTCAAATTCATTTCTGTGGACCGTAAACGTGAAATCCGTAGTCCCATCTGCACCGACATTCTGAACAATCATGTCGACTTCGATATTTGCATTGGATACAGGTCCGAGAATGCTATAGGCCACACCCGGCTGATCTGGTACGCCGTTAATGGTCAACTGAGCTTCATCTCTGCTAAAAGCGATTCCTGAGATCAGGGCCTGTTCCATTAATTCATCCTCAATCGTAATCAGTGTACCTTCACCCTCTATAAAGGATGATAGTACGCGCAAAGGCACATTGTACTTTCCTGCAAATTCTACTGACCTTATCTGCAATACCTTCGAGCCAAGGCTGGCCATTTCCAGCATTTCTTCAAAAGTGATGCGATCAAGCTTGCGGGCATCTTCTACAACCCTTGGATCCGTTGTGTAGACACCATCAACATCTGTATAAATCTGGCACTCATCAGCTTTAAGTGCCGCTGCCAGTGCTACGGCCGTAGTATCTGAACCGCCTCGGCCCAGGGTTGTAATATTGCCTTTCTCATCCACACCCTGGAAACCGGCGACAACAACCACTCTGCCCTGCTCAAGATCACTACCAATCCTGGAGTGGTCAATTTCCTGGATACGCGCCTTGTTATGCACATTATCGGTAAGAATTCTTACCTGCCCACCGGTATAAGATTTTGCGGGATACCCCATCTTGCCCAGTGCCATACTGAGCAGGGCGATTGTGACCTGTTCTCCAGTTGAAACCAGGACATCCAGTTCCCTGCCCGAAGCACGCTCATCAATCTCATTTGCCAGACCCAGAAGACGGTTGGTTTCACCGCTCATAGCAGAAACGACCACGACAACATCATGCCCCTGGTCGCGGAAACGGGCGACTTTCTCAGCTACAGCCTGTATGCGTTCAACACTGCCAACCGAGGTACCACCATACTTTTGAACGATTAATGACATGCCTGTCCTGGCCGCAAAAGCGGCGTATTATTCATAAATTCGTCATAAAAGAAAACTGATCAAACGGTCAATAAGAGACTCAGAAGCCTGTAAGACCATCGTTATTCATCCAATTACCTGAATATATTAAGAATTAGCTACTAGGCGATATTTGCCTCTACCCAGGCAGGCACGGACTCGAGGGCCCCTGGCAGGGAGGCAGGGTCACTTCCACCAGCCTGTGCCATATCGGGACGACCACCACCTCGGCCCCCGACCTGCTGTGCCACATGGTTTACGAGATCACCTGCCTTGATCCTGCTGGTCTCGTCCTTACTCACACCGGCCACTAAGGAGACCTTACCGTCATTGGCGGCTGCCAGGACAATGGCAGATGGACCAAGTTTGTTCTTTAACTGGTCCAGTGTCTCACGAAGGGACTTGGCATCTGCACCTTCAAGCTGTGCAGCCAGCACCTTGATTCCGGAGATATCCACTGCCTGGGATTCAAGGTCTGAACCCGCCTGGGAGGCCAGTCTGGCCTTAGCCTGCTCCAGGGCCTTTTCCAGGCTGCGCGTTTTTTCCATCATCTGCCGCACTTTATCTTCAACCTCTGTGCGTCCCGCCTTGACCATTTGCGCTACCCGTTCGAGCTGATCTGCACCTTCCTCGGTCCACTCGATCGCGCCCTGACCTGTGACGGCTTCTATACGCCGCACACCAGATGCCACACCACCCTCGCTGATGATCTTGAACAGACCAATGTCACCAGCCCGGTCTACATGAACCCCACCACAGAGCTCAGTAGAGAATCCGATCTTCATGACGCGAACTTCATCGCCATATTTTTCACCGAACAGGGCCATGGCGCCGGCCTCCAGGGCATCATCCATGCTCATCAGCTGGGCACTGGCATCCTGGTTTTCGCGAATCTGTGTATTCACAATCCGCTCAACCTCGCGCATTTCTTCCGGTTTCACAGGTTCAAAGTGGGAGAAGTCAAAACGCAGGCGTTCGTCCGTAACCAGAGAGCCTTTCTGCTGAACATGCTCACCGAGTACCTGGCGGAGGGCCGCATGCATCAGGTGTGTTGCAGAGTGATTCAGGATAATGGCCTGGCGTCGATCGGCATCGACCAGTGCAGACAACTGATCCCCGACCTTAATAGCACCCTGTTTCAATGTACCAATATGCGCATTGGCTGCGCCCTGCTTCTGGGTATCGGATACAGCAAATTCCACCCCGTCTACGCGAAGAGACCCGGTATCTCCGATCTGTCCACCAGATTCAGCATAGAAAGGTGTTCGATCCAGTATCACGCGTCCTTCCTGGCCGTCACTAAGTGCATCAACCTGCTTACCATCAGCGAATAGTGCGACCACTTGCCCCTGATCGCTGGTGGCTTCATAACCAGTAAACTCGGTACTGATATTGCTATCCAGCGCTTCTGTATATTCAGCGCCAAAATGGCTTGCAGCGCGGGCACGCTCTCTCTGAGCCTCCATCGCCTGCTCAAAACCGGCATGATCGACCTCGAGGTTACGCTCACGGGCGATATCCGCAGTGAGATCGAGAGGGAAACCATAGGTGTCATAGAGTTTGAAAACAGTCTCACCGGAAATCGTATTGCCCTGAAGATCAGCGATATCCTCTTCCAGGATCTTCATGCCATGTTCCAGGGTCTCGGCAAAACGCTCCTCTTCCTGCCTGAGCACACGCTCCACCTGTTCCTGATTTTTCTGAAGTTCCGGATAGGCCTCACCCATCTGCTTCACCAGGGGTTCAACCAGTCGGTAAAAGAAGGGCTCGTTAATGCCCAGTTTATGACCGTGCCGGGCTGCACGACGAATGATTCTGCGCAGGACATAACCACGTCCCTCATTCGAGGGGAGCACACCATCAATGATGAGGAAACTACAGGAGCGTATATGATCCGCAATGACCCTGAGCGAGGCCTTACCCAGATCGGTTTCTCCGGCAATATCCGCTATTGCCTTAATCAGATACTGAAACAGATCAATCTCATAGTTGCTATGCACGTGCTGCATGATGGCCGCAAGCCGCTCAAGACCCATCCCTGTATCCACGGAGGGTTTCGGCAGAGGATTCAGCACACCATTATTGTCCCGGTCGTACTGCATGAAGACCAGGTTCCATATCTCTATGTAGCGGTCGCCGTCTTCGTCAGGACTACCTGGAGGCCCTCCAGGGACATCCGGACCATGGTCATAGAATATCTCAGTACAGGGACCACAGGGGCCAGTATCGCCCATCTGCCAGAAGTTATCCTTCGCCCCAATGCGGGCAAAACGATCTGGGGACACTCCAATATCTTTTAACCAGATATCGGCAGCCTCATCATCCTCCTCAAATACCGTCACCCAGAGCTTTTCTTCTGGTAGTTTCAAAACCTCGGTCAGATATTCCCATGCGTAGGCAATAGCCTCCTGCTTGAAATAATCGCCGAAGCTGAAGTTACCCAGCATTTCAAAAAAGGTGTGATGCCGTGCCGTATAGCCTACGTTTTCCAGATCATTATGTTTGCCGCCTGCGCGAACACAACGCTGAGAAGAAGTCGCGCGCACATAGGGACGTTGTTCCTGCCCAAGAAAGACTTCCTTGAACTGGACCATACCGGCGTTGGTAAACAGCAGTGTCGGATCATTCCCGGGCACCAGCGGACTGGAGGCGACCACCTCATGTCCCTTGCCCTGGAAGAATTCCAGAAAGCTCTTTCGAATCTCGGCACTACTCATCATGCTGTTACTAGTCCCACTCATTATTCAATATCTGACTGATTGTATGCGCAGAAAATCCACGACCCTGTAAGAAACGCGCCTGCCGTGCACGCTCTTTGTAATCCTCTGCCTGCTCACCATATTTCTTTGCCCAGACCTCCTGGGCACGGTGCTTCCAGGCTGATGAACGTGAATCCAGAAACGCCTCTACCAGGGCATCACTCACACCACGTTGCCTTAGTTCTGCCTGGATGCGTAATGGCCCAAAGCCCCGATCAATCCGGCTGTGGACATAGGACTCTGCGTAACGCTCATCACTCTGCAGGCCTTCTGCTTCAAGGTCATGCAATAACTGATCAAGTTCATCCGCTTCACAGCCCCGCGAGAGTAGCTTTGAGCGCAATTCCTGGCGGCTATGTTCTCGTCTCGCCAGCAGCCCTATCGCAATTGCCCGATAATCCGCTTCCTCAGGCCTCGGCAGTTTCGTCACCCTCTTCTTCTACCGCGACATTCGTTGGCAGAAGTTCGGCTCGGATCTTGGCTTCAATGGCCTCAGCTATTTCGGGGTTTTCCTTGAAATAGTTGCGTACATTTTCTTTACCCTGACCAATCTTATCGCCGTTATAGCTATACCAGGCACCGGCCTTATCGATCAGGCCCTGCTTGACACCCAGTTCAATTAGCTCGCCTTCGTGAGAAATACCCTCACCGTACAGAATCTCAAATTCCACCTGCTTGAATGGTGGCGCTACCTTGTTCTTGACGACCTTTACACGGGTATCATTACCTACTACCTCGTCACCCTTCTTAATGGCACCGATACGACGGATATCCAGGCGAACAGAAGAGTAGAATTTCAGGGCATTACCACCAGTCGTGGTTTCAGGATTACCAAACATCACACCAATCTTCATACGAATCTGGTTGATGAAGATGACCAGGGTATTTGAGCGCTTGATATTTGCAGTCAGCTTTCGCAGGGCCTGAGACATAAGGCGCGCCTGCAATCCCACGTGGGAATCACCCATGTCACCCTCAATTTCAGCCTTGGGTGTTAGTGCAGCAACTGAGTCAACTACGATGATGTCCACTGCTCCTGAGCGTACCAGCATATCGGTGATTTCTAGTGCCTGCTCACCCGTATCCGGCTGCGAGACCAGAAGTTCATCGACATCGACACCAAGCTTGCGTGCGTACTGAGGATCCAGTGCATGTTCCGCGTCCACAAACGCAGCGGTACCGCCGGCCTTCTGACACTCAGCGACTGCATGCAGGGTCAGGGTAGTTTTACCAGATGATTCTGGTCCATAGATCTCAACAACACGCCCCCGGGGTAAGCCACCAATGCCTAACGCGATATCAAGCCCCAGCGAACCAGTGGAAACAGCATCAATATTGACGACTGCATTATCATCCCCCATACGCATGACCGTACCCTTGCCAAACTGCCTTTCAATCTGCCCCAGGGCCGCCGCCAGTGCTTTTTTACGATTGTCGTCCACGCCATTTCCTCCAGAGATTTGTGCCGCCCGCTCCATGGGCGACCATAAGTGTATAAAGCCCGCAATTATCCCATAGATACCGGACGGTAAAAAGAACGCATTTAGTGTTTAAACTGGCGCGGAAAGACTGCCAGAGGCATGTACCGAACCCCGGAGGGGGTAGATTCAGAAACCATGAGCTGAAAACCATCTACCCTCCAGGGGACGGGCCTGATACCCAGTTCAGGTATCGGCCCCTTAAACTTCCGGGCCAGAGTCATGTGGGGATGGTAGCTTCGCTGCTCAGGCCGGTATCCGCAGTCACTGAGCCTCAACTCCAGCTCCTGCTGCAGAGAAACCAGTCGTTCAGGAATAGTTGAAGGGCCAATCCAGAGTACCCGAGCCCTGGTAAAACTACCCAGCTGATCGAGAGATAACTCAAATGGATTAAAGCTGACCTTCCTCGCAGCATCACAGAGACATGAAATCTGCTCCTCTTCGACCATACCCAGGAAGCTCAGCGTCAGGTGAAAGTTTGATGGTGCAACCTTTCTGAGTTGAGCGGAGTGAATTTGCTTCAGCAGATGACGTACCTGGTCCCTGGTACGCTGCGGAGGATACAGGGCAAAAAATAGCCGATGCCGGGTCATTCAGCCTGCAATCCGGTCCAGCAGCCCCTTAAACGCCATGGACACAGCCTGACGACGCACCTGGTCCCTGTCCCCATCAAATATATAGTGCTCTGCCTGAACATCATCACGATCAGCCCATGATATCCAGACGGTTCCGACCGGCTTCTCATGACTGCCACCACCTGGGCCAGCTATGCCCGTGATCGCAACACTGATATCCGCATTACTGGCCGTTAGCGCACCAGAAGACATCGCTATCGCAACAGGACCACTCACCGCACCATGCTGCTCAATCAGAGACTGGCTCACGGCGAGCAGGTCTTGTTTGGCTTCATTGCTGTAGGTCACAAAACCGCGATCAAAAACGGATGAACTCCCAGCAATATCCGTGACCAGCTTGGCTACCCAGCCACCTGTGCATGACTCTGCCGCTGCAAGCACATTTCCAGTTTCCTTAAGAGAAACAACAACTTTTCCGGCCTGCTCAGCCAGCAACTGATCACTACAGGACATCACTCAGTTCAGCCGAGGATTTCTTCGATTCGAGTTGCCACCTGGAAGTTTTCACCCTCGGGCTCACATCGGATGATTCTTATACTCGCGCGTAATGGCGGCGTTCCCGGCCCACCATTCAGCATCATTTCATAACCGGCATCGACCTCAAGTGCCTTATCGCTGATAAGCATCACACCGCCACCGCTGAGGTCTCTGCAGACGGCATAGGTCTTTTCCCCCGAATCATTTGCTATCAACTCAATATCACAGTTGACGGTCATCCTTGGAAAACTGCGCTTTTCATCAAAATCACGACTCATTGAGCACTCTCCTTTTCTCCCCGAATACGGGTTTATCAGAGCGTCAGGACATTCGCAAGCGGAACATGGACCGCTGGAACTATTGAAGCGGGATAAATCATCCACATAATGAGAGGTGCAGATCGCAAATTAAGTTATTAGATACGGGGAAATTGTCGTGAGTGAAACACCATATGCCTTTGACATTGGCGCTGAGAATTTTCAGCAGTATGTACTCGAAAACTCATACAAAGTACCGGTTCTTGTCGACTTCTGGGCTGAATGGTGTGCACCCTGCAAAACTCTGAAGCCTGTCCTGGAGTCCCTGGCAGCTGAATATAATGGCCAGTTTCTCCTGGCAAAGATCAACAGTGACAATGAACAGGCCCTGGCCCAGCAATTTGGTGTCAGAAGCCTTCCCACAGTAAAAGTCTTCCGTAATGGCGAGATAGTCGATGAGTTTATGGGCGCCCAGCCCGAGCCGGTAGTCCGGCAACTGCTTGAACGCCACATCGAGCGCGAATCTGATCGCCTGGCCGCAGAGGCGGTGCTGGCTGCAGAGGATGGCAACCATGACCTGGCTCAGGAACTCTTCCTAAAGGCCCATGATATGGACCCGGCAAATCACCGTGTCACAACGGCAATGGCCAGATTCCTGGTAGACCAGGGCGAGGCAGAGCGTGCTGAACAGATGATTCAGTCACTCCCTCTTGAACTTCGAGAGGATGCCGAGGCCAGAGGCCTCCTGGCCCAGATCAGCATCATGAAAGCTACCAGTGACGCACCCGATGTACCGGTACTGGAGCAACGTATTTCTGAGGATCCGGATGACCTTAAGGCACGTTTACTGCTGGCCAATATCAGTATTGCCGACAAGGATTATGAAACCGGCATGGAACATTTCCTTGAGATAATGAAACGCGACAGAGGATTCGAAGACGACGCTGGCAGAAAGGGGCTAATCAACTGTTTTGAGATGCTTGGTGGTGAAGGCGAACTCGTGTCTGCATATCGAAGGAAGATGTCGATATTGCTGCATTAAAACAGGGGTTGATTAGTTGGCTGTAGCAGGGACTCCACCAGCACCACCTGAAGGCAGAGGAACTGCTACCGGCGGCCCGGGCTGACCCCCACCATGCCCCGGAGGTTTGCCAGGCCCCTGACCCGGTGGTTTACCTGGGTGATGGATCGGTGGAATCACTGGCCGATATGGCCACCAGTAACCCCGATTGTAGCTACGCCCTATCTGATCAAGTAAGTCCTGCTGACGCTGAAATTCAGCCTCCTCCCTTGCAAGACGCTGCCGCTCTGCTCGCTCCTTATCTCGAACCTCTTCGATCGCCAGTCGGGACTGCTCGAGTTCCCTGGCGAATTCCATCATTTCCTGAGTTCGGGTACTACTACCCTTGGCAGCAGATTCAGAGACCGAGTCTGTTATTTCCAGTTGCTCAACGTCAACTGCATCCCCAGGCGGCTCTGATGAATAGGTTACCCGGCCATGTTCATCGACAGACTTATAGATCGGGGCAGAATCTGCCCCGAGCCATGCTGGTAACAGGCTGATCGCGAACAGGACCAGGCCGCGGAACAAAGGCTTATCCCTCAAGCCCATTGAGCATCTTGGAGAGCTCAGCTGCTGGCACATAGCCGGGGATTTTCACTCCGGTCTCTGTAAACATCACAGGCGTTCCCGTGACACCCAGTGTCTGACCCATCATAAACTGGGACGCAATCGGATCCTTGCACTGCTGATTTGGCAGGTTAATCCCCTGCTTGGCCTTGGTCATTGCCTGGTTTCTATCATCGGCACACCAGACATTTATACCTTTCTGATGCGCAGGTGATCCCAGTCCTGCACGCGGAAAATACATGTAACGTATAGCAATACCCTGTTTCATATAGCTTTCAATTTCCTTGTGAAGCTTCTGGCAATAGAAACAGTCGATATCCGTGAAAACTGTAACGGTATGACGGGGTAATTCTGGTGAGAAGATAATCATCTGATCGGTTGGCACCTGAGCCAGATAGTCAACCCGAAGACCTTCCTTTACCTGCTCTGTCAGGTCCTTTTTGCCTGGAATATCAATAAGATCTCCCTGCATCAGGTAACGGCCATCGGCACTGATGTAAAGCACGTTCACGCCTGAAATAATCTGCATCAGACCATCGATGGGCGTGCGTGTGATGTCTTCAGGCTTCAGCTCAGGATATTGCTTGGTCAGCATCGCACGTAATGCCTCTAATTCGGCATCAGCGGATTTCTGATCCGCAGCATAGACGGTCGTGCTAATAATCAGGAGAAGTAATACAAATAACTTATTCATTAAATATTCCAGTATTGATAGATGGCAACCCTGTGACCAGAGCCATGTTTAATAATTCCCATAATCACCCTCTGGGATGGTGCTGTGCATGCAGTTCCCTGAGCCGCTGATTAGCGATATGCGTGTAAATCTGTGTTGTCGACAGATCGCTATGTCCCAGTAACATCTGCACCACCCGTAGATCTGCACCATGATTCAGCAAATGTGTTGCGAAGGCATGTCGCAGGGTATGGGGGGAGAGATGCTTCTCTATTCCTGCCTGCTGGGCGCGGCGCTTGATCATATACCAGAAGGCCTGACGCGTCATGGATGCTCCTCGGCGCGTGACGAAAACCGCATCAGAGACATCCCTGCCCCGGAGTAACTCTGGTCGCCCCTGCTCGAGATACCGCCCGAGATAGTGCTCCGCTTCCTGGCCGACAGGAACCAGGCGCTCTTTGTTTCCCTTGCCCAGTACACGAACCACACCCTGGTTTAGGTTGACCTGTGAAAAGGTCAGGCCAACGAGCTCAGAGACTCGCAGACCCGTGGCATAGAGCAACTCCAGCATCGCCCGATCACGCAACCCCTCAGAGCTCGAATCATCAGCGACCGACAGAAGGGCCTCAACCTCTTCCTCCGTCAGGCTTTTGGGTAATGGCCTGCCAATCCGCGGATTATCTATCTGCAGACTGGGATCACTGGCTATGAGTCCCTCGCGATACTGATACTGGTAGAACCGTTTAAGGCTCGACAGGAGACGCGCAGCTGACCTTGGCTTTGCCGCCAGCTCAAAACGATAAGCGAGGTAGTGTTCGATATCCTGACGACCAACCTCCAGCAAGGAGCGGTCCTTCCCTAACCAGACCGCAAATCCACGAAGATCTGCACCATAGGCCTTGAGGGTGTTGTCACTCAGTCCCCGCTCCATCCAGAGCGCATCTAGAAAACGTTCAATTAGCTGCTGTGTCTGGAGGCTTACAGATTGCGTCATATATCAGAGCATACTTGTGAGCTGGAAAAATATCGATCCTGACAGGCAATAAAAAAAGGCCCCATTGATGGGGCCTTTTCCATTTTACAAACAGGTGTTAAGCAGAAGTCTAGAAATCACTTTCTTCTTTTGGCTTACCACCAAACAGTTCCCATATGGCCTCGTCGATCGCACCTGGTGAACTCATAACCTTCATAAAGCTGTTCTCGCCGGCCATGCTGAGGTCCGGGAAGTGGACTGCCGCACGGAAACGCATGTGCAGAGCCTCAACCTCTCGGCCATTCACCAGAATGGTATATGGCAGATAGGCGGTCTTCTTGAGGTCTTCGAAATCGATGATCCCCATCTGGTGTGCATCATCCATATCCTTATTTCCACCTGGACCCGCCTTCATGGAAACACCAAACAGGGTCATCTGCGTACCAGGAATATCTAACTGGAAGATCTGACCAAGACCGCCTTTCCCAGCAGCCAGGCCCTGCTCTACAGCAGCGACAGCAGCCTCATGGTTTTTATAAGTCTTAAACTCATAAGGTTCGTCATAATATTCCATACCGAAGGTGTAGTGGTATTTCTTCAGCTTCTTGGGTTTCAGCCCCTTCTTTGAACCGTAAGTTTCCTGGGCGCCCAGGGCAAGCTTCAGTTTCGCTGCAACAGGTGCCATATCGCCTTTCACGTGATAGGCATGTTGAATGTAGACTGGATTGACATAAGCAATCTGGATCTGGCCATTCACCTTGGTCACTGAGACGCGTTGTGCTGCTGCATAACCACCTCTCTTGGTCTTGGCAGCCAGCTTCAGCAATTCATCGCTGGTAACAATGACGATATGTGCATTTTCGTATGGCGCATATTCACCAAGTACGCGAAAACCCTGACTCACCAGGGCTGTTTTTACTTCTGAAATCTTGGCATTCATATCACCGGTGGATACAGATGCCAGCACAAAGGGCTTCAGTCGTTCAGTGGCTGCATAAGCCGAACCTATACCCAGTACCGTCAGTGCCAGCAGCATTAGCAGTGAACGTTGAATCAATTGCATGTGCCTTTTCCTCTACTTTATATATATTTTTTGATCGGTTGTTCTTAAAGAACTGCTTTTAATCTAATAATAATTTTATTTACGAAATTACCAGTGTTACCCATGAAAACGTTTATTTACTGAAGACAACTTGCCCTGGTAAATGCGATTCAACATTGAAGCTAAAGAACACCACATTTTTAGTAATCTCTAGCAACAGCTGACTATAGTTTATCCGGATAATCAGGCCTGACGAACAATGGCAAAGGCGGGACCCCAAGTCAAACAGAGTATAGTAATTATCTAATGTAATTGAGATTCAAAATCATGAACAAAATCATTCCTTTATTCTAAATCCCCTGTTTTTGTATCTATTTTTTTCTGAAATTTTGCCGGACACCGACGTAGAGATCACTTATCTGTAATGAAAGCGGGGGAAATCAGGAATAAATCGCAATCTGATATCAGCATCTCTCTCGACTTACTAACGACCATACATCGAGATCAGATGTCTCATGCGCTCCACAACTTCATCATTCAGCCACTCCCACTTAAAGCGCCATTTCCAGTTGCCTTCAGTGGTGCCGGGAGTATTCATCCGGTGGTCACCCCCGAGGGCAAGCACATCCTGCATGGGAATCACGGCAAGATCAGCGACCGAGGCTAGCGTTGCCCTGATCATTGGCCATGGCATGACATCCTGAGGTCTGCCCAGGTAATCGAGGACATGCTGCCTGAGTTCAGGCGAGATCTCATCGTACCAGCCCAGTGTAGTGTTATTGTCATGGGTCCCTGTGTACACAACCGAATTTTTTTCATGATTGTGGCAAAGGTAGGGATTCGTAGGTCCGCCTTCATAGGCAAATTGCAGAATCTTCATACCAGGAAGGCCAAACTTATTCCTGAGGGCATCGACTTCAGGTGTTATCACTCCGAGATCTTCAGCCACCAGAGGCAATTCACCGTAGCGCTCATATAGCAACTCAAACAGGGCTTCTCCAGGTGCCTTGATCCAGTGGCCATTGATCGCGGTTTCCTCATCAGCCGCGATCGACCAGTAGGCCTCGAAACCTCTGAAGTGATCTACACGAATCAGGTCGAACAACTCAAGCTGACTACCCAGACGTTCCTTCCACCAGATAAAGCCATCAGCCTGCATGCGATCCCAGGCATATTGCGGATTACCCCAGCGCTGACCTGTCTCAGAGAAATAATCAGGAGGAACACCAGCGACGGTATTCGGATGTCCCTGCTCATCCAGGTCGAAGAGATCCCGGCGAGCCCATACTTCGGCACTATCATGGGCAACAAAGATGGGCATATCACCAAAAAGCACAATGCCTCGCTCGTGCGCATATTCACGAACACGCTGCCACTGATCGTAGAAAATAAACTGTTCGAACCTGCCCTGCTCAAGCTCATCGGCCAGCACTTCCTGGGCAGTGGCGAGGGCACGGGGATCACAGTCCCGCAGATCTGGTTCCCACTCCCACCAGGGTGTGCCCGCATGATGTTTTTTCAGCGCCCGGTAGAGGACGTAATCCTCCAGCCAGTAATAATGCCGACTGGTAAATTCACTAAAGGCTGCCTTACGCTCTTCAGAGGCATGCTCATGAAAACAACGGCGTGCGATCTCGAGCTGTTCATGCTGATAGGCGCGCCAGTCTTTATGGCCCTCATGGACCGGGGCTTTTGTCAGCCACCCCTGCTCATAAAGACGCTGCAGACTAATCAGCTCGGTATTACCTGCATGCACAGACAGGGTCTGATAGGGAGAACGGTTTTCCAGGGTGGGCCCCAGCGGCAGCATCTGCCAGACAGTGGCACCAATATCTGCAAGAAAATCAATAAAGTGAATCGCATCAGGGCCCAGGCGGCCTATCGTTTCACCCTTGGGCAGGGAAGTCGGGTGCAGCAGGATACCTGCACGTCGCTTATCAAGGACTGGCCTGGTGATATCCGCGCTCACGGATGGATACCATCTGCCTTACCCATACGCATTACGCCACCCGTTGCGGGTGCGCCACTGCCCTTGGTAAAACTGTGACTGAGGTAATCCGGAGGGGTTTCTCCCATGAGCTGGTAGAGGGTGACAAGCTGGCGCCGATACAGCCGCTCGAAATCACTGACCGATCCTTCAGGATTGTAGTCGCCAAACCACCAGCACCAGTCAGAGCCTTCACAAATCGCTAGCTGACGCTCAATTCGTTGCTGACGCTCTTCGTTCATCCCGCCTTTCTTCATGACGAGATCAAAACAACGTTTGGCATCGTTGAGCATCTCCCAGCCCCTGTTCTTGTCTGAATCACCTATCCATGTGGAGAACGTCCCGTACACCCAGCTTCCAGCAACCATATCTGATAGCGGGAGGGAGATATGGTCACTGTTAACGATGTCCTGAAACGTGGTCAGTTCAATACGCGGATGATCA
>JAAUXZ010024807.1_pt1 | contig 13964 bp, 12 predicted proteins | sample 7278131 | NCBI WGS metagenome assembly JAAUXZ01 (sample SAMN14350119, study PRJNA611818) | marine sediment metagenome | isolation source: surface marine sediment (3m) | place: French Polynesia: Moorea | collected 2018-08
CGTCCTCGGGGGCGAGTTTGCTATCCTGTTACTGGTCGAAGGCCAATGGAATACCTTGGCGAAACTCGAGAACGCCCTGCCGGAGTTGCAGAGCGAACTGGATTTGACCATCATTGGCAGACGCACGGAAAAACGCAGCCAAAGCAGCAACCTGTTACCCTACATGGTCGAGGTCGTCTCCATGGACCATCCGGGAATCGTGAATCAACTGGCCGAATTCTTTTCAGAAAGACACATCAATATCGAGGATTTGGTTACCACCAGTTATGCGGCGGCGCATACCGGAACACCGATGTTCTCGGTCCATTTGAGTGTCGGAATACCCGCGGATATCCATCTGGCAGCACTCAGAGATGAATTCATGGACTATTGTGACGCACTGAACTTGGACGCTGTCATTGAGCCGATCAAAGGCTAATTGAGGAGAGGTTTGATATGACTGGAGTAGCAATTGGTCAGCCGGTACCCGACTTTGAATTGCCGGCAACCGGTGACAAGACCCTCAAACTGTCGGATTTCCGGGGTAAGCCCGTCGTCGTGTATTTCTATCCCAAGGCCAGCACGCCTGGCTGTACCCAGGAGGGTCTCGATTTCAAGGCGGCCATCAATAAGTTCCGGCGTCAGTCCACGGTAATCCTCGGTGCCTCACGTGACAGCCTCAAGGCACAGGAGAACTTCAAGGCCAAACAGGGCTTTCCCTTCGATCTTCTGTCCGATACCGAAGAGACGCTCTGCAACATTTTCGATGTCATAAAAATGAAAAATATGTATGGCAAGAAGGTCAGGGGCATCGAACGCAGCACCTTTCTCATCGACGATCTAGGCATCCTCAGACAGGAATGGCGGAAAGTGCAGGTTAAAGGCCATGTCGACGAGGTGCTCGAAGCCGTCAAGGCCCTACGCGCATAATCAAACAGTTGGATTGAGTATGTGATTCTGCAGGTGCGTGCGCGGTTGCACTTGCCTGGTTTTTGGTGCATGGCAAATTTTACTTGGAGACCGCATGCCTGAAGCAGTCCTAGACACCCACCGCCTTTTCGTCCTCGACACCAACGTGCTGATGCACGATCCCACCGCGTTATTTCGGTTCAAGGAACACGATATCTTTCTGCCCATGGTGGTGCTTGAAGAACTGGACAAGGGAAAGAAAGGTATGTCGGAAGTGGCGCGCAACGTGCGCCAGACCAGCCGTTTCCTCGACGAGTTGATGGGTCAGGTGCCGCAGGATGAGATCAGTCGGGGCATACCGCTCAATACCCTGCATCTGAACGGAAATCACATGGGCACGGTGTCGGGGCACCTTTTTTTTCAGACTGAGCCGGTACTCAGCGATCTCCCCGCCACCCTGCCGGGCAATACCCCCGACAACAATATCCTGGCCACGGCCCTGGGGCTGCAAAAGGCCAATCCGAATCAGGCGGTCATCCTGGTGTCCAAGGATATTAATCTGCGGATCAAGGCGGCGGTGGTCGGCATTCGCGCCGAAGACTACTCGAACGATCAGGTGTTGGAGGATGTCAGTCTGCTCTACAGAGGTATGGCCAAATTGCCCCATGATTTCTGGGAACACCACACGAAGGAGGTGGAATCCTGGCAGGAAGCGGGCAGGACTTTTTACCGGGTGAAGGGCGAAGAAACCGAAGACTGGCACCCCAGTCAGTGTCTCTTTCTGGAGGGGGGGGACAATCTGCACTTTATCGTACGTCGCATGGAGGAGGGCGCTGCCATCATCGAGCTGATCGAGGACTTTAGCAATCCGAAACATGATGTGTGGGGCATCAATGCCCGAAACATGGAACAGAATTTTGCCCTCAACATGTTGCTCGATCCGGAACTGGACTTTGTCAGCCTGCTCGGCACCGCAGGAACGGGTAAGACCCTGCTGACATTGGCTGCGGGACTGCACCAGACCCTCGACCGGAATCTCTACCGGGAGATCATTATGACCCGGGTGACCGTCCCGGTGGGTGAGGATATCGGCTTTCTGCCCGGTACCGAGGAGGAGAAGATGACGCCCTGGATGGGGGCGTTGATGGATAATCTCGAGGTACTGACTCAAACAGAAGGGGGTGATTGGGGGAAAGCGGCGACCGAGGATCTCTTGCGCAGCCGCATCCGTATCCATTCCCTGAATTTTATGCGTGGCCGCACCTTTCTCAATAAATTCATCATCCTGGACGAAGCGCAGAATCTGACCCCCAAGCAGATGAAGACCCTGATTACCCGCGCTGGCCCCGGGACCAAGATCGTTTGTTTGGGTAATGTGGCGCAGATCGATACCCCTTACCTGACGGAAACCACCTCTGGACTGACCTATGCGGTCGACAGGTTCAAAGGCTGGCAGCACAGCGGCCATATCACGCTGGTGCGCGGTGAGCGTTCGAGATTGGCAGATTTTGCCTCTGAGCAGTTGTAAGGGATATCTGGTGCTGACCTACAATCCACGGATACCGAGCGGTTTCCTGAAGGCTCCGCATCCGACTTGAGATTGACTAGTCGACGCAGCCTCGCTGTGCCATTTCCTCCAGTTCCGTTGTACTGCGTCGATAGACCTCTAGGGTCTGTTGATAAAGCTCAGGCAGATCAGTTTGGTCTTGCTGGCGGCCCTTGAGTTCCAGCTCCCGGGCCAGTACGGAGAGTTGCACGGCTCCGACATTCGCGCTGCTCGATTTGAGTGGGTGGGCGGATGTGACCAGGGCTTCCAAGTCTCCGCTTTGAATGGCTGTTTTGATCCCGTTCATCAATCGCGGGGCATTGGCCAGATAGCTTTCCAGGATCGCCACGAAGTCTTCATCCATGATTTCATACAGTTCCTCGAGTACGACTCTGTCTAATATGGTTGCGGGCAGACTGTTAGTTCCGAAGGATTCGGGTGTTACTCGACCCAATGATTCCGGTTCGGGTGCGGCCTGCGGTCTCTTCTCCGGACGCTCGGGTGGCGTTTCACTGAGGCCTTCGATGACATCCAGCATAGGTAACCATTGCCGCAACATGGTTTCTAATACCGCCGGTTTCACCGGTTTGGCAAGATAGTCATTCATACCGGCATCCAGGCAACGTTCCCGGTCACCCGCCATGGCGTTTGCCGTCATCGCAATGATAGGGAGCGGAGACAGGCCGTCTTTCTGTTCACGTTTGCGGATCATCTCGGTGGCTTGGTAACCGTCCATGCGCGGCATCTGGCAGTCCATGAGTACGATATCGAAGGTTTCCTGCTCGATGACTTCAAGCGCTTCGACCCCATCGTTGGCAGTGACCGGTGAAAGACCACTTTTTTCCAGCATCTTTTTGACCACGGCCTGATTGACCGGATTGTCTTCCACGACAAGCACCCTCCCCATCAGGGATGGGCGAGCCCTGACACGGGTGTTTTCCGGCATTTCCGATTCCGTGGTGGGTGGGTCGTCGTGCCGTTGCTCGATTGGCGGAAGCATCTGGTCATCCGGCATTCTGGGATGAAGCTCATCCTCGGGCGAAGATCCCCCAACCGTGATCTGCTCTACATCGAACAGACGTTTGAGCAGTCGTTCCAGCTCATTTCGACGCATGCTGGATTGAATCAGCTTGGCATTTTTGGCCAAGAGCTGTTCAGACTCCTGTTCCGGGGCATCGATGACAATAATCTCAACATCGGATTTAAAAGGCAGATTATGAATGCTGGTGATGGTCTGCAGCGGGTTCGAAGCCTTGGCCAAACCGTCGATGAAGATCAATTCGTATCGCCAGCTGGATCCGAGCGTTGCGGATGACTTCAGTTTCTCCAGGGCATCGTACTGATTGGCAGCCGTCTCAAAAAACAGTCCCCAGAGCCGGAGATGTTTCATGAACTGGCGAATCCGTTCATCGTCCTCTTGACCGATGATCAGGGTTTTAATGCCATTCAGATCACGTCGGGCGGAGGGTATCTCCAGCAGGGACTTTCTCAGGGGTACCAAAAACCAGAAATAAGAGCCCCGGCCCTTGTGGGATTTCACCCCGATCTGGCCGCCCATCAGCTCGGTCAGGCGTTTGCATATGACCAGGCCCAATCCTGTACCGCCATGTTTTCGTGTCGTCGATGCATCTGCCTGAGAGAAGGGTTCGAACAGATTTTCAATCTGCTCATCGGTCAGGCCTGCACCTGAATCCCGTACAGCAAACAGCAGCTCTACTTCGGTACGGTATGACTTACGGTGGGAAACCTCCACCGAGACACCGCCCTTAGCGGTAAATTTTATCGCGTTGCTGACCAGGTTGGTGAGGATCTGCCGCAGTCGAATCGGATCGCCGCGTACCGTATGGGGAACATTGCTGTCGATCTGATAAGTGAGTTTCAGACCCTTTCGCTGCGCAGCGTTTTGCATCAGTGATGTGACTTGTTCGACCATATCCGCCAGATCGATCTCGATGAATTCCAACTCTAGTTTTCCAGCCTCTATCTTGGAGAAATCGAGGATGTCGTTGATGATACTGAGTAAGAGTTGAGATGAGTTCAACGCCGTGCTGACGAACTCTTTTTGTTCCGCATCGAGTCGTGTCTCCCGCAACATCTCCAGAATCGGCAGGATACCGTTCAAGGGGGTGCGAATCTCATGACTCATGGTGGCCAGGAATTCTGATTTCGCCACATTTGCCAACTCTGCGGCCTCCATCGCATGGTAAAGTTCTTGTTCCACGCTCTGTCGTTGATCGTTCTCCATCGCGAGCCGATTGCGCAATTCGTTGAGCTCGGTGTCCGATTGGATCATCCGTTCATGCAATAGGGAACGGTTGGCCGCCAGCAAGAGGAATCTCTGCTGATTGGCGATCATCCAGGCCGACAAGACAAGCAAGGCCAGCAAATAGCCGGTGAAACTAGACCAGACCAGTTCGGGGTGGGGTAGCTGATGACCGCTGGGATTGACGACCATGGTAGTGGCCAATGCAAGTACGTAGACAAGGCTGAAAAAGCCGTCAACGGTCAGGAGCAAGGCGGTCAGTAAACAGATTACCCCGATCAGTGTAGTGGTCAGCGCCAGATTGACGGCATTGGTCTCTTCAGCCAACAGGTGCAGCAGGGCCGAGGTCCAGAGGATGCCTAGCAACAGGACGCCGGGGATGAACAGGTAGCGCCAGATCTTTAGACGCGGCATGGAGATTCTTTGAAGTTGAAAAATAATGATGGCCTGGATGATGAGCACTACACCCAGGAGCATCCCCCAAAGCTGATCGAGGGGTTTTTTCCACGCCTCGCCAATATAGAGATAGAGAATGAGTGCGAGCAGATTGGCAATGATCAGGGCCAGACCATTGGCGTAGAGCAGGCGAACCCGCGCCACATTGACCTTATGTGCTTCGCCATTCTTCTCTTGCATGGATTTGATAGATGAGATGTCCACTAGTGGTTCAATCAGCGTGCATATTAGCTCTGTTTATTCCAGAACGGCAACGTAAGTCTCTTTTATGAGGGGAAATACCCGTACCTTGTGCCGGTTGCTGGATATCTTCAGGAACCTGGTTCCTGAAGGGGCGTCCCTGGTTCGACAACGCGCACCAGGCAGGCTCCCATTCTTCGATGGAGAGAGACTTATCATGCGGATTTTGAACAGGGTCGGCCGGTCTACTGGGCTACTACCTGAAGCCATTCAACGGGCGCTGTATCAATTCATACGAAGACCTGGTGATTCCTTCTTTACTGCTGCCACCAGCATCAGTGTACGTCTGGCTTGGATACCGCCACAGCCTGATTGCTGAAGAATTCGGTGAGGTGGCCTCGGTTATAGTCGACAGTGAGTTTACTGCATGGAGCACTGCGCATTGCCGGTGCTTCAATGGTGCGGATTGTGAAAGCACCGTATCCACCGCTGAACACCATGGATCTTCAGAGTGCATCGCTGCTGGGGATTCCCGTGCAGACATACGCCGTCTCTTGAAGGACCTGGAACACCTGCTATTCACTGGAGTCAGATAAGGTGTTATACAGTGTTGCAAGATCGGGAGTTTCAAGTAAAGGTGACAGAGCGATACCCTTGTCGCGATCACACGTGATTGCTTGGAGTGATTCCTGACATATGAGGATTTCTTCTGTGACAAGGCCACATCCAACAGAATAATCAGAGCACGAGTTGAGGAGGGTATGTGACTTGATTGTCCTGGGATGGCCATTGCATAGACTGACTCATTATTCAGAGGAGCATGTCATGACACAAAATATCGGGTCAGTAGAGAAGGTGATTCGAATCATTCTCGGCGTTGCCCTGCTGGTTTGGGGTTTCGTCTTGAGCAATCCCATCAATTATTGGGGTGCGATCGGTGCTGTGCCCCTGCTGACGGCTCTGCTCGGTTGGTGTCCCGCCTGGACGCTTTTGGGTATCAACACGAATAAGTGATCAACCGATATCCCGCGCCCTGGGAAATGACCTGAACCTCAAAGCATTGCAGGGTGAGCGATCACTGGTGCCTCTAGCGGGCCCCGGGTATAGCTTAGCCAGTTAATTCCGGATCCACTTTCGGCCACGCGGTCAGTACCGCCTGGACCAGGGTTGCCAGGGGGATTGCAAAGAAAATCCCCCAAAAACCCCAGAAACCACCAAAAACCAGAATCGCCACAATGATGGCAACGGGGTGGAGATCGACCACCTCCGAAAAGAGCAGGGGTACCAGCACATTGCCGTCCAGGGCCTGGATGATGAAATAGGCGACCGCCAACCAGACGAAGTCCGACGTCCAGCCCCACTGGAACCAGGCGACGAAGAGTACCGGAATCGTCACCACGGCTGCACCGATGTATGGGATGATCACCGACAGGCCGACCATCACTCCCAGCAGCAGCGCATAGTTGAGCCCCAGCAGGGAGAAGGTCGTAAAACTGGCCGACCAGATGATGATGATCTCCCAGAATTTGCCCCGTACATAATTGGCGATCTGCCGATCCACGTCCTGCCAGACAGTGCCGGCGAATTTCCGGTGTTTAGGAAGATATTGTACGAACCAATCGATGATCAGACGCTTGTCTTTGAGAAAGAAGAAGACCAGCAGCGGCATCAGGATCAGGTAGACGACCAGGGTGATGACGCCCACTACTGACGAGAGCGACCAGGACAGCACCCGCTGACCGAACATGCCGATCTCTTGGCGGATCTGTCCGATCAATTGATCGACCTGCTCCTGAGGGACGATGTCGGGATATTTCTCGGGCAGTTGCATCAACGCCGACTGACCGGTTGAGATCATGGTAGGCAACTGTTGGACAAACTCCGTGACCTGTCTTGAGAGCAGCGGCAGCAGGCCAAGTACGACGAGTGCGACGAACATTAGAAAGAAGATGAAGACGAGGATCACCGCAGCTTGTCTGGGTAATGAACGGGTCTCCAGGAGATTGACAATCCCCTCCAGGAGATAGGCGATAACGATACTCGCCAGTACCGGCGCAAGCATATCCCCCATGGTCAGGACGATACTGAAGACCAGGACCAGAAACAGGGTCAGAAAAATGATCTGGGGGTCGGAGAAGTAGCGCTTGAACCAGGCAGTGATTGCTTGCATGTGGGTAATGGTGCCGGATCTCGGTAGACAGACCAGGATTCAATCCTGCTTCAGGTACTCTCGGTAGTGGCGTTCGAAGACCTTTTCGATGTCATCGATGACCGATTTTGCGTCGCGTCCCTGGATGATATGGGACATCATCAATGAGGAAGTCTCATCTAGCATTTTATCCCGTTGTAGCATGTGGTAACTGGCCGAGAGCCGTTGGATGGCCTTGACTACGGATTCCTTGGCGGGGCGTGGCATCACCTTGGGCTCGAGGGGGGCAGTAGGTTCCGGTTGAGCTTCAGCGGACGCTGCATCACGTTTGGTGAGAAACTCGGCGAAGGCCAACAGGCTGGCCTGGTCTTGTGGATTAAGATCGGCGAACAGCTGAATGAGCCGACGCTGTGCCGGGGCCAGTTTCTTTTGATTGGGCATGTATTGCACGATTTGCCACCTCAGGGATGGGTTTCGCAGTAGTTTCGTGCAAACTCGAGCAACTCTTCCATGACCCGCAGGCGGAATTTCTGTTTTTGGTGAACGAATGAAAAGGGTCGCTCCATCTGGGGTTCCAGGTTGATGGCCCGGAGGGTATCGAGTTTCAGCTCCTTTTGGATCGTCGCCCGGGAGACCACGGAGACGCCCATACCGGCCTCGACCGCACCCTTCACCGCTTCCGGACTGCCCAGTTCCATGGTCACATTCAATCCGGTGCCGCAGCCATTGAGGTGCTGATTCATGTATTCGTTGATCACCTCGCGGGTCCCCGACCCCTCTTCCCGGCAGATAAAGTGGTATTTCAGCAATTCAGAGAAGTCGACCGTCTCCTTGTCGGCCAGGTCATGGTTGGGCGGCACGATAGCCACCAGCTGATCCAGTCGGCAGACTTCCACCACCAGGTTTTTGTTGCCCACCGGTGCTTCGACAACACCCAGGTCGATGCTGTTGTTCTCAACCATGGACACGATACCATCGGAATTGGATACCCTGAGATGTATGGTGACTTCCGGATAGCGGGTACCGAAATCCCCGAGCAAAGCCGGCAGCATATACTCCGCAATGGTCGTACTGGCGCCGATGGTCAGCGCTCCGCGAATCTCACCGGTCATTTCGCGAACCGAGTTCTCCATGTCGGTATAGAGATCGAAGATGCGATCCGCGTATTCAAAGACCCTATCGCCCGCTTCGGTGAGGCTGATCCGGTTATGGGTGCGATCGAACAGGCGTGTATTGAAGTACTCTTCGAGTTGACGGACCTGAAAGGTGACCGCGGGTTGGGTCATGTGGAGGGTTTCTGCCGCCTTGGTAAAGCTCAACAACCGTGCAACCGTGTGAAATACTTGGAGTCTGCGATCAGCCATTGCTCAATACACTCAATTTACATTCTTTGCTGGGATAAATTCATTTTATATCATAACTTACTTCTATGGGTGAATGCTAATAAATCTCATCGGGAACACGAGACTCTTTTTTGTTTATTCACCAGGCTTTGGCTAGTATTTGCGGGTTACCGAAAATCGATGGTAAATCTTCGATCATATCGACTCTGGCTAGATCGTGTTGATCGGAAATGGAGCTTGATCTTTTAATGAGGAAACAGACGGGTGGTATGGGTGATCGGGTTGATAGCAGGTCTCAAATCGATCACCTCTACCCTGGAGACCAGTATGAAAATAAGCAGGAAAGCGCTTGTATTCGCAATTACGCTTGCCGCCCTACACGAATCGGCCGGTGCAGCGGGTTTTGCGTTGATAGAAAACTCGGCCTCAGGAATGGGGAGTGCGTTTGCCGGCGCAGCGGCGATCGGTGAAGATGCCAGCACCGTTTGGTTCAATCCGGCAGGCATGGTCCGGCTCGACAAACAGCAGGTCGCCGGTGCCTTGCATGCAGTTCTTCCCGAAGCCAGCTATCGTGACGAAGGCTCATATATCAATCCGGCATTGACCGGTGACTCGGTCACCCCCGGTTCCCTCAGCGGCTCCAATGACAAGACAGATGTGATTGGCATCGTACCCAATCTCTACTACGTGCTGCCCTTTGCGGAGCGATATACCTTCGGTATCGGCCTGAATGCGCCATTCGGTCTGGAGACCGACTACGAGGATGATTGGGTCGGCCGCTATCACGGGACCAATTCCTCCCTGATGACCATTAACATCAACCCATCCCTGGCCTGGCAGGCCAATGATGCGTTGTCATTCGGGGTAGGGATCAGTGTTCAGTATGTGGAAGCGGACCTGAGCAACCAGATCGATTCCGGTGCGGTCTGTCTCAGAGTAGCGGGTGACAGCAATGAATTGTTGGCCCAGTGTCTGGATGCGGGGCTGTTACCCAATACCGTTGAAAATGATAGCAGCGCCAACGTCAAGGGGGATGACTGGTCCTACGGATTCAATCTCGGCCTGCTCTACCAGTTCAACGAATCGAGTCGCATCGGTCTGGCCTATCGATCGGAGGTGGATCACAGACTGGAGGGCGATGGTGAGTTCGAGGTGAATCCGGCACTGCGCAGCATTCTGGACTCGGTCGGTCTCAATACCCTGTTCACTAATACATCGGTAACCGCCACCGCAGACTTGCCCGCGTCCGCCTCCCTATCCGCTGTGCTCGGCGTCAGCGATCGCCTGACGCTGCTGGCGGACATCACCTGGACAGGCTGGAGCAGTTTCGATGAACTGCGTATCAAATTCGATAATCCCGCCCAGGCCGATGCGGTGACCGACGAGTCCTGGGACGATAGTATGCGTTACTCTGTGGGGCTGAACTACCGGGAAGGCAAGCGGATCTGGCGTGCCGGCTGGGCCTATGACGAAACCCCCATCCCCGATGCCGAGCATCGCACGCCCAGAATCCCCGGCAATGACCGCACCTGGTTGGCGTTTGGGGTGGGCATGCCGTTCTTCGAGGCCTTCTGGCTCGATCTGGGCTATGCTCACCTGTTCATCGACGATACGGCAATCGATCATACCGATTCGAACGGCTATACCCTGCGGGGCGTCTACGAGGCGGAAGTCGACATCTTCAGTGTTCAGGCAACCATGGAATTCTAAGGAGCGGTGAGATGAAACCAAAGCTATTCCCTGTCGTGGTATTGGTGTCGCTCTTCTCGCTTGCGGGATGTAACGACTCCAGCGATCATGATTTCGAGGCGAGCGCCGAGGATGCGCAGGAAACCTACGAAGCAGAGAACGAGATCCAACCCAGGCCGCTGTTCAACCCGGCTGAGGGACAGATTCCCTCCGCCACCGATCTGTTATTTCTGGGCTCCACCGACGGTACCCTCAACATCCCCATCGATCCCCTGGTGGACTCGGAAGGGGAGCAACTGCTGAAGGCCACCCTCAACGAATTGGACGGTTTCTCCACCACCTCTCCCATCACTGTGGAATTCAGCACCACCCTGGATCCGGCCAGTGTGACAGCGGGCGGTACCGTGCATCTCTACGAGGTCACCACCACCTCGGATGGTGCCGTGCTGGGCGTGACACGTGAATTGTCGGCCGATGAATATGTGACGACCCTCAGCGGAGAGAATCTGGAGATTCTGGTTATGCTACCGCTGGTGCCCCTGCAGGAACAGACCAGCTATCTGGTGGTCTTCACCAGCGGGATCACCGACGCCGCCGGTGCAGCGACCAAGGCGGATACGGTCTATCGGGTGCTGAAGTCCACCGAGCCCCTCACCGGTGAACTCGCCGAACTCGAGCCCTTGCGGTTGTTGACCCAGACCTTCGAGGCGGCGGCCGCCAGCCAGGGCATCCCTGCGGATGAGATCGTGCTGAGCTGGGTGTTCAGCACCCAATCCATCACCCCGGTCCTCGACTATCTGGCAGACACTGCCGTGCCCGGAACCATCAGTCTGGCACCGACCGGTCTCACTACACAGGAACTCAATCCCCTGCTGCAGGGCACGGCAGATGTCTACATCGGCACCCTCGACGTTCCCTACTACCTGACCGACAATCAGGTCGAGCCGACTGCGCCCTTGACGGAATATTGGACCGGCACGGCTGACAGCGCCTTGACCCGTTACAACACCATACCGGTTGTGACCAGCACCCAGACCATTCCGGTCTTGCTGACCCTGCCTAATGAAACCTCCGCCCCGGCGGAGGGGTGGCCGCTGGTGATCTTCCAGCACGGTATCACCCAGGACCGGACCAACTTGCTGGGTATTGCCGATACCCTGGCCATGGCGGGTTTCGCAGCGGTGGCGATCGACCTGCCGCTGCATGGGATCACCGATCGGAACAATGCCCTGCATGCAGATCTGACCATTTTCCCGGAAGATGTTGAACGCACCTTCGACCTGGACCTGGTGGACAATGCCACCGGAGCGGCCGGGCCCGATGATGCGATCGATCCGTCCGGCCAGCACTACATCAATCTGCAGAGTCTGTTGACCTCCCGCGATAATCTGCGTCAGGCGGTGGCCGATCTGTTGGTACTGCGCGCGAGCCTGTCCGGCATCACGGGCATAGACTTGAATGCGGACCAGGTCCATTTCGTCGGCCATTCCCTCGGCGGTATCGCCGGCAGCGTCTACCTGGCGATGGATGAGACCGTGCTCGCCGCCAGTCTCGCCATGCCGGGCGGCGGTATCGCTCGAATGCTGGATGGCTCGGCTACCTTTGGACCGATCGTCGAAGCGGGTCTGGCCGCCAATGGTGTGATCAAGGGCACCGCAGATTACGAAAGCTTCATGGTAGTGGCGCAGACTGCGGTGGATTCGGCCGATCCAATCAACTTTGCCGCGCTGGCTGCAGTCGAGCATCCGATTCATATGATCGAGGTCATTGGCGGCGGTGGAAATCTGCCCGATCAGGTCATCCCCAACAGTGTTGTTGGAGCCCCACTCTCCGGTACCGAACCCCTGGCTCGTATGATGGCGCTCGAATCGATTACCACTACGACCGCCTCCGATGGCATCGTCCGTTTTACCGAGGGTGAGCACAGTTCTGTACTGGATCCCACGGCGAGTCCAGCCGCCACCGCGGAGATGCAATCCGAGATCGCGGTCTTTCTGGCATCCGGTGGTACGCTCATCCCAATCACCAATCCCAATGTGATCTCTCAATAAACCGGAGTGTTAATGCAAACACCGGAAAACGATTAACCTTTGCTTCTGAATTAACCTACCGAGGTATCGACTGACATGAAAAGAACCCTGACCTGCCTGCCGCTGCTAACGGGATTGATCTTCAGCCAAGGAAGCGCGGTCGCCGCAGAGGACGCGGAACCCACCGTCTCGCTCAAACGCCTCTCCATGGAGACGGCACTCACCATCGCCCAGGGAGCCATTGCTGCCTGTCGCAAACAGGGTATTCAGATCGGGGTGACGGTGGTGGATCGCGACGGTACCGCCCAGGTGACATTGCGCGATACCATTGCTGCCCCCATCACCTTGTCGATCAGCCGTCAGAAGGCCTTTACCGCGGTGAATTTCAATGCCTCCACCTCACAATTGGGTAGTCGTGCCGATACGCCGATCGGCCGGCTGGACGGTCTGGTGATGTCCGCGGGCGGACTGCCGGTGCAGGCGGCCGGCCAGCTGCTGGGTGGTGTCGGCGTCAGCGGTGCGCCATCGGGTAAGACGGATGAAGCCTGTGCCCAGGCCGGTATAGACTTGGTCTTGGACGATCTGGAAATGGCCATGTAGCCCCACAGGCGGGCGTCTCCCGGCACCCACAGGAACGACTCAAGATCGGGATATATCGACCCCGTCTGTCTGGTCATGGGGCGCCGGGGGCGGCAGCGTTTCACCGGCGAACAGCGCCTTGGCGGCCCGCACCGGATCCTCTTCACGGGTTGGAATGACCTGCACCCCATGGGCGGCCATGCGCTGAATAAAGCCCTGTCCACAACTGCCGCAGACCAGCAGGTCGACCTGGAAAATGGGGTGATCGCTGCCGTGGTATGCATGCAGCGACATTGTCTTGGGTAAGTCGAGGCGCTGGAGTTCGAGGGGTCGACCGGTTTCATCCTGGCCGAAAATCAGAAAACGCCGGGTCTTGCCGGCGTGGCCGGTGATCGTGCGGAAATTCTGGCTGGTGATGCCGATCTTCAAGGCCTTGTCTCAGACCACGGTGAGTATGGGTTGGGCTCGCTTGTCAGGCGTATAGAGGGCATTCGCCCATTCTTCGATGGCTGCGTTTGCCACCGGCATGGGCGCCTCCATGAATGAGATAACGAATCGATCATCGGTTTCGCAAATGCCGATAGAGCGGGGCCGGTTGGCCAGCTGTGTGGGCTCGGGTAGCGTCAGGCCAAAGCAGAACACCACATTCACCGCCGCTCTGATATTCTCAGCCAACTGACCATTCGGCAGTTTCTTGGTATGGGCGTAATGATCGAAGGTTGCCAGGTAACGGGCGGTCGGGTGTTCCTTGATCTTCGTCTTGAAATGGTCCGCAATCGCCCCGACAGAATCGAATACACATTCCGATGGCTCTATCTCCAACAGATAAACGGGGACCTTC
>JAAUXZ010157462.1_pt1 | contig 13960 bp, 8 predicted proteins | sample 7278131 | NCBI WGS metagenome assembly JAAUXZ01 (sample SAMN14350119, study PRJNA611818) | marine sediment metagenome | isolation source: surface marine sediment (3m) | place: French Polynesia: Moorea | collected 2018-08
ATTACTGCTGGTAATACCTCCACTACGGTTACTGTTACAGTCAACAGTGATGCTGATGTTTTTGAAGGTGATGAAACATTATCGTTAGACCTGACCAATTTTAATCAAACGGTCAATTTTGATGCTACCGCACATACTATCATGGGTGGAGTGCAGGGTATCGGAACGATTGGTGCTAATAATGGATCACCTGTCGCGTTGGATGACAGCTACATTACTACCATAGATACACCTTTAACTATCAGTAATGTGCTCGCCAATGATACGCTGGTTGATAATGCGCGCATCGATGTCACTGGATACACCGACCTGGGGTCTGGAGTATATAGCTTTAGTGGAACCAATGGCTCAGTCATCTATGACTCAAATGATGGTAGCTTTTCATTTACGCCTAATAGTGGCTTTACTGGGCCTGCTGGTTTTAGCTATACATTGATTGATGATGATGGTGAAACTGATACTGCAACTGTATCGGTGGATGTGAGTTCAGTTGTTGTCAATCCCCCTGTAGTCAGCAACGTTCCCGATACCTCTTATACAGAAAATGATGCTCCTGTATCTCTCATTTCAGGTATCAATATTTCTGACGTCGATAGTACCAATCTCTCTTCGGTTGTCGTTACATTCGATGGGTTTATCGGTTCCCAGGATGTTCTGAATTATCTGACTGCAGGTACCAGTGTCGTGGCCACAACATCAGTAACGGGTTCCACCTGGGAGCTGACCTTGAGTGGTGGCGCTGACATTAATGAATACATTGCAGTACTGAATTCTCTGACTTATGAAAACAGTTCAGATAATCCCAGCACATCGATCAGAACCGTGACTATTGAAGCGTACGACCAAAGCTATGCGAACCTCTTTGGAGCAGATGCAGGTACTCTTTCAATAGGTGCTGTCAATGATGCGCCGGAAGTATTTAGTAACAATGTTTACACTTTAGAAAGTAGTCAGGATAACAGTCTGGGTATTACGGCTCCTACAGACGTTGATACAGATGATGCAACACTGGTGATTACGGTAACTGCTTTACCGGGTTCAATTGGTGTCGTGACACTAGCGGATGGTTCACCCGTATTAAATGGTCAAACCCTGACAGTGGATGAACTGACTGCTCTGCAATTTGATGCCGGTGTGGCCCAGGGCAGCGGTGTTTTCTCTTATACAGTTTTTGACGGTGAATTGACTGCTGTAGGTAGTACCACTATCAGTGTGGGCGCCACCAATCCTGACGTGGGTACCGTTTATGAAAGTGGATTGTCAAATGGTACCGGCGCTGGATCGGATACGGTAGCAGGGAATTTGTTTACTAACGATGGTAATGCGGGAAGCAGTATCGACAGTATAGACTTTGGTGCATCCAATTATACGGCTGTCGGAGGCATTATCACGGTTGCGACAACTCTAGGTATCTTGGAAGTTTATGCCGATAACAGTAACCCAGGATACAGTGCCGGTGATTATGTTTATACATTAACGGCTCCTGACGGCAGTAGTAATGATGTCGATGAGGTGTTTACCTACAACTTCACTAACGGTATTGGTTATAGCGATACCTTAACCATTTCTGTAATTGATGATGCTCCTGTAGCGAATACAGTTATCCAGGATGTGCCTGAGTCAGAAGAAAAGATATTCAACCTTATTTTGACACTGGATGATTCTGGAAGTATGGGTTGGGGTGCGGTTACAGGTAGTAATCCTCCTGGTTCAGAACCCACACGTATGGAGATTGCCAAGGAAGCACTTGCGGCCTTAGCGAATGAATATTTCAATCAGTCCACACAGGTTGAAGTGACTTTGGTTACCTTTAACTCCAGTGCCTCTTTTGTGGGGACCTATGATAACTTCATCGATTTCGAAACTGCCTTGAATGGTGTAACTCCGGGAGGCGGCACCAACTATGTTGATGCTACAGATGAGATTCGGGCACAGTTAGCGACTGACCTGGGTGCACAGGATCCTGCCGACGATGTACAAAATATTTCTTACTTTATTTCTGATGGTGAGCCTAATTCAGGTACCTCTGCGATTGGAAGTGGCTACATCGAATTTATGAATAACAATTCGATCGATTCCTATGCCGTTGGGATCGGATCCAGCCTGCCCAGTGATTTATCCGACTTAAATTATATCCACAATATCGATTCACTCGGACAGGGTAATGGAAATGTGGACGATGCCTTAATTGTCGAGGATGTGTCAGAGTTGGAATCGGAACTTCTGTCTACTGTTCCTACCGCGTTTGGAGGGAATATCACGGCCAATGGTTCAGTATCCAATGTGTTGTTTGGTGCGGATGATGGATATGTTGAGTCCTTAACGACCAATATCGGTGGAACTGATTACAGCTTCACTTATGATGGTAGTTCTGTCACCGTTCCAGCTCCACTCGCAGCCACGGTCGTAGTTACGGGTAGCACAATTGAATTAGGCGCAGATGATGGATTCGCCTATGGTACCTTTACCTTCGACTTTTCTGATGGTAGTTATACCTTAAGTGCTCCAAATGGTTTGGCTCCGGCAGTATTTAATTTTGACTACAGTATCATCGACGGAGATGGTGATACGGCTTCCAATTCAGCAACGATCAATATCATTGATGATCAGCCCGATGCTCGTGATGATCTGCATAGTTTGTCAGCTTATGAAACAGCTCAAGGCAATGTCATTACAGCTCTAGGTACCGATGGCGGTCCCAAATTTGCAACCAGCCTGTCACCTTTCACCGCAAAAGGTGGCGGTGTTGATAAGATTGTTGATGATGCTTCAGTGTCAGAGTTTACCTACAAAGGTTCAACTATCAGTCTGGTACTTTCTACCACTCCAGGAGTACCTCCCACAGGCACATCTGAGAGCGTGCTGGTGGATTCCCAGGCCGACATTGATGCTGCTCAATTTAGCATTTCAGGATCTGCGGCATTGGTATTTAATTCCGGAGGTTCTAATGGTGTCGGAGTCAGTGGTGGGCAAACAGATAATTTGAGTAACAATGAAACACTGACGGTCACTTTCGATCTCGTTGACTTGCCTTATGGTGTAGACAATTTGGTATTGGATATTTCAGATTTCCAGAGTGATTTTAGTGACCAGGTCACTATTACAGTTTTTGACACCAATGGTACGGTGATGGGAACAGTGGTTCAGGATGCTACTAATAATGGAACCGAATCTGTCGATCTCTCTTCTTATTCAGGTGTTGGTTCCGTTGAGTTGATGGATACGGGCAGTGGTTATGATGTTCAGTTACAGAACGTGGCCTATGATCCGACACCTGCTTCTCCAGTAGTTTCTCCATCCGGAGGGGATAATGGCAGTAACCTGACCTGGGTCTATGGTTATGAAACAGATCTTGATGGTAACGATGTTTTTCAGGCCACCGTTACCGACACCAATGATGGTTCTGTATTTATCATGCGCAGTAATGGTTTTTATCAGCATACCCCCGATACCAGCAGTATTGTTGTCGCGCCGGAGTCGGTTGCTACCACCAGTGATGCCAATGTGGCTTCTAGTGACATAACCCTTACAGGTTTTGACAACACCGGAGCATCCGCTAATTTGTTGTATAGCGGCAGTGCGCAAGGTGTCACCGTGGAAGGGGGTAGTAATAATGACCGTATTGATCTGGGTGAAATGGTTAGTATCGATTTTACCAGCAAGGGTGGAAATCCCAATGGGGTCCAGAATGTTCAGTTTAACTTGACCAGTGCCAGTGCCAGTGAAACCGTTACCTATATTATTTATGGTCTTGACGGAACAACGGTGTTGGGAGAAGAAAATTCATCGGCGGACCCATTCACGATAGATAGTACAACCTATCCGCAAATTGGTCGTATTGACTTTATTGCGGATAATTCCACATATGTGCGGATACAGAATATCTCCTATGATGAGATTCAAACGCCTGCACCTATTCAACAAGCTCCGGTATTGGTGGACTACGTTTTAACCGATAGTGATGGCCAATCCGATACCGCACAATTGGCCTTGTACAATATCGATCAGACGCTGACCGGAACGGATGGTATCAACAACATCTCTGGAGGTAGTCTAAATGATGCCATCATTGGTCAGGGCGGAGATGATGTTTTATCCGGTAATGCCGGCCATGATACCCTGTCAGGAGGAGAAGGTGATGACGTCTTAAGTGGAGGTGCTGATAATGACTTCCTTAACGGTGGTGCTGGCTCTGATACCTTAAGCGGTGGTAGTGGCATGGATACCCTGGACGGTGGTACTGACGACGATATCGTTGACGGTGGTTTGGGCGATGATGCGGTCTTAGGCGGTGCTGGCGATGATCTCGTATTCGGTGGTTCAGGTAATGACCGAGTTGAAGGCGGTGAGGGCGATGATGTACTTCGCGGCAATACCGGAGACGATGTGCTTAAAGGTGGTGACGGAGAAGATGTTCTGATCGGTGGCAGTGGAGATGATTCACTGATTGGCGGTGCGGGTATCGATATCTTTGCGCTTGAAGCAGGGAATGAAGGTACTTTGATCAGTCCTGCAGTTGACACTATTGCAGACTTCTCGGTCGGTGCAGGTGGCGACGTGCTGGATTTATCCGATATGCTTCAGGGAGAGGATATAGGATCCCTGGATAACTACTTGCATTTCAGTTATGACGGCAACGATACCACCATCAGCATTGAGCATAACGGCAGTGGTGGAGTTACCCAGCAGGTTGTTCTTACGGGTGTCGATCTCACTGAGGGCGGTACCTTTATAACTGACCAGCAGATACTCGATAACCTTTTAGGTAGCGGTAACCTGATTATTGATCAATAACCAGTAGGCCATGGATGGCACAACTATTTTCAAGGTGACGGAAAGTAATGAAATGTGCACTTTCATATTTATTTCGGTTATCTCATTTTTATTGTTAAAGCTCACCAACTTGCACTTCATATATACCGTTCCAATGAATAGCGTAACGTCTGAAAAAACAAAATAATTTTAAATTGAAACAGATAAATACTTAACGCGCTTTTTATCAATAATAAAACAAATTAATGTATCAATAAGTTTCTCGAATCTTTGTGTGGTTAGTTTTGAAGTGAAACTTTAATTATTGTTTTTATTTAATTTAATTGACCTATGTTATTTTTTTTAAAAAAAAATATAGGAATTATTGAATGGTATTGTTTTTTTTTAAGTAATTTATATGATAGTCCGCGCAATATTATGATTAACACTATAAGAAGAGGATTATATGAATAAAAAACTATTAACTCTGGCCGTGGCTTACGCTTTTACGGGGGCATTAACGACTGCTCATGCTAGTTCACATGGTGGCGACGCGGATGGTAAACCCATGGTGTCTTATAACGGCTCTCTCGGGTTCAAGTTTGTCGATCAGGACAGTAATGGTTCATGGGAATTTAAAAATACCAAGGCCCGACTGGGAGTGAATGCGGTTCAGGCTACCGACGTGGGTAAATTTATCGGTCAGCTCGAATTCGATTATGACAATGGATCCAACGCTAATGATCAGAGTGCTAATGAAGATGAAATCGATGTGCGAGTTGCCCGCGTAGTCTGGAAAACCAAGGAATCGGGCACTGCTGTTTTCGCCGCTCGTTCAGGCAGTGGTAACTATGCTGTTAACTATGCGCACATGGATATTTTCAACCATGGTGGGTATCATTTTTTCCAACAGCCTGATTTTACCGGTGATTTGATAGCTTACGTGTCCCCTAAATTCAGTGGTGTTCAGGGTGCTGTTGCGATTTTTGCTAACAACGCGGCCAACGATGAAGATCAGGATGTCCAACATTTCCGTGTGTGGTGGGCTAATGGTCCCTACAAAGTGGGTTATGGTAATGTTGAAAGCAATACCTCGCCTGCGGACGACACCACTCGCGAAACCCTGAGTTTCGTCTATGAAGATGGCCCGCTGATGGTCGGCTTGACCAATGAGGACCAGATCGGTAATAACGGTACCACGGTGCTGGGTATTGCCGCGAGTTATACCGCTGGCGACCATACCTTCAGTGCTGCTAACTATTCGCAGGATTCCGATCTCTCGAGCATTGATGGATTGAGCGCAACCACGCTTGAGTACAGTTATGCAATTAACAATTTTACCAATGCATTCGTCACCATCGATCAATTCGATATTACTGATACGACTGACGACGATGCGACCGTATTTGGTATCAATATGAAATGGTAAGCAGCCTTTAATTTGTGCTAAACCCAAACGGGCGCCATCGGCGCCCGTTTTTTTTCAGACATCTATTAGTATATTGTGATCCCTTTTATTCCGTGAATCAGATTTGGCGGTTGATTTTGATAACACCAAGGTCAACATTTAGCCTATAAATACTCGCTTCAAAAAAGATTATCGTTAGCTGTCTAACCGCTCCTGAAAACCAGTAATTTTTCATTTCTCCCCAATATAGAGTATGCTTTTTTCTCATTACTAAAATAGAACCGGAGGACGTTACAACATGAACTTTAAAAAAAGCCATTTTGGGATGTTAACCTTATTGACACTTCTAGGACTTGGATTCCCTTTTAAGGCTGCACTCGCAGAAAATACCTGTGTCACTATCCACGTGCCTCAAGACAATCCCAAATCATTCAAGCAGGCCATCAACATTGCCAACAATTTACCTAAACAGCTCGGTGCAGACGGACTCGAGATAGAAATCGTGGCCCAGGGGCTCGGACTCAAACTCTTTATGCCGAACAGCCCCGAGAAAAAACGCATCGAGAGCTTGCTGGCCGGTGCCGAGCAAACTATGGATGGCGGTATAAAATTCCAAGCGTGCGAAGCCACAATGAAGGGTATAAAGAAACGAACTGGAAAAGAGGCAAAGCTCATCGAAGGTGTCCAGGTAACCTCTCCGGGTGCCGCTGTCCATATTATCAACAATCATAAAAGAGGCTGCACCTACATGCGGATATAGGCTCATCGCAAGCTTAATCTCTCAGCCCCGAAGATCGGGGCTTTTTTTTGAATTATCCCTCCGAGCCGGTTTAGGACCCTTCACTACTAGTATCTGAATTTGGGCTGACTAAACGCTGCCGATTGAAATCTCCGATAGCGTCCGCTTTTAGTCTAAAAACTGCTCAAATCGCCTAAACCTTGAATAGTTCTGCCCTGGTTGCGACTGCTTGTTTTTAGTGTAGGACGGTTTGTCTAAAAACAAGGTGAATGATCACAAAAGTAAAGAAATGAAACTATTTTTTGAAATCTAGAACATTAATGAACAGATCTTAATTAATCTAGATCAATTAAGACAGGAACAGTTGACTTAAACAGTTAATAATTCTTGAAAAAATAGACGATTAGGTGGATATTAGCCGGAAAACTAAAAGAATATCCCCAATTATTTAGCTAATAATAATTTTAGAAATAATTAATCATTAAAGGAGAGGACGTTATGCCACAAGCTGCAACAATGATGGCCCTGATGGGTATTACCCTTGGATTTATGTTTAATTCTGCATCCGCGGCAGAACAGGAAAAATTTGCCTCGGTCCATGATGCGCCGGCAGAATCCTGTAAAAACTGTCATGAAGAAATTTACCATCAATGGAAAGATTCTATGCATGCCAATAGTTCAGCACTGAAGGATCCGATACATGGTGCGTTTTATAAAAATGTAATGGGAGATCCCCTTCAGGAAAACCTAAAGAGTAAAAAAGGGCAATACCCCGTATGCTTGAAATGTCATGCGCCATTAGCCGCGGTTGATAAAAAAACCAAACTGGATGCCAAGCAAAATTATAAGGATGGAATTACCTGTGTATCCTGTCACTCCTTTAAAAGTTTTAAGGGGCCAGATAAGGCCAATGGTAAACCGAATTATGGTATAGACGCTTATGAAATGGACAGTGACAGCCTATACGGTCCATCGGGTGTAACCTACTCCGTAGACACGGATCCCAAGGCAAAATGGCCTACGCCGACTAACCATCCGATTCCATTGAAGGGTAACAAGTCCTCATTGTTTGAGAGTAATGATATCTGCATGGGATGTCATGAAAAACGCAGTAATCCCCATGGCACACCACTCTGTGTAACGGGTAAGGAAATCCGAAATTCCAAGAATTTCGTGAGTTGCCAGGCCTGTCATATGTCTGTTGTAACTGTGCCAAAATTACAGGAAGGTAAAGTGGTCGAGGGTCAATATGTCAGTATTGCAGATCACAGTATGGCTGGTGGTCATGATGCCCGAATGGTGAGTCGTGGACTGGCAATGGATATGGATGTGAAGAAAAATGGTTCCACCATCCAGGCCGCGGTAACCGTTAAAAATCGCTTACCTCATTCATTCCCCACTGGGGCACCTTTTCGTAACTTTTTTGTAAAGATCGCTGCTTATGATCAAAACGGTAAGGAGTTATGGAAAAACTTCAAGGTTCATCCCATCAAGGATGATCCCAAATCAGCCTTCTGGTATACGCTGGGTGATGATGCGGGTAAACCGACTTCTCCTCCCTTGGCCAAACAAGTGTTAGCCGATTCACGTTTAAACCCCAATGAATCAAGAACACTCAATTACGATATACCCAATAATGATGCGATAACCATTATTCGGGCAGAGGCACTGTATGATTTATTGTTGCCCCCCATCAAAGCCCGGGTTAAAGGTAAAATCCCTGATGATCTGTTGAAACCTAAGTTGGCTGCTTCTGCTGAGGTGAGAATTTAAGACGCTTAAGTAGCCCGCCATGAGATACACTACACAGCCTTTGTGTTGCTCTATTTATTCAAATTTAGCAACATGGGCTGTGGGTTTCTTTTTACTGGTGACTGGAACGGTCAGCGCTGATGATGCGGTAACCATTGATACCGGTGATTGGGATTGGGGTGCGGTAACCGCGGATGATATGACACCCGCGGAAAAAAACCGTTCTGAACAGGAAATGCCACAATTACCCCCTGGTAAGGCAGAGATCGATTACACCGCTGAAACCCAGCCCGTTAAACCCTTTTTGGCCAATACCCCCAGTTTCAACATCATTCCCGCCAAGAGAACGGCCAGCATGTATCCCTGTTCAAGTTGTCATGCCTGGCGCAAGATTAATGCGACGCCACGGTCATTGGAAAAGCCGCACAACAATTTTGAGCTGAAACATAGTCTCCATGGGAAAGGGGAATTCTGGTGCTATACCTGTCATGACCTGGACAACCCTGAGGGTCTGAAGGATCTTCAAGGTAATCATCTTGTCCCTCAAGAGTCCTATCTATTATGCAGTCAATGCCATTCGGGCCAGGCTAAAGACTGGGCCTTCGGAGCGCATGGTAAACGTATTGGCGGTTGGAAAGGTGATCGTGCTTCATTGAATTGTGCAGCGTGCCATTACCAGCATGCCCCCGCCCTAAAAACCCGAGAGCCCATGTCCGGACCAAAAGTGCGAATTCAGATGAGTCGTCCCTCCCATTGGCAATCCAGGTCGTCTGATGTCCATAAGGAAAAATCCGATCATGAAAAACCCATCTGGGAGCGTTATACCATAGATGTGATCGGATCACCGGTACTACCGCAATGAGTGATCAAAAAAAATTGGATTCTAAGGAATCTCGAGATCAGGGATTTAATTCAGCCCGTCGCCGCTTTTTTGCCAAGCTTGGGGGCGTTGCCGTGGCCGGAGCAAGTGGTGCAGCCTATGCGGCCTGGGGTGGTCATACCCTGAGTGATACCTTTGCTGATTTTTTTCAGAAACATTACCGCCAAATGACTGCGGATGAAGTCAAGTCCACGATTGAACGTATTAAACGTAAAGCGAGTCAACGTTATGGCGTCGATATCGAGTGTGAAAATACTCCCGCTATTGAGGGAGTGGTTTTTGGTTATGCACTCAATATTTCAAAATGCCGGGGCTATCGGGATTGCGTTCATGCCTGCGCCGAAGAAAACAATCTCAGCAGTGATACCCAGTATATCCGGGTTATTGAAATGGATGAGGGTAGTACGAATCTACATGATGGTGATCATTACTATGACTCAGCGATGGTGCCCAATGAAGGTAAGTATTATTTACCCGTTTCCTGTATGCACTGTGATGATCCCCCCTGCGTGAAGGCATGTCCTATAGAGGCCACCTGGATGGAGCCCGATGGCATTGTAGTAGTAGATTATGATTGGTGTTTTGGTTGTCGCTATTGTATGACGGCTTGTCCTTACCAGGCACGACATTTCAATTGGGGTCACCCTGATCTCGATCCCGAAAAAATAACCAGAAATACGCATTATCTGGGTAATCGGCCAAGACCAAGAGGTGTTGTTGAAAAGTGTCATTTTTGCGTTCAGAGAACCCGAAAGGGTAATCAGCCAGCCTGCCAGGAAGCTTGTCCTACCGGTGCCAGAGTGTTTGGCAACTTGTTAGATCCCAATAGCGAAATTCGTTATGTTTTGGAAAACAAAGCGGTCTTTCGCTTGAAAGAAGACTTAGGTACTGAACCTAAGTTCTGGTACTACCGAGATGCCTGAAACTAAAAACCTGTGGAGCTTCCTCCGTTTTGGGGTCGGGGAGTTATTTCATGGTCGTCCCGCCTACTGGATTTGGGTTGGCTTTCTGTCTCTATGCGTGGCAGTGGGATGCGTGGGGTATTTTTTTCAGATACGTGACGGGCTGTTGGTCACCAATATGACTAACCAGGTTTCCTGGGGTTTTTACATATCAAACTTTACCTTCCTGGTGGGTGTCGCTGCTGCTGCCGTCATGTTAGTCATTCCAGCTTACATATTTCATCGTAAAGATATCAAGGATGTCGTGTTGATGGGCGATACCATGGCCATAGTTGCAGTCACCATGGCGATCATGTTTATCCTGGTGGATCTCGGGCGCCCCGATCGAATCTGGCACCTTATTCCAGGTATAGGGAAATTTAATTTTCCTCAATCCATGCTGGCCTGGGATGTTCTGGTCCTCAATGGTTACTTATTATTAAATTTCGCCATCTCTTTTTATATTGTTTATAACCATTACCGCATGGTTGAACCCAAAGAGTCACATTATTTTCCAATCGTGATTTTGACCATCTTCTGGGCGATTTCTATTCACACGGTTACTGCTTTTTTATATTCTGCGAATAGCGCACGTCCTTTTTGGCATAATCCATTACTCGCCCCAAGATTTATTGCATCAGCGTTTGCCTCGGGTCCGGCAATTATGGCGATTGGTTTACAGATTATTCGGCAGGTCAGTAACTATCCAATTTCTCAGTCTGTGATTAGACATTTGAGCCTGGTTACAGTCGTGGCGTTACAAGTGACTCTGTTTTTTGTCGGCGCTGAGCTTTTCACGGATTTTTACAATGAGAGTGAGCACGGCTTATCGGCACGCTATCTTTTTCTGGGTCTGGATGGGCACAATGCCTTGCAGCCCTGGATATGGACTGCGGTCCTATTACTATTGATTGCGGTGATCTTGCTGATGATTCATCCGACCCGAAACCATCCCTGGACGATGAACTTTGCATTTGTGCTTACTATTATTGGTGTTTGGATCGAGAAAGGCATGGGCCTGATTATTCCTGCTTATGTTCCAACACCCTTAGGGGAAATCTATGAATACATGCCCAGTCTGACGGAAGTATTGATTTCCATTGGAATATTAGGGTTTGGATTGTTGATGTTCACACTGTTGGCCAAGGTGGCGCTACCCATTCAATGCGAGTTTTTGCGAGCCACTCCGGAGAATATTGAAGATGGAAAGGTTTGTGATACTGATGTCAAGCATCATGCCTTAGATCAGAGATAATTGGGTCTTATTCAAGATTTAATTTTTGGAAGCAACAACACACTAATAGATTTTCATTAAAGAGAGCTGATCAGTTCAGTTGAGGGCGCGCTTTTCGCCCTGGGCGGAGTCAATGGTCTTGTTGAGCTGTTTGAGCGATTTTTCATTATCCCTACTGGACCTGGGTGACCCTCCTCATGGGTTTGAATCAGGTTGTATTACGTTGAAGGCCTGTTTCTAAAAGTTCCAAAAATATCTGATGCTTAAGTTGACGGATTCATCTTAACCGCGTTTTTATCTAAAAAATTTTAAATAACCAAAAAAACAAAAATTTGGGATAATGTCCATTTTGCAGCCATTTAACCACTCAATAGTAATCGAGGTGATTCCATGAAAATGACCCAAAAAATAATTTATGCTCTAGCTGCCTTATCCATATCAGCGCCGGTTTTTGCACAAACCCATGCTTACCCCTGGCAAGCGCCCTATCAGGCGCCCCCAAGGATGGATTACGGTATGCCGCAATCGATGACTCCTGAACAGATGCAGGAGATGCAGCGTAAACGTCATGAATCCATGATGAAGCATAGAGAAATGATGCGTAGTAAACAGTCACGCATGATGGACAGAGGTATGGATTGCCAACACGAGGGTAAGGCGAAGCAGGGGCACCATGAAAAAATGAAACACGGTAAGAAGCATGGAAAGAAACATGGTCAAAAACATCAAGAGCACCGCAAACAAATGGAGCAACGACTTGAACGCATTGAGTCCATGTTACAGCAGTTGTTGGATCAACAAGCCAGCTCTACTTCTGCCCAGTAGTCAGACCGGCGGTTCGGATGCTTGCACTTAGGATACAATTCTATGAAGGGAGCAGGTAGCGTTCACCAGAAAATGAATACCAGCTTTTAAAAAAAACGGGGAATACCATGAAAAGGTATTCCCCAGATTTGATCTTATTCTGGTTGAGTACAGGCATTTGTAAAACACCATCAATTCCCATATCCAGATAGGGCGCACCCTGAAATTGGCTAGCCCCGATTAAAGCCAGATCTAAATTCTGTCAGATTATGTGGACGCTATTCTGATGTTTTCTCAGCCTCTTCATAACCGCTGATCATTGCACGTAAGCTGGCAAAAGGGCGTTCATCCATAGTCAATGCCAGGTAAAGGTGAGCGATCAGAAATGCCAGCATTAAAAATGCGGCTGCAGTATGAACCAATGCCACATTTTCGAGTGATAACCAGTTCAGAAAGCTTAAGTTTTGCCAATTCCCATAAAAGAGATACAACAAGCCACTGATCCAGATTAACGGTCCTATGGCAATATGCAAAGATAAATAAGCCATACGTTGCAGTGGATTGAGTTTTTCTGACCGGCTTTTACAGAATGGATGGGCCTTACCTTGAAAAATCTCGAAGCCATAGTAGCGGCACATCGCGAGAATCCGTTTTGGCGTAGAAGGTATGTATTGCTTCCATTCACCAGTGGTCAGGTGCCAGAACCAGGCAAATACCCATAAGCCAATTAATATCCAGGCCGTGAAGCTGTGTACGGTCGTGGCTGTTTCAAAACCCAATAATTGATAGCTGTCGTGGATTTCAAAACCGGTAATCAGCATAAGAATGACCAAAATAGCCTGGGTCCAGTGCCACAGTCGTTCAAAGCGTGTATACATCATGATTCTTGCCATTACGCATTACCTCCGTTTCTTTTACTCGCTGCAATAAGACGACCTAACCCATGAAGTAGTACCCCGCCAAGGGTTGCGATGACGACCAGCCAGCCAATCAGGTCAAGCCAGTTTTTTCGGTCCTGTCCAGGCATGTAAATCCCAGGAATATTCTGCAAACGTCCGCCCTGACTATGACAACTATCACAGCCCAGGGAATCTTCTGCGGGTGCGACCATATGTGTTACTGGCCAGAAGTACTCAGTTTCAATAAAACCCAGTTCACCGCTGTATTCAAAACCACGTTCCTTAAGCCCCGCGGCTATGGCTTTATCCCAGTCAAAACTTTTCCAATAAGCATCTTCATCTTTACCAAACAGATGTGGAACCCCAAAAATTTTGTTGCCTTTATCATAGGGTTGACGACCACGCATCACCTTGAAGGGCCAGATGCGGGATTTTTCATCATCATAACTACCTTTAATACGGTTGATGGGTACTACGCCACTGTCGTCCAGGGTTTGTTCCAGCAAGGTGTACTGGATCTCGCCATCAAACCAGTAGTATTCGGGTTCTAC
>JAAUXZ010008371.1_pt1 | contig 13955 bp, 2 predicted proteins | sample 7278131 | NCBI WGS metagenome assembly JAAUXZ01 (sample SAMN14350119, study PRJNA611818) | marine sediment metagenome | isolation source: surface marine sediment (3m) | place: French Polynesia: Moorea | collected 2018-08
CCACCGGGAGTTACCTATGTATATGACCCTGTAGCACATGTTATTTCTTTCAGTATTCCAGATAACCTCGTAGAAGAAGGAGATCCGCTTTCGGAAATCCGGCTTCGCGTGCGCGTTGCGGAAAACTGTTTTGATTTTGTTGATGCCTGTACGGACCAGATCGCCAACCAGGCCTTTTCTACCTACCAGGGTGTTATCAACAATAACGTGATCACGGACGACCCCAGTGTGTCTGACTTTGACGCTTGCGGTTTTGTTACCCCGGGAGCCACGAATTTCCTTTTGGACGATCTTGAATCCTGTGATTATAGCAGAACTGTTCAGCTTTGTGGTGATGATGTGCTGCTGGATGCCGGGGACAATTTTGATGCATATATCTGGTATCGGGATGAAAACCAGGATGGGTTGATTGATCCGGGTGATACCATAATCACAGATGGTGACCCTGATAACGATCCCAGCACCATGCTCGTTACCGAGTTAGGCATGTACATCGTTGACAAGATCGTTGCTGATCCCTGTAAAGGATTCCAGGAGATCATCACCGTAACACCTTTCGGTTCAGCCCAAACCAATCCGATCATTGACTTGATCAATGACACCTCGAATACCGTTGAGGGAGAAGTAGTTACCTGTCCGAATGATGGAGACCTCCTGCCAAAGATCTTCCTTTGTGGCTTGAATGACACCGAACTGATACAGATCAATATTCCGGATGCACAAAGCATTGATTGGGAACGTCTGGATGAAGCCAGTTGTCCGCCGGTTGTGGACGATTGTGCCAATAAAGACTCAGGTTGTACCTGGAATAATGTGGGTACAGGAAACAACTTTACGGCCTCAGACGCCGGTAAATACCGTTTGATCATCAACTATCAAAACGGCTGTTTTACCCGTTACTATTTTGACATTTTTAAAAACCCCTTAGATCCACAATACAACGTAAGGGATATCATTTGTACAAGCCCCGGGAATATCACCGTAACCAATATGCCAGCGGATTACGAGTATCAGCTGCTGGATGCCACGACCGGAACAATCCTAGTTCCCTATAGCGCCAACAACGGGCCAAGTTTTACCATTACTTCCAACGGTGCCTATACTGTTGAAATGCGCCAGTTGGGTGTGGTAGACGGATGTATATTCAGACTGGAGGACATCGGAGTGCTGGAACGCAATTTCCAGGTCAATGTCACCACTAAAGACACAGATTGCAACGGGCTGGGAGAGATCTCCATTTCTGTGCTCGATGTGGAACCCCAATATTATTATGAAATTTCACAGGGTGGAACCGTTGTAGACACTTACGGACCGGCTGTGGATAACAACTATACCTTCCAAAACCTGAACGACGGGAATTACGACATTCTGGTGACTACAGATGATGGATGTTCTTTTACTGATACGGTTACTATAAATGATGTTACCGATTTGGCTGTAACCGCCGTAACCACGAAGCCTATTGATTGTACAGACGGAATCATAACCGTAACGGGAAGTGGTGGTTTTCCAAATCCTGACTACCTATATGCCATTTGGAGTTATAATGGCGTTACTTCCTATACTGACATTAGCGACATTCCTCCATCTGAATTCCAGGTAACCAATGATTTTACTTTTACTAACGGGGAAGAAGGAGACTATGTTTTTGTTGTTGTCGATGGCAACAACTGTTCGGCCCTCTCGAATACGGCAACAATTACCGTAGCCCCGGCTGTAGAATACACAACCACCGTGGTGGATGAAACCTGCCTGGGTGCTGCTAACGGTTCTTTCTCCGTAAATGTCACGAACTACAATGGGTACAGCGTTACCTATACGCTCACCTATCCTGACAGCTCCACCGCAACCAACGCCTCAGGAACTTTTACAGGACTTGGACAAGGAAACTACAGCGTTACCCTGACCCAGACCAATGGTTCGGATACCTGTGATTTCGTTGAAACCTTTACCATAGGCGGCCCGGTTGATGCGGTAAGCGGAACCGCAGTCCTTATCCAGGATTACACCTGCCTGCAAACAGCAACCATTGAAGCACAGGGAGTTACCGGAGGTGCGGCCCCATATGAATACAGCATTGACGGTGTAAATTTTGTGTCCGGAGCAGGAGCAGAGACTTTCACCGGGCTTACTGATGGCACCTATTCCATCACTATAAGGGATGCGAACGGCTGTTTGTTTGTAACCAACAGTGTAGTCGTAGACCCGCTAAATCCACCAACAGACATCAATTTCTCCGCCACACCGCCGAACTGTCCGGCTCAAACTTCGGATGTTACGCTTACTGTGGTTGACGGGAATACCCCATTTGTATATGAGATCATTGCACCAATTGCAGTGAACAATGGAAACAATAACATTTTCAGCGCGTTGGCCCCTGACACCTATACCTTCAGGGTTACTGACGACAAAGGCTGTATATACGAGGAAAGTTTTACGATTAACCCGGTTACGCCAATCGACGTAGTAGGCCAATTGGTAAGCAACATTACCTGTCTTGGTGATACAGATGGCGAGGCAACCTTTACGGTTTCCGGTTTTGCAACCTCATACGACTACACCATCACCGGACCCTCAGGATTCAGTGGTTCGGGGGAAACCAACAGCACTATATCCCTGACCAACCTTGCTGCCGGCACCTATGACATAACGGTGACGGATAACGACACTAATTGTATTGATACAGCCAGCGTAACGATCAACGCCCCGGCGGCAGCTTTAACACTCGGTGTTTCGGAAGTACAGCCTACCTGTACAGATCCTGGAAGCGTCCAGTTAACAGCTGCAGGCGGATGGGGCAGCTATACGTATGAGGTAACCTATCCGGATACGATCACGGTGGTAAACAACACCACTGGTAATTTCGCCGGGCTGAATCAAATTGGTACGTATACAGCAACGGTTACTGATGCTAATGGATGTGTTGTTGCAACTACCTTTGACCTCAATTCTGCCATACCCCCTGTTTTGGCTATTGTTCCCAATAGTCCTTGTTATGATGATGCAGTTGGCCTGACCCTAACAGCGAATGTAACTTCGGGAGGTGATGGAAATTTCCAATACAGAATCAACGGTGGCGCTTATGGTCCAAGTAACATCTTTAGTGGACTAGCTCCAGGAACCTATACGATCGATGTCATTGATGGCAACAACTGTACTGGTACAGACACCATTACTATAGATCCGGAATTAAGTGTTACTGCATCAGCAGTAAATATTTCAGCTTGTGGAACGGATACGGATGTTAATATCGTTGCCGCTGGTGGTGACGGTTCTTATGTGTATGCCGTTGTTGCGGATGGTGTTGCCCCTAATCCCGGAGATTTTGGTGCTGCCAATCCTGTTACCGTAACAGGAGCCGGAGATTACGATGTTTATGTACGCGATAACAACGGAAATGCAGGTTATTGTGAAGCTGCCTTTGATCTTAATGTGGCTCAGGACTTGCCGATAACCATTACTGCAACAGCCACACCTGTAGTTTGTTTCGGAGAAGCCAATGGATCTATCTCCATTACGGCCGCAAATGGTACAGGACCTTATTTGTATAGCATTGACAACGGAGCCAATTACCAGGCGTCTGGCAACTTCGTTAACCTAACCGCGGGGACGTATCCCATAAGGGTAAGGGATGCCAACAACTGTGAAGAAACGGCCAGTATTGATGTCCTGGAGCCCGCCCAACTAGTGGCGGAAGCTGCAATAACTCAAGCGTATACCTGCCTGCAATTAGGAGAAATCACCGTGGGCAGTGTTACTCCAACCTCTGGAGGTTCAGGAGATTACCAATACAGCATTAACGGAAGTGCATGGACGGCAGTAACTACAGGAGGTACTGTGTTCAGCAATCTAACAGACGGCACGTACTCGATCCGAGTTAGGGATGCCAATACCTCTACCTGTATCCTTACGTTGCCGGATGTGATCATCCCTCCACTTCCAACGGAGCCCACTTTAAGCACTACCATAACCTACAATTGTGATGGTAGTGGAAACATCACCGTATTGCCTAATGACCCCACCTACACCTATAGTTTGGATGGTGGAGCATTCCAGGCATCAAATGTCTTTAACAATGTGGCTGTTGGAAATCATACGATCACCGTAGATTATGGAAGTGACTGTACAACAGACACTCCTGTGATTATTGAAAACGGTTACGCTTTTGATGCCAGCATCACTGGCTTCACTAATATAAGTTGTAACGGAGGAGCAGATGGTTCTATAACCTTTGAAGTAGATAATTTCGATGCAGTAAACGGATTTGAATATTCCGTGAATGGCGGTGCTTTCTCTGCGCCTCAATTCGCATCTCCGGTTACTGTAAACGGACTAACAGCGGGTGTTCACAATATTGAAGTGCGGGATGTACTTGACAACAGCTGTACAGTGATGCTGTCTGAAACACTGAGTGAGCCCACTCCTGTAGTGGCCTCAGCTACAATCACTGATCCATTAACCTGTATTAATGGTGGGGCTACGATAACTGCCAGTGCTTCCGGAGGAACGCCTTCTTATGAATATCAGCTGGAAGACAATGTCGGGGGCGTAATTACCCCATATCAGGCCGGGACCACATTTACAGGTCTTGCTGCTGGAGATTATATTATTCGGGTGCGCGACACGAACAATTGTGAAGATCCGATCGATGCCCCCTTGACTATCCTGGCACCAAACAACCCGACATTTACAACAACACCAACAGCTTGCTACAGCGGAAATAACGATGGAACCATTCAGGTTGATGTAACTTCCCTGCCCGGAAACGGTGGGTTCCAGTTCAGTATAAACAGTGGTCCCTGGATGACCCCAGCTCCGCCAACCGCTACAACCTATACGTTTAACAACCTTTCGGCTGGCACCTATACCATAGATGTAAAAGACCAGTTTGGATGTGTTGGGGTACAACAAAACGTAACCATTAATCCACAGCTTGTTGCAAACGCGGTGCTTACGGCAGACCTTACCTGTCTGGCTCCTGCAACAGTAAGCGTAAACGCCTCTGGAGGATCTGGTGCCTACACCTATGAATGGTCAGATGATGCCGGGGCCACCTACAACAGCACGAATTTTGCTGGCAATGTGTTCAGCACAAATACAGACGGCACTTATCAGTTCCGCGTAACAGACACTTCGGCTCCAACAGCCTGTGTTGTGGTTACCAATTCCATAATTGTGAGTCCGGCTGTTACTCCGGTAATCAGCAATGTAGTTCCTACAAACATCTTGTGTAATGGAGAACTTACTGGTGTGCTGGACGTAACCATTGACACTTCTTTTGGAAGTCCGCCATATGTCATTGATGTAGTTGAAATCAATGGTCCCACGAACTACGGAACGCAGACCACAGGACTGCCTGCCGGGGATTATGAGGTTACCATTACCGATGACAAAGGCTGTGTTTCCGTGCCATTTGCCGTAAGCATAACAGAACCTAACGCCCTTAATTATAGTATAAACCTGGTGCCCATTACCTGTACAGGAGTGGGTACTACATTTGGATCCATAACAGTAGAGAATCTCACCGGGGGTACTGCCGAATACACCTACTACCTCACCGGAAATAACGGTTTTTCAGACACCTACGTAACTACGGCGGGTGGAGAAGACCACACGTTCCCAATCCTTCAGTTTGGTATTTACGAAGTTGATGTGATTGATGCTAACGGTTGTTCCGTGCGAACCACGAACATCATAGCTTCTCCGCCAAGCGATCTGGATATCGACGTTTCAGCCATGACTGCGAATTGCGCAGTAGGAGGAACTGCCGCGGTAACCGTTGCGGCCGGGGGAAGCGGCAATTATGAATTTGGTATCCTGGATAGCTATGCCCTGCCGTATTCTTCGGCTTACCAGGGGCCTGACGTGGCAATGGGAGACACCTCAACCTTTACAAATCTGGTGCCCGGGGTAACGTATACTTTCGTAGTACACGACCTGGTAACCAATTGCTACTATTTCGAAACGGCTGCAGCACCGATCAATACACCATCTTCCATGACGGTAGATTCTATGGTAGTTGCCAATGTTACCTGTACCGGAGCTGCTGATGGTAATGTGAGCTTTACGTTTAACAATTTTGATGCCGGTGCAACGGATGTGGATTATGAAATATTCAATGCACAATCCAATGTAACCACTGGTTTTTCTGGTACTACCAGCGTTAACCCGCCGCCCGGACCAGTAACAATTTCGAATTTTGCCACGCTTCCGCCGGGTGTTTACTACATCCTGTTAACGGAGGTGGGTGGGGCCTATGCCGGATGTACGGTTGGGTCTGCAAACTTTACTGTGGATGAATCAACTAACCTGCTTAGCGTAACTGCAGCATCACCAGTTAATGACAACTGTAATGTAAATGCAGGGGTAATAACCGCGACTGCGCAGTTTGGTACCGCTCCATATGAATTCCAGTATTTACTGGCTACAGATCCTGCGCCTACGCCCGCCTCACCAGGTTGGACCAGCAACACCTCTGCTAATGTAGAGTCTGGAAATTATATTGTCTACGTTAAAGATGCCAACGACTGTATCCAAAGCGATCCGGTAACGGTAATTCTGGATAATAGTCCGGATATTTCCCTGGCGATAGTGGATGAATGCGCACCTGAAGGAACCTTTGAAGTTCTAGTCACCCTCGATGCGGCAGGTGTTGCCCCTTATCAGATCAGCATCAATGGCGGGCCTTTCCAAAACATCGTATTCAATGGAAGCAACCAATATACGGTTTCCGGCCTAAGCTCAGGAATGGGACAAAACATTACGGTACGTGATCTAAACGGCTGTTCGGACACCGAACCTTTCGACATTATAACGCCTCTTGAATTTATAGTAACACAAACCGCCTTACTGGATTGTGAGCCTGGTGCTGCTGCAAATGCTGAAATAACGATAGAAGTAACTTCAGGTTCTGGCAACTATGATTTTGCAATTGACGGTCCTGGTGGTGTAGATGTGGCGAGAACAGCGCTGCCTTCTAACCCATATACCTGGACGGGTGCCAGTGCTGCTGGTGGGTATGATGTTACCATTTACGACTTAAGTACTACTCCGCCGAATTGTGCACAAACCGTAACTATCGATATCCCCACAGAAGTGGTTCCGATATTTACCGAAGTGCATACAGACATAACCTGTAATGGTGCTTCCGATGGAACAATTACCCTGACTCAGGTAGACAATGGCATTAATCCGTTAACGTATACCTTGACCCCGATGCCGGTTGGTGTAGTCCTGAATGGGGACACCTTTGAAAATGTGCCTCCAGGCACCTATGACGTGCGTGGTACAGGAACAAATGATTGTTTCACAGACATCTTTGGAATTGTTATAAGCGAACCTAATCCGATAGCAATCCCAGCCCCAACCGTAGTGGAATTTGGCTGTACTTCAGGGAATAATCCTAACAACGCCAGTATTAGTATAAACAGTGCGGGAATTACAGGAGGAAGTGGAACCTATGTGATCTATGAGTTTATCAATGATCAGGGAACCCCTGCGCCTGGTGACGATGTGGTAGTGCAGTCCGGTCCAAACGATGTATACGTGGAAACCGACCCCGCAGGCGGAAGTTATACGATCAATGTGTATGACACCAATGGTTGTATTGGTAGTACCACAGCAATCATCCTGCCTTATGATGAGCTGCTTACCGCTACCCCTGCCATCACCAATGCCATCACCTGTAACCCGGGGATGGATGGAGAGATTACCATAACAGTGACCTCCACCGTTAACGATCCGCTTAAGTATGAGTACAGCATAAACAACGGCGCTACTTATCAGGCTTCCAATGTTTTCAGTGGCCTGGATATCGGAACTTACAATTTCCTGATCCGCCATATAGATACGGGATGTATAATTACAACTACCGAAACCCTTGCAGACCCAAATACCTTTACCATCGACGTGGTTAAACTAAGTGATGTTATATGTTTTGGTACAGCTAGCGGACAGGTGACTTTTGAGTTGATTGATGCCACCTATGCTGGTGGATTTGACTGGGAGATCTGGGACACCAATGGAACCCCGGGTAATCTTGCAGATGACATCTCCGTAAGTACAGGTTCTGAAGCAGGAAATGGACCAACACCTGTCATTAATATTGGTGCGGGCAGCTATTATGTAAGTATTGCCCAGACCAATGATCCAAGGTGTGTAAATACCGAGCCATTCACCATTGACGGCCCGCCTGCTGCGATAACCGCACTTGCAGATGTGACCCCTATCACCTGTCTGGGTAATGATGGTATCATTGAAATTATCGATGTCCTGGGCGGCTGGGGAGGATATACCTACTTCGTGGGAACCGCAGCTCCAACAGGGCCTGGGGACTACGTGGCCAGTGCAAGGTTTGAAAACTTATCTCCAGGCACGTATGAAGCCTGGGTAATGGACAGCCAGGGTTGTCAGCAGATGGTTCAAAACAATATCGTTTTAGCTGATCCAGTTCCAATTACAGCAACCCTTCAGATCAATCAGGAAAACTGTATCAACCTGCAGGGAGAGATTGAAGTTGTGGGAACAGCAGGAGGCCAGGGAAGTAATTATACCTATCAACTTATCAAGGATGGGGTTCCTTTCGGAGCCACACAGACCAGTCCGATATTCAGCGGACTTGGTGCGGGTAGTTATGAGGTACAGATTACCGATCAATGGTCGTGTACGGCCACTATTGGTCCTGAGGTTCTATATGAGGAGATGAATCTGGTAGGAACCGTAGTGAAACCCATAGATTGTACAGTTACTCCAGACGGAGAAATAACCATAACCGTAACAGGTGGTTCGGCTAATTTGGACTACACAGTTACCTTCCCGGATCTCATAACCACAGCATCCAATGCTACAGGCATATTTACAGGATTGAACCAGGCGGGTACATACACTTTTGTGGTAACTGACCTTGATACCACCAACCCTGTTTGTACTAAGAGTATTACGGTAGACCTGGATGCGCCTACCCCTGTGACCTTTGATCCGCATACGGTTGTAGATGTTTCGTGTAACGGTTTAAGCGATGGTAGTATTACCGTAAACCTAGCACCAAGTGCACCAGGCGTTAATGATAATCCGCCATATACCTACAACCTTTATGCTGCGGCAGTATTGGTTGCCGGTCCGCAAACGGATCCGTTGTTTAGCGGATTGGCTGCAGGAACATATGAGGTGGAGGCTGTTTCCAATCGTGGATGCGCCTTGAGAGAGTTAGTGGTTGTAAATGAACCCGCGTTGCTAATTATGAACGCCGCCGCAACTGCTTTTGATTGTAACCCAGACAACACGGTAAATACAGCTACAATAACAGCAACAGTAACTCCGGGTACTGGAACAGCGCCATATCTGTATAGTATAGATAATGTCAATTTCCAGTCGGCCAACACCTTTGACATCACCGATACCGGCGTTACCCAGAATATTACTGTCTATGTTGCAGATGCGAACGGATGTACCACAACAGACATGGTAACACTGGAGCCCCTCAACACGTTTACAGCCAGCATTGCGCAGAATGCAGCCATTAGCTGTATCAATCCTGAAGAGGTGCTCATTACAGTGGCTGATGATGGCAATCCGGCAAACACGTATACCTTTGAGTTGTTGCCTCTTGGAAATCCGAATGGAACATTAACCAGCACGCCAACTAATGTAACAGCTACTTTTGAATTGACCGCTGTTGGAACCTATACGTTCCGTGTAACAGACAATGCAACAGGTTGTTATGTCCTTACGGCGCCATACACCATTGCTCCATATGATCTTATCGATGTAGTTGCAACAGCTACTTCACCAGTCACCTGTTTTGGTGATACGAACGGGGCTTTGGAAATCGATGTGACGGGGTACATTGGCGCTTACACCTATGAAGTGTTTACTGCCGCAGGTGTGAGCACAGGAATAACCGGTGCCGGAGATACCAGCACCAACCCTTTCAGTATAACCGGGCTTAGCGGTGGAAACTATTTTGTGCGAATTACAGAAACGGCAGCGCCATTCTGTGTGGAAGACACAAACACCATTACGATAGTTTCCCCAGACATGCCGCTCAGTGCAACAGTTAATGCTTTGGCAAATGTTACCTGTACGAATGACCAGGGTGAAATCCTGGTAGATCCGGAAGGTGGATATGCGCCTTATGATATCGTATTAACCAATACGACCACAGCACAGGTTTATAATGTAAACGGCGTGGATAGTTTTATCTTCGGCGGACTTTCTGCTGGCAATTTCACAATTGCCATCACTGATGCGGGAGGCTGTGTCCTCAATGATGTTGAAGTGCTGGTTCAACCAGCCCCTATCACAGCTGATATTACCGCCGCACCAGCGACCTTAGCTTGTTACGGCGATACGAACGGTATCGTTACTGCTATCAATGTAGTTGGTGGTGAAGGAACGTATCAGTATCAACTGAACTACTACGATCCAACTGGCACAGTGATCGACTTTAGCAGTGGTGCTCAGACCAGTCCGGTATTTGATAATCTGGGAGCAGGGATCTACAGCATTACGGTTTCGGATAGTTGGAATTGCGATGTGGAAACCATACAGGTAACCATTACAGAGCCAAACGATGTACAAAGTGCGTTGATCCAGTTAACCCCGCTTAGTTGTACCAACCATGCCCAAACGATGTTGACGGCCACTGGTGGAACCGGTCCTTATGAATACAGTACGGATGGGGTTGTATACCAACCAATGTCGGGCGGAAATACCCACACATTTAGTGTTTCAGATGGGGTATACCAATATTATGTGCGAGATTCCTTCGGTTGTGAGGCAGACATTTCCAACCAGGTTTCGATTGAACCAATTGTTCCGCTTACCATTAATATCGATGATAGTGCTGCCATGATCAACTGTACGGGAGAGGCTACAGCTACGATAATAGCAGAAGCCGCAGGCGGACTTGGAAACTACTCTTATGAGCTCTTCGGCGATGCTGCGCTCACGGTGTTGTTGAGTGGGCCTCAGCTTGATGGTACTTTCCAGAACCTGATTGCAGGAAGTTACTATGTGAGGGTCACCAGCATGGATTGTGTTGAGGTTTCCAATGAAATCGTCATTACTGAACCCATGCCGTTGCAAATAGACCGACAGGAATTTACAAATGTGACCTGTGCTGGGGAAGAAGACGGATCGATCACGGTTGAAGTGTCTGGTGGAACAGGTAGTATTCTGTATGCCATCAGTCCTAACCTCAACAAGTTCGATACGGTAAATACCTTTACCGACCTTGCGCCCGGTGTCTATGATGTGATTGCCCAGGATGTGAACGGATGCTTTATCCCTTTCCAGTTTACTATTACAGAACCTGCACCGCTGGATATGACCTATACAGCACTTCCTGAGGTCTGTGCCGGCCGTGAAGATGGAAGAATTACCGTAACCATCAGTGGAGGTACTGCACCATACAGAACAGCATTCAACTCAAATGCCGATGCAGACTTTATTGTTGGGCAGACCAGCTTTAGTGATTTGGCAGCGGGAATGTATGTGATTTTCGTACGTGATGCTCAGGACTGTGAAACCAATGTAATTGTTGAAATTGAGCCTGGCGTTAACCTAAATGGAATTGTTGAGCCTGTATACGAATGTACCGGTGTGATCCCTGATAATTACGTCAACATTACCATGGAAGACCCAACGGTTCTCGGTTCCATAATGTATGCGCTTGATTCTACGAATCCAGCAGACATGCAGCTGAATCCAGATTTCAGGAATATCAGCCCGGGTAGTCATTATATTGCTATTTCCCACGCAAATGGTTGTGTACAAACGCTGGACTTCGAGATCGAGAATTTTGAGCCGCTGACACTGACTCTTGAACAAAACAATATCAACGAGATTACCGCAGTCGCCACCGGTGGTCTGGAGGACTACAACTTTACTTTTGACGGGGTAAACAACGGAACGGACAATACCTATTACATTAACCGAACTGACACCTATACGGTTACGGTAACTGATGCCAATGGGTGTACCGTGGAAGCTCAGATTTTTATGGAGTTTATCGACATTGAAATCCCGAACTTTTTCACCCCTGACGGAGATGGTATGAATGATCTCTGGACGCCTCGAAACCAGGAAGGGTTCCCTGAAATACTAATGATCATATTTGATCGTTATGGTAGGGAAGTCTACAGGATGGGTTACGGGGATCCGGGATGGGATGGTATGTACCATAACACCGAACTGCCCACAGGAGATTACTGGTATGTGATCAAATTGCGCGGGGAAAATGACGACCGTGAACTCGTAGGACATTTTACTCTATACCGTTAACGAACATAATTAAGATTCGATGCGTAAACCTGTTATAACCTTACTACTCCTCTGCATCACGTGGGCTTCCGTGGCCCAGGAGCTTACGCTGCCTCAACTATCTCAGTATCTGGCAGATAATCCCTTTGTGATGTCACCTACCTATTCAGGGATCGGAGACCATATCAAAGTAAGGATCAACGGGTTGACCCAATGGGTGGGTATTGAAGATGCTCCGGACACCCAGTCCCTGGCTGCCGATGCCAGGATTGGGAACCGGTCAGGAGTTGGTATGTTATTATACAATGATAGCAACGGGGAAACCAAGCAGCGGGGTGCGCGACTTTCCTTTGCCCACCACCTTACGCTCGACAAGTACGACGATGAGTTTCTCTCGTTTGGTATTTCCTATAATTTCAACCAGTTCCGGATTGATATTGAAAATTTTGACAGTCCCGACCCTAATGTTACGGACGACCGCAGAACAACCAACCATAATTTTGATGTGGGGGTTTTGTACCGTTATGATAAATTTTATTTCAGTCTTAATGCCTCAAACCTGCTGGATAAGGACCTTACGCGTTTTAATCCGGTATTTGAGCCAAACCGGCTGCGAAATTATTACATCTATACAGGTTACCGCTATACTAAAAACAAGAACAGCCGACTGGAAATTGAACCTTCTGTGTTTTTCCAGTGGTTCGAAAGTGACGGACGATCGGTTACCGACCTGAATACCAAATTCAGGTGGTATGATTTTGAAGATTACTACTATGCCGGTGTAACCTATCGATTCCTGAACGACCAGATTGGAAGCCCGCTTTATATTGCTCCTCTTGTAGGCCTGAAGAAAAGTAACTTCTATTTTGGTTATTCTTACCAGATCATTCTCAACGAGATCCTGGGCTTCAGTACAGGTACCCATGTGATTACCCTTGGGGTAGACCTCTTCCAGGGCCTTAGTAATTGCCGCTGTACTTACTAGATTAATCCACCCAAAGCCTTAATTTTGCAAAAACCATTGGATTATGGGGATCGTGCGTGTTGACAATATCCGTTTATATGCCTATCACGGATGTCTGGAAGAAGAAAGCCTCATCGGCAGTGATTACCGTGTTGATGTGGAGGTGGAAGCTGATTTAGCAAAGGCTTCGATAACCGATGAACTTCCAGATACTGTAGATTATGTTACCCTCTTTCACATTGTCAAGGAAGAAATGGCTATACGTTCCAAACTGCTGGAACATGTTGGGAAACGGATTTTAGATCGCATTTCTAGAGAACTTCTTTCCGTTAATGAGGCGGCGGTAACCATATCCAAAATAAACCCCCCGATAGGTGGTGATGTGGAGGCTGTTTCGGTAAAACTATCTTTTAGTCGTTAAAAGTCTGTTCAGACTATTTTAAAAATACAGCAGCGTAACGTACTTTTGCAGGCCATGGCATCGTGGCTGAATTGGATAGGCCAAACTCCGCAAGGGTTTGTATAGTGGTTCGAGTCCACTCGATGCCTCAAGCAAAGTAGGATTGAGAAGTGTCTGCTGAATATTTGTTCCCAATCTATTGAGCACTTTCTTCCAAATCGTATAAATTTGCAGTAATTACCGGCATCGTGGCCGAGTGGATAGGCACAGCTCTGCAAAAGCTTGTACAGCGGTTCGAATCCGCTCGATGCCTCAACAAAAACCCTTCGC
>JAAUXZ010113024.1_pt1 | contig 13945 bp, 11 predicted proteins | sample 7278131 | NCBI WGS metagenome assembly JAAUXZ01 (sample SAMN14350119, study PRJNA611818) | marine sediment metagenome | isolation source: surface marine sediment (3m) | place: French Polynesia: Moorea | collected 2018-08
CGTGATGGCGAAGCCATCACGCAGCGACCGGTGCGGTGCGATCCCACAATGAGCGCGGCCGGGAGGCCGCACGAACACAGAGAACCCGCCCATTGAGGGCGGGTTCTCTGAAACTCGCCGCCGGCCTGCCGGCGGCGAAAGCCCTACTGAAACAGTCGTCGGTAGATCCGTTCGAGATCGTCGAGGTTGGAGTAGTTGACCATGAGCCGGCCGCCGCGTTTGCCGTACGTGATCTTGACCTTGGCCCCGAGCTCCTCCGCCAGCTGCTGCTCGAGTTCGATGATCGCCGCAGGACGCATCGGCTTGGCAGAAGGCGCTCGCGGCGCCGTCCCGGCCTCGATCCGTGCCCGCACCGCGTCTTCGACCTGCCGGACGGACCACCCCTCCGCAACCGCCTTTTCGGCCACGTGGGTGGCGTACGACTCGTCTTCGACCGTCAGGAGCGCCCGAGCGTGACCAGCCGCCAGGTCCCCTCGCTCCAGCATTCCCTGGATCGATGCTGGAAGCTGCAGCAGGCGCAGGGTATTCGTCACCGCACTGCGGCTCTTGCCGACTCGCTGGGCGACTCCATCGTGGGTCATGCCAAAATCTTCCAGCAACGACTGGTAGCCGGCCGCCTCCTCGAGGGGCGACAGATCCTCACGCTGGACGTTCTCGATCAACGCTTCGGCAAGGCTCGTTGACTCGTCTTCCTCGGCTCGGATCACTGCGGAGATCTCCGAGAGACCTGCCCGCCGAGCCGCTCGGCACCGCCGCTCCCCTGCCACCAGCCGGTACGTGCCTTCCGCAGTCGGTGGTCGCACGACAATCGGCTGCAGGACCCCGACCTCGCGGATCGAGGCGGCCAAGGCGTCCAGCGCCGCTTCATCGAATCGCCGCCGTGGCTGTTGCGGGTTGGGAACGACCTGATCGATAGGAACGGTGGTGAAGCCCTCGTCCGGCCGATCGACCGGGATGAGGGCATCCAGGCCTCTGCCGAGACCACTCTTACGCGCGGCCATGTCGTCTCCTGAACTCTCGAGCCAGCTCCCGGTAGGCAATGGCTCCTCGTGACATCGGATCGAACGCCTCGATCGGCTCGCCGTACGACGGCGCCTCGCTCAACCGGACCGTTCTCGGGATGACCGTTCGATAGGTCGTGTCCCCAAAGTGCTCCCGAACCTGGGCAACCACATCGGCCGACAATGTCGTACGGCCATCGAACATCGTGAGGATCACGCCCTCGACTTCGAGCTGAGGGTTCAGGTTGTGCTGCACGAGCTGGATGTTCCGCATCAGTTGGGAGACGCCTTCGAGGGCGTAGTACTCACATTGGATGGGAATCATCACCTCGTGGGCAGCGGCAAGACCGTTCACGGTCAGCAGTCCAAGGGATGGTGGACAGTCGATGAGCACAAACGAGTAGTCGTCGGCGACTGCCTTCAGCGCGGACCCCAGGCGTGTCTCTCGTGAGAACATCGATACGAGCTCGATCTCCGCCCCGGCGAGCTCGATCGTGGCCGGCACGATGAAGAGGTCCCGCACGCTGGTCGGTTCGATCGCGTCGTCGATCCCGACGTCGTCGACGAGCACCTCGTACGTCGAAAGCTCGATCGTCGAACGATCAATACCGAGGCCGGACGACGTGTTGCCCTGGGGATCGAGATCGACCAACAGCACACGTTCTCCCTGGAAAGCCAACGAAGCCCCGAGGTTGATGGTCGTTGTCGACTTGCCGACGCCACCCTTCTGATTGGCAACGGCGACAATCCGGGCACTGTGCGTCGGTTCGGCGACCGACGCGGCTTCAGTGGTGTTCACGAGCACGGATTGTAAGAAGCCAGCCGGGGGAGTCAAGCACATCGGCCGGTACGGCAATGAGCGCCGTCTCGGGACCAAACGACGAAGGGTCGGGGGAGTCGGCCTCGCGGCTCACGGCAACGATGCCCGTTCCGCCCGGTGAGAGCCATCGGCGCACCACAGCGATAGCTTCGGCCGGCGGGAGCACCGCTCGCATCGTCACCACATCGGATTGCCCGATTGGTCGGCGCACATCGGCCTGTCGGACCTCGACGTTGTCCAAGCCCACGACTCGGATCGCCCGATCCGCGAGGTCAGTACGCCGGCCACCCCGATCGACAAGGACGACCTCAACGTCGGGGAACACGATCGCCAGGGGGATTCCCGGCAGGCCGACACCAGATCCGAGGTCAACGAGGGTCTGGAACGGCCGCGGGGCCATCGGCTGGGCAAACGTCAGCGAATCAGCAATGTGCCGGGGTATGACACGGCTCGCCTCCCTCGGCCCGAGTCCCCCGGCAGCAAGCGCCTCCGTTCGCAACCACTCGTCGAATGTGTCGATCCGTGACCGCATCGACTCTGTCAGCGTCAGGTCGCACCATGCGGCAACCCGATCGATCACGGCCCGATCGTCTGCGCTCGCCATTCACCCTCATCACATCGCCGGGCGTTCCACGTGAAACAGCTTACGATCCGTACTGCGTTTCACGTGAAACGTCGTCCGAGAGGATACCTGGGCGCCCGGGAGCCCTACTCCGGCTTGGCTGGGCGCGCCTACGACTGACGACTGACGACTGACTACTCGTCGGAGTCGCCGTCCTCCGAGGCGTCGGAGGCCGCGTCCGGTGCGATCACGACCGCTCGGTCCTGGTCCTGGCCCTCGCTGAAGGAACGTACGCCGTCGATCTCGGCAATGGCGTCGTGCACAACCTTGCGATCGGCCGGATTCATGGGCTCGAGGCCGATTTCACCGCCGCCTTCTTTGACCTTCTCAGCGAGCTTGCCTGCGTAGATACGCAGCGCTTCGCGCCGGCGCTCGGTGTATCCGGCAATGTCGAGGCGCATTCGAGGGGCGCCAAACGTCTTGCGCTGCACGACGGTGCGGGTCAGTTCGAGGACCGAGTCCAAGACGGCACCACGTTGCCCGACCAGGGCCTCGGATTGGTCGCCGGACACATCCAGGAAGAGGATGTCGTCTTCGATGCGGCTCGACACCTCCGCTTCGAGGCCGAACGCCTCGACGAGTCCCTCGAGGAAGCCACAGGCGACCTCTGCCTGCGTCGCGATGTCGGCCTGCTCAGGTCGTTCCTTGTTCACGGCCGCTGACTCCCTCGTGTTGGGTTTCCGATTGGACTGCCCAGAACTCCCCCGGTTCTTAGGACGATCTTCGTTCTGCTTCTTGGATTGCCCGGTCTGCTGCGGCTTACTCGACTTGGACTGGCCCTGCCCTTGCTTCTGTCGTTGTTTGCCTCCGCTGCGGGCCTCGGACCGGCCGTTGCCGTTCCCGTTGCCTCCGCCCTTACGGCGCCGGCGACGCCGGCGTCGGCGCTGCTGCGGCTTTGGTCGCAGCACCACGACGGCCATTTCGCGGCCGATTCCGAGGAATCCCGGCTTGCCCTCGGAGACCACCGTGATCTCTGCTTCATCGCGTGACGAGAGTCCAAGTTCCTTCAGCCCATCGGCAATCGCTTCGTCGACGGTCTTGCGACTGAGCTCAACCTCAGCGAGTCGTTGCTCGCGGTCCATCTGCTCACTTCCTCCTGCGCTGCTTGCGCTTCTTGCTGGTGTTGGGCGCAGGCCCGCGCGGTTTCGGAGCCTCAGGTTCATCCGGCGGCGGCTCCTGGCGACCGCGGCCCGATTCCTGACCCGGATCGTCTTCCTGTTCGTCGAGCCGCAGGATCACCGCCTGCTGGCCGATGCGGAAGAGCGAAGAAACGGCAAAGTAGAGCACCAGTCCCGTCGGGAAACCCCAGGAGATGAAACCGAGGAACAGCGGCATGATCTTCATCGCCGTCTGCATGCCCTGTGCCTGGGGGTTCTGCTCGGCATCGTCCTTGCGGCGCCGCATCGTCTGGGCCTGCTGGTAGTAGCCGAAGATGATCACGAGGGCGACGAGAACGAGATAGGGGAGGGCGTCCACGAGCCCCTGCGATACGGCGCTCGACGGGGTGTTCAGCAGATCCATCCCGAGGAAGTTCGTCTGGCCATCGATCAACCCTCGTTCGAGGTTTCCGATGCTGCCGCTGCTCGACGGGATGATGTCGGTCCGAGAGAGTGCGCCGTCCTCGACGTTGATCCGGAGCACGGTGAACAACGCAAACCAGATAGGCATCTGAGCGATCAGGGGCAGACATCCGGCTGCGGGGCTGACGCCGCGCTCCTGGTAGAGCGCCATGAGCTGCTTGTTCAGCTCCTCACGATCGCCCTTCAGCTCTTTCTGCAGACGTTTGACTTCAGGTTGAATCTCCTGCATCGCCTTCATCGACCGCGTCTGCTTCAGCGTCAGCGGGAAGAGCAGCAAGCTCACGAGGACCGTCAACAAGATGATGGCGATTCCATAATCTGGAATGATCGAATAGAAGAAGGCGAGCAGCCAGCCCAGGCCTTGGAGTAGCAGGGTCCACGGGTTCACGAGACACTTCCTTGCGACGGGACGCCTGGCACAGGGTCGTAGCCACCCTCACGGAAGGGGTGACAGCGCGAGATACGCCGAATCCCCAGCCACCCACCACGAATGAGCCCGTGGTGTTCGATAGCTTCGAGGGTGTAGGCAGAACACGTCGGGTAATAGCGACAATTACTTCCGAGCAGCGGGGAGATCCAGCGTTGGTAGCCCCTGATGAACGCTGTTGCCCATGCGGCAGGGTGCAACCAGCGCAGCGGCCGTTGCGTTTTCACATGCTCCTCCTGTTCAGGCATGTCATCCTGCCTCCGGCACGGTACCGGACCGTGCCGCTTCTTCCAGCCACCCAACGAGCGCCGGGAAGGCGGCTCTGTTCACTCCGGGGAGCGCAACCACGATCATCGCCGAACCGCTCGGCAGCGCGACGTGCGACGCTGCGGCCCGGAGACGACGTTTCGCTCGATTCCTTCGAACGGCGTTCCCGACTCGTTTTCCGGCTACGAACCCCACCTGCGGGGTTCCCGGCCGGCCTTCCGCGATGAATACCACGACTTCGCCAAAGCGACGACGCGTGCCCTCTCGGTAGACCCGGGAGAATGCAGAGCGCCCGCGCAGGGACAAGAACGGTCGACCCTCAGGCGGAGAGTTTGCGGCGTCCCTTGTCACGGCGACGTTTGATCACGGCGCGACCTGCTCGGGTCCGCATTCGGTTGCGAAACCCATGCTTGCGCTTGCGGCGCCGAACCTTCGGCTGATACGTGCGTTTCATCGGAGAAAATCCAGGGGAAGAGAGAGGTAGAGGTACGGGCCGGTAGGTTATGGAGCACCCAACGCCTTGTCAAAGGCACCGGACTGCGCTTTTCGCGATTTCACGCCGTTGGCGCGAAAAATCCGCGTCATGCGCGAAACATTGGTTAGGCGACCCGGTGTTCACTTCTCGTCACCGCGGCTCCATTGCATTCCACGCCAGCATCGTTGAAAGGCCTGCTCAGAACCCCTTTTCACTACCCACAGATCTGTCAACAGCGCGTGGATAAGATCGGTTTTGGCGCTCTTGAAGCCGTCGGCCGAACGTCCCTACACTCGCCAATCCGATGTGGTGCTCAACCCACCACACGACTTCCCCGGAACGGAAGAACTAGCAACCGCGCCGGATCGAGGCCATACCTTTCTCCACATCCTGTGGATAGGTGTGTGGACAGGGCGATCCGCAAGAACACGACCGATGGAGCGCTCGACCACCGTGGAAGCCCACCCGACAACCTCACACTGGGACGAGTTTCAGGACCATCTCAAGACCCGGGTGAACGAGACGGCCTGGTCGACGTGGATCGAGCCACTCGAAGGCGCCTTCAACGGTGAGCAGCTGCGCCTCGAAGCACCGACGGAGTTCCATCGGCGCTGGGTCAACGATCGGTTCTTCGGATCGATCGCCGAGGTGTCGGCAGCGGTATACGGAGAGGACATCACGGTCGTGATCGATGCTCGAGACGGTGCTCCTGCCTTCGCCGAATCCCAACCCGAGGCCGCGGTGGAAACGATCGACGCCGCCGTCACCTCGAACCCACTCCCGTCTCCGGCTGCACCGCCGGCGGTACAGGACTTCGATTCCCGGCTCATCGCCAAGTACACCTTCGAGAACTTCGTAGTCGGTCAATCCAACCGGTTTGCCCATGCGGCCTCCATGGCCGTCGCCGAACAACCCGGGTCGCACTACAACCCACTTTTCATCTACGGGGGTGCGGGACTCGGCAAGACTCACCTGCTCCATGCGGTCGGGCATCACCGACGGGAGCTCGCACCGGGTTCGGTCGTTCGGTACGTCTCATCGGAGCAGTTCTTCAACGAGTTCATCAATGGGATCCGGCGCAAGCGAATGGACGAGTTCAAAGCGCGGTATCGCACCATCGATGTCCTGCTCCTCGATGACGTCCAGTTCTTCGAGGGCAAGGAGCAGATCCTCGAGGAGTTCTTCCACACCTTCAACAGCCTCTACGAAGCAGGAAAACAGCTCGTCATCAGCGCCGACCGGCCGCCGAAACACCTCTCCACCATCGAGGATCGACTCCGCAGCCGCTTCGAGTGGGGTTTGACGACCGACATTCAGCCCCCGGACGTCGAGACCCGGCTTGCGATCCTCCGTAAGAACGCCGACTTTGCGCCGACTCCCGTGCCGCGCGACGTTCTCGGGTTCATCGCCGAGAACGTTCTCGACAACATCAGGGAGCTCGAGGGTGCCCTCACGCGGGTCACGGCCTATGCCGCCCTCACCCATGAGAAGATCACCCTGGAGATGGCGAGCGAGGTCCTTCAGGACATCGTTCCCCAAGCTGAGGCCCGTCCCCTCACCGCCTCGATGATCCTCTCCGCCACAGCTCACGAATACGGCATCCCGCTGGACGACCTCACCGGTCCCAGCCGCAAACAACCACTGGCGCTCTATCGACAAATCGCTATGTACCTGTGCCGCGACCTGACGGACCTGTCGTTGCCCAAGATCGGCGCCGCCTTCGGTGGCCGGGATCACACCACCGTCATCCATGCCGTCGAGAAGGTGAAGAAGCTCATCCAGTCGGACAAGGATGTTTTCGACCAGGTCACCCGCCTCACGCAGAACCTGAGGAAAACGTGACGGTCATCCACAGGCGCTGCGAGGTCTCGGCAGGGGGAGTGGACAACACCAGGCTCCATCCCCAGCCCATGTGGGTGAAAACATGCCCCCCGACCTGGGGTTCTGTGGCTTACACACAATCCACAGGGCCTACTACTACCGCTACTACCTTTTGAAATACAGAAGCAGAGACAGAGGGACTGAGAACTGTGCGTATCCGAGCTGAGAGAGACGACCTGGCCGATGTGTTGGCTCGGGCAGGGCGGGCCGTGGGGACCCGATCACCCTTGCCGATCCTGCAAGGTGTGCTGTGCGAGGTTGAGGGATCTCGGCTGCGCGTGACCGGCACGGATACGGATATCACGATCCGCACCACGCTCGAGGTCGAAGCGCTCGAAGACGGCCGAACGGTGATCCCGGCGAAGCTCGCCGCGGAGGCCGTCCGGAAGCTCCCAGCCGGGGCGGTATCGATGACGGCGGCCGACGGCGAGGTGGAAATCACCGGCAACGGGCCGCGGTTTCGCCTCCGGGAACTGAACGTCGACGACTTCCCGAAGCTCCCTGAGGGCAGTGAGGGTGTCTCGCTGTCCGTCGACGGTGCGTCGTTCACGTCGGCACTCAGCCAGGTAGGAGTGGCCGCCTCCGGTGATGAGGCGCGGCCGACGTTGACCGGAGTGCTCTTCGAAGGCGAAGGGGACACCATGCGACTCGTCGCGACCGACTCGTATCGCCTTGCCGTGCGCGACATGCCGGACATCGCCGGCACGGAGCCCACTCTCGTTCCGTTCCGCGCCTTGCGAGAGCTCGGACGGGCGCTCGGCGAAGGAGCGATGGATGTGGTGCTGGGGGATCGTGACGCCAACTTCGCCACCGACCGCGGATCGCTGTCGGTCCGGATCATCGAAGCGAACTTCCCGAACTACCGGCAACTGCTGCCCGAGTCGTACCCGAATCGACTCGTGGTCTCCAAGACGTCGTTGCTCGATGCCGTCGGGAGAGCGTCCTTGGTCGCCGAAGACCACATTCCGGTCCGGCTGAATCTGCACGATGGTGGGATCGAACTGAGCGTGACCCGCCAGGAGGTGGGCGAGGAGACGGAGCACATCGAGGCGGAGTACCAGGGCGAGGAGCTCACGATCGCCTTCAACACCCGCTACCTGACCGACGGGGTGAGTGCCGTCGCATCGGATGAGATCGTGCTGGAGACCAGCGACCCGTTGAAGCCGGGACTGATCAGCGGCGTCGACGACGAGGCGTTCCGCTACCTTCTCATGCCGGTGCGTCTCTGACGCGGTTGCCGGCGTGCATCTCGCATGGCTCGAGCTACGCGATTTCCGATCGTACGAGAGTCTCGACTTCCGGCCTGACCCCGGGGTCAATGTGCTCGTGGGTCACAACGGGGCCGGCAAGACCAACGTGCTCGAGGCGATCGGCTATCTGTCGGCCCTCAGGAGCTTCCGGGGTTCGCCCGATGCGGCGCTGATCCGGTCGGGAACCCCTGCGGGGATCGTCAGGGGTGGGTTCGAGCGTGAATCCGGCGAAGTCCGCGTCGAGGTAGAGATTCCGGAGGGTGGGCGGCGCCGGGTCCTGTTCAATGGGAAGCGCCCCCAGCGGTTCAGCGACGTGGCACGAGAGCTCCCCCTCGTGGCGTTCCTTCCCGATGACCTCGATCTGCTCAAAGGGGGACCGGGCGGGCGGCGCCAGTACATCGATGATCTGATCGCACGCTTACACCCGGCTGCGGGAGCCGATCTCGCCGAGTACGACAAGGCGCTGCGGCAGCGAAACTCGCTGTTGCGCAACGAGGGTCCTGCAGCCGACGCCCTCACGATCGATGTCTGGGACGATCGGCTCGCTGATCTGGGCAGCCGCGTGTTCACGCACCGGCTCCGGCTGCTCGACCGGATTGCGCCCGTCCTGGCAGCGTCCTATCGAACCGTCGGTGGGTCCGAGGAACTCACGTTCACGTACACGACGCAGTGGATGGGTGCGGCGGGGAAGGGGACGAGTCGGGACCCGGGCGACCACATCGACGCCATTCGGGACGCACTGTCGGCTCGGCGGATGCGGGACCTCGACCAGAAGACCACGACGCTGGGCCCACATCGTGACGATCCGGGTATCCGGATCGACGACCGTGACGCAAGGACACAGGCCAGCCAGGGGGAGCAGCGCTCGGCGGCCTTGGGACTGCGCATCGCGGCCTATCGGGCACTGGAGAACCGGCATGACCGGCCGCCGATGCTGTTGCTCGATGATGTGTTCAGCGAGCTCGACCCGCTGCGCGCCGGAGGTGTGCTCGAGCTGCTACCCAAGGGTCAGGTATTTGTCACTACCGCGAGAGATGATGAGGTCCCGGTTGCGGGGCGCCGCTGGGCGGTTCGTGGCGGTGTTGTGACATGACCAGGATGGGTGCCGCGTGACGTATCACCTCGAGTTCGACGATGACGGAGCACCGGTGCGTCGCGCCGATCCCCCGCCGGGCGACTTCGAGGATGCGCGGCCGGGTGTTGCGGGCGACGCGCAGGTGTGGGGTGACGAACCGCGGCACGATCTCGAGGCGGTCGAGGACGTGCTCGACACGGTTCTGGGCAAGTTCGTCGCACCGGAACGGTCCACCTTGCAGGGCATCATCGCCAGCTGGGAGTCGGTCTGCGGGCCGGCGTGGTCGGAGGCGAAACCGGTCCGGTACGACGATGACACGCTCACCGTCGAAGTGCCGAATGGGCTCCTTGCGTCACGGCTCCAGTTCGACACGACCCGGGTCCTCGCCGGCCTGCGAAAAGGGCCGGCGCAGGCGGTCCGGACCATCCGATTTCGGGTGAAGCGGACGTGAGGATCGACGCGCCGTCAGTACCCGCAGAATGCCGTCGTTCCAGGGATTTCGGCTATAATGACACCTCTGTTACTTCGACCAGGAACCGCTCGAGTTTCCCCCCGCCGTCCACCGATTGAGGAGCCCCGTGACCAACGCCAAGCGCGCGTCGAACGCGTCCTACGAAGCCAAGGACATCGAGGTCCTCGAGGGCATCGAACACGTCCGGAAGCGGCCGGCGATGTACATCGGCTCGACCGGCCCGCGGGGCCTCCATCACCTCATCTGGGAGGTCGTGGACAACTCGGTTGACGAAGCCATGGCGGGCTTTGCGACCCGCATCGAGGTGACGTTGCTCAGCGACGGCGGAGTGCGGGTGAAGGACAACGGTCGCGGAATCCCGGTCGCCAAACATCCGAAGACCAAGCTGCCGGCGGTCACGACCGTGCTGACCACACTGGGCGCAGGCGGGAAGTTCGAATCCGGCGCCTACACCGTGTCGGGTGGTCTGCACGGCGTTGGGGTCTCCGTGGTCAACGCGCTGTCGAACCGCCTGGATGTCGAGGTCGTGCGTGACGGCTTCACGTGGACTCAATCCTTCACGTACGGCAAGGCGAAAGCGACCCTGAAGAAGGGCAAGGCCGCCAAGCGCACCGGGACGACGATCACCTTCTGGGCGGACTCGGACATCTTCGAAGAGACCCAGACGTACGAGCGCAAGATCGTCCTGAGTCGCCTGCGCGAGATGGCGTTCCTGAATCAGGGCATGGAGATCCGGTTCAACGACGACCGCGACCCGGAGTTCGAAGAGGTCCGATTCCAGTACAAGGGCGGCATCGTCGACTTCGTGAAGTACCTCAACGCAACGAGAGAACCGATCCACAAGAACGTCGCCTACTTCTCCGACACGAGCGACGACGCCGAGATCGAAGTCGCCCTGCAGTACACCGGTGGTTACAACGAGACGGTCCTGAGCTTCGCCAACAACATCAACACCCACGAGGGTGGGACCCACGAAGAGGGGTTCCGCAAGGCGGTCACCCGGGCTATCAACGAGTTCGCCCGCGGCCGGAATCTGCTCAAGGAGAAGGACGGCAACCTCCAGGGTGAGGATGTTCGTGAGGGAATCACGGCCATCGTGTCGGCCAAGGTGCGCCAGCCCCAGTTCGAAGGCCAGACGAAGACCAAGCTGGGTAACACCGAGATCCGGTCGTTCGTCGAGAAGGCGCTCAACCAAGCCTTCCCGGAGTGGCTGGAGCGCAACCCCGGCGATGGCCGCCGAATCGTCGACAAGGCCATCAACTCCGCCAAAGCCCGCGTGGCCGCACGCCAGGCCCGGGATCTGACACGACGCAAGAGCCTCCTGGACAGCGGGGGTCTTCCCGGCAAGCTCTCGGATTGCTCGTCGAAGGATCCGGTGCTCAGCGAGCTCTTCATCGTCGAGGGCGACTCTGCCGGCGGCTCGGCGAAACAGGCCCGCAACAGCGAGTTCCAGGCGATCCTCCCCATTCGCGGCAAGATCATCAACGTCGAGAAGAACCGCATCGATCGGGTCCTCAAGAACAACGAGATCCAGTCGTTGATCACTGCGATCGGTACGGGCATCGGCGACGAGCTCGATCTGGCCAAGACCCGGTATCACAAGATCGTGATCCTCACGGATGCGGACGTGGACGGTGCGCACATCCGGACCCTGCTGTTGACGTTCTTCTTCCGGCAGATGCCGGAGCTCATCGAAGCCGGGTTCATCTACATCGCCCAGCCACCGCTCTACTCGGCCAAGATCGGCGCCAAGACCACCTGGGTCTTCAACGACGCCGCCCTCGAGGAGTTCCGCGCAGAGAACGAGGGCAAGAAGATCAAGATCCAGCGTTTCAAGGGCCTCGGCGAGATGAACGCCGAGCAGCTCTGGGACACCACCATGGATCCCGAGGTGCGCCAGCTGCTCCAGGTGCAGCTCGAGGACCAGTTCGAAGCCGAGGAGGTCTTTGCGACCCTCATGGGCAACGACGTCGAGGCCAGGCGCCACTTCATTCAGCACAACGCGAACGACGTCCGGTTCCTCGACTTCTGATCAGTCGAGCAGGACCGAACGCCACCAGTAGGGGAGACCATGCCAGACGAAGCCACCGGGCGTATCAAGCCGATCGAGATCGAACGCGAGATGGAGGACTCGTTCCTCGAGTACGCCATGTCGGTCATCGTCTCGCGCGCTCTCCCCGATGTCCGCGACGGGCTGAAGCCGGTGCATCGTCGCATCCTGTACTCGATGTTCGATTCCGGAATCCGCCCGGGAACCCCGTTCCGCAAGTGTGCACGGGTCGTCGGCGACGTCATGGGTTGGTTCCACCCGCACAGCAACGACGCCATCTATGACGCCCTGGTCCGGCTTGGTCAGGACTTCTCGACCCGGTATCCACTCGTGCAGCCGCAGGGCAACTTCGGCTCCGTCGACGACGGTCCGGCGGCGATGCGCTACTGCGTCACGGGTGACACGCTGATCAGGACGACCTCGGGGACCCGGCGGATTGCCGACCTTGTTGAGGGGGCCGAACCGCACTCCGACACGCCCATCGATACCAAGGTGCTGGATCGGCGAGGGAATCCGCAGCGCGCCACGACCTTCTTCCACAGCGGCCATCACCTCACGAAGCGGGTTGTCACGCGTGAGGGCTACTCGCTTGTCGGCACAGGGAACCACCCGATCCTCACCCTCACGACCCTCGGTGACATGCCGCTTCTGGCATGGAAGCTGATCGACGAACTCACCGAAGGGGACGTCGTTGCCATCGCCCGGTCCGAAACGTCTAGCGAGGGCCATGCCCTCGATCCGGCGATTGCCGGGCTCCTCGGGGCCTGGATCGCAGAAGGTTGGGCATCGGAAGACCGGGCCGGCTTCAACAACACGGATGCCGAGTTCTTCTCGGCGGTGGTCGATGCGTACGACCGCATCGTCGGTGGCCAGCGCTACATCGGAGAACGCCGTTTGCCGAGTGGAAAGACCTTGTGGGAGCTGGACGTCCACAACATGGATTCGTTCGTGGAGTCGCCACTCGCTGAACTCGCTGGCGTTCGCAGTGCCGACAAGCGGATTCCTGCGGCGGTGTGGCGTTCCGACGCCGTCGCGAAACGGACGTTCCTCGGTGCGTTGTTCGAGGGAGACGGATCCTCATCCAACCTCGGTCGAAACACCGTCCAAGTCACCTACTCCACTCGCAGCGAGCAGCTGGCGCGGGACGTGCAGCTTCTGCTGCTCGAGTTCGGGATTGTCGGGAAGCTTGCGCGATACGAATCGGGTGAATGGAAGGTCTACCTCTCGAATCGGCGTGAGGTGCGGCGGTTCCTGGAGCGGGTCGGGTTCTTCGGTGCGAAGCAGGCCAAGGCGCGCCGAGAGGTGGCCGAGGTGCGGACGACGAGTCGTGCCCTGTCGCGTGACCACATTCCGTTCCTCGCTCCGTTCTTGCGAGCGAGAGGCAAGCGCGGGTCGGTGAAGTGGCTGCGCAAGCACAACGTCGACCGCGTCGAGCGGTGGGAACGTGATGGCGAGGAGATCCTCGCTCGTCTCGATGCCGACGCTGCAGCCGTAGCTGGGGACCTCGTGTCGCACGGGTACTACTACGCAACGGTCGATCGGATGGAAGACGCCGGTATCCAACCGGTGTACTCGATTCGCGTCGAATCGGAGGACCATTCGTTCCTCGCAAACGGGTTCGTGAACCACAACACCGAGGCGCGGATGGCTCCGCTGGCGATCCACCTCCTCGACGGGATCAACGAATCGACCGTCGACTTCCAGGACAACTACTCCGGGGAACGGGAAGAGCCGACCGTCCTGCCATCCCGGTTCCCGAACCTCCTGGTCAACGGCTCTACCGGCATCGCCGTCGGAATGGCGACGAACATCCCGCCGCACAACCTCAACGAGGTCGTCGACGCCTGCCTCTACGCCCTCGACAACCCGGACGCCACGGCGGCCGACCTCTCGGATTTCATCCAGGGTCCCGATTTCCCGACCGGTGGCTACATCATCGGCAACAAGGGCATCAAGGACGCCCTCCTCACCGGGCGCGGTTCGGTCAAGATGCGCGCCGTCACCGACGTCGTCGAGATGAAGAAG
>JAAUXZ010039494.1_pt1 | contig 13942 bp, 13 predicted proteins | sample 7278131 | NCBI WGS metagenome assembly JAAUXZ01 (sample SAMN14350119, study PRJNA611818) | marine sediment metagenome | isolation source: surface marine sediment (3m) | place: French Polynesia: Moorea | collected 2018-08
GCCTCGCGGCGCAGGCGCCGGGCGAAGTCGAGCGCGCGCGTCGCGTCGGCGGCCTCGAGCGCCTCGGCCAGCGCGTCGACCGAGCGCATGCCCGCCGTCCTCAGCTCGGCCGCGGTGAAGACGCGCTCCCCAGCCATGGCGCGAGTATAGGCTCGGCCCCCCTTCGACGTGCGCTACCCCTTCGACGTGCCGTTGTGGCTCCAGACCGCATGAGCGCCGTCGACGCCGCCCTCCCGCGTCCGGTCCCCGCCCTGCTCGACGCTGGATTCCGACCCTTCTTCCTGCTCGGGAGCCTCTACGCGGTGGGCTCGTTGGCGGCCTGGCTCGTGGTGTTCGCCGTGCCGGGCGCTCGCTCCGCCCGCTGGCTGGAGCCCTGGCCGGCTCCCTACTGGCACGGGCACGAGATGATCTTCGGCTTCGTGGCCACGGCCATCGCCGGCTTCCTGCTCACCGCGGTGCCCTCCTGGACGGATACGCCGCGCGTGCGCGGCCGGCCCCTGGCCCTCCTGGTCGGGGTCTGGCTGCTCGGTCGCGTGGCGCTGTGGCTCGCGGCCTGGCTGCCCGGCGGCGTGGTCGCCGTAGCCGACGGCGCCTTCCTGCCCCTGCTCGCCCTGACCGTGGGACGGCCGATCTGGCGCGCCCGGCGGCCCGGCAACGCCCCGGTGGTGGTCGTGCTGGTGCTGCTGTCGCTCGCCAACCTGGGCCTCCACGCCAGCGTGATGGCGGGAGATGCAGGAGCGGTGCGAAGCCGTCTCCATCTCGCGCTCTACCTGGTGCTGGTGCTGCTCGCGATCATCAGCGGCCGCATCGTTCCGCTCTTCACCCGCAACGCGTTGCGCCGGCGGGGTGTGGATGCGCCGGTGGAGCCCAGCCGGGGGGTGGAGCGCGCGCTGCCGCTGGTGATGGGTGCGGCGATCGCCCTCGCGCTGCTGCGCGAAGGCGGCACGGCCTCGGGCGTCGCAAGCCTGGCCTGCGCCGTCGTGCTCGCCCTTCGCCAGCTGCGCTGGCAGCCGCTGAAGAGCCTCGACCAGCCGATCCTGTGGGTGCTGCACGTCGGCCATGCCTGGCTGGCCGTGGGCTTCGCCTGCACCGGGCTGGCCGCGCTCGCTCCCGGCTTCCCGGCCAGCACCGCGCTCCACGCGCTGAGTGCCGGGGCCATCGGCACCAGCATCGTCGGCGTGATGAGCCGCGTGGCCCTCGGGCACACGGGGCGCGAGCTGCGGGCCCCGCCCGCGGTCGTGCTGGCCTACGGGCTGGTCGTCGCGGGCGGGCTGCTGCGCGTCTTCGGCCCGCTGGCCGCTCCCGAGGCCTACCGGGCCACCGTGCTCGGGGCCGGCTCGCTGTGGGCAGCCGGCTATCTGCTCTTCGCGGTCCGAATCGGGGGAATTCTCACCCGGCCGCGGTTGGCCGAGCTGCGCTGAGCGGGGCCGGCCGACTCGCCGCCCGGTTCAACCCCCGCCCTCGACCTGCCGATGGGCCCACAGCCCCCTCGCGAGGATCGCATGTCCGAATCCCTCAGGGTCGTGCTCGTCGACGACAGCCGGACCGTGCTGGCCCAGCTCGAGAGCCTGCTCGAGGACATCGAGGGGGTGGAGCTCGTCGGGACCGCGGCGGACGGCGCCAGCGCCATCAAGGTCGTCGACGGCACCAAGCCCGATCTCGTGCTGCTCGACCTCGTGATGCCGGGCATCGACGGGCTCTCGGCCCTGCGCGTTCTCCAGGCGAACTATCCCGACCTGCGGGTCGCGGTGCTCTCTTCGGCCGGCGGCGCCGCCACCCGGGCCGAGGAGGCCTTCCGCCTCGGCGCCGTGCAGGTGCTCGGCAAGCCCATCGAGGAGGAGCTGATCCGCTCCCTCTTCGAGCGCGAGAGCCAGCACAAGCGCGAGGCGCTCGAAGGCCCCTGGGACCCGGTGTCGTGAGCGTCAAGTTCTTCGGGCAGTTCCTGGTGGAGCGCCTCGAGGTCGACGGCGACCAGATCAACGAGGCCGTCGAGCTCATGCGCCGCGAGAACCACAGCATCGGCGAGCTCGCGGTGGAGGAGGGCTGGCTCAGCACCGAGGACGCCAACCGGATCAACGCGCGACAGCGTCAGCGCGACTGCCGCTTCGGCGAGCTCGCGGTGGAGATGGGGCTGCTCAGCCAGGAGCAGGTGGACGGTCTGCTCGCGCGCCAGGCGAGCTCCCACCTGCCGATCGGGCAGGCCCTCGTGCGTCTCGGCTACCTGGCGGAAGACCGCCTGGGCACCCTGCTCGACGAGTTCAAGGCCGACCAGTCCCCGTACGAGACGGGCGAGCTCGTGCTCCCCGAACGACTGGCGACGAGCTCCCTCGCGACCTATCTCATCGACCTGCTGCCGAAGTTCTGCATGCGGGTTGCGCGGCTGCGCGTGAAGCTCGCCCACGGCGACGATGGCGAGGATCTGGCCCCCTTCCCCAACCGCGCCGAGCTCCGCGTGCACGGCCCGCAGAGCATGTCGATCGCGCTGCTCGGCGACGAGCCCTTCGCCCGCAGCCTGGCCGCGGGTGTGCTGGGCAAGGCCAGGGTGGATCTCGACGACGCCCTCGTGCTCGACAACCTGGGCGAGTTCCTGAACCTGCTCGCCGGCAACTCGATCGCCGCTCTCGAGCGTCTCGGTACCGTGACCCACCTGGAGCCCCCGAGCTTCGAGGTCGAGGAGCTCGGCGGCTGCTTCTTCCGCCTGGTGACGGCCCAGGGCCGGGCGCTGCTCTGCCTGACGCCGCGCTGAGCCCGCCCCGGGACCAGGCTCAGCGCGCGGCAGCGGCGAGCGCATCCATCGGCGAGAAGGAACCGGCGGGGCGACGTGCCAGAGGGCCCGACATTCGGGATGCTATGGCGCATGCCCTTCCAGAAGATCCTGATCGCCACGGATTTCTCTCCCGCCGCCGAGCATGCCGTCGACTACGGCGTGGAGCTGGCGCTCACCCTCGGCGCCAGGGTGCACGTGGTGCACGCCTACGACCTGCCCATTCCGACGGTGCACCCCTACCAGGTGGCGGTTCCCGACCCCTTCATCCGCGCGTGCTGGCGGCAGGCGCACGAGCGCCTCGACGAGACCGTGGCCCGGGTGCGCGAGCAGGGCGTGGAGGCCGACTCGAAGCTCTCCGAGGTGCCGGCGGCCGAGGCGATCGCTCACGAGGCGGAGGCGTCGGGCTGCGACCTCGTCGTGATGGGGACCCGCGGCAATCGCGGCCTCAAGCGCATGCTGCTGGGCAGCGTGGCCGAGCACACGGTGCGCCTCGCGAAGTGCCCCGTGCTCACCCTGAACGCGCCCGAGGACTGATCCGTCACTGGGCGGTGACGGGGCGCCGAGAACGGGCGCTCTCGGGGGGTCTCCACCACGGAAAAGTGCAGCGCGGGGCTCGCGGCTTCTCCCCTTGCCTCGAATCTTTCCCGTCCGGGCCCGTCACAATGGGCGCGGAGGTGTGTGTCGTGTCCCCGTTCGCTACGAGCTGCGTCGATCTCCCCGTGCTCTTCGTGTCGGTGCTGCTGGCCGGCTGGCTGGGCTGCACCGGCACGGCCGGTGCCCAGAACGAGTGGTGGGAGAGCGGTCGCGATCTGCTCGGAGGCCTGGGCGAATCGGGCGTGACCTCGTCCGCACTCACCACCGCCGAGGTGGCGGCCGGCCTGCGCGAGGCGCTGCGCGTCGGCACCGAGAACGTGGTGAGCCAGCTCGGGCGGCCGGGTGGCTTCGCTTCCGACCCGCAGATCCGCATCCCGCTCCCCGAGAGCCTGGAGACGGTGCAGTCGACGCTCCGCCGGATCGGCATGGCGAGCCTGCTCGACGACCTCGAGGAGCGGCTCAACGAGGCCGCCGAGGTCGCCACGCCGAAGGCGCGCGATCTCTTCGTGCAGGCGATCTCCGAGATGACCCTCGACGACGTGAAGGCGATCTACGAGGGTCCCGACGACGCGGCGACCCGCTACTTCCAGCGGAAGATGTCCCGCCCCCTCGCCGAGGCGATGTCTCCGATCGTCTCGGAGAGCCTGGCCGAGGTGGGCGCCGTGCAGGCCTACGACGACGTCATGGGCCGCTACCGCGCCGTCCCCTTCGTGCCCGACGCCCGGGCCGACCTCACCCGCTACGTGGTCGAGAAGGGCATGGACGGGATCTTCTTCCATCTCGCCAAGCAGGAGGCGGCCATCCGCCAGGATCCCGCCCGGCGCACCACGGAGCTGCTCCGCAAGGTGTTCGGGGCGCGCTAGTCGCGCCCGGTCTCTCCGATCCGTTCAACCATCAGCGTTCAACCATCAGCTCAAAGGAGGATTCCGATGGAAGAAATGGTGCAGGATTCGCTCGACCAGGCGGTCGGGCTGGTCTCGACCTGGGGCATCCAGGTTCTCGGCGCGATCGCCGTCCTGATCGTCGGTCGCTGGATCGCCGGCATGATCCGCAAGGCCGTGGCCCGCGGCATGGAGCGGGCGAAGGCCGACGCCTCGCTGGTGCCCTTCATCTCGAGCATGGCGTACTACCTCGCCATCACGGTGGTCGTCATCGCCGTCCTGAACCTCTTCGGGATCGAGACCACCTCGCTCGTGGCCGTGCTCGGCGCCGCCGGCCTGGCCGTCGGCTTCGCGCTCCAGGGCACGCTCTCGAACTTCGCGGCGGGTGTGATGATCCTGGTGTTCCGGCCCTTCCGGGTCGGCGACTTCGTGAACGCGGCCGGCGTGGCGGGCAGCGTCCAGGAGATCGGGATCTTCGTGACGGTGCTCCACACGCCCGACAACGTGAAGATCATCGTTCCCAACTCGGAGATCGGGGGGGGCATCATCACGAACTTCTCGGCCAACGACCGACGCCGCAACGATCTCGTGGTGGGCATCTCCTACGACGACGACATCTCGGTGGCGGTCGACACGATCCAGCGGGTGCTGAAGGAGGATTCGCGCGTTCACTCCGACCCGGCGCCGGTGGTCGCGGTGAGCGAGCTCGCCGACTCGTCCGTGAACCTCGTGGTGCGACCCTGGTGCGACGCCACCGACTACTGGCCGCTGCGCTTCGATCTCACGCGCAAGCTCAAGGAGGAGCTCGAGCGGGCGGGCTGCTCGATTCCCTACCCGCAGTCGGAGGTCCACATGGTGGCGGCCGGAGCCGCGCAGGCGGCCTGAGGCGGAGGCCGGGCTGGCGGGCCTTCGTTCCCCTTCGTCTCTAGTGGATGCCCGCCAGCTCGTCCTTGCGTTCGCGGCTCATGAGGCGCGCCCCCTCCTCGCGCGGGTCGGCGCCCTCGTGGCACACGCGGTAGACGGCCTCGGAGATGGGCATGTCGATGCCGGCGCGCTGCGCGAGCCGGTGCACGGCCAGCGCGGTGCGGTAGCCCTCGGCCACCGCCCGCTGCGACTGCACGATGTCGCGGGCACTCTTGCCCGTGGCGAGCTCCTGGCCGAGCTGGCGGTTGCGCGAGAGCTCGCCCGTGCAGGTGAGCGTGAGGTCGCCGACGCCGGCCAGCCCGAGGAAGGTGAGGGGGTTGGCGCCGAGCGCGGTTCCCAGGCGCGTGAGCTCGGCCAGGCCTCGCGTCATCAGCGAGGCCACGGCCGACGCGCCGAGCCCCAGCCCGTGGGCGGCGCCGCAGGCCACGGCGATCACGTTCTTGAGAGCGCCCCCGAGCTGCACGCCCACCACGTCGTCGCTGGTGTAGACCCGCAACCGGGGTGAGTGCAGGATCTCCTGCACCCGGCGCGCGACCGCGATGTCGGCGGCGGCGAGCGTAACGTCGGCGGGCAGATGCGAGGCGATGTCCTTGGCGAAGCTCGGGCCGGACAGGTAGCTCGCCGTCTCCGCGTGAGCGGGCAGCGTCACGGCGAGCACCTCGCTCATGAGCGCGAGGGTCTCGTCCTCGATGCCCTTGGCCGTGGAGGTCACCAGCGCGCCGGGAGGCAGGTGCGGGGCGGCCTGCTGCGTGACCGAGCGCATGAAGCCCGAGGGCACCACCAGCAGCACGAGCTCCGCTCCCGGGAGCACCGCCCCCATGTCGTCGTCGAAACGCACCTCGGGCGCCACCGGCACCCCGGGCAGGTAGGCCTGGTTCTCCCCGTCGGCGGCGATCTGCTCCGGCAGCTCCTTCTCGTAGGCCCAGACGCGCACCCGGTGCCCGAGCTCGTTGCAGTAGCTGGCGAGGGCGGTGCCGAAGGCTCCCGCACCCAGAACACGTACCTCGGCCACGGCTCCTCCTCCGCGTCCGGAACGCGGTCAAGGTTGCACCACCTGGGAGCGGGTGCCAGCGCGGGGCGTCGGGCCCCGGGCGGATCGCCTCACGAAGCGTCGATCGGGCGCAGGCGGTAGATCTCGGCGAGCCGGTTGAGCTCTCCGCGGATCTCGATCCAGAGCTCGAGCACTTCGGAGGGCGTCTGGTGGGTGCGCATGGCGCCATCGATGCTTTCGCCCAGCCCGAGCAGCTGGCGCGCGTCGCTCTCGACTGCGGCCGCGTTCCGCTGGCGCTCCAGCTCGCGGAGAGCGCCCTGGGCCGCCGATCCGAGCTCGGCGAGGTCCCGTTCCACCTCTGCGCGCCAGGCGGTCCGCGGGTCGAGTACACCCGCCTGGCGGCCGATGTCGCGCAGGATCGCGTCGCCCAGCCTCTGCCACGAATCGGACGCCGAGGGATCGGCCGGCGCATGGTGGAGGCGCGAACGCAGCGTCGGGGCCGCCCGGTCGACGGCGCGCAGCGCGTCGCCGACGGCGCGGTAGTCGGCCAGCCCGTAGCGGACGCCCAGGATGCTCTCGGCCGTGCGCCGCGTTCCATCCCAGGGATCGCGGGGCTCGCGGCCGGAGCCTTGGGGGTCCCGGCGCGGAGCCTCGCTCCGCGCGACCTGGGCCTCGAAGCGTCCGCGATCGAAGTCCCAGCCATAGGAGCTGGCGAGCCGCACGAGCGGCATGCGCAGCCGCTCCCAGTCGCCGCGCAGGCCGGTCCCCATGCGCGAGGCGCCGATCAGGCGCTCGACCTCGCGCCCGCGGAGCATCAGCGCGCGGGCGTCGCGGTCCATGCCGGGATACTGCCTCACGGTGTACTCGCGCCGCAGCCGGGACGCCGCGTCGGAGAAGGCGCGCGCCTCGTTCCACAGCTCGCGGTCGACGCCGGCCGGATTCGAGCGGCCGGAGCGGTCGAGCTCGTAGCGGAGATCCTCCACGAGCCGCCGTCCATCCACGTCGAGCTGGTAGAGCAAGCGCCCGAGATCCGCCGCCGCCAGGCTGGACCGTTCCTGCGCGTCGGCCGGGGCGGCCATCGCCACCGCCCAGGCCAGGCAGGCCACGCGTCCTGCATCCAGGAGGCGCCAGCGCATGGTCCCCATCCTACTGCGTTCACGCGCACGGGGGGTAGGTTTCGCCGGGGGTCAGTTCGGCTGCCGATCGCGCGCCGCCTCCAGGGTCGCCGCCAGGGCCGAGCGGATCCGCTCGTCGTCGGGCTTCAGCTGGACGGCCGTGCGCAGGTGGTCCGCAGCCTCCTCGAAGCGGTCGGCCTTGTGGAGGGCGGCGGCCAGCCGGAAGTGGGCCACCGCATCCCCGGGGTCGGAGCGGACGGCGGCCCGGAGGTCCTCGACCCTCGCCGCTTCGAGCTCTTGCCGGTGCGCCGCGCGTGCCGCGGGATCGCCCAGCAGGGAGGGGTCGAAGGCGGGGTCGTGCAGGCCCAGGTACATCACCGCCATCGCGTTCTGCTCCACGCCACTCGTGTTGTCGTAGGCGCTGATGATCGCATAGTGGCGGTCCTTGTAGATCGGAATGCCCTCCTCGCTGCGGTAGGTCTGGACGCTCGCGAGGCCGATGCCCTCGTCGGCCTGTCTCGCCTCGCTTCGGAAGACCGTCTCCTGGCTGGTGAGGTCGCGGAGCTCGACCCACTCGGCGAAGGGGTGCAGATGGACGTCGATGGCGTGGACCGTCGTGTCCTCGCGGATGCTCAGGAGATTCGTCGCCAGGCTCTGGTTCGTGGACTTGCCGGGCTCGAGCACCCAGTGCGCCGTGAAGCGCCGATGCCCGTCGTCCATCAGGCGCAGCGAAGGCCTGAGCGAATCCGCCGTCCGACCCACGGCACAGGACTCGCCGTGGATCTCGGGGTCGGGCGTTCCGACCCCGAAGTAGCCTTCCCCCTCCTCGCCTTCGATGAGCATCATCACCTGGGCGTAGGTGCTGGCGATGGCCTTCATCGGGATTGCGAGCTCCCGGTCGCGGATGTAGTGGGTCACGATCTTGTGACGAACCCGAAGCTCCGGATCCTCGATGTTGATGTTCAGCACCTGCGAGGCGAAGAGCAGATGGTGGGTGGAGAGAACGGGGAGGCCGAAGCCCTTGGGGTACTGCTTGTGGAAGGTCCCCTGGGAGAGCGTCGCGAAGCGGTCGTCGACGGCCGAGAGCCCGAGGGCCTCGTTCCGCTCGTCGAGGGCCCCCACGCGCGCAACGACGTGACACATGAACTCCTGGCTCGCGGGCTCCCCGGACGGCCCCACCACCTCCACGTGCACGCCCTTGATCCACAGGAGCTCGGGCTCCGCCGACGGGTCTCCCAGGGGCACACGGATGGTGCTCCGGGGGCCCTGCATGGACTGGTAGATGCGGTCGATCTCGTAGGTGCGGGAGAAGGTGACCAGCGTGCGAAGGATGCCCTCGTCGGTCTCGGCCGCCTCCTGCTGCGCGAACGAGGCTGCCGCTCCTGAGGGAGGACGCACCGGGGCGGCGAAGTGCCGGCGCGCCTTCTCGGGCTCCGACAGCGCGCCGCCGTCGACCAGCCCCGACTCGTAGGGCGCCCGGTCGGAGCCGCAGGCGACGCCGAGCCCGATCGCGATTGCGATTGCGGCGAGCCGCAGCGCGGGATGGGCTCGCGGCCGCGCCAACGGACCTCGACCGCTCCGGGTCTGCTGCATCCGGGTCTGCTGCACCCGAGCCCGCTGCATTCGAGTGCGCTGCATCCGAGTCCGCTCCAGGTCCGCCCCGTGCCACCCCCGCCCAGTGTCACCCGAAACGGCCCACGCACAGTGTAGCCAGCCGGCTGCCGGAAGCGCTCGGGGAGCGTCTTGACGCGCTCGGCACCCCATCGCATGCTCCTCGCGTGCTGGCACGAAAGCTGTGGCTGCTCGCCTCGCTGGCCGTCCTCCAGGCCTGCGGGAGCTCCTCGGAGCCCACCGTCCTCTCCACGTCGGGGCTGTCCTCGGTCCTTCGCGTCGACCGCATCTACAAGTCGATGGAAGGCCCGATGGTGGGGCGCACGCTCCGGCTCCAGCCCGGGCCGCAGGAATTGCTCTGGATCACCGCCTACCGCACCAAGGTGGTGGGCGAGGCCGGCGAGCCCATCTCCCAGGAGTTCATGTGCCACAACAACCTGCAGCTGGTGGACTGGAACGTCCACGCCGAGCTCTTCGGCTGGGAGAAGCCGGTGCGGCCCGGGCGTCTGTTCACGACGTCGCAGGGCTTCTTCGAGATCGAGCTGCCCGAGGGCTACGGCATCCCGGTGCTCTCCAACGAGCCGATGCGGCTCCAGACCCAGGTGCTCAACCACAACATCGAGAACCCCGACCTCGGCGTCCGCCACCACGTGACGATCGAGTACATGAAGGACGAGCACGCGCGCGGTCGCCTGAAGCCCCTCTACCCGGTCGTCACCCAGGTGATGGCCCTGGTGGACGGCGAGGACGGCGTGTACGCCGTCGCGCATCCGAGCCCCATGCAGGAGGACGCCGCCTGCTCGCCGGGTCAGAACGTGCCGGTCGCGGGCGAGATGGCGACGCTGGTCTCCGATCGTCGCGGGCAGGTCTTCACCCTCCACTGGATCCTGCCGCCGGGGCCCGAGGAGCGCAGGACCCTCGTGACGAGCTTCCTGAACCTGTCCTTCGACACCACCGTGCACTACATCGCCACGCACCTGCACCCCTTCGCCACGAGCCTGGAGCTGCGCGACCTCACCACGGGCGAGACGGTGTTCGAGGCGAAGGCGCGGGGGCCGGAGGAGGGCATCGGTCTGGACCACGTGGACCCGTTCTCGAGCACGGAGGGCGTCCCGCTCTTCAAGGACCACGACTACGAGATGGTCAGCATCTACGACAACACGAGCGGCGAAGACCAGGATGCCATGGCCAGCTTCTTCCTGTTCCTCCACGACCGGGAGGCGGAGGCCGGCCTGGAGGCGATCCGCCAGGCCCTCGCCGCAGGCGAGCCGGTGGGCTCGTTCCGCAAGAAGCGCGTCTCCGAGAAGAGCCCGGAGGCGGCTGCCCCCGGCTAGCTGCTCGACTTCGCTCGCCTCCGGCTCGCTGCGCGGAGTCTGCACGGCTCTGCCGCGCAGACTCCTGGCTGCTCGACTTCGCTCGCCTCCGGCTCGCTGCGCGGAGTCTGCACGGCTCTGCCGCGCAGACTCCTCCAACGGCTACGACTGGGCTACGACTGCCGGAAGCGCAGCTGCGTGTGGGCCTGGCGCACGCGCACCTGCTCCCGCCGCTCTTCGGGAGTCACGCGGCCGGTGTCGGCCGGCAGGTGCGCGCGGACCTCGGCCAGGGGCACCACCTCGAGCCGCACGCTCGGCAGCCGGTCGGGGAGGGCGTGGTAGGCCCAGCGCTGGCTCAGCATGCCGCTCGGATGTCCCGTGGTGTCGAGCCAGTTGGGCACGCCCGGGTCGGCATGGGCGATCACGTAGCGCACCCTGCCGTCCGAGTCCCGCCGCGCCTGCACGTTGTTGAGGCTGGTCACATGGTTCGCGTAGTCGTAGGACTCGCCCCAGATGTTGCACAGGTTGAAGCCCGTGTAGATCGGCGGAACCGGGATCGTCTGCTCCACGATCAGCGCCTCCTCGGGAGCCAGCTCGTAGAGGCCGCCGGAGTAGATGTTCGTGGCCTGGCCGGCGCCGATCATGGCCGAGGGCGGGCGCGGCTCGTTGCACCGGTTCGGCGGCGGGAAGGCGAAAGGGGTCTCCACGGGGCTGTTCTGGTAGCCGTTCAGGATCGTGGCGAAGAAGTCGTTCCAGAAGCGCATCTGGTGATTCACGGTCGCGCCCACCCGGCGCAGGCGGGCGGCGGCAGCCTCCGGCGTGATGGGTGCCTGGGGCTCGCCGAGCCGCGCCAGGTTCACGATCTCGAGCTCCAGGCTGCGCTCGTTCTCCCAGTCGCCGAAGAGCTGGCGGCAGATGACGTAGCGGGCGTACTGCTCCGCGCCCGAAGGCGACCGGGTGCGGGTCTGGATGAAGTTGCCCTCCCAGCCCGGGGGGCGCTCTGGGCCGAGGAGGATCTCGAAGCGACCGTCGCTCTCGACCTGGAGATCGGCGGTGTCGAGCGAGCCGGCGTTGTTGGTGGTCTCGGGCGTGAGCTCGGCGATGCTGCCGCTGTCGCCCGTGTAGTGGGTGATCGCCGTGAGGATCACGTAGAGGGGGGCGCAGGGGGCGGCGGGTGCCTCGCCGCGCCAGTGGCGCGTGTCCAGGGCGCGACCGCGGATCCGGTAGCTCTGGCGTCCGTCGATGGCGGCGCTCAGGTAGAGGTTGTCGGCGTTGTCCCAGGTGGACTTGTCGTGCGGGGGGATCGCGCGCTTGAAGTAGGGGAAGTCCGCGTCCTCGGCGAAGGCCCGCTCCACGGCGCCGGACACGTAGCCCATGAGGTAGCGGTAGCCCTCGGCCAGGTTGCGGTCGGTGGGGGGCGGCGGCTTGAGCGCCGGGTCGTCGATGGCGTCACGGGCCGCAGCGAGGCTCGCGAGCATCTCGTCGAAGGCCGCGCGCAGGTCGCCCATGACCTTGCCGTCGGGCGTGATCGTCGTCATGGAGTCCCTCCCGGGCGTCGCGATCGGGTACCTTACACGATGCCGGAGTGGCCGATGAGATCCGATGTTCTCTCTCCGACAGCCGATCGCCCCCGATGCACGACTCCCTGCTGAAATTCGCGGCCTTCTGGAGGGTGCAGGAGACCATCTGGCGCAGCCCCGTTCCGCTCGCCCGCAAGCTGCTGCTCTCGGGCCTCTTCGCGGGAATGCTCGTGTGGGGCGCCGTGAACGTCGTGTTCCTGTGGCTCGACCACCTGCTCTTCCCCGGATTCCGCAAGGTCCGCGTCAGGGAGCCCATCTTCATCATCGCGCACCCCAGGAGCGGCACGACCCTCACCCACCGCCTGATGCTCGAGGACCCGGGTCGCTACAGCTGCACGCGCACCTACGAGCTCCTGCTGCCCTCCATCACCCAGAAGAAGCTCGTGCGCGCGCTGGGCTGGATCGATCGCAGGCTCCTTCGGGGCAGGCTACACGAGTGGGTGCGTTCGCAGGAGAACTCGGCCCTGGGCGAGCTGCAGGACATCCACCACTTCTCGCTCCTCGAGCCCGAGGAAGACGAGTGGTTCTACTTCATGACCTTCGCTTCGGGGGTGAGCCTCTCGCTCTTCCCCTACGTCGACGAGTTCGCCGATGTCATGACCTTCGACCGCATGCCGCAGGACGCGCAGCGGGAGCACATGCTCTACTACCACGGCTGCCTCCTGCGCCAGCTCTACCTCGATGGTCCCGACAAGGTCTTCTGCAGCAAGAACACCACGACGTTCATCTCCAAGATCGGCGCGCTCGCGGAGATGTACCCCGACAGCCGCTTCGTCCACATCGTGCGCAACCCCTGCGAGGTGGCGCCGAGCCTGCTGAGCCTGCTGGGAACGACGTGGCGGCAGATGGGCTTCCCGGAGCAGGACGTCCGGGCCGGTCTGGCGGTGATCCACCAGACGAACATGGACGCCTACGAGCGGGCCTTCGAAGCGCTCGATGCGCTCGACCCGAGCCGCTATCACATCCTCGACTATCGGGACATCGCCGCGGCACCCAAGGCGACGATGATGGCGACCTACGAGGCGCTGGGGATCGAGCTGACGCCCGAGTACGAGAAGATCCTCGACGGGCTCCAGGAGCGGGCCCGGGCCTACGTGTCCGGCCACGCCTACGGGCTCGAGGAGTACGGGCTCAGCGAGGAGGCGATCCGCGCCGCTGCGCCCCAGGTCTTCGCGCGCTACGACTTCGGCTCCTGAGGGGGGACTTCGATGCCCGAGGTGGAGACGAGGCGCGTGGCGCTCGGCGACGTCGAGCTCTCGATGGACGAGGTCGCCGGCGCGGGGCGTCCCCTGGTGCTGATCCACGGCTTCACCGGTCACCGGAGCGACTTCCGGCCGCGCCTGCCCGAGCTGGCCGACACCGGCCGCGTGCTCGCGCCCGACCTGCGCGGGCACGGCGACTTCACCCACACCGGGCGCGCGGAGACCTTCACCCTCGCGCGCCTCGTGGAGGATCTCCGGCTCTGGCTCGACGCCCTCGAGGTCGAGCGCTGCGACCTGCTCGGGCACTCCTTCGGCGGCATGGTGACGCTGCGTTTCGCGCTGACCCACCCCGACCGGGTCGCCTCGCTGCTGCTCATGAGCACGGCGCCCTTCTGCCCGGAGGGCTACGAGCGGCCGGTCTTCGAGAAGGGGGGCGAGATCGCCAGCGCCCGCGGCATGGCCTTCCTCCAGGAGCTCGTCGAGAAGGCCATGCGCGAGAACCCGAACCCCACGCCCGGCGACCGGCAGATCGAGAAGTGGGGGGCGGACTACTGGCCCCACCACCGGCTGCGCTACGGCGCCATGGATCCCGTGGGCTACGGGGCGCTGGGGCTGGCGATGGTCGACGAGGAGCCCGTGGTGGGCCAGCTGGGCGAGATCCGCTGCCCGACGACGGTGCTCGTGGACGCGGAGGACGAGGCCTTCCTGGCCGGCAGCCAGGCGATGGCCTCCGGCATCCCCGGCGCCCGGCGGGTGACCCTCCCGGAGGCCGGCCACCACCCGCACATGGAGAGCCCCGAGGCCTGGCTCGAGGCCGTGCGCGATCACCTGGGGCGGGCCCGGGGGCCCGGCGGCCCGCCTCCTGCGTAGAGATCAGTAGAAGCGCAGCCGGAATCCCGCCGAGCCGCCGTGGAAGGTGCGGTCGTTGCTGATGTCGGCGGTGTAGTTGCCGTACAGCGAGACC
>JAAUXZ010002446.1_pt1 | contig 13938 bp, 11 predicted proteins | sample 7278131 | NCBI WGS metagenome assembly JAAUXZ01 (sample SAMN14350119, study PRJNA611818) | marine sediment metagenome | isolation source: surface marine sediment (3m) | place: French Polynesia: Moorea | collected 2018-08
ATGACAACGCGATCTTCGCGTTGGGACAGGACATCGACAAAGACGGGGTTCTGGAGGCAGCCAACAACGAGATTGGCGTGCCATTCGGTTTCTGGGAACGGCAGTTTGCGATCTTCGCCGCGAACAATCTGGTGAGCCGTGTGGTTGGACTGCGTGATAGTGACGACGCACCGACGGATTGGTACCGCCTGCGTCTGCGGATCGATTTCGATGCCAATTCAGGTGACGGATCGGTCAGTCTCTCTTACAAGAATCTAAGCAAGGGTGATGCCGATTTTACCGATGTGGCCAATCTGCAGGACATCAACGCCAGGCTGCGGCAAAATGGGGCGCCGAACCAGGCCGCCTGGGACGCGATGTTCCTGAAACTACGGGTCGATGCCACGAATATTCCCAAAGTGGATAATTTGATCCCAAATGTACCACTCAGCCCCTGACAAGCCGTATTCAGGTTGACTGGATGGTCTGGGCCAACAGGTAAATCAGCGATGCGATCAGACCCGCAGTCGGTATCGTCAGCAGCCACATGAACAGGATCTTCAGAAAAGTGGATTTTTTGACAATCTCTTTGTGATAGAGGTTGTGTAGCTGCTTGCGCTCTTTCTTGGTCAGATCTACGGCTTTGGAGTGAGTTTCGAGTTCCCTCATCATCGCCCGTTTCTGCAGGATATTCGCATGATGAAACTGGTCGATAAAACGGTTGATCAGTGACAGCTTTTGACCTTCCAGGTGCCGGGTGATCTTTTCCCGTGTTTCCGCGTAGTGGTTTTTCAGATATTCCCGCAGAAATCCAACCCCTAATACGGCCCCGACCACGGTATGCGTCGTGCTCACCGGGATGCTGAGTTCGCTGGCTAGGATGATGGTGAGACTCACTGCCATGGCGATGCAGTAGGCCCGCATCTGGTCCAGTTCAGTGATCTCGTAACCCACTATCCTGATCATCTTGGGTCCATAAAAGGCAACCCCGATGGAGATTCCGATGGCGCCGACCAAGACGATCCAGAAAGGCACCCTCGCGATATCCGTGACTCCGGTACCCAGCAGGACTTCGTGGATCGCGGCCAGCGGGCCGATCGTATTGGCCAGGTCATTGGCACCATGAGCGAAGCTGAGCAGGGCAGCGGCGAATACCAGGGGTATATTGAACAGTGAGTTGATACCCATCTTGCTTTGCGGGAGCCGGTCGGCGGTCTGTACGATTGCCGGCTGCACAATCAGATAGATGCCGGTGGCAATGATGAAACTGGTCAGTATGGCGGTCCAAAAGTCCACGTGCAGGACCTGTTTCAGGCCTTTGAGGATGAGATAGACGGAGAAGGCCCAGCCCATTGCCGCGACGAGTAAGGGGACGACGCGTTTTGCGGCACCTACCATGTCTGCCTTGTGGGTCAGGGTGCGTTTGATCAGATAGAGCAGGAAGGCTGCGATGAGGCCAGCCATAAGGGGTGAGACGATCCAACTGCTGGCGATGGCCGCCAGTTTTGGCCAATTGGTGATACCGAAACCACCGATGCTGATACCGGCGCCGAGAATACCCCCGATGATGGCGTGGGTGCTTGAGACCGGGACCCCCAGCGCCGTAGCCAGATGTACCCAGATGGCGGCCGCCAGCAGGGCGGAGAGCATGAGCCAGACAAAGTCCTGTTGATCACAGATCATTCCCGGGTCGATAATTTCGCCCTTGATCGTTTGCGTCACATCTCCGCCGGCAATCAAAGCACCGGCCATTTCGAACAGAACAGCGATGACAAGGGCCATCGGCAGTGTGATGGCCTTGGCTCCCACCGGCGGACCGAGGCTGTTCGCCGTATCATTGGCGCCAGTGACGATGGCCATATAGCCGCCAAACAGGGCGGCTAGCACGATGAGCCCATAGAAGGCACCATCCTGCAACAAAAAGTTTACGTAGAGGTAGATGCCAACCAGGAAAACCAGAGTGAGCAAGATCCTCAACGTCAGGTTGTTCCCCGAGGGCAGAAACACGCTGTGCGCTCAGACCGGTTTGTGCAGGGAGCTCATGGTTCGATAACCTCTAATCCTCAGCATCAGGCTTGAACGCATCAACTTTCCTGGAGGCTCTTGATGAACCGGGTGGAGTGATCGATCGAGAGATTCATTCTGTCGATCAGTTGGCCGATGTCCGCCTTGAGACTGGAGAACTCGCCACGCAGGGCGCCGATCGCCTGGGCGTTGAGGTTGTGTTTCAGGTAAAGCACATTGTCGCGGAAGGTATTGAGCACCGGTTGCATACTGCTCTCCGCCCGTTTCATGGTTTTCAGCATTTCCCGATAACGTTCTTTGGTCTCCTGCAGTTTCCTGCTGCTGGATGCCTTGAGGCTCTGATTCTGATAGAGGGCGAGTTCCTCCTGCCACTCTTCGAACAGGGCACCGGCTACGGATTCGACCTTTTCGATGCGCGCGGAGACCGCGTTGGCCGCGGACTCGCTGTCCTCGAATTCGTCATGCAGATTTTCGTAGGCCCGCTTGAGATCGCTGTCCTGCAGTTGGACCACCGAGGCGAATTGATCCAGTGCGGACTTGAACTGCTCCTGGGCCTCAGCCTGGGCATCCCGCGCGGACTCCACACGATCCACCAGAATGTCTCGTTTGTGGTAACCCACTTTTTCCATGGTGCCATAGTAGGCCGAGGTGCAAGCGGTCAATGCCAGAACGAATAACACCGGCAAGATTCGAAAAGCAGGCATAGGATTGTTACCTGTTGTTGGCAAATTTGTGATGCATTTTGCCATAGACTAAATGGAGAATGCGATCCTGGCATTGTGGTAAAAGGTGTCATGCATTCAAGGGTCTTGCACAAACGGACGGGCGGTTCATGTTATACAAGCAGAATCTGCCGTTAGGCGCATTGCTGATATTGCTGTCGGAGCTGATGTTCGCTTCCATGGGTGCCACCGTGAAGACGGTGACCGCGGAGCTGCCCAGCGAGATGGCGGTTTTCATGCGCAGCCTGTTCGGCTTGATCGTACTGATGCCTCTGGTGTGGAGTCGGGGACTCGCCAATCTGCAGACCCGGGTGGCACCTCTGCACTTGTTGCGGGCCGCCGCCGGGGTGTCGGCCATGTACTGTTTTTTTTATGCCCTGGCCAACCTGCCGTTGGCCGAGGGGATGTTGTTGAAGATGACAGCGCCGCTGTTCATGCCCCTGATCGCCTGGCTCTGGCTGAGCGAGTCGCTGCGTCGGGGCGTCGTGCTGGCGATTGGTTTGGGATTCGCAGGGGTAATCCTGGTTCTGGATCCCACGGGTGAATTCAATCGGATCGCGCTGGTGGGATTGCTGGGAGGTTTGCTGGCTGCCCAGGCCAAGGTGACGGTGCGGCGTCTGGGACGAACCGAGTCTTCGCTCCGGGTGGTCTTCTATTTTACCTTGTTCTGTACACTGATCTCGTTGGTTCCCGCGCTCTGGAGCTGGCAGGCACCCGACCTGCTGCAATGGTCCCTGTTGATCCTGATGGGCGTGCTCGGAACGCTGGGTCAGTTGTTGATGACTCGGGGTTATGCCATTGCAGCGGCTTCCAGCGTCAGTCCGTTCACCTATTTTTCGGTGGTCTTCGGGGCGATCTACGGTTATCTGTTTTGGGATGAGACCCTGAGTCTGCATTTTGTGATCGGGGCCCTGATGATCGCGCTGGCAGGCATGCTGGCCCTGGGTAGCAAACGACTGTCCGGCGCTCCCCTGGTCAATCAATCTGTTAAATCCTGATATGATTTCATCTTTGCCGGTCGGCGAAGTGATGCAAACCAATGTCGAGCAATTGATCCATGTCCATGAATTGGCCACAGCTACTATCCCGCAAACGCCTGGGTTCGAAAGACGAGCCTTCCGCGAGTGCCTCACGCACCGATTATCAACGGGACTATGATCGCATCGTCTTTTCGTCGGCGTTTCGGCGCATGCAGGACAAGACCCAGATCTTTCCTCTTTCCAAGATCGATTATGTGAGAACCCGACTCACGCACAGTCTGGAATCATCCAGTGTGGGACGCTCCCTGGGGACTCTGGTCGGAGAGCAGATCATCGCAAGACACCAGCTGCGGGCAACCGAGGCATCAGACTTTGGGGATATCTGTGCCGCCGCCTGTCTCTCGCACGACATCGGCAATCCGCCCTTTGGCCATTCAGGTGAGGATGGTATCCGGCATTGGGCGGAAACGGCCGAGTACGGGAGACGTCGGGTGGGTGTGCTGAAAGGTAGCCAGCGGGATGACTTCCTGCAGTTCGAAGGCAACGCGCAGGGTTTCAGGGTACTCTCCCGATTGCAGAACCGGGACAACCGGGGCGGGCTGCAGTTGACCTGCGCCACCTTGGCCGCTTTCACCAAATACCCCCGTGAATCCTGCATCGGTAATGGCCGGTTCGATGGGGTCAGCGCAAAAAAACAGGGTTTCACTGCGGAAGATCAGGAGCTGTTCAGTGAGGTGGCGGAGACCGTGGGGTTGATCCGCAAGGATCCGGTCATGGCAATCTGGTGCCGACATCCACTGGCCTTTCTGGTGGAAGCGGCGGATGATATCTGTTACCGGGTCATCGATATCGAAGATGGCTATCGCCTCGGTCACTTGAGCTTTCAGGAGGCCTTGGACCTGTTCTGTCCCATCCTTACGGATCAGGCCAGCCAGCATGCACGTCTCAACAGGATCACCGGGGACAAAGAGAAGATCGAGTTTCTGCGAGCCAAGGTCATCAGTCAAGTGATCAGTGAGGTGTTGAGTTGTTTTCTGGACAATGAAACGGAAATGATGGCCGGACGCTTCGACGAACCTCTGATGAATCTGATCGGCAAACGCCGGGAAATGGAACGTCTGATCGAAGTGGCCACGGACAAGATCTATTGTGCACCGGAGGTCGTGGAGATCGAGACTGCGGGCTTCCAGGTGATCAGTGAGCTGCTGGAGCGCTTCATCCAGATTCTTGATGATATCGCCGAGCATGGCGAGGCCGCCAGTCCGCGCAGCCAGATGATGGTGCGTTTGATTCCGGACCAGTTCATCGGACTGCATAGGGTGCCGTCACCGGATGGCTATACCCGATTATTGCGTCTGACCGACTTCGTTTCAGGCATGACCGATTCCTACGCGGTTTCGCTGTACAAGAAGCTCACGGGGATCTCTCTGCCCGGCGGCTGAGCTGCGGTTCACCAGGTTTCGGCGAAACTGAGCATCCCCACACTGCACTACCGATAAACCCCGGTCTATTGACAATTCATAAGGCGCTAGAGCAATGCTCTATGATGCAATTCCCCCCTGACTTTCTGGATATTCCCAATTGGAATATAAATCTTATCTGTTAGTTTTCATGTAAAACAAAATAATGGTCTTACGTGAACCTCGGAGGTAAACGTAGTCATGCAACAGACACTTTCATCCTTACCTGACATATTGCTTGTGCGTTTCAGAGAGGCCTTCATCCGAGGGGTGATCTGGGCGTTCATCGGTACACTCTACGGCATGTTGTTCGTTACCTTCGCCGCCCTGGGTACAGAGTGGCAAATACCGCTACACCCTTATTTGTTTTCCGGAGTGCTGGCGGGCACGATCGGTGCGCTGATATACAGCAGCATGCGTCTGGCCGTCCTGATGGCGATCATTATTTCCCCCATCTGCGCGATCCTGATGGTCTATTGGAGTGCATCGATTGGTCCGCTCAATCTGCTTCTGATCATTGGTGCGGTGGGTGCCATCGCGGGCGGAATCTATGGTCGATACACACCTAACTCGAGGGTCTATCGGGCGGACGCCAAAACGCTGACCGGTCTCACGGCAGGTATGTTTGTCTCGTGTGTCGGCCTGTTGATCGTCAATCTGTATCCGGACACTCCGATGGGCATCGTCATCTGCATCATGTGTCCACTTACCGGTTTTCTCTATGTCACGATGGTCCCTGCGTTTCTAAAACGATTCCGCCATTCGCTGTCTGCGACAGGCAATGGTGCCCTGGTTGGTTTCGGGGTGGCGGTGTTCCTGGCCCTGTGCAACTTCGTGATGGTACACAGCATCGATATCGATTCGACCGGTGCCTTTCATGATCTGATCCATCGTGTGCAGGATTTCCTGCCCCAGGCCATGCTCGGTGGCCTGTTTGGCGGTGGCTTTGCCGGGATCATCTCCAGTCTGTTTTTCGATCGCTGGCAGGATCTTTGACGTCAGTTTTCGTTCAAGCCCTGCGGACTTGCCAAACGGGTAAGGTTACGCAGACCTCGCTGCCCGTACCAGGATCGCTGGTGATCCTCAAGCTGCCGCCGTGGGCCTCGGCGATGACCCGGCAGAGATACAGCCCCAAACCGAACCCGCCGGTCAGGCGTTGACGCGATTTGTCCACCCGATAGAAGGCCTCGGTCAGATGAGGGAGATGCTCTGGGTCTATCCCCGGGCCATGATCTTTGATGGAAAGCAACCAGTCAGTCGAGTTGAATCGACTGCGGATTTCCGGTGCTGCCGCGTCCTCCGGGGTGTGCTGCAAGGCATTCCTCAGGAGGTTTTTGATCAGCAGGCGAATACGCAAGGCATCAACCTGAACGCGGGGTGGGTCAACAGCTTCCTGGCGTTGAAATCGCGCACCCGGGAAATGCTGTTCAATGACCTCATCGATGAGGCTGGTGGGTGAGTAACTGCCCAGATCCAGTTTCACATGACGGCTGTTCAGTCGCTCTGTTTCCAGAATCTCGGTCAATTGTTCCTCCATCTCCCTGAGATCTCGGATGATCCGTTGTCGGCTGTCGCTCTCAGCCAGCAGTTCGGCATTGAGCCTGGCGCGGGTCAAGGGTGAGCGCAGTTCATGACTGATGGCAAGCAGGAGTTGCCGCTTGGCCTCGAGCATCTGCTGGATATCGCCCGCCATGTTGTTGAAGCTTGCGGCGAGCTCGCCCAATTCATCCTGTCGACCGGTGGGGATGCGATAGTCCAGTTGACCCGAACCGAAACGTGAGACCCCGTCACGCAAGCTCTGTACGGGGCGAATCATCCGCTTCACCCGGTGATAGGCAAAGGCGATGATGACGATCACGATCAGTATGGTCAGCAGGATAATGACGGGAATCTGCCGGCTATGGGTGAGTCTCTGTGGAATCAACAAAACGTCATGACCGTTCTGATCCAACCTGACGACCAGTCGATGTTCGTTGCGCCCGATTTCAATGCGCGTACCATCACTCAAGCTGTGGGAGCGGAACGACAGATCGTCGGTTTGCGGCGGTTTGCCGTGGGTTGACCAGTTCTGTGTTGGTCCTTCAGCATGGATCTCGAGTGAGAGTCGCTCGGCCAAGCGTTGGGCCGAAGGGTAGTCGGGAGGTGAGCCGATCTCACTGCGCAGGTGATCGATATACTCGAGCAGGTGGGGTTCGGCCAGAGAGCGGAGTTCACCCTGGATACCGTAACGAAATCCCATACGCATGCTCAGGCTGATCAGCAAACCGGTCATGATGAACAGCAGGATCAGCCGCCAGGTCAGGGAGTGGCGACGTTTCATACCGCAGGTCCCACCAGGCTGTAGCCTGTGCCCCAGACGGTCTTGATATAGTCGAGTGGCTGCAGCTTATGCCTGACCCGACTGACCAGGATATCCACCGAACGGGTGTATAACTCTGCCTCCGTGCCTTTCAGGACGCTGATGATCTCGTCCCGGGAAAAGGGTTTGCCGGGTGAGCGGGCGAGCAGCTCGAGTAGACGATACTCCATGGTGGTGAGTTCCAGGGCTGTACCCCGACAGATGACCTGTTGCTGTTCCAGGTTGAGACTGAGCTCACCGATCTCGATCTGCCGGCCGTGCCGGGTGGGTTCATGGGCGCGTTTCAGGATGTTTTGGATACGCGCCACCAGTTCACGGGGCTCGAAGGGTTTGGCCAGGTAGTCGTCCGCACCCAGCTCCAGGCCGACCACCCGATCCATCACGTCCCCCCGGGCCGTCAGCATGATGATCGGCAGATCGCTCGATCGGCGGATCTGGCGGCAGACTTCGAAACCATCCATGTCCGGCAGCATGATATCCAGGATCACCAGATCCGGCGGATTCAGGCGAATCAACTGCAAACCATCGTTCGGGTGGGTGACGGAGACGAGCTGCAGGTCGAATTGTTGCAGATAGTCGCGCAAAGGTTCGGCGAGCGCCTGATCGTCGTCAATCAGCAGGATATTTGACATGGACACGAGGGTTTCCCCGGCAGGGCGATGGTCGAAACTTGTACACTAGTATATCACCCGACCTCCCAGTCGAGGGGAGGCCGGCTGATGGCCGCTGTCATTCCTGTTCAGGGGATGTTGCTGCTTCACAACAGGGTTTCGCGTGGCGGTTCCGATGCTGGGTGATCATCGCCTGTAGCTTGCTGCGTTGGTCCTGGTTCAGGCTGTCGCTGAAGTCCGCAAAGGCATCGATCAATTGCGGGCCCGCCGCAGCCATCCAATTGTGTTTGACTTCCCACATCTGGTAGGCCTGTTGTCGGTCCAACTGCGGGGCTTCGAGCAGTCCGAGTGCCATTTGCATCTGCTGAGGTCTTTCCTCGCGCATGTTCTGCAGCAGACTCAACGCCTTGTCACGGAATCCCTCCAGACGCTCCTGTTGTTGCGCGTCCAGGTCCAGCTGGTTGGTCATTCGATAGACCACCCAGTCGGCCTTGCTTTCAGGTCCGCTACAGAAGCCCCGGTATTTCGCATAGCTGATACCGCCGATCAACAGTGCGCCGATTACGATCGATACGATTAAGATTGTCTTACCCATGTGAGGATCTCCTTTGTTGAGTGAGTTTGAAGCGGACAGCATCGTCCTTGATGATGATTCTGTCCGCTGACGCTCGGGAGATCCTCTCAATACTGTATTCTTGTGTAACAAGATGTAACAACCACTCAGAAGCAAGCCTGGTTAACCGGGGAGTTGCGAGCCAAAAGTTCGAGTCATGTCATTAAGCCAACAAAGAATTTGGATTCTGATCGGTGCTTTACTCCTCATGACAGGGATTTTGTATTGGGGAGATCTGGGAGCCGATGTATCAAGATCCATGCAGCATCTCTGGAATGCCGGGCATGTCGCCTATTTCGCGCTGTTGGCGTATCTGTTGTTGAGTGTGAAACGCATTGCGCGATTATCGCAAGCGATGCGCTGGGTCATGGTCCTGAGCCTTACCCTGCTGTTTGGTGTTCTGATCGAGGTCTCGCAGATAGGTACCCGTCGGACACCCGATGTGCTGGATATCCTGAGGGATATGACAGGCAGTCTACTGGTCCTGGCTTTCCACGCATCGAGCCCTTCCTGGAAGACCCTGCAATGGGGTCTGCGTGGGCTCAGGGTGTTGTTGGTGATCATCCTGTTGATCATGCTCAAGCCGCTGATGATCAGCCTGTTGGATGAGAGCATCGCCAAGGTCCAGTTTCCCGTCCTGGCGGATTTTTCGACACCCTTTGAGATGAATCGCTGGGAGGGTGATGCGGCGCGATCCAGACTGCGTTTGACCGCCCTCAATGAACGAAACGCGATGCTGGTGAAACTGACAAGTCGCCGATATTCCGGTGTGCACCTGAAATATTTCCCGGGTGATTGGCGTGATTATCGAATGCTGATACTGACGCTCTACAATCCGCAGCCTAAAGCGATGCGGGTGACCTGCCGGATTCATGATGCCCGACATGTCGAGGGAGTTCAGCGCTATAGCGATCGATTCAATCAGACTTATACCATTCAGCCCGGATTGAGCAGCATCGAAATCGACCTGGAAGTCGTCGCCCTAGCACCCCGAGCCCGCCGTATGGATCTCGCTAAGATCAAAGGTCTGGGGATCTTCGCCTCGTCACCGGATACACCCGGAGCCGTCTACATTCAGGAGGTCAGGTTGGAGTAACCGGTCATGCGACCTGAGGTTTCAATGAGCCGGCTCCTGACGTCCATACAGGGAGGTGTAGAGACCGTTCTGCGCCAACAGATCGTCATGCCTGCCGTCTTCGACGATCTGGCCGTTCTCGAAAACCAGAACCCGATCTGCCTGTTTCACCGCACTCAAGCGGTGGGCGATGATGATCGTCGTTCGGCCCCTCAGAAAGGCCTGCAGGGCACTGTGTAACTCACCTTCGGTGGTGGTATCGAGGGCGGAGGTGGCCTCGTCGAGGATCACTACCTTGGGATCGGTCAGCACCATTCGGGCGATGGCGAGCCGCTGCCTTTGACCTCCGGAGAGGCGCACGCCGGAGCGCCCGATCAGCGTGTCGAGTCCATCGGGCAGGCGCTCCACCGTGGTTTTCAGCTGGGCGATCGTCAGGGCTTCCCAAAGCTTTGCATCACTCACCTCACGGCCCAGGGTCAAATTGATCCTGACGCTGTCGTTCAACAGGGCGGGGTGCTGCAGCACGGTGGCCACATTATTGCGGACCACATCCATGCCGATCTGCTCGACGGGTGTTTCATCGAACAGTACATGCCCGGAGTCGGCTGGATAAAGCCCGAGCAGCACCTGCACCAGAGTGGTCTTACCGCCGCCGCTGGCGCCAACGAAGGCGACCTTCTCACCGGCTGGGATCTGCAGGGAGAGTTCATCGAGCACCCTTGGACCGTCTCCATAGGCAAAGCTCAAATGCTCGAGCCTCACCGCCACGGTGGTCTTGCCCGTGAAGGGATCGACCTCGTGGGGAAAGTTCGGTTCCAGGTTAACCCGTAGCATTTCATTGATCCTACTCAGGGCCGCCTGGGCGCCATGATAGGCGTATTGGATACCCAGGACCTCCTGTACCGGTCCCATCATGAACCAGAGATAGGCGAAGACGCCGAGCATCTCGCCGATACTGAGATCCGACCAGAGTACCAGAAACATGCTGACGGCCCGGAAGATATCGAAACCGAACAGGAAGATGAAGAAAGACAGCCGATTCGCCGCATCGCTCTTCCAGGTAAAGGCAGCGGAGTGGTGACGGATGTGATCGGCCCGGTCGATGATCCGGCCGATATAGTGGCGCTCCCGATTGCTGGCGCGGATCTGCTGGATGGCGTCCAGGGTTTCTTCCAGGGTCTCCTGAAAGGCCTGAAAGGCGGAGTTCTCGCGCTTTTTGAGCTGTTTGACCTTACGGCCGAAGACCATGGTGAAATAAATGACGACCGGATTCAGAAAGAGGATGAAAAGGGCCAACGGCCAGTTGATCCAGAGCAGGACGATCGCGGTGCCGAGGATGCTCAGCACGGCTACCAGGAATTTACTGATGGTGACGCTGACAAAGTTGTCCACCGCATCCAGGTCCGTGACCAGATGGGAGGCTACCGTGCCACTGCCGAGGGTCTCGTAGGCGGACATCGAGATCTGTTCCAGCCGGAGCAGCAGGTCGCGGCGGATCCGGAAGATCACGTTTTTCGCGATGCAGGTGAACTGCCAGGTCTGCCAGACAGTAAGCAACAGGGCGATCAGCCTGAGGGTCGCGGTCAACAGCAGGATGGCCAGAATGTAGAGCACCGGGCCATGCCAGTGTTCCGGAAACAGGCTGTTCATGACACTGACCGCGGTGCCCGGCTGATTGAGTAAGACCTCATCCACCAGCAAGGGGATCAGCATGGGCACGGGGACCGCTGCCATGGCGCCCAGGATGGCGATCAGATTCGCCGCGGTCAGCTTGGTGCGATGGGCCATGACCATTTGGATCAGCTCGCTCCAGGTGTAGTCCTGGCTGCGAACCGACAGACGGGCGCCTGGTTGCAGTTCGCTCACTGTTCGTTACAGCGGCGATAGGCCTTGAGCCGGCGCAGCACTTCGATCCGCTGCCGGGCATCCATGATGCGCCTTTCATCGTAATACTCCGCCAGGCCGGAGTACCCGAGATAACCCCAGGCCGGGGGTACGAACAGACCCCCCCAGATTGCGGCGGCATGGGCGGGATCATTGTAGAAGCCGGGTTTGTAGGTATAGGTCAGGGGTTCCAGAGTGGCGAGTTCAGTCTCCAATTGGTCACAGGAGTGTTGCTGATCACCAGGCTGGTAAATTGGCGCGGGAGGATGGGGGTATAGGACCGGGTCGTCCGCCACACTGGCGGTCACGATCAGCCAGCTAAAGACCGGACCTGTGATGCGATGGATAGCCGATGTCTTCACGGTATTCTCCTGGCCAGTTTCGCTCAATCGATTGTATCCGCGGTCAGCGGATTGGTCAGTTCAGCACAGACTCGTTGAAGTCGTAGATCAGGTTGTTTTCGGGACGCTGGACGAAGAAACCCTGAACATAATCGGTGCCACTGCTCCACAACAAGGCGATACTCTTTGGATCCTCGACCTGGGGTGCAATGACCTTGATATCAAGCGAGTGGGCCAAGGATATCAGCTCTTTGAGCCCCTGGTCGGGATTTTGCAAGAGCCTGGTATCCAATTTGATATAGCGGATGTTCAAATGATTGAGCACCCGCTGTGCTTCAGCGGAATTGTTGACGCCGGTCAGGAGCGTGGTGATCCCGATATTGCCCAACATATCGAAACACAGCTTGGCGGAATTTAGGTTATTGAGGATCTCGGATAATCTGAACTCAAAGGTCAGGCTGTCTTTGAGAATCAATCCCGAGCGTTCTTTGTCGCGCAGCCAGGTGAGCCGTTCCATGTTTTCCAACAGATCGACCGATTGGGAGACAAACAGGTGCAACTGGTTGCCCTGACTGCTCTGTTCCGTGAGGATCGTCAAGGCCGATCGCGTCGTCCACTGGTCGATCTTGTTGATGATGCCCATCCTCTCCGCCGTGGGAATGAATTCACCCGCCATCAGCAGTTTGCCGTCAGGCTCCTGCAGCCTGATGAGGGTCTGGTAGAAGGCCTTGTCTTCAGAGCCACCCTTGAGGGCCACGATAGGTTGGAAAAAGATTTCGAAGTAGTTGTTTTCAATAGCCTTGACGATCAGCTTGGCGTAGACGTCTTCTGTCTTCTCGGTAACCTGTTTCGTTTCAGGCAGTTGAATGAAGACCTGGTTGCCGCCGGCGCTGCTCGCTATGTTGCTCGCCAGTTTTGCCCGGGAGAACAAAGCGCGTGCGTCTTGGCGGGCATCCTCGATGAGATAGCCACCGATACTGAGGGTGGTCCCGAGAGTGTGCTTATCGAATTTGATGATCTTGTCCGTGACCACCGAACAGAGTTTTTCGCCGAAGGCCTCGAGCGCCTGTTTTGTGTCTCGATAGGCAAGCAGGCCTATGCTGCTGTCACCGAACCGGCTCAGCACATCCTGGGGTTGCAGCACGCTGCTGAGGTGCTTACCGAGTTCGGCGATCACTACATCCATACCTCCAATACCCACTTGCTCGAGGATATCATCGGCGTTATCGATATCCAGATAGAAGACAGCGGGTTCCTTGTTATCGAATTGATGACTGCTGAGTAGGTTGTCGACCCTTTCAAACAGATACTTACGGGTGAACAGACCCGATTCGTCCTGATTGCTGCTGAATTCTCCGAGCCGGTGGGTCAGTTGCTGAGCGCGCTGAATTCGATTAGTAACCGTGGAGATGAGGTGTTTTGGGGTAATCGGCTTCGCCAGAAAGTCTTCCCCACCGAAGCTGAGGGCCTGGAGTTGTTTGTCGCGGTCCTGCTCCCCCGAGAGAAATACGATGGGTGTGTCGATGAACTCACTCTGCTCCCTGATCACGGTTGTGAGCTCGGTACCACTGGCCCCAGGCATATAGAGATCCATGAGAATCAGATCGGGCCGGAAATCGTATAAGGCCTCCATCACGCTCAAGGGGTCGGTGACGGAACGGCATTCGAAATTGGCTTTGTCCAGGATGGCGGAAGCAAACTTGGCCTGAGCCGGGTCGTCCTCCACGATCAAAACCCGATAGGCATTGTGGCTGTCGCCGGAGGTGAGCTCCAGCATGCGGTTGGCGACCACGAATGGATCGATCGGTAGGGTCCAATAGGCCTTGGATTCCGTGCGCATGGCCGCCAGTCTGACCTTGAGATCATTCGACTCGGCGATAAAGGCCACC
>JAAUXZ010148233.1_pt1 | contig 13926 bp, 15 predicted proteins | sample 7278131 | NCBI WGS metagenome assembly JAAUXZ01 (sample SAMN14350119, study PRJNA611818) | marine sediment metagenome | isolation source: surface marine sediment (3m) | place: French Polynesia: Moorea | collected 2018-08
GCCGGTTTTTTCCAGGTCTTTTTTTGCAGTATTGATCAACGATTCGGCGCTAATGATTTCGGCGATACTGCTCTCGACTGATTCGATCAGATCTGCGCGCGCGTTGGAGAAATACTGGTAGTACACCAGGTTGCGCTGAAACTGCTGTGGCTGCTTCTGCGAAAAAAGTAGCTTGATGCGTTCCTGTTGCCCCAGGGTATAAGCGGTGTATACCTGTTCGGCGAGGCTCTCGTTTTCGCGACTTAACTGCTGTTGGTGTTCGGTTCGGGTTTCTGCGAGACCTCGGAGACGTTTGCGTTTATCGCCGATGCTTTTGTTGGTTCGCTCCAGTAACTGACTGACCTGTCCGATGTCAGTTTCGATGGAACGCAACTGCCCCAGATATTTTGATTTGCTGTCTTCCTTGACCGCAATTACCTGCTTCAGTTTGTCGATTTTGAGCAGTATCTCCTTCAACTGCTGCTGGGTTTCTTTCTGGGTTTTTGCCGACACCGTCGCAAAGGCCAAACTGCCTGCGAGCAGCTATTTTCCAATGGTTAGCAGGCGTAGCTGGGTGGCAGGCATGGTCTCTCGAGGGGCCAGAACTGGGGGGATCATACTGCAATTTTCAAATAGTTGAAAAGTTACGGCCCATCTATTGGACTTTTATTATTTTCTCTACCATAATCAAATACTAATATTATCAATTATTAATGTAGCAGGTGATTTATGAGTGCTGCCATCGACGACGGTTTCAATACTGACGATTTGCTGGTTCGTAATGATGATATCGAAACTGCATCGCGATCTTTAAAAGCCATGTCGCACCCGCTGCGACTGAAAATTCTTTGCACCCTCGGCAATCAGGAAGTTTGTGTGCAAAGCATTGTTGATAATGTGGGTACTTCGCAGAGTAATATCTCACAGCATCTCGCCATTTTGCGCGACAAGGGTATACTGTCGTCCCGCAAGGATGCCAACAAGGTTTTTTACCGCGTCGAAGACGAGCGAACACTGCGACTCATCGGGATGATGCAGGAACTTTTTTGCTCAGTGCGCTGACTGTCACCCATTGATCGAAACCCATGTCCGACCAGCTAGTTGAATTTATTGGTAATCACCAGATACTGGTGATGGCGTTTGCTGCGTTACTCAGTTTTACGCTGTATAACGAATACCGTATCGCAACCCGTCGTTTTCCCAATCTCTCACCCGCGATGGCAGTGAAGATGATGAACGAAGACGACGACTTCGTTGTACTCGATGTTCGCGAACCCAGCGAAACAGCCAACGGTAAAATAAGCAATGCTATCCAGATTCCCGTGGGTTCGGTGGTGAAGCGAATCGGTGAAATAGAGCAGCATAAAGAGAAACCGGTGCTGGTGTATTGCCGAACCGGTGCCCGTTCAGCTATTGCCTGTAATCATTTGACCAAAGCAGGTTTCTCCAAGGTGTACAATCTGGCTGGTGGTATTACTGCCTGGATTGATGATCACCTGCCAACCAGCAAAAAGTAAAATCCGGCCAGACAGCACTGAAGGCAAGTTACACTTTCATAGTGTTGTCTGATCCGTGCTGATATAGTTGAATTTTTTCAGACCAGTCCCATGACCGAGCAAGCGCCAGCCAAGCAGTTTTCGATTCAAAAGCTTTATCTAAAAGACGTCTCTTTTGAATCTCCGATGACACCTGAATCCTTTCAGGTGAAACAATGGAACCCGACCATTGACCTCAGCATTAACAATACCCATCGGCAGCTGGACGACTCTCACTATGAGATCGTCTTGCGCGCTACGGTAACGGCAACATACGAAGAGAAGACTGCCTTTCTGATCGAGGTTGAACAGGCCGGTGTTTTCGCGATCGCCGGATTTGAAACCGCCGAACTGCAATATCTGATTGGCAGTCAGGCAATGAGCATTCTTTTTCCGTATGCGCGGGAGGTGGTGTCTGATTTGTCGGTGCGTGGTGGTTACATGCCGGTTATTCTGTCGCCGGTCAATTTTGATGCCCTGTTCCAGCAGTCGATGCAGCAGGCGCAGGCGGAAACGGCTGAAGAACCAGCCCAGTAAACCTTTCCATGTTCAGTAACGATAACAACGTGGCCGTGCTTGGAGCGGGCTCGTTCGGTACTGCTTTGGCTATTCATCTGGCTTCCAGTTGCTCGTCGGTTACCCTTTGGGGACATGATCCCGATCACATTCAATCCATCTCAGAGAAGCGCGAAAATCAGAAACATCTGGCGGGATTTCCATTACCGGATAACGTCGATGTGCAAAGTGACCTGCATTACGCACTGCACGGTATTGAACAGGTATTAATTGTGATACCCAGTCACGGCATTCGCAGTTTGTTGCAGCAAATGCGGCAGCATATTGATCCCGGGGCCGCAGTATTCTGGGCGAGCAAAGGATTTGAACTGGAATCCGGAAAGTTATTACACGAAGTCATTGAGGAAGAATTGCCGGACCATGCCTACGGCGTGTGTTCTGGTCCTACCTTTGCCAGCGAAGTTGCGCGCGGACAACCGGCTGCAGTGGTTTGCGCTGGCAGTGACGCTGATGCAACGGCTCGTTTTGCCAGTTTGATGCACGCCGGTCGATTCCGCTGTTACACCTCTCACGATGTCATTGGTGTCGAACTGGGCGGCGCATTAAAAAATGTGCTGGCAATCGCAGTTGGCGTGGCTGACGGTTTCGGGTTTGGTGCTAATACTCGCGCCGCGCTGATAACACGAGGGTTGGCTGAAATCATGCGCCTGGCGACGAAGATGGGTGCCCACCAGGAGACTATGATGGGATTGGCAGGTCTCGGCGACCTGATTTTAACCTGTACCGACGACCAAAGTCGCAATCGACGCTTCGGGCTTGCCCTCGGCAAGGGAATGACTGTCGATGAGGCGATTCAATCAATTGGGCAAACCGTTGAGGGATATCGCGCCGCAAAGGCTGTCTCGGAACAAGCCAGAGAACTGTCAGTAGATATCCCGATAATGCAGGAAGTTTATGACATCCTGTATGAGGACAAATCACCCCTACAGGCTGTGCACGATCTCGAGAACAGACCGCCGAGAAGTGAGGACTGATTTAACCATTCGGTTCGATCAGTTCAAGTGTGGAAATCCAAGTTGCCTTAATGCTTCGTAGGTTGCGATTGACACCGCGTTTGCCAGGTTCAACGAGCGCGAGTTGTCCCGCATCGGGATACGTAGCCGGTATTTTTTATCGAGCGAATTTAATAAATCGTCAGGTAAACCGCGAGTTTCCGGGCCAAATAGCAGTAGATCGCCGTCTTCAAAAGAAACCTCGGTAAAGCGGCGGCTGCCCTTGGTGGTAAAGGCGAACAGTCGTCCATGGTTTACGGATTCGAGCATTTTTTCGAGGTTATCGTGGCAGGTCAGGCTGGACCATTCGCGGTAATCGAGCCCTGCGCGCCGCAAACTTTTCTCCTCAAGGTCAAATCCCAAAGGCCTGATCAGGTGCAAGGGCGCACCGGTATTGGCTGCCAAACGAATAATATTGCCAGTGTTGGGGGGAATCTCGGGTTCAAAAAGTGCGATTTGTATCATATTACTGTTGAAAATCTGACAGAAAGCTTGAAATAAGGTTTTTAATGGTTAAAATTTCTCGATATGACAATAAGTTATAAAGCATTTCTTAAGCAATATCTACGATATTGATATTGCCGACAGAGATGCCGAACCGGGATAGTTGTTCGGGTCAGTCATGAAAAACTGGGAATGGAGGTAGTTGGAACAGATGCCGGCATCAAGCCTAACAAACGGTGAGTCTCGGTGAGCCTGTTTTCATCCGTGAAGAAGGATTCCAACGTTGGTGTGTTATTTCTCACCGACGGGGTTGCTGTCGCCCAGGTGAACATGGGTAAGAAGGCAGCAGGCCAGCTGATGCGTAGCGAGTTCATACCTGCCGCTGATCGAGAGGCCCAGGTGGCAGCGCTCGGCGACTGGGTTCGTGACAATCGATTGCAAAAGGCGACTTGTGTCTGTGTCGCCAATCCCAGTGACTATGACGTTTACCAGGTGGAAAAACCTGAAGTGCCGGAAGAAGAACTGATTTCAGCCGTCACCTGGAAGATAAAGGACTTGATCAACTACGATGTCAGCCAGGCGGTTGTCGATTGTTATCCAATGCCGGCTTCAAGCAAAAATAATCAGTTGCAAATGAGTGTCGTTTCAGCGGCCGAATCTGCGATCGGCGGTTACGTCGAAAGTATCAAGGCCAGTGGCCTGCAACTTCAGGCTATCGATATTCCTGAGCTTGTGCTTTCCAACCTCGACCAGGTGAAATCCTCCGAGGGTATGATGCAGGCGATTTTGTTGCTCGGCGACTCACACGGCATGCTCAACATTTACCGGGACGGCAATTTGTATGTTTCCCGAGAGCTGAAAATCGGTACCTCGCAGCTGGAGCAAATCAGTAGCGAGGATCAAAGCGTTTTTGACTCGTTAATGCTGGAGATCCAGCGCTCCACCGATTATTTCGAGAGTTTTTATGGTCTTGGTGCAGTGAATAACCTGCACGTATTTCCGCGCTTGCCAATAACCGAAAAAATGGCGATGTACCTTCAGAATCTCACAAACTTTGATATCGATTTTATCGAGCCCGAAGGTGCAGGTCAGGGATTTGAGGAAAAATGCTTTCTTTCTTACTGTGCGGCCAGGAAGGCGGTGACCTGATGATTGTCCAGCAGATCAATCTCTATCAGGACCGGTTCCGAACCAAACGCATGGTTGGATCTTTCGATCAATTGATTACTCTGCTGGTGCTGCTGGTCGCCGGCATTGGTGTCGCGAGTTATTTGCTGTCCAGCCAGTTACAGTCCGCTCAACAACGGCTGGACCAGGTGAGAGCTGAACAGGCTCGATTATCGTCCCAGGTTGTCAACCTGAATGCCGAGATTGATGCGCTGGTTCGCAATAGCGGGCTTGACCAGCAGATAGAGCTCACTGCTCGTGAATTGGCCGCTCATAGACGGGCATTACGGTATATTCAGAGTGATCAGGAAAATTATGGTCAGGGTTTTTCGCCGTTCCTTTCTGCAATCGCGCGAGTTAATGTCCCCGAAATCTGGTTACAGAAAATCCGCTACTCTTACGATTCTGTGTATCTGAAAGGCAGCTCGCTAAACGAGGAAGTTGTTCCCGGTTACTTTGCCAGCTTCAGTGATGAAGATGCGCTGTCGGATCGGCAGTTTGAAATGTTCGAGGTCAACCGTTCAGAAGACTGGAAAGTCGACTTTGAAATCTCCACCGAGATGGTGCCGTGATGAAGGCGCAATACCTGCAATTGAAAGCTCGTTTTGATGCCTTGTCGCAACGCGAAAGGTTGATCGTTTTGGGTGCTTCTCTAGTGGCGATTGCCTATGTCTGGTGGATGTTGTTCGCGGATCCGCAGTTACAACTCATTTCCAATGTCCAAAAGGACGTCACCCGTATAGATAATGAAAATCGCACCTCACGTATTTTGGTGGCCCAGCTGCAGCAGCGCATCGATCAGGGTGTCAACCGTAATAAGGAACTTGAGCTCGAACGGCTACGTGACGAACTTGCTGAAGTGGCTGAGGAACTAGAGTCGAGCACACGCGCAATGATTGGACCGGAGAAAATGTTTGCGTTCATGCGTGACCTGGTTAATCGGGATTCTAATTTGAAATTGCAGGCACTGAAGCGACTGCGTGTCGAGGGTGTCATGAGCAATCCGGTAGCGGAAGAGTCAACCTCAGAACAACCCGCTGATGTTTATCGCCATTTCATGGAGATCCAGTTCAGTGGTTCTTATCTGGATATTCTGGACTACATAAAAACGCTGGAAGCAGCCGAGTGGCGCTTCTTGTGGGATCACATAGATATCGAAGCCGATAAATATCCGGGGATTAATGTGACCCTGAGACTATCGACCTTGTCGATGCAGAAAAGCTGGGTCGGGGTGTGACATGAAACTCGTTATTCTGCTCAGTATTACCATTACCAGCATGCTGCTCGGAACGATAACAGCGTCTGCCAATTCGGTCGAAATCCTCGCCGATCCAATGAAACCACCCGCGTTGGCATTGCAAAAAATGCGTCCAAAAACAGTCAAGAAGGCGCCGAAAAAACCTGCCAACAAAGTCGTTTTGAAACCGCTACCGCCGCTGGTTTTGCAATCCATTATTTATTCGGCTGATCGAAAGATAGCAATTATTAATGATTTGCCGGTGGTTTCGGGCGAACGGGTAGAAGGTGCCAGAGTCGTCGACATCATGAAGGACCGTGTGACGCTGGTACGTCGCGGTAAAAAGCTGGAACTGATGCTGGATAGCGACAGTCGGGCGATCAACAAGACTACAGCCAAGAGTAAGTTATGATGCGTAAATTGTTAGCGTCCTTTCTCGTCACATTTTTTCTATCTTCCTGTGCCCATCAGCGCCTGGTCGATGGGGCTGACGAAACTGTTCAAAGCATAGACGATGCACTAATGGAAGCCAGTGTTGAGCCGGTAGAGCCGATCAAACCTCCGGCTGATGACATACTCGACGAATTATCGCCAGAGCTGGGGGTTTCCATTCCGGGGCTTGCTGAAGAAATTCGTCAGGAGCAAGTCTTTGACATATCGGTCTCCAAGGCACCTGCGAGGCTGTTTTTCATGAGTCTGGTGAAAGACACGGCCTTCAATATGGTGGTGCACCCGAGTGTCGATGGAGAGATATCGCTGGTATTAAAAAATGTGACTGTGCCTGACGTTATGGATCTGGTCAGAGAGGTTTACGGTTATGAATATAGTGAAACCGAAAGTGGTTTCATCGTCTTGCCAGCCAGAATTCAGTCGCGAATTTTTCAGGTTAATTATCTGAATGTAGCCAGGCAGGGTAGCTCCGAGATGACGGTAAATTCCGGTGGTATTGCCGGAGAAACCATCGATTCAGACGACGATAATTCCTCCTCAAGCAACAACACTGCTACTTCCAGTAATATCTCGACCACGGTTGCCACTGATTTTTGGTCTGGACTGGAAGCCACCATCAGTTCAATTGTTGGCGAAGGCGACGGGCGTTCTATTGTGATTGACCGTCATGCCGGACTGGTTGTTGTCAGGGCTATGCCAGGCGAGTTACGTGATGTTGAAGCGTATTTGGACAGTGCCCAGGACAATCTGCAGCGGCAGGTGATTCTGGAGGCCAAGGTCATCGAAGTCGAACTCAGTGACAGCTTTCAATCCGGTATTGACTGGGCGGCGATTGCCAGCAGCCGGGACTTTACCATTTCCAATAGCGGTGTGATTGGCGGTGTGGCTGGATCATCAGTGATAGACAGTGCAGACAATGTATCAATTACATCGCCACTGGACGTTACTGGAACAACCTTTGGCAATTTGTTTGCGGTTGGCGGTTCCTCTGAAACTTTTGGCGCATTGATCACCCTGTTAAATACCCAGGGTAACGCTAAAGTGCTGTCGAGCCCGAGAGTGTCGACGGTTAATAATCAGAAAGCCGTGATCAAGGTGGGAACCGATGAATTTTATGTGACTGATGTCAGTTCACCAACGACCAGCAGCAGCTCCAGTAGCAGCACAACGACAACGCAGGATTTGTCTCTGTCACCATTTTTCTCAGGCATATCACTTGATGTGACACCTCAAATCAGTGAAGAGGGTGAAGTCATCCTGCATATTCACCCCAGTGTTAGTGAAATTTCGGATCAAACCAAAACCATTATTGTCGGTGGTCAGACTTTTCAGCTGCCGCTTGCGTCGAGTACGGTGCGTGAGTCTGATTCCGTGATCAAGGCCAGTAATGGCCAGGTCGTGGTGATCGGCGGTTTGATGAAGAATTCGCTGTCTGACGAAGAGGTCAGCGTTTCCGGTGCCGCCGATCTGCCGGTCATTGGTTCATTGTTTAAACAAACCAGGAAGGTCAATCGTCGCAGCGAACTGGTAATCCTGCTGCGCCCCATCGTCGTTGGTGAGCAGAAAACCTGGTCCAATTATATCCGGCAGAGTAAGGACCGGATTCGCAATTTGAATGATGCAGATATTGTCGAAGCCTCAGCAGATGATCAGGGTGAATAATGTACGAGCAGTATTACGGATTGCACGAGAAACCGTTCAGTCTTACGCCTGACACAGAATTTTTTTATCAGTCTGAAACTCATCTCGAAGCGCTCAATGTTTTACTGGTAGCGATCCGTTCGGGTGATGGTTTTATCAAGGTGACCGGTGAAGTCGGTACGGGTAAAACGCTATTATGCCGCAAGTTGCTGGACGCTCTGGAAAGCGAATTCGAAACCATCTACATACCCAATCCGCACATGAACTGTAATGCCTTGCTACAGGCGGTGGTGTCGGAAATGGGTATGGAAGATGCGAGCAGTCAGGAGAACTTCCTGGCCACCATTAATCAACGTTTGATCAACAATGCCCAGCAAAATCGAGGCACGGTTATTCTGCTCGATGAAGCGCAATCACTGCCGGAAGAGAGCCTGGAAGCAATTCGCCTGTTGAGTAATCTGGAAACCGGCAAACAGAAACTGGTGCAAATTGTCTTATTTGGCCAGCCCGAGCTCGATGCAAAGCTTGCTAACAGCAGTATTCGACAATTACGCCAGCGCATCATGCATTCCTATACATTACAGCCGCTGGATAAAAAAGCGGTTCGATCCTATCTGCAACATCGGGTTAGCTCGGCCGGGTATTGCGGACCGGAACTGTTTGACGAATCGGCGCAGACGCTGTTGTTTAAACTCAGCCAGGGAGTGCCACGAATTATCAATGTGTTGTGCAACAAGGCCATGATGATGTCCTATGCCAAAGGTGATTTTTACATCGGTAGCCAGCATATCACTGCCGCGGCCGCAGATAGTCAGGTGTCATGAGCGTTATCAATAATGTTTTAAAGGATCTGGAAAGTCGCAATAGCAGCTTTACCCCGCTCGATGTTTCCAGCGTTGAAGCGAAACAGACGCAACAGCCTGAAAAAGCAAAATGGGGAATCTGGATTGTATTGCTGTTGATGATCAGTGGCGCGTTGTTCATTTATCTTGTTTTGAATGGTTATCTGAATCGCTTGTTACCAAATAGCATCCAGCAGCCAGCAGTTGAAATGCTGCAGCCTGAGGCCGTTACTGAACCAGAGGTTACCCTGATCGCTGAATCCAAACCGGAACCCATTCCGGTTGTTGAGGCCCCCGTCGTTGAACGAAACGAAATCATCGGCTTACAACTAAAGGAGAGCCAGGCTGATCTGGTGCTTGAATTCGCATTAAAGGAACGAGTGATTTCCTATCTTAAAGAGCGTAGCGAGAATCGCTTCGTTTATCACATTCGGGACGTTGATAATCAAATTGTTGCACCGCTGTTGCAGGACAATCCGTGGCTCAGGCAGTTGGCCTTACAGGATAGCGATAACGGTGTTGATATTCGTTTTACTACCAATGACAACCTGCTGGTCGAAACCTCTCAAAGCAGTGCGGCTAACGAGTGGATATGGCGCATTACTTTCCGAAAAGCACCAGAACCGGAGATTGAAGCTTCGGTTATAAAGGAGTCAGCGCCGGTTGCAAAACAGCCTGAACCGGTTGTTACTGCGACCCCAGAAGAACCGGCACCGGTGCAGGTTGAGACGCCACAACCGGAACAATCGCAGGCCGTAGCCGTTTCTCCCGAACCTGTGGCAGAACCCGTGGTATCGATTACCAGTAGAAATTCGAACACGTCTGGTGAGTCTCAACTGGCACTTGCTACGCGACTGATCAAAAACGGTCAATTGGGTGAGGCGCAGAATGCACTGCTACCTATGCTCGATGGTCCCGACGATTTGCGCGCGCGGAGATTATTACACGGCGTTTACTCACGTAGCGGTAACAGGGATTCCTACCAGTCGCTACTCAGAGAATCGATGCAGCGTTATCCAGGGGAAGCCGAATTTGTTTCACGTTATGCCGGTTTATTGTTTCGTGATCGCGATTACCTTGCGGTTATCGATTTTTTCAGCCAGCGGTTACCGATGGAAGTGGGGCACTACAGTATGCTGGCAATGAGTTACCAACGCGAAGCTCGTTACGAAGATGCCGTGGCGCAGTTCAAGGAAGCATTAAAGCTCGACAGTCGAGACAGTAAAAACTGGGCGGGCCTTGCAATTTCCCTGGAGCAGCAAGGTGACCTGAGCAATGCGTTGAAGGCTTTTCAGCAAGCGCAGAGTATTGGCGGGCTTAGTCCGAGGCTAAATACTTTTGTTCGAGAACGCATAACGTCATTGCAGCAGGTAGTTAACTAATGGCGTTTAACAAAAAAATTCGCCTCGGCGATTTGCTGGTTGAGCAGGGGCTCATCACTGATGAGCAGTTGCAATTCGCGCTCTCCGAGCAAAAGCGCCTCGGCCGAAAACTGGGCGGTACATTGATTGAACTGGGTATGATTGATGAAGCCAGTTTACTCAACCTGTTGGGCAGTCAGCTCAATATCCCTCTCATCGATCTGAATAATTTCAACTACAACAACGATACCGCAAAAAAATTACCGGAATCGATTGCGAGGAGATATCGCGCGCTGGTGATCGATGAGCGCGCCGAGGATTACCTGGTGGCGATGGCTGATCCCACCGACATTTACGCGCTCGATGAAATACAGGAAAAACTCGACAAGCCGGTCAGCCAGGCCATCGTGCGAGAATCGGTGTTACTGGAAAACTTTGACCTGGTATATCGCCGCACCGAGGAAATTAATGCGCTGGCCGAGGAGCTGGGTCAGGATTTATCGGAAAGCGCTGCCGACCTGACCGACCTGCTGCAGACTGAAATGACCGAAGCCCCGGTGGCCAAGTTATTACAGTCGATTTTTGAAGATGCGGTACAAATTCATGCCTCGGATATTCACATCGAACCTGATCAACACGTAATTCGAATTCGCCAGCGCATCGATGGCATCCTGCATGAGCAAGTTATGAAAGAGACGCATATTGCGCCAGCGGTTGTTGTGCGTCTCAAACTGATGGCGGGACTGAATATCTCCGAGAAGCGACTGCCCCAGGATGGCCGCTTCAACATGATGGTAAATAATCGTGAGATAGACGTTCGTTTATCCACTATGCCTGTGCAGTTCGGTGAATCAGTGGTCATGCGTATACTCGACCAGAGCCGCGGCGCGCTTGAGATGGAACAGCTTGGTTTGCCGGAAGAGTTGTTGCGACGTTTCCGCAAAAATTTTCATTTGCCGAATGGCATGATTCTGGTCACTGGGCCGACCGGTAGTGGTAAAACGACAACCTTGTATGCGGCGTTAACCGAGCTCAATCGCAAGGAAAGCAAGATCATTACCGTCGAAGATCCGGTGGAATATCGGCTCGAACGTATCAGTCAGGTGCAGGCTAATCCGAGAATAGGACTCACTTTTGCCAATGTTCTGCGATCTGCACTTCGCCAGGATCCGGACATCATCATGGTCGGCGAGATGCGCGATGTAGAGACGGTTGAAATTGGGGTCAGTGCTGCAATGACGGGTCACCTCGTGTTGTCTACCTTGCATACCAACGATACCATCTCAACAGCAACGCGACTCATGGACATGGGAGTCAAGGGTTATCTGCTGGCATCAACCCTGCGCACGGTGATCGCCCAGCGCCTGGTGCGAAAAGTCTGTACCAGCTGCAGCGCCAACTATACTCCGGACGAGTTTGAGCAGGGCTGGTTGCGCGATCTTGGTATTGAGCCATCGCAACATAGCTATCGCAAAGGTCGCGGCTGTAAGCAGTGTGGCGATACCGGTTATAGTGGGCGTATGGGTGTTTACGAATTATTGGACATGACACCGAAGCTGGCAGAGGCATTGCGCCATGATGACTCACAACTGTTTGTCGAAGAGGCGGAACGCACACCGGGTTACCAGCCTTTGGTCATGGTGGCGCACCAGCATGCCGCTTCCGGGTTGACCACGATTGAAGAAATGCAGCGTCTTGCTGGTCACGTCGCCGACGATGTATTGATGGAAGAATCGCTCACCCTGGAGATTGATTAGTGCCGAGCTTCGACTTCAAAGGGCGCGGCAATAACGGTCAGCTGGTATCCGGTGAAATTGATGGAGCCAGTAGCACTGTGGTTGCCGGCTTGTTGATGGATCGCGGTATTATTCCGATTTCTATCGTCGAGAAACAGGTTAAAACCGACTACGCCGCACTCATCGAAGAAAAGCTCGGTCTTCAGAAAGTCAGCATCGAAGAACTGTTGATGTTTACCCGGCAAATGAGCGCTTTGATTAAATCGGGTATTCCAATCACTCGTGCGATCACCGGCATTCTCGAATCGATTCACAATCCACTGTTGGAGAAATCGCTACGCGATATTCTGGAACAACTGGAAGCGGGTCGCACCCTGTCGATAGGCTGTGCGCGCCATCCCAAAGTATTTTCCAATCTCTATATCAGTATGCTGCAAGTCGGTGAAAATACCGGACGACTCGATGAGAGTTTCTCTATGATGGGGGAGTACATCGATAGAAACCGTCGCATTGCACACAATATAAAGGCAGCTCTGCGTTACCCGACTACGGTCATTATTGCGATCGCAATTGCGATGGTGATTGTGAATTTGTTTGTGATCCCCAAGTTTGCCCAATTCTTTGAAGCTAATTTTCTGGAGCTCCCCTGGCAAACGGTAGCACTACTCGAAACATCCCAGTTTTTTGTGAATTACTGGATGTATTTGTTGGCTTTACTGGTACTCGGGTTTTTCGGTTTCAAACGCTACATCAATACCGTGGAGGGCCGTCACAAATGGCACAAGTTTGTAGTTGAAGCACCACTGGTTGGTGATATTTTACACCGCGCCTTCATGGCGCGTTTTTCCCGCTCCTTCGCGATGGCTTACGGTGCTGGGGTTCCAATCGTTCAGGCTATGGGCGTAATCGCGCGGTCGGTGGGTAACGATTATATTGCGCGAAATATAAACGGAATGCGTGAGGGTATCGAACGCGGTGAAACTCTGACACGTACAGCCAATAACACTGGCATGTTTACCCCGGTGGTTATGCAAATGTTTTCGGTGGGTGAGGAAGCCGGAAACCTCGATGAAATGATGAGTTTTATCGCCGATTTTTACGAAGAAGAAGTCGACTACGACATCAAGACTCTTTCCGACCGCATTGAGCCGCTCATTTACATTGCTGTCGGAGCAATGGTTCTTATGCTGGCACTGGGTATCTTTGTTCCGCTCTGGGATGTAGCGCAGCTCGCGGGACGATGAGGTATCTGGGCTCCCAGCCGGGAGGGCTCTTATTCAGGGCCATCGCTGCCACACTACTCATCCTGATCATCATTGTCCAATTTCTGGGCTACGTAGATGAGGTGCAGATATCGACAGAAAATGCATCGGTCGACCAAACCATACGGGTGGTTGATAGCGGCATGGTGGTTTATTTCTCGAAAATGGTTATTAACAAACAACTGGACAAAATTGCTGACATGGATGGCGCCAATCCTTTCCCATTATTGGCGACCTATAATCTGGTTCCTGCCGAGTATCAGGGTGAGATAGAAGGATTGGTCGAAATAAAGGGCAGGGCCGGTTGGTATTACTTCGCGGATAGTGGAGAAGTCATTTACCGGTACCGGTACCAGGATAAAACAGAAAAATTTCGACTTACTCTGAAGTACCAGGACTATAACGGCGATGATCAATACCAGGTGGGTCAGGATCACCTGGTGGCATTACATTTAAACCGTTTGGCGCAATAAAAAACCCGGTGTGGAAGCACCGGGCTTTTATGGTAATTTTGTACTTGTATTCTAGTTAGTACAAATAATCTGGGATGTTGCCGCTGTCGCACCAATACTTGGATTCTCAGCGATACTGCACTGAACGGTGTCACCACCTCCCGAACAGACGACGTCGGCTCCGTCGGTAACCGAGAAATTACTGGCGTTGAGGGCGACACTTAGGAAGTTGGATACAAAAGCTGTGGAACA
>JAAUXZ010057315.1_pt1 | contig 13909 bp, 13 predicted proteins | sample 7278131 | NCBI WGS metagenome assembly JAAUXZ01 (sample SAMN14350119, study PRJNA611818) | marine sediment metagenome | isolation source: surface marine sediment (3m) | place: French Polynesia: Moorea | collected 2018-08
CAAGGAAACCCACTGCGGCAGCTGCCTGAGCTGTACCATCGCCACCTAAGGGATGAGCGAAACGAAAAAGCGGAAAAGTCAGAGATTTTTTGGCGCCCGCGTACGTCATGTCGGAGGAGACGCGCCGGGTGCGGTGTGGGGCAGTTTTTCCGGGGAGGCCTTTGTTCGGACAGCAGCGCTGCAATTCCTTTTCAGCAATGCAGGCTACTTGACCCGAACTGCCAGGACATCGCATTTGGCAAGATGCAATACGCCGTCTGCGGTCGAGCCGAGTAAGGCCTGAATGCCGTAGCGCCCATGACTACCGACCACGATAAGGTCGACGGCATTTTCCTCAGCCACCTCCATTATCTGGCGCTTGGGTACCCCCGTCCTGACCTGCACTCCCACCTCAAGTGAGGGTAGTTGGTCGCGCAAAGCACAAAGTTTCTTGAGCGCGCGTTGTTCCAGGGCTTTGTTGATCTCAACCGAATCCAATGCCGGGAGCTCATCCAAACTGGCCACAGGCATGTACTCAACTACATGCAACAAGGTGAGCTTCGCTTTTTTTTGCTCCGCCAGTTGCGCAGCCCGTTCGAAAACCGGTACGTCACTGTCGAAAAAACCGATGGCTACGAGAAGATGGGAATAGTCGTTTTCCATGGCATGACCTCCTTGTTAAAAAGAGTGGATCCTACAGCCTCGAATTGCCAGCAGTTTTTTACGTTTGCGGGTGCTGCCAAGCCGGTACTCCGCAAAGCAAGCAGCAAGAGGGTTACAGCGGGTTACTGTCCTGAACCCGGATACAGAGGCGGTAATGGCGTTGAATGGGATGGGACTTTTTTCGCTCTAGGCTGCATCAATGGGCGCAGCTCATTCCATGCCTTGCTGCCATCCCAGGCTGATCTTCCCGGGGCGTAAAGTACGCGATCCAGCTCTTGCAGCTGATCGTTTGCTTGCGGCGGCAGGTGGCGGGACAGGTCACCCAGGCGACGTGGTGATTCGTCAGGCCATTGTGCGTTTGCCCAATCGATCAGCGCCTGGCGCGCTGCTTGTGCGTCGTTACTTCTGCACGCCTTTTCAAACCGTCGCAACTCGCGTTTGGGATCGCCTTGCGTGGTGAGCCCGATCAGTTGACTCGAAGGTGGCGCCGCGTTGCGCTTTGCACGCCACCAGAGAAAGGTGCTGAGCAACCAGGCCAGGGCAAACAGGCCGGCCAGCGTTGGCCACAAAGGGAGCGACCAGTCAGTGCCTCGCGCTTCGTCCTGGGAAAAGATGTCGAACCCAGGGGATTCGGTATCGACGGAGGCTGGCACGGGTTGAGTCGCTGGCGTTGGAGTAGAGCCCTGGTTGCTGCCGTTTATTGTTTCTGCGGCACCGGGCAAGACGTTCACCGATTGAGCCGGTATGCGCGCAAACTTCTGTTGACCGACAGCGTTATCCCACCAGGCCAGCCTGACCTCCGGCAGTTCATGATTTCCTGCCTGTGAAGGTACGTATGCTGCCTTGAATACCTTGCGTGCTACCAGCGTGTTGCCGTCTGCCCAGGTCTGCGATTGAGTCTTGTCCGGGTAGAGGGTCATGCCGGTGGCCTTTTCGAAGACCAAGTCGGGTAGCTGAGCACCAGTAACACCTTCGGCGCTGATCGTGATGATACGGGTGACTGGTTCTCCGACACGGAAGCGCGGTGGGTTCGGCGTCCAGTTTTCCTGCAGGCTGAGGGCATCGGCAGGTAGCCACGGCCTTGCGGTGCCTTGCGGTTGTGGTAACACATTGAGTTCTACCGTGCGACCAAACAAGCGGGTTAGCCGGCTCCAGGCAAAAATGCCGTCTTTGCTGCGGGCCCTGCGCTCGGTCCGGCTATCGGTATTACTCGGCCTGGGTTGAGGCACCTGGGCCTTGAAGGCTGGTCCCTCGATCACCAGCTGGCCACTGCGCTGCGGGAAGATGGCGTAATGGCGTTCGACCACCTGGTAGCGCTGCCCGTTGCGGTTGGTCTCGTAATGCCGGTCGTCACCAACCCGTTGGATCACTGCATTTGCGGCAACCGGATCGTCCAGGGTCGCTTTGCGTAACGGTATGTTGTGCAGTATGCGAACGGTGTAGCCCACTCGACTCTGCACGTGCGGTTCCAAGGTGGATGTTTCCACTTCCAGGAGAATGGGGCGCGCCAACCCCAAGGCTTGAGATTGTTCTGCAGCCATGACATCAAGCGTCATCGGACTGCTGAGTCGGTTTCCCAGAGTCAGTGCCGGGACCGATAGCTGGCCAGTTCGCCTCGGAGCCAGGATATATTTCCATTCGCGCGAGCTGCTGGTTCGACCATTGATGATCTGTACCCGAGAACTCTGCCTGCGGTCGAGAATCTCAAAGTCTTGTTGCAGTGGGGTGAGATCCGGTTCACCCGTTGACGGGCCACGTGCCGTTAGGCTCAGCAGCACCGTCTCACCCTCGACGATCCTCAGCCGGTCAAGGCTGGCCTCCAGCCCGGCTGCCATGCTGGCAGGTGCCAGCAGCAGGCAAAATGCAACAAGCCAAACGGCTGGTATCAGATTCATTCTGGTCTTCACCGTAAACCTCCCCTGGGGTCAGGTTGAGGCAACTGCCCACTGCGTCGCAGGTGCTGTAGCAGGAACCTTTGGCGTAGCAGGCCCGCCGGGTCATCCTCTACGCTACGCAGCATTTGCTCCATGACCTGAGAGCCCTCCGGATCGTTGAGCGCAAACTCCGCCAGCGTTCCGGTGTCTTCGGTAGGGCCAGCGAGCAGGTCGCTGGCACCAGGAGTGCTGGGCTGATAGGTGCCTGATAGTCCTTCCGCTGCCTGCCGTTCTTTGCCTTGCTGTCCCTCCGGTTGGACCTGCTCCATGGCATCTCCCTGATTGGAATCTTCCTGCTGCTGCGTTTGTTCTTGCCCGTTGGATGCTTGTCGCTGCGTCGAGTCTTCTTGTGCACCAGCCTGCGCATCGGCAGGTGTCTCTTCCCCCGCGGCATCTTCTTTGCCAGGCTCGGGAGTTTGTCCAGCCTGTTGACCCTCGCCGGAATCCTGCCCTTCCTCTGTTTGCTCCCCTGATTGATCGGCTTGCTGTGACTCCCCTTGCTGTGACTCCCCGGATTCGGAATCCTGTGCGTTTGCATCACTCTCTTCGGGATCACCCTGCGACTGCATGTCCATCGAAGCGTCCATGGGAGGGGGTTCCGGATTCTGTGGCTGTTCCAGCAATTTTTTCACCAGGTCGCGGTTGTGCCTTGCGTCCTCATGTTCCGGGTCAGCGGCCAGTACCTGCTCGTAGGCCGCCAGCGCATCCTCCAGACGCCAGAGGCGCGCGAGTGCATTGCCGCGGTTGTAGTCGGCCTCGACGCCGCTGAGTTCCTGCAGGCCATCGAGGGAGTGCTTGAACTGGCCCGCATGGTAATGCGCTGCGGCTAGCCAGTCCTGGCGGGCAAATTTCTCTGCGGCTTCCTCTGGTCGGCCTTCATCGAAAGCCTGTTTTGCCTGTTGGTCGCGACGCAGCCAAAGGTCCTCCCAGGTGAATGCATGGGATGGGGGCACCGGCAGAACGATCGCGACAATGGCCAACGGCCACAACCAGCCGCGGCGAAATGCAAAAGCCGCCAAGGGCAGCAATGCGAGCAGCAGCCAGGGACCCTCTTCGCGCCACTGATCGGTGATGGCCTCATCCTCATTGCTGCCCGGCAGAATGGGTGAGTCGATGGGCCTGGAGAGCAGGTCTGTGAGGTCCTGCCGGCCGCTACCGGCAGTGGCGTAAGTGCCGCCACCGGCTGTCGCGAGCATACGCAGTGAATCCTCCTCGAGCCGGGCCAGCATCGCTGCACCGCTGGCATCCCTGATGAATCCACCTTCTGCCAAGGGGATGGGCGCGCCGGCTGAAGTCCCCACGCCAAGTACGGAAAGTCGATAGCCTGCATCGGATAGCCGCCTGGCGGCCGCCACTGCCGAGCCCGGGTTGCTTATCGCGTCGGTGATCAGAACCACATCACCGCGCGGGGCAGCCGCCTGTTGTAGCAGTCCCACGGCTTGGTCCAGGGCCATATCGGTCCGTCGTTCGCCCGGTACCGGCAGCAAGTCGGTTTCCAGCTGAGGCACCTGCTCGGCGATCGTGTCCACATCCGAGGTCAAGGGCGAGACCACGAAAGGCTCCGGTCCATAGGCGATCAGGGCAACCTGCCCTTCGCTGGATGCACGGAGCAGGTCAAGCACCTTGAAGCGCGCATGGGTAAGGCGGGACGGAGGTCGGTCCGCTGCGTTCATTGACGGCGAGAGATCGAGCAGGATCACCCGATATTGCTGTAACTGGAAACCCGGTTGCGGCAGACGCTGCCAGGTCGGGCCGGCCAACGCCAGTACAAGCATCAGCCAACCTAGCGCGAGCAGCCAGGCTGCCCATTTGCGCCGCCGACCACCAGCATCCACCAGCAGGTGGCGTAAAAGATGGGGGTCCACCTGGTCGCGCCAGGCATTGCCTTTACTGCTGATGCGCGACAGGCGCCAGGCGAGCAGCGCCAGCGGGAGTAACATCAGCAACCATCCGGGCCGCAGAAAATGCCATTCAGGCAGCACGATCAGTGTCCTCGCGAACAGCTTGTGAGTTCCGGGGTCCACCCAGTGCGGAGAGCGCCAGCAGCATGCTGATCAGCAGTGCGGCGCCTGCCGGCCAGATGAACAGCGAGCGAACCGGACGCAGGCTGCGGCTATCACGGATACTTGGCTCAAGTCGATTGAGTTCTGCGTACACCTGTTCGAGTTGCTGGGCATCGGTTGCTTCGAAGTAACGACCTCCAGTCATTTCCGCGATTTTTTTGAGTGTCGCCGGGTCAAGATCCTGGCCCTGCTGCACCAGCATGCCGAAGAGTGAGTTCACCCCGACATCGCCGGCGCCGATGCCGATCGTATAGACGCGCACGCCGAACTGGGTGGCGATCTGTGCAGCATCGAGAGGTGCCAGGCTGCCCGCGGTGGTCGCGCCGTCAGTCAGGAGGATCAGCACACGGTTATCCTTGGGGTGCAATCGAAGTCGCTTGACTGCCAGCGCTATCGCATCACCGACGGCGGTTTGGCGGCCAGCCAGGCCGATCACTGCTTCATTGAGCATGGTGCGAACCGTCTGTCGATCGAAAGTCAAGGGGGTCTGCAGGTAGGCGCGGGTGCCGAAAAGAATCAGGCCCAAACGGTCGCCTGCACGTTCCTCGACGAATCGCCCGGCAACACTTTTGACCACGTCCAGTCTCGAGGCGTTGCGCCCTTCCAGGCGATAGTCCTGTTGCTCCATAGAACCGGATACGTCCACTGCAAGCATCAGGTCACGTCCTGCAACAGGCAGCTGGATCGGCTCCCCCAGCCACTGCGGGCGCGCTGCTGCAACCACAAGCAGCATCCAGGCGAGCCAGGCAAACAGTAGTTTCAAGTAGCTGCCATGTCTTTTCTCACCACCCACTGAACCCATGAGCTCGGCGTAGAAAGGCAGCCGGAGCGCATTCGATGGTGTCGGGTCAGCCTTGGGCACCAATGCCCGAATCAACAGTGGCAGCGGCAATGCGACGAGAACCCAAGGCCATGCAAGGCTGATCAACGCTGAGCCTCCCTGGTTGTCTTGTGGTTGCGCTGCACCCAGGCTTCGACGAGAGAGAGCAGTTCATCGAAACCAGTCACCGGTTCGGCCCGGTAGGGCGCTTCTGCCAAGTGGCGCCCGGGGCCGTGTTGGAATCTTCCTTCGCCGCCATGGTGGTCGAGAAACTGCAACCAAGCGTCACCTGTCAGGGCGGCGACATCCTGCCGAGGGTAGATGGAGATCGCAAAGCGGCGCAGCAGCCTCGAAAGCTCACGCGTCAAGGCGGGTGATTTGCTGTCCCGGCGCGCTCGCTCGCGCAGGCCTGCCAGTTCGCGCAATACCTGGCGGGCTGCTGCCCCCCGACGGCGTTGTCTGGTGTACCACCACGCAAAGATGAGTCCGGCAGCGATCATGATGGCGAGCAAGGCCCACCAACCCGGGGCAGGGGGCCACCAGGATGGCGTGTCGGGGAGGTGGTAAGCACGCAGACCTGCCAAGGGATCGTTTGGGTTGGCGCCACCAGCCATCAACGCGCTCTCCGGTGAACGTGCGGCCTGGGTAACAGGCCTTGGAAGAGCGATGGGCCTACCGGCCTATCAGTCCGCAGTTCGAAACGGTGGATGCCGTAACGCCGTGCCAGTATGCCGAGCAACTTGTCACGCTCGGCAAACAGGCTGTTCCACTCTTCCCTCAAGGTCGCCCGCGAGGTATCCAGCATGCTGTATTGCTCCCCATCGCTGATTGGGTATCGACCGGCTGAAGGAGCCCTGGCTTCCAGGGGGTCGTAAACATGTGCCAATACCACTTCGTTGCCGCGCGCCAGGCGTGCAAGCCAGTGGCTATCGGCCGGATCAAGGCCGGCGAAGTCACTGAGCAAAAACACCAGGCTGCCAGGCCGCACAAGCTGCGCCAGGTGATTGGCGGCAGCGCCGAGCGACGGGTGCCCACCGATTTCGCCGGGCAATGGGTCCTGCGAGAGAGCCTTGAGCAACGGCAGAAGCCCCGCGGTGCGGGCCATCGGCCGTTGCTCGAAATGTCGTGATTCGTCGAACACCAGCCCACCGACCCTGTCGCCATTGTCCGATGCGGCCCATGCCAGGAGGGCGGCTGCCTTGGCAGCGACGACGGATTTGAATGCCACACGCGTACCGAAACGCATGCTCGCACTGATATCGACCAGCAACCACACAGGTCGTTCCCTCTCCTCGCGGAACAGCTTCACGTAGGGGGTGCCGGTGCGCGCCGTCACGCGCCAGTCCATGCTGCGGGGGTCGTCGCCGGGCAGATAGACACGCGATTCGTCGAACTCAACGCCGCGCCCGCGAAAATGGGAAAGGTGGCCGCCGCTTCGCGTTGCAAGCACGCGCCCGCGTGGCGCCAGGTCGAGTCGGGCGGCTTCCTGGCGCAGCGCGATCAGCGATTGCAGATCAATGCGGGTGCCATCTGCGCTGTTGAGCGCCGGTTGCGGGCTCTTCGTCTTCAACATCGATGTTCAGAAAATCGTTCAGGGAACAGGGACGAGTGACAACAATGCCTCGACAAAATCCTGCGAGGTGTGGCCTTCCGCCTCTGCCTGGTAGGAAAGCAGTACGCGATGGCGCAACACATCGGGCGCAACAGCCTGAATGTCTTCCGGTGATACGTAGTCCCTGCCAGCCAGCCAGGCGCGCGCCCTCGCACAGCGATCCAGTGCCAGAGTAGCCCGAGGGCTGGCGCCAAAGCTCACCCACTCGCCCAATGCCGCATCCAGCGGGCCAGGGTTGCGGCTTGCCATCACCAACTGCACCAGGTATTCCTCGACGTCGGGTGACATGAAAAGCCCGAATATTGCGCGTCGCGCTGCGAAGATACTCGCCTGGTCAAGTTGCGGTACTGCCGGTACCTCGTCGTCGGATTCCATGGCTTCCTCACGGTTGAGGTACAGAATCGATCGCTCAGTTTCGGCATCCGGATAATCGACCACGACGTGCATCAGAAAGCGGTCGAGCTGCGCCTCGGGTAGGGGGTAGGTACCTTCCTGTTCAATCGGGTTCTGGGTTGCCATCACCAGAAACAACTTTGGGAGGGCGTAGGTCTCACTACCCACGGTCACCTGGTGTTCGCCCATCGCCTCGAGCAGGGCGGACTGCACCTTGGCCGGTGCGCGGTTCACTTCGTCAGCGAGTAGCAGGTTGTGGAAAACGGGGCCTTTCTCGAATCGAAAGCTGCCATCCTGGGGGCTGTATATGTCCGTGCCAGTCAGGTCCGCCGGGAGCAGGTCCGGTGTGAACTGAATGCGGTGAAAATCCCCTTCCAGCCCGCTGGCAAGCACCTTGACCGCGCGAGTCTTGGCCAGGCCTGGTGCGCCCTCAACCAACAGGTGTCCATCCGCAAGCAGAGCGATCAGCAGACGCTCGACGAGATGCTGTTGACCGAGGACCTGGGTTTCAACGTGACGGCGCAGTTTCTCGAAGGCAACTTGAAGCGCCTGTCCCTGTTCATCGGAAGGATCTGACGCTACGGGTTTTGCCTGGTCAGGCGATTTCATTGCTGCACCTCCAACCTTCATGGTGTCGCTTGAGCCTTTGTTGCTTGGGAGATTTTCCAGCCATCCCGGATTCTTTACGCCGGGTATGACGCGAGCGTTTTGCTTGCTGGTCGACCCGCACCCATACTTCGGACGTGGAAACGCAAAGTCCAATCAATGCGTCCAGGACAGGGGCCGCGGGTAGGCAACAGGGCATCCGACGCTTAATCTGCTCAATGTACGGGTTTTCCGCCGATCACCGCAACCCGCTTTTGATCCTGGACGGGGTAGCGTCAGGCTTTTTCGAGTTGCTCACGCAGCTTGCTATCAAGCGCGTTTGGATTCAGAGCCTGGTGGTCGATGACCTGCAGAATGGAGGCTTCTGAAGGGTCGCGTGCCTCAATTTCCGACGCATCCTCGCTGCGGTTGTAGCTGATCCACCCATGATCGCACCTGAAGATGCCTTTGGCCCTTTCGACGTTCAACCTGTCGAGCCAGGGCAGCAGTCGCTCGCGCTGAAAGCGGTAGCATTTGTCGATGCGCCAGGTCACATGCTCGTAACCATCCCCGTGTCCCTCGGCGATGACCCATTTGCCCATCGAACCATGTTCGTGTTCGTTTTCCTGTTGCAGAAGAAAGGCATGGGCCTCGGGGAATACTGCCTCACGCCTCTGCCCCTCGTTCATCAGGATCGCCGGGTCGACTTTGCCCTGACGGGTGATCAACAGGCGTGACTTGAGGGGGGTGAGAGCAGCGGCGAACTGCATGAAGGCCTGTTCGTTTTGTGAGCTGTACCGGTCTGCCTTGTTGGCTACCAGGATGTCGGCCAGGTGAATCTGGTCGATAAAGTTGGGATGTGCCCGATGGCGAGGTGAATCGAGATGACGGGCATCCATAACGCACACGGTTGCCTGGACCTCGAGCACCTGCTGGTAGATCGGTGAGCGTAGGGTATCCAGGACCTGGGCAGGGTGGCCAAGGCCGCTGGGTTCAATCAGGATGCGGTCAGGTCTATGTTCGCGGATCAGGCGGTTCAGGCCAACAGTGAAAGCCGGGGCGGCGACACAGCAGAGGCAGCCGCCAGCCACTTCTTCGATGGCAACGCCTTCGCTCTCAAGCAGGCTGCCGTCCACGCCGACTTCACCAAACTCATTGACCAACACGGCCCAGCGTTGGTCACCTGGGTGTTGGCGCAACAGGTGTTTGATGAGCGTGGTTTTGCCAACGCCAAGAAAACCGGTGATCAGATTGACCGGAATCACGGCTGTTTCTTGTTCAGGTCATCCTGGAAATAGTAGTCGTATTTCTTGTGCATATCGCTGGTGAATTTCCAGGCCTCGTTGTAGGAGAGCCCGGCCTTCTCGGGGAAGATGACCTTAACATAGAGGCCGTTCTCCTTTTCTTTCGCCAGGCGCGTCAAAACTGCATCGAGTTGCTTGCGGGTGATCGACTGGTATTCACCCTCGTCCCCTTCACGCCACGCGATTTTGAACTTGCCCTTGCTTTTCCAGTAGCGCACTTCGACCAAGTGCCGGCCCTTGGTCGAGCGCGCCGGCCGCACCAGCTTGTCGTACTTGACCTTGAGGTTGTCGTAATCGCCAACCAACACCAGATACTTGCGTTCGACGTCCTTGGACATCTTGCGGTTTGCTTCCAGTTCCTGCTGCGACAGTGTCAGTTGCTTTTGGAGACTGGCGGATTCCTCCTGCGAAGCGGCAAGACTTGCCATCAGGCTGTCGAGGTTCAGCTTGAGATTCTTGTTGTCGGACCGCGCTGCCTGCAGTTCCAACTCACGGTTCTGCAGCGAGGCGCTGGCGGTGCGCAACTGCGCCTTCTTATTCTCGATATCGGCTTCCAGTTGCCTGCGCAAAAGCAAAAGTTGCGCTGCCTGCTGGGTGAGGTCATCCCTCTCATCGGTGAGAGCGGAAATTGCAGCCAGTTGTTCGGCAATCAAGGTTTCGCGTTCGATACCCTTCTCTTCCAGGCGCATGATTTCCAAGCGCAGCTGCTGCATCTGTTGTTCGGCAGTATGAAGGGCCACCGAGAGACTGTCTTTTTCCTCGCCTGTGGCGCGTGCCAGCTCGGCGGCGATCCGCTCGGCCTCCATGGTCGAACGCAACTGGTTGACCAGCTCCATGTTGCGCACCAGCAGTACCACCATCGCAATCAGGAAGATCATGACCACTGTGGTCATGATGTCGGTGAAAGAGGGCCAGAAGCTCTCCTGGACCTGGCCTTCCTGGCGGTTCAGCCGCAGATCTGTGAAACCGTCGCTGCTCATTCGCCGTCACGCAGGCGGAAGCCAAGGCGCAGGTAGTGAACGATGGTGTCCATGTGGTCATTCAGGGATTCAGTGCGGTCCTGGTAGTGCTCAAGCGTTTGCATGATCCGCTGTTCCGTATCCTTGATGTCCGCCTGAGCGCTTTGCATTTCGAAGACCAGACCCTGCAGGGAACGAATAAGGCCGGTAAATTCGTACAGCACGCTATCAGTCTGTACCTGGTACTTCGGCAACAGGTGAACGGTGGTGATCTGCTCGATGCCGCTGACCAGGTTGGTCTGGGCATCGGTCACCCGCAGATAGAAGTAACCGAAGTAAAGGTAACAGACGATCGCCGTAATGGTGGTTGAGAGCGCGGTGGACATGCCATGGATGACCATGCCCATGCCGGTCGCGCTGACCGCATTTTCGAGAACGTCTGAGGCTCCGATCAGGGCAATCGAGAGCGACACGATAGTCCCGAAGACACCCGTCAGGATCAGCGTGTTGTTGATGAACTTCGCCAGGCTGCTGCGGGTGCTCTCGGAGGCCACGAGCGAGGAGGCCAGGGCATTCTGATTGATCGGGGTGCGTGCTTCGTGCAGCTTCAGGAGCGTGTTATAGCGTTGTCCGATCAGCGTTTTAGCGCTGACGCCTTTGAGCGGATCACCGTCCGGGCGTTTTTCCAGGTTGCGGATGAACCTGAGCAGTGCACCTTCCTCGCGCATGTAACCAAGAAAGCTAACCACGATGCGCAGCATGCCCACGACGAACAGGGCAACGATGGCGCCATTGATGATCCAGCCCAGCTGTGTGAGCTGATTCTTGAAGTAGACGTCGTTGATCAGCTCCCATTTCCAGAAGAACAGGCCTGCGGCAAGTACGGCCAGGATGATCATCCGGAGCAGGGAATTACGGCTGTAGTGGCGACGGAAATTGATGTTCAGCAAGAGAATTTCCTCGGGTCAACGACGTGGTGTGGAGCTTCGCGCTCGCGGGTCGGAAAAAGCCAAGCAACCACAAAAACGGCAAGGAGTTTAGCATATCCAGTAGTGTTTCAGAGTTTATTAATATACTCCTGGTGCCGAACCGGGACAGCGGAGTCTGGGGATGCGAGAATTCCGCGATGAAAAAGAATCTTCACGAGGCGGCACATGCCTGCCTGACGACCAACTGTTTGGACGAAAAACTGGCGTGTGCCACCGCTTTGTACGCTGACTGGCAGGCTGGTCAACTTGAAGCTGCGCCGGTGCAGCTTCCCGCGGTGGTTGAGGCTGGACGTCCGGCAAAGCCGTCCCTGGTGGCGCCCGCCGATCTTCCCCGGCGCAAATTGGGGACTCCGGCGGGCCATGCCGCCCTGATCCATGCGATTGCGCACATCGAGTTCAATGCCATCAACCTGGCCTGTGACGCGGCGTGCCGTTTCCAGGGGCTGCCAGAACAGTATTATGGGGACTGGTTGAAGGTGGCGGCGGAGGAGGCTTATCACTTCTCCCTGTTGCAGGGGCGGCTGCACGAGCTGGGCTATCAGTACGGCGATTTCGCGGCTCACAATGGGCTTTGGGAACTGGCGCAGAAAACCACCGACGATGCGTTGCGGCGCATGGCCCTGGTGCCACGGGTCATGGAGGCCCGCGGCCTGGATGTGACTCCCGGCATGATGGAACGGTTTGCCAATATCGGGGACCAGGCCACGGTGGAAATCCTGACGATCATTCTGCGTGACGAGATAGGTCACGTGGAGTGCGGCAGTCGCTGGTTCCATTACCTGTGTGAGCAACGCGGACTCGATGCAGAAAAGCACTACTTCGAATTGCTCGATGATTACTTCAATGGTGGCATCCGATGTCCCTTGCACAAGGAGGCACGCAGGGAAGCCGGTTTCAGTGAACATGAACTCAATCGACTGGAGTCATTATGCAAAAAATCCTGATCCTTCTTGCCTGCCTGATGTTGTCAGGGCCGGTTTCCGCACAGCCAGCAGCCTTGATGGTCTACAAGGTATGGGAACAAGGCATCGGCGTATATTTCACGCGCATCCTGGTGACCGACGCACATGTGCGTTTTGATGACGGTTCGGATGCGAGCGATTTCACCCTTTTTGATCGTCATGAAGAGACGATCTACAACATCTCATTGGAAGATCGGTCGGTGCTGCTGATAGAGCCGCTGTTGGAGAAGATTCCCGAGGCGAAGACGCTTTCCCTAAGCGAACAAAAATCGATTGATGAACAGGCCCCGCTGGTCGCCGGTAGAAAGCCTGTTAGCGTCGAGCTTCTGGCCAATGGCGAGCGGTGCAGCAGTCTTGTGGTGGTCGAGGGGGTGATGGATGCTGCACTTTCAGGCTTGCGCGAATTCAAGCGGGTACTGGCGCGCGTGCAGGCCACCACTATGCTGGTGCAACCAGAGGAGCAGCACACTCCCTGTGACATGGCGAGCAATGTGTATGGCGCCACGCGAACCCTGGATCATGGTCTCCCCATTGAAGAGCGTAGCGAAGGGCGGGCACAGCTGTTAGTGGATTATGCGCTGGAGCAGGAAGTGGACGCCGGACTGTTCAAGGTGCCCGAAGGTTTTGCCATTATTAACAGGCAAACGCTGCCCGCGATCTGACATACCTATGGGCTGCCGGCGCTGTAGATAACGCCAACTCGCTTTTGATAGAGCTGGAGGATCTCTTGCGCCTGCTGGCGCAGGACGTCAGTTTGTACCGTGATTCCGCGTTCAGTAAGCGTTGCTGACCAGTCTTGCGGTTTTGTGCCCTCGTCGAAACCGATAGCCCGTGCGTCTTCATCGCGAGCACCCGTGACGACCTCGCAAACACCGGACCAGGGGATTGCCCCCAGGCACATGGCGCAGGGCTCGGTGCTGCAGACCAATCGTAAAGGTTTTGCGTTCAAAGAAAGGTCGTAACTGCCGAGTTTGCGCTGCGCCAGGGCTATGGCGACCATCTCGGCATGTAATGCAGACAGTCCCTGGGTTGTCACCAAGTTGACGCCCAGCGCAACCAACTCACCGCTTTCCGCGAAAAAAACGGCTGCGGCAAAGGGGCCGCCCGTTTCACGTTCAACGTTCTCACGGGAGGCTGCCAGTATGAAAGACATTTGCCTGCTTGAATCGACCGATGCCCGGTAGGTCGCTGCGAAGTCGACCAGCCAGGAGGGTAACTGGAAGCTGATTTGCGACGGTTGATCGAACATGGTCTCAGTCTAGTCGATCGGCAGTCGGCAGGGTTTCCTGGTACAACCTGTCGCCATCGTCAATCCAGATGGTCACGTCGCCATCATGCCATTCATTGAGCACATAGCGCTTCGCGATCTGGCCATTGCCGAGATCATGTTCGTGTACCGCTGGTCGGTGGGTATGGCCATGGATCATCTGTGTGGCGTGGTGACGCTTCAGATAATCGATCACGGTGTCGGTGTTGGCATCCATGATCTCGGCCGCTGTCATAGCGATGGTCTCGCCACTGCGTCGACGGTACTCGGCCGCCATGTTGCGGCGGCTGGCCAGTGAGCGGCGCAATGCCAGCCACTGGAAGATGGGGTTGCGCAGCTTGCGCCGTGCCTTTTGATAGGCGAGATCATCGGTGCACAG